>Ga0157378_10001425_pt1 | contig 21507 bp, 18 predicted proteins | sample M65metaG_FD_115309 | JGI IMG/M metagenome (GOLD analysis project Ga0157378, IMG submission 115309) | Miscanthus rhizosphere microbial communities from Kellogg Biological Station, Michigan, USA - M6-5 metaG | ecosystem: Host-associated > Plants > Roots > Rhizosphere > Soil | place: USA: Michigan...
CAGCGCCAGGTGCTCGGCGCCGGCGAAGCCGTCGAGGATCTCCAGCTGTGCCGAGGCAATCGTCAGCCGGCGGTGCTCGTGCTGGCCGAAGAAGGCGATCAGCCGCCCGCCGAGCAGCTTCAGGTCGGCGGCGGTCGCGGCGCGGCCGGCGACGAAGGCGCTGGTGCGGCCACCGGCCGAGACCCGACGGCCGAGCACCACCTCCTCCGCGCCCTCCGGCAACCGCTCGGCCAGCTCGGCGAACTCAGGCTCCTCCAGCAGGCCCGGGGGGAGATCGAAAACACCCTCCACCCAGGCCTCGGCCGCACCCGGCCGGACGATCTGGGCTTTGGCCTTTCCGCCCATCAGCAGATCCAGCGAATGCGCCAGCACCGTCTTGCCGGCACCGGTCTCGCCGGTGATCGCGTTCAGCCCCTCCCCCAGTCGCAGCTCGGCCCGTTCGATCAGGAGCAGGTTCTCGATTCGGAGCTCACGCAGCATGGGATCTGTGTAGCAACGGCCGCGGACCGACCCGCCGCCTTTCCACGCTCCTTGCGGATTACTGGCCGGCGGCCTCGCTCGGGCCGTCCGTCGGCTGGACGAAGTCCCGCGAGCGAACCAGCCAGAACCCGAGCGCGGCGCCGATGAAGGAGCCGATCGCGGCGATCAGGATGATCTCGTTGAAGGCGCTGACGAAGGCGACGTCGGCGGCGTGCGTGGCCTTGGCGTGGATCGCCGGGGGCAGCGGCAGTTCGGCCACCGCCCGCGAGCCGCCGGAGGCGACCGCTTCTCCCAGCCCATCGGGCGCGTTGGGCAGCAGCTGGCTCAGCTTCGAGTCGACCCGGCCCTGGAAGACGGCGCCGAGGCCGGCGACGCCGGTGGCGATCCCGACCTGACGGAAGGTGGTGTTGATCCCAGATCCCATCCCCGATTTCTCGACCGGGACCACGGCGATCGCCGCCTGCCCGATTCCCGGATTGGTCGTGCCGATTCCGATCCCGGCAAGCAGGAACCCCGCCAGAAGCGTCGTCCAGGTCGAGTCGACCGAGACGCCGTGCATAAGCAGCAGGCCGACGCCGACGGTGGCCAGCCCCACGCCGAGCAGGATCCTGATCGGGACCCGGTGGGAGAGCGCGCCGGAGATCGGGGCGACGACGAAGCCGAGGACGGTCAGAGGCAGGAAGCGGAGGCCTGCCTCCAGCGGCGAGTAGTCGAGCACCCCCTGCATGTAGATCGTCAGGTAGAGGAAGAGGGCGAACATCCCCGCCGAGAGGAAGAAGGCGACCGCCGAGACGCCGTTGAAGGCGGGTTTGCGGAACAGGGTCAGGTCGAGCATCGGGTGGTCGGTGCGGCGCTCGATCGCGATGAAGAGCGCCATCAGGACCGCGGCGCCGATCAGGCAGGTGAGGATCAGCGGGCTGCCCCACCCCTCCGGGTTGCCCCGAATCAGGCCGAAGATCAAGAGGAACAGCGAGCTGGAGAAGGTGACGAGGCCCGGCACGTCGATCGGCTGGGGATCCTGCGCCGCGACGTTGACGATCTTGCGCTCGGTGAGGACCATCGCCGCGATGCCGATCGGGACGTTGACGAAGAAGATCCACTCCCAGCCGAGGTGCTCCGTGATGACGCCGCCGACCAGCGGGCCGACCGCGACCGCACCGCCGACCGTCGCCCCCCAGACGCCGAACGCCGTCGCCCGGTCTTTGCCGTGGAACTCCTGCCCGATCAGGGCGAGCGAGGTCGCGAACATGCCGGCGCCGCCGACTCCCTGCAGGCCGCGGGCCAGATTCAGCAGGGTCGGATCGCTGGCGATCCCGCAGAGGAACGAGGCGAAGGTGAAGATCCCGAACCCGATCGTGAAGACGCGCCGCCGGCCCAGCCGGTCGCCGAGCGACCCGGCGGTAAGCAGGAAGGCGGCGAGCATCAGCGAGTAGGCGTCGACGACCCACTGCAGGCTCGAGAGGCTGGCGTTCAGTTCCCGCTGGATGTCCGGCAGGGCGACGTTGACGACGGTGACGTCCAGCAGCAGCATGAACGTCGCGATCGAGACCAGGACGAGGGTCCACCACTTGCGCTCCATGGCGGGAGACCCTAAAGAACTGCTTTCCTCGGCTGAGAAAGTCGCTCTAGACCGCTAAGTGGCCGAACTTCTCGCGGATGCGCTGGTAGAAGCTCGTGCCCGGCAGCTGCGCCAAGTGGCTGACCGAGTCGAGGAAGCGGATCTCGAGCGCGTCCCCGGCGTCGAGGTCGGCGATCTTGCCGCCGTCCACCGCGACTTCGACCGGCTCGCGCTCGGGTGCGTTGCCGACGTGGAGCACGTCCCCCGGGGCGACGACCAGCGCCCGCGCGGTCAGCGAGTGCGGCGAGATGTAGCTGACGACGTAACCCTTCACCCCCCAGGCCAGGATCGGCCCCTGGTTGGCGAGGTTGTAGCCGGTCGAGCCGACGGGGGTGGCGGCGACGAGCCCGTCGCAGCGGACGTGGCCCACCTCCTCGCCGGCGATCCGGTAGCTGAGCTCGGCGACGCGGTCGTGGGGGCGGCGGGCGAGGGTGATGTCGTTCAGCCCCACTCCCCGCTCGTCGCCGACCTTCACCTCGAGGCCCGGCAGCGCGACCGTCTCGACGTCGCCTTCGAGCGCGCGCCGGATCCCCTCCGCGGCCTGGTCGCGCTCGACCGCGGCGAGGAAGCCGACGGTGCCGAAGTTGACGCCGAAGACCGGTACTTCGGTGTGGGCGTAGCGGCGCAGCGCGTGCAGGATCGAGCCGTCCCCGCCGAGCACGAGGCAGATGTCGGGAACGGTGTGTTCGGCGGTTACGTCGACGCCCTCCCCGGCGGCGCCGTGCTTGCGCAGCTCGTCCTCGGTTGCGGCCAGCCGCCAGCCGAGGTCGTGGGCGACCTCTGCGGCGACCGCGACCGCTTCCGTGGCGCTCGGCGGATGCGAGTGGGTGATCAGCGCCGCGGTCTTCACTCGTCCTCCTCCACGACGGCGGCGACGGCGGCCTCGAGGTCCTCGACCTCGGCACCGGAGCCGCCGCACCAGACGAAGGTCTCGCGGTTGCCCTTCGGCCCCGGCAGCCCGGAGGAGGCAAAGCCGCGGATCGGCAGGTTCAACCCGCGGACCGCAGTGGCGACCGCGAGGATCGCCTCGCGCCGGTCGGCGGGATCGCGGACGACCCCCCGCCCGACCCGCTCCTTGCCGAGCTCGAACTGCGGCTTCACCATCGCCAGCAGCTCCCCCCCCGGCTCGAGGCAGCGGATCACGGCCGGCAGCACCTTGGCGAGAGAGATGAAGGAGACGTCGATCGTGGCCAGCGACGCCGCGAAGGGCAGGTCCCCCGGCTCCATGGCCCGGGCGTTGAGCCGCTCGATCACGTACACGCGCGGGTCCTGGCGCAGGCGCACATCGATCTGGCCGTAGGCGACGTCGGTCGCGGCGACCCGCGAGGCGCCGCGCTGCAGCAGGCAGTCGGTGAAGCCGCCGGTCGAGGCGCCGACGTCGAGGCAGTCGCGGCCGGCGACGTCGATCTCCAGCGCCTGGAGCGCGTTCTCCAGCTTCGTCCCGCCGCGGGAGGCGTAGCGCGGGCCCTCGTCGAGGATCAGATTCGCGTCGGGCTCGACCAGCTGGCTCGGCCGCAGCGCCACCGGCCCGTCCTGCCCGATCCGCACTTCCCCCGCCCGCACGGCGCCGGCCGCGGCCGAGCGGGACGGGAAGAGGCCGCGATCCGCCAAGACTGCGTCTATGCGGGACTTCTTCACCGGCGGAACGCTACAGCGAGGTCCCCGGTCTGGCCTTTTATTGGAGCTTGAGAATGCGATGCGACATTTACGCGAGCCTCCAGGCCATCGGACGCGAAATTTGATCTGGTTGCCTAGAGCAAATCGGGTATCGATCCTGCAGAGTCCGTCAAATGCAGGATCTCTGTGACCCCACTCACACACAAGTCGCACATACGTTCGTACGCTGTTCAAGGATTCGCAAGAGGAAACCGACGTAAGGACTACGACAAAGACTTCAAGGCTGAACCCCGCGTCGACATATCGCCTCGCTGCTTCCCACAGCGACGCACTCGACACAAATCGGGCTCACCTACCTCCCACGGATCCACACATATATAGAGATACATATCTCTCCTCCCTGTAGTAACCCCAGAAGCGCCCCGCCTCCCCGGCGGGGCGTTTTCTGTTGTGGAGCCAAATTCAGCGATCCGTGAACCAGACGGGGGACGGAGAGGAAGGCCGGTGCGCCAGCTGGTGCGCCAGTCCGGCCGCAGGCACCCCTAACCTGGATGAGGTGAAGTACTCAGAGGTAAAACGAGCCCATATCGTCCCCCGCTGCTACCTGCTGAACTTCGCGGTTGATGAGACGGTGAGCCTCCGAGTTGACGGGAAGGTCATTCCGGGACCAACCTCGATTGACGACGCGGCAGTCCGCAAGACGTTTTATCGGCGCTACCGTCCCGACGGAACGCCGATAGACGACGTGGAGTGGTCCCTCTCTCAGGTGGAGAGCGTGGTGGGCCCCATGTTGCCGTTGATCGGCGAATCTTGGCCATGTGGCACGATCGAGGACAAGGGCAAGCTCGCGGAGTTCTTCGCTTTTCAACTCGTCCGTGGTCCCCGTTGGAAGCGATGGCGCGAAGCCGAGACGCGACGGCAAGTCGCAAAACAACGACACAACCCGGAACCCGTTCTGCATAACGGAATCTGGCTACCGGTTTCCCAGAAGGACCTCAACGAGGTTGAGGATCACCTGCTCAGCGAGACTCAATGGCTCACGCGAATGATGAGCATCGCCAATAAGCTGATCGACATCTTCGGCTCGATGCGCTGGCATCTCATCGAGTTCGAGGAGCCTCTACTGGCCATTTCCGATCAGCCAGTCGTGGGGTGGCCTCTCAAGGAGGAGTTTCGTCCCCCTGGCCCCAACCAGGCAGGCGTAGGGGCCTTGAACTTTCTTGAGGTACGCGTTCCCATATCGCCCACCCTCGCCGTCCTAATGACCTGGGAGGACGCGCAAGACGCAGCCGAGCCCATGCCTGGGACCGCCGAGATTGCCGCAAACATCAACGCCTTTACGATCGGCAACGCCGACCGGCAATGGATGCATAAGCCGGGGGCTGCCCCCCCAATTGCTACTGGGTACCTGGACCCCATCTCACCAATGCTGATTGAGGGCTATGGGCCAACCGCTGCTGAAGCCTCCAAAGTTAGAGACGCAGTGGCGGAGAATGTTCAGCCAAGGCTTGGCGAAACGTTCAGCAAAACGGCCGAAATCATCTCGGTGACTGCTCGCGGATAGACGTCGCCTCCCGAGGCTCAGGCATCGATTCGAATGCGGCTGAAGCCAGATAGGCATCCATCCGCGCCCGTACATCGTCATAGCTCCCGGGGAGCAGATGGCCGTACACGTCAAAGGTGGTCTGGATTTTCGAGTGGCCCATGACTACCTGGATCGCTTTCGGGTTCGCGCCCGTGTCGATCAGGAGAGAGGCGAAGGTGTGGCGGCACTCATGGAGGGTCAGCATCGTGACTAAGGACGGGGAGCGCTCCCCTGACTCTGCCGCCTTCCGCTCGGCGAGGTTGTGGGCCTTCCATGCCCGACGTGCCCGCCCGTCGACGGTGGACGGATAGAAGACCTGATCGGCGGCGCGGCCGAAGATGCGATCCGGGCCGGACCTCCCAGTCCTGGCAAGCTGCTGATCGAGAAAGTCGCAGAGGATCGCTAGCAGCGGAATCGTCCGCTTCGCCGCCTCGGACTTTGGCTCGATCTCACCCTCTTCCTGATCCCAGCCTTTCTCGACGTGGATCAGGTTCCGGGCGAGGTCGATGTCTTCGCAGCGGAGGGCTTGCAACTCCCCGCGCCGGAGACCGGCGTAGAACGCAGTCGCCCATAGCGGCCGATCCTCGGGGGCAAGGAGGTCGATCAGCCTCGCGGCTTCAGCGGAGGCGACGATCCGGCGCGGACGCTTGGACTGCCCGGTCGGTAGGTCGATCCCTTTGGTCGGCTCGTTGGCGAGTTCTTCCCGGTTGATGGCGCGCCGGTAGAACGCTTGGAGCGGGTTGAGGACATTGCTTGCGCTCTTGCCGGAGAGCGAAGCGAGCAGATCGTCGGCGAACGCCTGAACGTCGGAGCGCCGGACCTCGGAGGGACGGAGAGTGCCGAGTTCAGAGTCCCGGTACCTTAGGCGGACCGCACGCTCGTAGGAGCGGATCGTGTTGGGCTTGTAGCGCTCCTTCTTCTTCGGCCGAATCTCGCCGCTTTCCATCCCGGCGACGAAATCGAGCAGCGCCTCGTACACCGTCCGATGATCTTTCGGTGCCCTGCGCAACTCTCCCTTGCGAACGGCCATCAGAGCTTCTGAACGCCAGTCTTTGGCTTCGCTTTTCCTCTTGAAGGTCCGGCGAACTTTCTTCTTCTCGCGGTTCAGGTAGACCGACGCCTCCCAACCGGCCTTGCAGTTGCAACGCCCACCGCTGCGAGAGTGGCATTTGCGCGAGTGCCGCTTCCTGATCCCGTCAGCCATCGGCACGCTCCTTCAGAAGAAGGTTGCCGCCCGTCTGAGGGCACAGATACATAGGGTGAGAAATAGCCATGAGGAGGATGCGTCTCCTTGTGGTCAGGCCCTCGGGTGGCGCTCCAACGCCGTTCCGGGGGCCGCTTTTATTGGCATGCAACCTACCGACTGAGATGGACGACAAGGGGTTCACCGCAGCTGCTCCACCATCGGCACTTCGGCGCTCTCGACCACCCAGCGTTCAAGCTCAGCGACAGGCACCAGGCGCTTGCGGCCGCGACGGATCAGGCGAAGGTGCGGGGCGATGTAGGCGTCGAAATAGTCGGGGCCGACGCCGACAGCAGCGGCAGCCTCGGGAGGCGTGAGGGCGATGCGAGGAATGGATGCCGGCAGCTTCTTCGCCATGCCTCTCCCCCATCACCGCCCGATCCCGAGGTCGATGGAGTGCTCGCGCACCCGCTGGCGTTGCAGCTGCAGCTGCAGCTGTCGTTGGCGTTGCTCGATCTGTCGCTGAACTTGCCTCTGCTCGGCCGCCTTGGCCTGCTCCCGCGGCTTCGATCCCAGAGCGCTGTCTCTGTCCACCACGCCGTTTCTCTCCCGGTAGCCCTCGATCTCCCGCACCCCGGAATCCCAATCGCGGGCTTTCTTCGGATCCGTCGGCCGCTCGCCCAGCTCCTTGGTTATGTAGTCGGGCGGTGAGATGCGGGCGGCTGCGGCGGCGAGGCGTTCGCGCTCGCCGAGAACGGACTTGATCACCGCCTCTTCAGCTCGGGCCTCATGGCGGACCTCTGTCAGCTCGGCGGCTTCGGCCGCCAGGCGCTCGGCCCCAATTTCGGCCTGGACCTCGCGGAAACCGAGATCGCGTTCGGTGGACTCGCGCTCGCGCCGCTCCGCACCGCGCTCGAAGCGGCGCGGCTCGGGCACCTTCTCCCGGTCGGACGCGACCCGCTCCAAGCGCTCCTGGTTCTCCGCTGAGCGCTCGGCATAGCGGCGGTGGGCCTCCTGGTTCTCATGCTCCACCCGGGACTCCGAGCGCAGCTCGCCGAGCCGAGCGACCAGCTCGGGCGAGGACAGATCCGCGTAGCGAGAGCGCAGCGCCTCGTCGTGAGCGGCGCTCTGGGCACCGACCCGCTCGGCAGCTTCGGCGATGTGATCAAGGCCGGGACGCAGGTCAGCCGAGCGCGGCGCGAACTCCTCGCGGGCGAACTGGACCTCCGGCGTCGCATAGAGGTAGGTCCCCTCCCGGCTGCGAGAGGTGGCGACGTAGAACTCCTCCTTGGTCATCGACGGATCGGCCATCACGAAGGCCGAATCCACCGTCGCGCCCTGGGCCTGGTAGGTGGTCGCCGCGTAGCCGTGTTCGAGCGCAGGCCCTCCGTCTCTCTGCCTGACCCGCCCCAAGTAGTCGGAATCGACACACACCCGCCCGCGGGTGTCGATTCCGACCAACACCAACGAACCGGACTCCGCATCCACCTCCGCCACATGCCAGCGCTCGCGGTTGTAGATGTTCTGGCGCTGGTCGTTGATCCGGGTGATCACCTGATCGCCGGCAGCGAAGCGGGCCTCGCCGACCGCGATCTCCTCGGCGCCGAGCTTGGCTTCGGATCGCATCTGCTCGCGCGCCAGGGAGTTCAGCTCTGCGACCTCGGCATTGCGCTTGGCGATCATCAGCGCGTCCTCGCCGCGGCGGTAGTGCTCCCACCAGTCGGCGACCATCGCCTCCCGCCGGGCAAGGGGATCGTCAGAGACCGTCACCCGCTCGGCGCCCTGGTAGACCGAGAGCGCCTCGCCGCCTCTGCCTTCGCGGGTCATCTTCGCCGCCTCGCGCTCCAGCTCATGTCGGTGGCGGATCACTTCATCGAGGACGATCGGCTCGCTCCGCGCCACGATCGCGCCGAAGAGACCGCCGGCCTCGATCTCTCCCAGCTGGGCGGGATCGCCGATCAGGACGAGCTTGGCTTCAGCGTCGGCCGCGTGCTGGACGAGTCGGGCCATCGCCCGCGAGTCGACCATCCCGGCCTCGTCGACCACCAGCACCGATCCGCGGGCAAGGGCTTCCTGGCCCGCGGCGGTGCCGCGATCGAGTTCGGCCAGGAGCCGGGCGACGCTAGTGGCGTTCAGTCCCTCGGAGCGCAGGACGTTGGCGGCCCGCCAGGTGGGGGCGGCGATCCGTAGCTCGGTGCGGTCATGAGCTCAGCCGTGGGCGGCGGCGGTGGTGGCGTAGGTCTTGCCGGTGCCAGCCTCGCCAATGACGACGACCAATCCCTCGCCGCCGCTCAGCAGGCGGCGGACCATCGCCTCCTGGTCGGGCTTCATCGAGGGCCGCTGGGCGAGGACGCGGGAGGCGGTGATCTCATCGACCACAGCGCGATCGGTGCGCGCCGCCATCGCCTCGGCGCTCTCCAGCGCCTTTTGCTCCAGCTCCCAGATCGCCTGGGTGGTGAACCGCTCGCCCTTGGGCGTGGAGGCGATGCTGATCACGTCGGGACGAGCGAGGTAGGCGTCTGCCATCTCCACCACCTCGGCGCCGGGCGCCCCCGCCGGGAGGTTCTCGGCGACGGCCTGGATCGCGTCGCGACGGTCGAAGTGGGAAGCGTGGGCGGTTAGCGTCGCCTCTACCTCGGCCACGGTGACCTTGCTGTCGGGGATTATGGCACGGTCAGCGTCGAAGGTCGAATGGATCGCCTCCCGCGTCAGGCCGATCTCCTGGGCCTTGGTGCGCCAAAGCTCGCGCAGACTCTCGGTGGCGAGATCGGTGTCCTTCGCCTCCCGCGTCGCCAGGGTCGCGACCTGCATCGCGCGGGCCGAGGCACCCTCGCCGCCGGCGGCCTCGAGGATCTCGGCGCGGCGGGTCGAGAACGCTTTCAGGTGCCCGGGATCAAAGCCCTCGATCTCGGCGATTCCGTTTTTTACCTCGCCCCAGCCGACGCCGAGCCGCTGGGTCACCTCGCTGCGCAGATGGGCCTCATAGACATAGCCCGCGGTTTTCAGTTGGTGGTAGATGCCGGGGTGGTAGAGGCGGGTCCATCTCCCGTCAGGCCCCTTGGTCGCGTTAACGATAAGGACGTGGGTGTGGAGCTGGGGATCTCCGGCCCGGGAGGAGCGGTGGGTGTAGCCGGCGGCGAGGAAGCCGTTGCCCTGGACGAACTCACGGCCCCCGGCGCCGCGGCGGGTGAGGCAGGCGGTCTGCTGGAGGTAGTCGAGCCCCGCCCTGACCGCCTCGGCGTGGGCTTCGCTGACCTGCGTGCCGACCGGGGGACCGCCGAGCGCCCAGGAGAGCGAGACCGACTTCGGCGCCGAGAAGGTGAGATCGAAGCCGGGGACCGCGCCGCCATCGACGTGGCGCAGGCCTAGCGGCTCGCCGGTGGCGGGATAGAAACCCGTCAGCATCGCGACGAGCTGGTCGGGCTCGACCTGGCCGGAGAGCCCGAGATCCTCGGCGCCGTCGCCGAGCCACTTGCCCGGGGCCTCGGCCTCGCCGGAGTAGTAGTCCTCGGCGCCTTCGGCGACCTTCTCCAGGTAGTAGCGCTCCTGGCCGCGGCCGAGCTTTCCGGCGGAGAGCATCAGCGGTGTCCCTCGGTGTGCTCCATCCCCTTGCTGTCCGGGGAGATGGCGCGGTGCATCGGCTCCATGCCATGACTGCCACCGCGGGGTGCGATTTGCACCGGGTCGATTCGGTCGGCCATGCGGGCGATATGCCGCGCGGCTGCCCGCGATGCCGTCTTTTCCCCTGCGCGCGCCATGCGGCAGAAATGCCTTCTGCGGCGCAAACGCCCCGGGCAGTCTCGGGGCGCTGTGGGGAGTTTTCTCCGCCGCCATAGGCGGATAGATCACTAGACAGTGATAGTGCGTGAGGGGTTCTGCGGTTCGGCGTTAGCCGTGGCTATGGGGCCTTGCTGAGGGTCGTGGCACGGGATGATCGGCATCGAAATCGGTTGTGGTGCGGCAGGTCTCGGAAAGGAGCATTGGCCTGGAACATAAGGAGCATGCTGGGGGCTTAGATGGGGCTGGCGGGATCTGGCGAGGAGGTGTCCCAGCGCCGCCGAGCTGAATCAGCGGCGCCCCTACCACCATCGCCGGCGCCTTCCGTTGTCGGGCGACGGCAGGATTAGCTAAGTGGCGAGCGCAGTAGGTCGCCCGGCTCAACCTCAACGGCGGCAGCCAGTTTTTCCAGCGTCGATACCTTCGGATCGCGCTTGCCGTGCTCGATTCGACTTACCTCTCCGGCCTGGACGCCGCTTCGCTCCGAGACCTGTTCCTGGGTCAGACCCAGCCTTTCGCGGGCGGCGCGAAGGTTTCTGCCGAGGTCGCCCACGGCGGGGATCGTCCAGCCTGCAGGTCGTCAGCACCATGTAAAACTTTACATTTGTGCGGATATCTCTAGTGAATCCCGGACGCCCTTGGAGCCGCTACCGGGGCCGATCCCGATCCCAATCGGAGGGCCGAGACCGGCCCCATCCCTCATCGCCTGCTAGGCGTTCTTGTGGACCATGTAGTTCAGAAAGACGTGCGTCGTCTTCGAAACCTTCATTGGCACTCACCCCCTCCCACGCGTTGGCCCGGCGTGGACTCGCCGGGAGGAGGGCGAATGCTAAGAGTGATTCAAGTGGAGCGCGTTCGCTTAGTAGGAGGTGTCTGTTGCGCGTGGGCGAGGCCTCGTAGGGACGTGCTCACGAAATACTGAGTATCGAAGGAACGCAAACCACTCGGGAGGAACCAAGGCCAAATGTCCAAGACTAAGAAGGCGAAAGACAGCGAGAAGAAGTCGCCGCAGCGGAAGAAGACGATCGAGGAAGTCGTGGGCTTCGCCTGGAATCACAAGATCAGGGTTGAAGTCCTCTCGCTCCTCAACGAAGGGACCTATACGCCGGGGCAGATCGCAGCGATTATCGGCGAGCCGCTGAGCAAGGTCTCCCACCACATCCGAGAACTGGCGGAAGGGGGCTCGATCGAACTGGCGAAAATCGATAAGGCAAGGAACGCGGATCAGCACTACTACCGTGCCGTCGAGATGCCGTTCTACTCGGACGAGGAAGTGTGGGCCATGACTCCGGAGCAGCGCCAGATGAGCGCCGGGTTCGTGCTCCAGAACATGATCGCTGAGGCGATGGCGGCGTTCTGGGCGGGGACGATCCGAGATGATCCGCGGACCTGGCTCGCTTGGCGCTGGTTCAACGTGGACGAGGAGGGACGCACCGCCATCGCCGACGAGCAGCAGCGCCACTGGGACCGCGTGAGAGAGATCGAGGCCGAAGCCACCAGCCGCCGCGTCCAGTCGGGCGAGGAGGCCAAGTCGATCGTTGTGGCCGACATGGGGTTCGAGCGGGTGCGGATGGCCCCAGCCCCACCAGAAACCGGAGCCATCGATCCGAGCTGAGGTAAACGCTTAGTAGACGGGGGACCCGAATTGACCAGAAGGCGTTGTTCTGGAACGGTGGAGTAGTCAGCAGCCACCGACCGGCCCCTAGGAAGTTGGCAGGGGACAGACCCGGGCAATACCCCAATCAGCCGATGGGTTTCTCCCGACGGCTCTCCCGCCCGGCCCCCGGACGGGGGGTCGGGCGGTGGCGCGCTGGTCCAACGCCCATGCTGCACGTCTCCAACTCCACCCCAAAGCGCATCCCGGCTTCCTGGCCGACGCGGGAGGCATGTCCACGGTGACGAGGGGCGGGACGGTCCTCGACTGGGCCGCGCTCGTCCCCCGCACCGTTCACCCCGTCAAGGTCTCGATCATCGAAGCGATGGAGTGGATCGGCGAGCCGGTGTCGGCGACTGAACTCACGGAGATGTTCGAGGAGCCCGAGGGCCACTACCTCTCGCTCGTCTCCTACCACATGGGGAGTCTCGTAGATCTCGGTGCCGTCGAGAAGATCAGGCACCGAGCGGTGCGCGGCGCACGGGAGACCTTCTATTTCCTAGAGCCGGCCATGACTCGTGGGGGCTGAGCCGTGACCCCACCGACGGAAGCCGGTCTAGATGAGTGAGCCGGGGCACCCCCCTGAGATCGACGCACTCGAAGTGGACAGCGAGGAGATCGCTCAGATTGTCATTAAGGACCGGCCTGAGGTAGCCGCATGCCTTGATGGTCTCGTATTCCGCGGGCGAGAAGACGCCATGATCCCATTACTCCGAGCGGCGCTCGTCAACATTGCGTCAAGCGTGCTGCTTGATCTCGAGGACGAGGATGCGATCCAAGCCTGCATCGCTGATCTGAAGATCCAGACCCAGCGCCTGCCATTGGCGGCGAAGGCGCTGGACTGGGAGATTCAGATTCGGCGGGATCCCAAAGCAGCGTCCCGGCAGAGATCAGCCGGCTACCAGGCAGAAATACATGAGCTCATTCACGGACCGCTGCCACCGCTCGAATTAGACGAGTAGGAGCGAAAGGTTGTGATCAGCAGGATAGAAGCCTCTCTGGAGCGGGAAGCCCAGGTCGCGGAGGCCGACGCGAATGTAAAAGTAGGAGAGCTGCAGGCGATCCTCGAGGACATCGGTGTTGATCGGGCTGAATCATTCCCGTGCTTCATCACGAAGCTGCGTCGCCCTCGTTTGGCGGAATGGTTCGCTAGGTGGAGCGATGAGGCATACAAAGAGGCGCACGCTGACCGCGGTGCAGCTCCGATGCCATTCGATCTCGATTTTGGGGCGGCCGCCACCGCGGAACTTTCCCTTCTTCGAGATCTTCAGAAACGGTTGCACCCCTTACCCGATGACGAGAAGAAGAGCCCTGCCGTCCACGCCTGCCGATCGATCGTCCCCAGGAGCACCTCTTAGATGTGCGATGGCGGGAGCAATGAGATGCTGGACCCGGGGATGGAGTGGGCACTCGGACATCCGGCTCGTAGACGCATCCTTTTGGGGTTGCGTGCGCTAGGCCCGATGTCGCCGGCCGATTTATCGAAATCACGAATCGGGAAAGGCATCCGGGTGAACGTCTACAGCTATCACTTCAAGGAGCTGGAGCGACGGGGTTTGCTCGAAGTCGATCAGGACTCCAACGATGGGCAAGCTACAAGCCGTTACATGATTACGAACCAGTCTTCCCAGTCCATGATCGACGCAGCTGCCCTGGAGGAGATTTCGGACGTGCTGGCCACGGTTCCCCAATCGCTGACACAATGGATCGACGGTCCATATATCGAAGAAATCACCGCACTTGTCGGGGCATCGGGCCGTATAACTCCTGAAGCGACCGGAACCTAGGCGTTCTGTCCAATTACATGCAGACCGAAGCCGGGAATACTGTGTTCTGGAACAAATTCAACTAGCTGTGTCAAAGTTGGACACTGCGACCTGAACCCCCCTGTCCTAATTGGTTAGAGCGACTATTGGGTATGTACAACTCCCACGCTATCCGATTGGGTTCCCGCGCTAGACCAGGGGGTTATAAGGCCCCTGGCGCCAATATCAGCAAGACAGGGGGCGTGGTGGCCGGAATACAGGCGGGCTATATCGGTGGAATGGGTCAGTGGGTCGCAGTTCGCCGAATCATTCTCCTTGCACTAATTGCAGCTGTGGCTCTGCTAGGCCCAGCCCCAGCGGGTGCGTCGGCGACGGTGCTGCCGTCCACTATCACCGAAAACATGACGCTTTCTGCCGCCGGTAGCCCCTACACCGGCACCTCGACCATCCAAACTGGCGTAACCGTCAAAGTTGAACCAGGGGTCAAACTGACCATCACGAAGCTCACGGTCAAAGGCACGCTGAAGGCAGAAGGCACGGCCGCTGAACCGATTGTCTTCACTTCCTCGGCGAAAGAACCGAAAGCCGGCAACTGGCAGAACATCGTCTTCGAACCCGGGAGCGGAGCCTCGATTATCGACTACGGCGAAATCGCATACGCCGGTCTACCCGTCAACTCGGGGGCGATCGAAGTCAAAGGGTCCTCTCCCGTGATCACCAACTCGACCATTCGGAACAGCGCCTACTACGGGATCAAGGTGTTCGCCGGCGGCCCAAACATAGGCTGGAACAAAATCTCAAACAGCTCGGGAATCGGCGCCTACTTCATCTCGGAAGCTGAAAAGACGCTGGATATCAACTTCCACGACAACCTGATCGAAGGCAACGGCAGCAGCGCGGCCGTCTACGTGGAACCAAGCCCGGGGGCCACCGTCGCGACCAGCCTCGGCCACAACACGCTGACGAAAAACGGAGCCGCGCAGGCGATCCATTTCAACGGAGGCCCAAAAGACAGAGAAATCCCCTCAGATATCGGCACCAACACCGCTTTCGGCAACACCGGTGGGGCGAATGCCGACCACATCGTGTTTGGCGGCGTCCTGACCAAATCAGCAACCTGGGAAGCCTCGGCGAGCACGCCGCTATATCCGACCGGTGGCCTCAAGATCCAAAGCGGGACCACCCTGACGCTGAAAGCCGGGGTCTCCCTCTATCTAGGCTCCATCGAAGTCTTCGGCACCTTGAGAGCCGAAGGCTCTCCCAAAGAACCCGTTACTTTTCAGGCGGCGACTGAAGGCGGGATTTGGGGCGGGATCTTCTTCCGGCCCGGCAGCGGGGCCTCATTGCTCGACCACGTCGACATCAGGAAAGGTGGCAGCTCCACCAGCCAGGCGATCAAAATCGAAGACTCCTCGCCGATCATCACCGACTCCACCATCTCGGGAAGCCCTAACTACTCGATCTACACGGCCGGTCAGAGCGCCCCGGAAATCGCCCACAACACCATCAGCGGAGGCAGGGCGACCTATTTTGTCTCCTCGACCGGGAAGACCCTGGAGATCGACTTCCACGACAACGTGATCGAAAAAGCATGGGGAAGCGCAGCGGTCTACGTCGAACCAAGCCCCGGTCCGGTGATCGCAACCAGCCTCGGTAAAAACCTTGTTTCCGGCAACTCGACGACCCAGGCCATCTATTACAGCGGCGGCTCCAAAGAACGGGAAGTTCCACCTGACATCGCCAGCAACACGGTCTATGGCAACACCGGCGGAGCAAGCACGGACCAAGTGGCCTTCGGTGGCGTTCTGAACAAATCCGCGACCTGGACGCCGAGCCCCACGCCCCTCCACCTCGAGAGCCTCTTCACGGTCGGCTCTAGCGCCACGCTTAAACTCGAACCGGGGATTGACCTTCACGGCGGGTCGATGAAGGTTCAGGGGACGCTGCGGGCCGAAGGGGCGCAGGCAGAACCCGTGATCTTCGAGCCGAGGACCAGCTCCGGCAACTGCGGCAGCATCAAGCTCGAACCCGGTAGCGGTGGCTCCGTCTTGAATCACATCGAAGTCCTCAGTTGCAAAGCGGGAGCGAGCAGCGGGGCAATCGAAATCCGGGCCGCATCGCCCGAGGTCACGCATTCCGTATTCAGGTCCAATGGCGGCTACGCGATCAAGGTGACCGAATCCGGGTCGCCAAAACTCGAATGGAACCGCTTCCGCAGCAACAGCGCCGGTCTGACCTACTCGGGCGGCGGCAAACTCGCAGCGCCGAACAACGACTGGGGTTGCTCGAGCGGACCACAGCCCGCCGGTTGCGGGGACTCCGTCAGCACCAATGTCGAATGGAAACCGGCCGCACCGACGCCCGAGGAAGACGGCTCGTGCAATGGCGAGGACACCTCCTGTCCTCGGGGCGCCGATCCGGTAGGTCTCGCGACGGGGCATCTCAGCTACTCCCATCGCGATCTGCGACTCACCAACAAAAGCGACTTTCCGCTTGAGTTCACCCGCGCCTACAGCTCGGGCTCAGGCTTCGATTCCGGCCTCGGGCCTGGCTGGTCGCAAAGCGGCCTCGCAACCGCAACCGAGCTCGACTCGGGCGAGGTCCTGGTGGTGCGCCAGGACGGCCGTCAGGATCTTTTCCAGAAAATCGAAGGCGGCTACCAGCCACCCCCTGGGGTCACTGACGAGCTGGCAAAGATCGAAGGGGCCTTCCGACTGACGACGCTCGAGCTGACGGTTTTCCGCTTCGATGCCAGCGGCCGGATCGTCACCGTCACCGACGATCACGGCCAGAAAACGACCTACGGCTATGACGCGAACGGCCGCCTAGCCACGATCACCGATCCTTCGGCGCAGTCGCTCACCTTCTCCTACAACGCCTCAAACCACATCACCGCGGTCAAAGACTCCACCGGGCGCGAAGTCAAATATGGCTACTCGGCGGCCGGCGACCTCGAATCGGTGACCGACGCCCTGGGCGGCGTGACCAAATACGGCTATGACCCCAGCCACCGAATCACCTCGATCACCGATCCGCGCGGCAACGTGATCCTGAAAAACGTCTACGACTCCCAGGGCAGGATCATCGAACAGCGCGACGGCCTGGAACACCTCTGGAAACTCTCCTACGCCTCCGGGGAAACCGTCGTCACCGAACCCGAGGGCGGCAAACTCGCCTACGGATTCGACAGCCAAGATCGGGTGATCTCCGAAGTGGACCAACTCGGCCATACGACGACGACCAGCTACGACGACGCCGGCAACGTCGACGAGATCATCGCGCCCGGCGGGGCCAAATGGACCTTCGGCCACGACGGGGCGGGCAATCTGACGTCGGTGACGGACCCCGAGGGGGGCGAAAAGGACTACGAATACGACTCGAAAAACCGGCTCGTGCACACCACCGACGCGGGTGGGGGCAGCTGGGGCTATGAATGGTCGGCGGCCGGCGACCTGATCAAGGTCACCGATCCCGAAGGCGCGGAGACCGCCTACACCTATAACGCCTCCGGCCAGCCGCTGACCAAGACCGATCCGAACAAATGCAAAGTCGAATTCAGCTACGACACCCGTGGCAACCAGCTCAGCGCCACCGATCCACTCGGCCACAAAACGAGCTTCGAACCAAACGCCCGCAACTACCTGGTCTCGAAGACCCTTCCCGGTCTCAAAGCCGAAGCCTTCGAACGCAACGCGCTCGGGGATCTACTCGCCCGCACCACCCCCGAAGGCCACAAAACGAAATACGTCTACGACGCCAACGGCCTGCCGACGCAGGTAACCGACCCGGCCGAAGGCGTCTGGAAAATCGAACGCGACGCGATGGAGCGGCCCACCGCCTACATCGACCCGCTCGGCCAAGAAGCCAAAATCAGCTACAACGGCAATCTGAGGCCGATCAAAGTCGTCAACCGGCGCGGCAAGGAAACCATCTATGCCTACGACCTCGCCAACCAGCTGACCGAAGTCAAACGCCCCGAAGGCGACATCTGGCACTACGGCTACGACAACCGCGGCAACCGGTCCAGCACGCTTGAACCGCGAGGCAACGAAACCACCTACGAATACGACCTGCTTGACCGGATGGTCAAGGCCAATGAGCCGCTCTCGGTGTCCACCGAATACGGAAAAGACCCAAACGGCGACCTGATCTCGGTCAAAGACCCGCGAGGCAACACGACGAGCTACGCCTACGACAAACTCGGCCGACTCACCGAAATCACCCAGCCGCTGGAAAAGAAAACCACCTTCACCTACGACCCCGCGGGCAACGCGCTGACCAGAACCACGGCCCTCGGCACCATCGAATACAGCTACGACGCGGCCGACCGACTCACCGAAGTCGACGACGGCGAATCGGTCTTGCGCTCTTATGGCTACGACGCTGCCGACCGCCGCACGAGCGCCACTGATGCCGAAGGCCACAAAATCGAAATCGGCTACACCGAAGAGGGGCGCCCCAGCTCGATCGATGACGGCCGGGGCCAGTCGCTGACGCGCGACTACGACTCCCGCGGCAACCTGCTCAAACAGGTAGACGCCCGCGGAACCCTCGAATACGGCTACGACAAACTCAGCCGAATGACCGCCCTCACCGACCCGCAAGGCGAAGCACTCGGCTTCGCCTACAACCCCGAGGGCGCCCTAACCGAAGTTACTCGGCCCAACGGCGTCTCCACCACCAACATCTACAACGATGCCGGCCGTCTTGCCGAAACGATCTCGAAAACCGCCGAACCGCTGAGCGTGCTCGAATCGCTGAAATACGCCTATGACGCAGCGGGCAATGTGACGAGCAGAACCGATCAGCGCCTCGAAACCTCCACCAGCTACAGCTACGACGCGCTCAACCGGCTTGTTGAATTCAATCCGCCCGGAGAAGGCGCGACGAGCTACGGCTACGACGCCGCCGGCAATCGCACCGAAGCCGGCGGGACCACCTACACCTTCAACGCTCTTAACCAGCTGACGGAATCCTCGACCGGCACCGCCTACAGCTACGACGGCGCCGGGCGGTTGACCGAAGTGGTCAATGGCCCCGAAGAAACTACCTTCGCCTGGGACCCATTCGACCATCTGGCCAAAGTCGAAGCCCCTGGGGGCACCGTCACCTACTCTTTCGACGGCTTGGAGCGGCTGAGCGAACGCGATGACGGGGAAGCGCCTCAGATCTCCCATTACGGGAACCTCGGCGACATGCCCACTCTCAAGACGGACACCGAAGGCGAAGTCACGACCAGCTACGTGCAGGGTCCTCGCGGGCTGACGGAGCGGCGCGCAGCCTCAGAAACCCGCTTTCCTCTGGTGGACGGCCATAGCGACGTCGCCGCGGTCACGACGGCAACCGGAGAAGTCGAATCTCGCCAGAGCTTCGATCCGTGGGGGCAGCAGCTTTCAGGCCCCGAAGTCGAGATGGGGTATCTCGGCGCCTGGGAGCGAGCGAGCGATGCAACCAGCGGAATGATTCAGATGGGCGCACGGTCCTACGATCCCTCGCACGGCTCATTCGCCACCGAGGATCCGGTGCTGGGCCATCTCGGCATCGACGTTTCCTTCAACCGCTATCCGTATGCTTGGGACAACCCGGTCAACCGCTACGACCTGAATGGGCGAGATGTGCTCCCGGGAATGCCGATCTGTCTTTTTGCCTGCTCGCCTCCGGTACAGGAATACAGTCAGGATCGCGCGCAGGATTTCGTCAAGTTGCTGAAGAAGGTCCTGCCAGAAGTTAGCTGGCAAGGGCCATGCGAAGAAATATTTACTGATGCAGGACCCGCCGAAACCTGCGACGGCGAAGGCATCAATGGCGAACTGGAATATTTGGATGACGAACCGCCACTCACCTATTTTCCCGGGGTTGACCCACCCGGTGTTCCCGGATTCACGGTGCCTATCCCGGGTCCCCTGCGGACCCCTGTCCCGGCGACCCCCTACATCCCGTAAGGAGTTGCCTTGGTGCTGATTTTTTGCGGACTTCTGCTCGCCCTTGCGCTGTATATGGCTGCTATCTATGGCATCGCGTGGACCGCGTCGCGTCGCGTGAACAATGCGGATGCTCACGCATCTTCTTCCGGCGTTCAGCTTCTCCCGTCATTAAAAGAGGTAGCCGAAAGACACAGCATTGAATGGTTAATAGGATTCTTCGCTTTCTACCTGCTGCTCGGCCTTACGGACTTTCCGCTTTGGCAGCAGCTAGGAATGGGCGCCGTATTCGCCCTCTGGTTCGGTTCGGCTTGGTTCAACCAAAGCGGGCGCAACCGAGATCCTGGGCTAGGGGCAGGTCGTAGATTCGCCAGTGATGCCTGGTATTGGCTACTGGCCGTGGCGGACTGGCTCGGCTTCATGTGGATCTTGTGCTTCGCCAGCGCTTTTCTTCTCGCTTTGCTTTAGGCCCAAGATCCCAGACCTCTCCTTCGCTGCTTAGCCGGCGGCCCGGATCAGTCCCAGCGAGGGCCTTCCCTTCATAGTGCCACCCGATGCGCCAGTGATGCGCCAGTCGGCCACCTTTCCGGCCGGATTCAACCGGAGATAGTCGGACATAGCACCGCAGGGGCAAGCCAAATCCCGCTCCCCCTCTCCCCTCTCGCAGTTCTCTCCTCCCTGTAGTAACCCCAGAAGCGCCCCGCCTCCCCGGCGGGGCGCTTTCTGTTGGGTGGCTTTCAGTGCCTTAGGGACTACGAAGCTGACTGTCCGACCATGCACCGACATCTTCCACGAGGGCAAGCACAGCTTGGCGGTCGAGAGGCTCCGTATCCAAGAGCTCGTCGTAGCGCAACGGCACTGCGTGCTCGGTTAGCGCTATGACCTCGGGCACGTTGAAAGGAACCTCTCCCCCAAAGGCCACAACCTCTGCGACGAGGCGATGCAAATCGTGGGTGTACTCGAATTCGATTCCCCTCGACCCGAGCACGGCCTTGAGCCACTTCTCGACCGCCTGCTGCGCGTGAAAGCCGACAATCGCATCGCTGACCTGCGGATCTGAGGCGAGTATCCGCATCGCTCTAGCGTCGTCTGCAGCCTTGACAGCGAGGACAGCCGCTTCGGCCTTCGGATCACGCTCCGACAAGGACTCGACCTCGATGCAACGCCTCGTTGACCATGCTTCCACGAACCCCGGCCCTCCGGTCTGCGTACTCAGCGCTGAGGACGATGAGATCGATCGGAACACCAAGATCGCCGAGGGCTTCGCGGAGTCGTACGAACTCCGCCCGACGGCTTTTCAGCTTCGGCTCGATGACGAGCAGATCCAGGTCGCTGTTCGAACGACTCTCGCCTCGGGCGCGGGAGCCAAACAAGATCACCTTGGCATCGGGCGCGGCTGCGGCCAGGCGGCTGGCCGCCTCTGCGATCAGGCCCTCATCGGTCATTGGCATTCACAGACGAAGCGTAGCCGCCAACTGCGACATCTTGGCAATTGAACTGCCGAGGGGGCGAACAGCCTCTCGGCCTCATGACACGCGGGACTAGGCAGCAGGGACCGGGCCGGCCCACCCGAGCCCCTACGCTGTCCTATGTCCGAGAACGGGAGCCAGCGTCGCCATCACCTCGATGCGATCCGGGTTTCGGCGATCCTGCTTCTGATTCCTTACCACGCTGCCCGTTATGTGCAGAAGGGCGATGGGGACCCGCGGATCGTCGATGCCGTGGTGTGGTTCGTCCATACCTGGCACATGCCGCTGTTCTTCGCCATCTCCGGCTTTCTGGCCGCCAGCGCGCTGAGCCGGTCCTCCGCCGCGCTGCAGGTTCGGGCGCGGTTTCGGCGGCTTGGGGTGCCGCTGGTGGTGGGGATGCTGACGGTCGTGCCGCTGGCCAATTTCTTCGTCATCGA
>Ga0157378_10001427_pt1 | contig 21505 bp, 17 predicted proteins | sample M65metaG_FD_115309 | JGI IMG/M metagenome (GOLD analysis project Ga0157378, IMG submission 115309) | Miscanthus rhizosphere microbial communities from Kellogg Biological Station, Michigan, USA - M6-5 metaG | ecosystem: Host-associated > Plants > Roots > Rhizosphere > Soil | place: USA: Michigan...
CATCAGCGTTGAAGAAAACACCAACGACAGTCGTTCGCTGTGATAAATGGCTGGTTACCGCATAGCTGTGATCGATATGTCGACAATGATTCTTCTCGAAGCTGACCTCTCGTCCACCATCTAACTTCACCGTCATCTCTTCATCGCCTATCTTCGCGATGGTTGCTAACTCACCATTAGCGACTCGCTTTTCGGTATAAGGAGCGCGAAATTGAATGCGGTCGCCTTCCGCGAATTCGCGCTCGGCCTCGCGATAAACGCTCACACCTGAGAGTCGCTGCGGGTTGTAGGTGAGTTCACGGCCACTTTCTAAATGAACCGTGATCTCATTCTCTTTGTGATTCTTCGCGGTCACGAGTCCATAGTCACCAACTCCAACGCCATAGACCTTGCTGGCTCGGTTGTATCGGATAATGTCTTCGCCCGGCACATACGCATTCGCAAAGGTTCGTTCGGTGCCGGTCATATCCTGACGATTAACATAGACCGTCATTTGGTGATCGTCTCGGCTGACTTTGCCGTCGCGCTGTAGCCTTTTATGAATAAGCGAGTTGAGTTTGACGCGCTCTCGATTGCGTGGTGAGACCACCAGTGAGTTCTCAGGACTGCGGCAATAGACAGCCGCTATTACTTTCAATCTCTTGGTGGTGTCACTGATTTCTTTGATCCGGCCTTGCTGCTCAAGGCTATCGATCGCCGCGCGCATTTCCCTAAGTGAGAGTCTTTCAACGGTGCGTTTCAGTTCCGGTTTGCGTTGCCGCACGATCTCACTGAGTTTGACCGTCGTCATTCCATGCTTCTGAAACTGCTCGAACGGCGTGCCAGCTTCAACGGCCTGATGTTGTCGGCTGTCGCCAACAAGTAATACCTTATCGGAAGCCTGAAGCCGCGCGAAGAACTTGTGAAGATTCCTGGTGCTGGCAAGCGAACTCTCATCAAGCACGAAAAGCCGATTGTGATTGGCGGGCGCTTCCTGCCGCCGGCGGATGAATTTCTGTAGCGTCTCAGATTGAATTCCACTCTCTGCGAGCTGCTTCGTCGCTCGCGTCGTCGGCGCAAAGCCACGCACTTCGTAACCTTCTTTTTCGGCTGCTTCCCTCAGCACTGATAAAGCTGTGGTCTTGCCGGTGCCCGCGCCGCCCTGCAAGCCAATAACCTGATCGTGACTCGTGAGGATCGCTTCAACTGCTGTGCGCTGGTTCTCGTTTAGTTTGAGTTGTTGCCCTTCGGCGATAGCGTCAACCGTTTGCCGCGCATCGCTGCTGAGGATCGGGTTATGTTGTCCTTGCTTGTCCAGCATGGTTTGAATGTTGGACTTTTCCATTTCCAACATTCGTTGCGTGGTTGCCTCTCTGGGTTTACGCTCGCGGATGATCTCAACGAACTCGCCGCGTTCGATCCGCTGGTGAAGCTCGCTCGCAACTGCTTCGTAGGTGGTCAATCCCATGTTGCGCCGCAACGCATCGGCCATTACTTTCCGCATATCAGTAACTGCCTCGCGCTCAGTGGCATTGTCGCGAGCAAAGGTCACGGCCTCCTGAGCGCGTTTTGTGATCTCACCCTGCGAGAGACGCACACCGCCACGCTCGATGGCTTCTCGCACGGTTCATTTGGCTTGGTTGTCATAGCGGGCGTCCATTTCCAGTGCTCGCTGTCTCATTTCTGCGTGGTTGTATCGTTTGCTTAGCCGATTGGCTCTCGCTGCGGCTTGATTCAGTCCTGCGCCCTCTTTGACGACCGCACCTTCCTGCTCAAGCCGTTCTTTCATTTCCTGAGCTTCTTTTCGTACCTCTTCTCGCCGTGGACTCGCTTCTTTCAGGTACTCTTTGCTGAAGCCTTTGATCTCAGGCGCGCCCGTTCGTTGGTCAACTTCAACCTGATAACCAAGCGCTTGTAGCTTTTCGGCGAGGTGTGTTCGATAGATCGAAGTCGCATATTGCTGCGTTCGGTATAACTCAAGCGGCTGAACCGATCTGATTTGGCCGTCGTCGGTCTTGGTCATGTTCATGATGACGACGTGCGTGTGAAGCTGCGGCGCGGCATAACCGGTTTCGTGATCTGGCCGCGCCGCTGTGTGTTCGAATTGAGCGGCGATCATCTTGCCGGTAGTGATCGCTGGTTTGTTTCCACCGCCTCGGGCTTGTATATAGGTCTCGAATACTTCCAGAGCCTTTTCAACGCTCTCTCGATGCGCGACTCTTACCCGTTCGTCGTCGCCGACAAGTGCCGCCAATGAAACCGATTTGGGTGCGCTGAAGGTGGCATCCCAACCGGCGCGATGCTCACTCGTGGTGATTTCCTCGCCGTAGTTGTTGACTGCCTCACGCGAAGGAACAAAGCGAATGAGTTGTTCGCCAGTGTTCGGTTCTTGACCGGCTACTAGACGCGAATACTGCTCGCTCGTTACTTCCCCGGTCAGACCCCACTCCTCGGCCAGACGTCCGATCCAATTACCGTTTACTTCGCCACGCTCGCTGTAGTAGTTCTCCTTCTTGTTGGCGTAGTCCTGCTGGTAATAGGTGTTAGCCTGGCCTCCTGACAGGGCATTACTCATGGTCATCATTTCCGTTCACCTCAGAACTCGTTATCAAGCTTGTCGATCATTTCGGCAGTGATCTCGGTACTGCGTTTGCCGTTTCCATTTGCATTCGCAGTCGAACTACTACCCACTAGCTTGAGCGCCTGTTGCTTGAGTTCTTTCTGAACAACTGGCTTTAGTGGTCGCGGAGTGAATGAAGGCGCAACCTGTGGACGATCTACAGGCTCGATCTCAAAAGGAACTACTGAGTCCGCATACTTCCAGTAGCCGTGCAGATTCGGCAGGGCCATGATCTGCTCTTTGCTGACCACCGAACGGCGTTCGGTGAATGTCGAGTAGTTGATTGAATCTCTACCGTTTGCTTGGACTGTCGCCGTGGTGCCGATCCTCGGTCGCTCTTTCTCTTCCTCGCCGATCATCTCGGAAACCCAGCGAGCAGACTCCGGTTCATTACAGCGAAACTGAATCTTGGTATGAGACGATGCGAGCATAGTGGCTGCGCCTTTGCCATAGTGTTCCTCGAACTGCGCCTTGTTCTGAGTCCCCAGCACCATCTTGACGCCGTACTTGCGAGCTTCGACCAATGTGGTTTTCAGTATCGGCAGATGCTTTAGCGAATGGACTTCATCAATCAGCATCCAACAAGGCCGATTACGAGCGACGCTGTAAGTCTGACTGAGTAAATTGGCTAAGAGGATGTTGATCCAAGCCGCATGTAAGCGGCGTAACGACTCTCGGGTACCATGCGTCGAAGTGATGAAGATGCAACCCTCGCGGCGTCGCGACCACTTGTAGAAGCTCAACCAGCTCTTCGGACTATCTTTCGTAGGTGGTAACAGCTTGAAGGACTCTCCTACCTCTGAAAGCGTCGCCAGCACACCACCTCTTTGTCCCTTAGCGTCTCGGCCTATAAGGTGAGCGTGCTCGGTTCCCGCAACGCAGTAGTCGATAAGTTCCTCGTCAGCTAGCATTTCAACTAATCGCTCTGGCGTCGGATTGAAGGCCAACATTCGCGCGAAGATGCTGCGTGCGCCTTTCACAAAGAACTGTGTGTTTGGGTTTAGATAATCGGGAAAAGGGAAGAAGCTTTCGGCAATGAATTGCCGTTGCGGTCCATTAGTTTGATCATCTGGGTTGGGAATGTCATATCCGGGCGTCCAAAAAGGACAGCGAGCGTCCAACGGATTAAGAACAATGTCTGTCTCGGGATTGAAATGCGCTGCGATGAACTCGCCTGCCGGGTCATAGCAAACGACTCCTTCTCCTGGATTACGTTCAGCGATCCGGTCTAAGAGTTGGTGAATAACCTGGCTCTTTCCTGTGCCGGGATCGCCCAGGAGTAACAGCCCTTCATTTTCTTCTCTGAGCGGTACTGTTAGCTCACGGCGGCCTCGTTTGCCGTGAATGACTGTGAGGCCGTAACCGAGATGTGTGCGGTGTTCGCGCCGATAAGCCTTAACTGGCAGCTCACGAGTTCCTCTAAGCGGTTGGCCTTTCAAGTAGCGCTGCTGGGCGAAGATATCGAGGCCTGTTAGCGCCACAAGACCAACAACGAAGATTGCGATCGCGCCCAACCACGCGGGTCGCCACATAGCGGGAATGCTTTGATCGTCGTAGATGGTTGTCTGTAGCCAGTCGTAGGCGTCCTTATCAAAAGCAGTCTTTTCTTCCCAGAAGAGTTTCTTAGCGGGTACGCCCTCTGTGGTTCTGAACTTTGGATAGTGACGAGCGTCAAATTCAATTCGTCCGCTCTCGTCCAATGCGGGCTCGACCATCTGCTCAATCGCGACGGACTTTTGTTCTTTGCCGTTCGGATCGATGAGTATTGCCGACAGAGTGGTGTAGTGTGACTTCGCATTCGGCAGGTAGCTTCGATAGGTGCTCTTCAAATACTGCTTGAAGTAGACGCGTTGAAGCGGAGTCAGTTGAGGACTAATCCAGTAGCGATGGATCGCATAGCTGGCAGCGCCAGCAATGAGAAACATCAGAGTTGCATAGACACAGATTCTTCGCGCCGCATTCTTTCTTCTCGTGCGGCCTTCTTCAGTTAGAAATCCTAAGGTCGTTTTCATGACGCAGTTTCTCCTTCCCGCCAATGAGCGGAATCTTCAAGTTTCATTTGTTGACGGAGGGGGATAGGCAGGATCAGATCGACTGCGTATGCGCGCGGCGATTTGATTGGCTAGCGACTCTCCGACTTCCTTGTTGAGAGACAGCTCGTCCGATGAGAGAGTGAGACGCTACCTGATTCGTCAGTTACGTCCGTAGCTCGTGCCGTCACGTCTATTGACATCCTCTCCAATCGATTTCGAAACTCGTCTCTTTCCATCGTACGGAGAGAATGCCTTTACAAAGGTTGTGCCACAGTCTGGATCGGCGGTTGCCATGCAGTCAGGGTTTTGGCGCGATCCGCAAACGAGACTCCGTTTCTTGCGGCGCGAGCTTTATGGCTTGGCGGGCTAGAGTCGTCTCACGCCGAGTTCAATCACTAAGGTGTTCAAAAATTGCCACTGCGATTATCAAAAATGTTCACAGATCGGCTCTGACAGTGATTTGACTTTAGGCTGGGCGGCGAATTCGCGAGCCAAGAGGGTGTGTGCAAAACATCACACCCTATTTGTGGTTATGGTAACCACACTTCGTCTCAGTGGGCTACGAAACCGACCTTTGCGCCAGCGGAACTTTCAAAGCAAATGGGCGTCGCTAAAGGCGACGGTCTTGTCGCCGTTTGCGACATTCGACAAGGCTTCCATTGGCCGAATGTGCCTCCAAAAAGAAGCAGGTCTGTGGACAAAAGGCGTCACTAAAAATTCCTCGAGGCGGGGTTCTGGGAACCACCTGTATGTAAATCGTGACTATCAATCTGTTCGTATAATGCGAACACTCAAAGCTGCACATGCGAGGCGTTAAGCCTTGACCGCCGTCAACCTGTCACGAAACTCGACACCTCTGTAAACGAAAGCTCGACACCTCGGCAGTTCAATTCGCGAATGGCTGATACTATAGGCACACTTGATTATCCAAAATGCATCACGTTGGCAACCACATCGTTTTCAGTGAGGGCCGTTACATTAAGGCACACCCTTTATACAAAAAGGCACAGATCCGACTGAACAAAACATCCAACCCGATTGAATATTTTGTTCAATGAAATCAGACCAGAGGCCGAGCGCATCTGTAACGGCGTAACAAAACGGTGAATCTGATTAAACATTTTGTTGAATCTGGACCAGCGGCGGGCGTTCCCGGAACGGCAGAAGGCATTCAGCCCGATCAAATATCAGGTTAGGGACTTGTTGTGAATTACAACATTGATTGTAAAAGACAACACCTTCCCAAATCGTGGTTTGAGCACTCAAGGTTTCTGGCATCCAGCTAGTGAGCCTTGAGGCAGCCTGCTAAAGCTTGACCAGTCGCTTTTTGCGTGTGACAATGGCGGCAGCGGGCCCGCGTATACTCTCCTTAACACAAGTCATCGATTTTCTATCATGCCTGGTGGCAAAGCACTTGAAAGCTTTGGACTTGACCTGAAACTATTATCGACAACAGCGAATGTCTATCACTTGCGGTGCCAGCAATTGCCGCTTTGAGAGTCATGTTTCGGCGCGTAGATACAGTCCCACGTTTTCTCGATCAAGTCAGCAGCGCTGAGTATCGAGTGTCCCAGAGATCTTTGGTCATATCCGAATACTCATTAAGAACTGTCCATAGAAACCTAATATCGTCGCGCTTTCCATAACGGAAGTGAGCTTCTAATTCTGTACACATCGCGAGCATTATCGTGATGCAAAGAAAAATCTGATTCTGTCGATATTCCTCCAGATGCTCTTCTCTCTTTTCTTCCCATTTCGCTCCGAATTTCTGTTTCGCATCATCAGTTGAAAATAACACGCCTCGTTTTGCCAGTTCGAGAACGTTTAGATGTGACTGGCCGGACAATTCACGATACAGCCACGACAGGACGTATTCCATAAATGGAATTGCGGTGGACTTTGGTCGGTTCTTTCTCAAGACTCGAAGTAAGAGTCCTGGCGTCGGCCCTCTCCCGATATTCTCCACAGGGCTCTTTATTTCGCGAGCCGACAGGTGATAGGTCGCTTCTGCGTGAGCGACCTTCTTCTTGAGACTCGCCATGTACTTTCGCCAATTCGCCTTCTTGCCGTGATACTTCTTGCAGTGCTCCAACTCGATTCGAGTCTCTGTGTATCCAGTCTTGAATAACCACGGCACAAACGCCGGCACATCTTCTAGTAGAAAGACAAACAGAATAAGTTGCTCGAACAGAGTTCGGGTCAATGGTGAAACTGATAACGCAAATCTCTTGAGTCTGTGCGGGTCTTTCGGAGTGTCGGCGCAAAGAAAGAAAATCACGTGGAAGGTGTTGTAGGCATTTCTAAATTCCTGCAAGAATAACTGCGGCGAACTATCAACGTTCAAATAGCGGGGCTCGCGTTCAAGCTTGTTCGAAACGAATCTAAGTAAAGTCGTGAACTGCTCCTGAATTGCGCCATAAGGTAGTTCACCTTTCTTCTTTGACTTGCTCTTAGTAGCCACAGAAGTGATCGTCACCCTTCGCTTCTTGCTCGTGTCCTAACTGAATCTCATTCACGGAAGCTAAGTATCCATTGAGCCTTCCCATTCCGACCCCATTACCCAAGCCAACGCAGACAGTCTGCCTTGTACGATTCCCCACTCCACGTCATCCCAACCCAGATTCTCAGCGCCATATTTCTCTTCGATTTCTTTCATTCGGTCCAACGCTTTGATTAAGTGTGGTTGGTTCTGGTCTTCGTAGGGAATTTCGCCACGTTCCATTTTTTCAAAACGGATTAGTTTTCTGATGTACCAAACCTTCTCCCACAACTCGTTGTATTCTTTTAGGATATTGTTGTCGTTCCTTCTTAGTACCATTGGCCATGTTTCACCGTCTTCTTCAATCCATTCAACTTTATCGCCGTTTTCTGTGTAACCAATCTTGAAGCCGTTTGGTCCAATTGCCTCAGAATCTACTGGGTCTTTTGTTTCAGCTTTAGTTCGCTGCCGAATGTCTCGAATAAAATCACGATTTAACTCGTCAAGGGAATTCATTAAGTCCGGGTCGAAACGTGCAATCTTAATCCCTGCATCGACCAAGTGGATTTCGCCACGGCCACGAATATCTTCATTACGGTCTAGCGTTCCGATAACAACTTTTGCAATCTTTCGATCAGCGATTCTTGCCGCGCATGGAAGCTTGGGGTGATTCCGCGTCGTGCAAGGTTCGAGGGTGGTAAACAAAGTCGCCCCTGCTAGTGTCTCGTCTTTCAGTTTCCCTTCTAAAAGTGTGTATTCCGCATGTTCACCTGGCTTATTCTCACCTCGATAAGCCTCTCCCAGGATTAGACCATCACGCGCGACGATCGCGCCGACCTTGGGAGAAACCTTGCCCGGTTCGCTGACGCATTTTTTCGCCAGCTCAATAGCTCGTTCCATCAATTGTCGGTCTGTTAGCCTTCTATAGGTGGCTGCGCGCGGAAGCGATCCCGAAGCTTCTTGACTTCCATCGTCAGGCCAGAAGCTTTCAACTTCTTCAATCATTGATTGCAGAATCAAGCCGGCTGTTTCCAAACCCTTAAGATAGCGTTGGCGAAATTCAGCATCTGGGGTTATGCGTTCACCGTATTCTCCAAATTGAATGATGCCCGGTGAATAGCTAATGCCTCGGAAGTCCTTAAGGCCCCTGGGCTCTTTGCCAAACACTCCTTCGATGGTGACTTCAACATCACGTTGCCATTTAACAAATTCCGCGGAATCGCGATTGGTCTGCTTGAGCCGGTCCATCGCGTTTACCTGTTTTTGTAAGAGCGCAGTAGCTTGGCTTTTCGACAGGTTCATGGTTATCGCTCCTTTGATAGCCACTAAAGTTAGGCCTTCCAAATATGAAGGCCATTACTTTCGCCTAGACAGCAATTCGTCAACAATCTCGTCTGATCGCTGGTCGGCTTGGGTCGTGAGCTTTTTCCACGTGGCTGCGGTTGTCTCGTTCCGGCTGAAGAGCAGTTTGAATCCATGCCCGATCAGAAACCGCAGGAGGCCGATTTCCTGATAAATGAGCCGCTCATTTTTCGTGAAGGCTTGGCCCTCGCTCGACTGCGCCAATGCCAATCTCCGACACCAAGTATTCGGATCGTCACCTGCTCCCGACGAGGCTTTCTCAACCTGAGCATATTCGTCATCAGTCAATCGAAAGGCAATGTTCTTCGTTCTCTTTGTCTCAGCCATATCTACTTCTCCCTGCTGCGAAAGTCACAAGTGCTTGTTCGACCCGTTAACAGCCGTTAACAACCTGCTTACAAATGTCAGCATGCGTGCTAACGAACGTGAGCACAAAAGCTCTAAGTATAATAAACACCTGCGTTAACAAAGTTAACGCGGCGTTTACAAACGTAAACGCCACAGCACCGAAAATCGGGGGTGGCGTGTCCCTATTTTTCAGGTGCGCAGCACCTTCTCTCGGTGCACGAAGGACGGATTTACGTCCGCTTTAATAACTCATCATGTGCGACTAGCTTGCCTATTGACAATAATCAGGCATTCTCGCAGACTCACTTTGTCGGCTGGAAACTCAAGGTTAAGGGTGCGAGTCGCATCCGCCGCAAGGTAACTGCTTTGTGCGTGTGTGTTTCCAGCCGTCTTTTAGTATGGGCGATACATGGTTAGTCGATTTTCGCACGCCGAAAACTCTTGATGAGCTTGCGAGCCACCTTGGAATAAGGTCGGATTTGCTCCGGTTAATCGCTGACTCAGCTTCTAGAGTGGAGATGTACAGAGTCCACCGCATTCCTAAGCGGAACCCACATAGAAAGGGCGACGTGCGAATCGTTTTCGAATCTCCTTTCGAGGAACTGGCGAGAGCCCACAAGAATTTTCTGCGCCGGTTTGAGAGATTTATTCAAGAAGTTGAGCCTCGCTATCCTCATCCGTGTGCGCACGGATACATTCCCGGAAGATCCACCCGAACGAATGCTCAAGAGCATTGTCAATCACAATACGTCCTTCATGCGGACATTGAAGAGTTTTTCCCAACAATAAGTCGGGGTCGTTTGAACGCTTTATTCTTAAGTCTCGGACTTGATGAAGCCACGTCTGACATCCTGGCAAAATTCGCAACGATTCGCGATTCGCTCGCATTAGGATTGAATGCTAGCCCACTACTCGCAAATCTGATTTGTCTCGACCTTGACGACAAGATGAGGGCACTGGCCACCTCCCGAAACTGCAACTACACCCGGTACGCCGATGATCTCACTTTTTCTGGAAACGCTGAGTTACCAACGCGTATCGAGGTCTCAAGCATACTCACCGAAGAAGGTTTTCGCCTTTCGGAGCGAAAATTCTATTCAACAAAGAAAGGACAGTCACATTTTGTCACCGGATTAAGCGTATCCGACTCTGCACGACCGCATGTGCCGCGCCATTTTAAGAGACGGTTGCGCCAGGAGGTTTACTACTCAAAACGATTCGGCTTGCAGGAACATATTGGTCGTCGTCCGTACCTGAGCTACGCGTCGGGCATTAACATCCTAGACGGTAGCCTCAAGTACATATTTGGCGTCGAACCTGAAGTTGGCAGCAAACTCATTGCTGAGTGGCGCGGCGTGCTCGAAAGTGAGAAGAAACGACCCACCTACATCTCACGACCAGAATTACCAATCCGGCGCGTCGCATTGTTTTTTGACGAATCAGAGTTCGACACCAATGACGGTCGGGTTTTTGCGATTGGGTGTGTTGCAATTGAGGATGTCGACAGGGTTCGAAAGGCCACGGACGAATTGCTGCGGTACTATGAAGCCGATCCTTTCTTTGTCGGTCGGAAAAAAGTCTTGGCGAAAAAAGGGTTGCACTTCACGGATCTTACTGATGAGGTGCGTCAACATTTCATACGGGTTATAGCAGATCTGCCGGTACGCGCGTTCATTGCTTATGACTTACTGAGCAATTATAGCGATTATGAAGAGGCATATGTAAGGCTTTTGCACGCGCTGCTGAGAGATCGCTTCATTTACTATGATCGGGCTGAGCTTCAAGTAATTCATGAACAGAATTCTGCGATCTCAGCCGAAGCGGTCAAGCGAGTCGCCCTCCTTACTTACTATGAGCTTAAAATGCTGAGCAGTCGTCGTCCGCATGCATCCCCAAAGATTTCAATCGGCAAGAAGCGTGAAGAACCCTGTCTATCTGTGGTCGATTTTCTCCTTGGTGTCTTCGCTGATTATGCCGTCGCGCCAGATGAACGGAAGTCTGCATCATTTGAACGATTGCGTGACCAATTCCGGTTAATCATCTCAGTTCCGACGAAGCAGTTCTTTACTCGCAAGCATCCTTTCACACCTTGGCCAGACGGCAAACCAATGAAAAGTAAGTAACACCCCACGACATGATCGAACCGCTCTGCCTTACTTTTGATGTTGAAACAAATGATTTCATGCCAGTGGTGTTTTAGTCTGTCAATATGCGAGAGCCATACGAATGGACTGAGCAAGACATTCTCGATCTAGTAAAGGATCGAGTCGAAGAGAGTCTGACGTTGGAATTCAAAGCGTGTGACTCATTGCGTAACAAGAGATGGCGAGAAGAACTAGCTAAGGATGTGTCGGCTTTCGCCAACTCAGCGGGCGGGGCCATAGTCTATGGTATCAAGGAGAACAGCGTCACCCATGAGGCTGAGGCAATAGATGACGGATACGATCCTACGGAAGTAACCAAGGAAACTCTGCAACGTGTAATCGACTCTCGCATTCATCGCCGCATTAATGGCATCCGCTACAACGTGATCGAACTAGCAAGGAGCAAGCCGGGAAGAATCATATTCGTTTTGCAAATTCCAGAAAGTAGTCTGGCCCCGCACATGGCCGAGCACAGATTTTACAAACGCTATGAATTTGAATCTAAGCCAATGGAGGAGTACGAGATCAGGGAACGCTATCGACGAGAAACATTCCCCGGAAAGGATGTCGTTGAAGCGTGGCGCGACGATGCGATCAATCCCCTGTTGAGTGCTTTGGAAAGTGAAAGAAGTGTGATCACCGCAGAGCAATGGACTTGGAATCGATATTCTCACGAATTTAAAGGTCTCTCTCGTTTATGTGTTAACAACAACATCTCGGCAAACAAGGAAGACTTTATGTCGAGGCATCCGAGAGTCACTGAGCTTCTTCAAGAACATGACACTTCGTTAACGGCCTTGAATGCACATGGAGAACGTCTGTACGACAGTCTTGCGAGGAGTGCGATTATTAAAGAAGCATTCGGGTACCTAACCAGCGAAGAATCCCTGAAAGCCCTGATAACCGAGAATCCAAACCGCTTTAAAGCGTCCACTGGAAGTGAATTGTTTGCGGAACTATTCGGAACGAATTGGGACGAACAAGAAAGGCTTAATAGTATTACTGAGTGGGCAATCAACTCTAGAGCCGAAACTAACATGGACCCTCTTCTTGTTTTCTGGAGGGCTCATGGTCACCGCTTTTGCCAGTGTGTCGTTGCCAGTGACTATTTCCGGAGCGCACAGCGTGCACGCGAGACTCTTCTAGCAGTAATTAATTCTGCGGTTGAGCTATTGAAACAGATCCGAAAAGAACTAAGTGAGCGCCACAACATTCCTCCAGAGGGGCGACAGCAAGCCGGCAATTTCTATCACGATCCGTTTCACCGGTAGACCTATCTCAGATCCGCAGTGAATCGTAGAATCGAAATCGAACGCTCATCCGACGACTTTGATGATTCGGCTCTTCCAACAAATAATCCCGATTTGGAGTGACGCGGTGAGCGCTATTTGGCTCGTCTTTAGAGAAGAAAATATTCGCACGTGAAATGCGAACAGTAACCCGTGTTCAGCCACCTCACTCGTTGTATTAGCAGCTCTCGTCTTCCCGCTGGCGGTCTCTCTTACTCTTTGGGAATACCTCACGTAACTCAGAGACTAAGCTGTCTGCGCTCTTCCCCATCAGCGCTTCTTCTTTCGGTCTATACAAACGGTAAAAGGTGTCGGGAATGAGTGGGCTCTTGATTCGGTTGTCAAAAACTTCATCCTGAATCCGTCTTGCTGTCTCTTCTAGTTCATATTTATCGATCTCGCCGTGAATCACTCTCTCCCAGACTTTGTCGAAATGGTTATTCAGCTTCGTTAGTCTCTCACCGCTTTCTTTATTTTCTTGATACTGTTTAGTAGCAAATCTGAAAAGCGGCAGAAGGCCACCGCCTACTAACACCAGCTCATTAATCTTAAGACCTGCGAACAAAGCCACTCCAATAACTAGTAACGGCAAGATTACGTTAAGAATCTTGAGGAGACTCCCGTAGGACCTGCGCAGTCGGCATTCCCAGGAATAGTTAATCCGTTGGCAAACAAGCCGCGCAATCGAAATATCCAAACCTTCCAAATTGACGTTGTACCAATTCTTGATTCTTTCGATGTTTGACTGAATTTTTCGATGCGCATCATAATTGGTTAACACCTCTTCGACTGTAATGTCTTCGACCGTTTTGAATGGTGACTTCGTTAATTCTAAGACCTCGGAATCGAACAGCTCTTGAATCTTCGCCGCTTTACTCTTTCGCTGTTTAATAGCGGGTTCGACTAAAAGAGTATCCACGACGAAAAAAAAGATGCCATAAATCGCTACATAAACCGAAAAGCCTCCGCGTAAGGTGGAAATAAAAGAAAGAGTCAGTGGAACTACGACGTTTCCTATTAATTGGAGATTGAATAGTCGTTTGGCCGACGAATAAAGCTCTCTTTGCGCCGCCAGTCTTTCCAGCTGTCTCTGACTATTTTGAACGGTTGTAATCTGATTCATCTAGCGGGAAACCTACCAGCAAAAAACAAATCCCACCATCCGAAGGATTTGTCAGTATCCCTATCTCGTTGATCGACTGCCTTTTCAGCGCGGCTCAACCCCGTCGACAATTTCGACAACGCATCTTGCTTCTTTACGTACGTGCTGCAAGGCTCGATGACCCCCGAAATCCCCATCGGATCTCTGATGCCAGCCAGCTGATTGTCATCGAGTAGTTTCATAACTCGCTTCAAATCAATGTCGTAAATAATTGATTGCTCTCCTTCAGCGTATTTCGTTACTCGCAACTCAAGGTAAAACGAGCGGATCGGCGCATTGTTGTAGAACTTCCACGCTTTTACTAGCTGAATCAGTGGCTTTAACTTACCTGAAAGCCTGTCGTCGTGGTTTTCAACATAAGCATTGTGTGCGGCGGGACTCGATTGCATCCAAGAACCATCGTACGCAGGAATATCATAAGTAGCCCTTTTCCCCAGTGGTGTTTCTATCAAGCCTTGATAGTCACAGGGAGTGACCTCTAGATCTTCTGATTTGTACTTCCCGAACGGGATTTTGACGGCCGGCGTCTTGACCTCAATACCAGCAGTCCTCCAGAAGGTGTTTTGTAGCGCCTCCTTAACTTCCCGTAAGGTCGTCGCAGAATTCTGCTTGAGTTTTGCGGTTTTACATACAGCAAAATAGTCAGTGTCGCTGTAATGCCGTACGCCGGTGCCGTGGCCAAACGAACCGGTCTCAAAAAAGCTGTAGCAGTCAAAATTGTTTTCGAGGCAGCCCTTTACCGAGCTCTTATGACTTGCCGCCGTGTTGTGTTCTGAATTCGAAGGCGTCAGCCAACTTAGGAATGTTTCGAAACCTTGCTCTAGTGTTCTTGCCATGGAAGGTCTGCGACCCCGAAATGCGAGCGTTAGCAGAAATATCTTAGGAAACGAATCAGCGAACCGGTTGTATATCGGTTCTGCGGCAAATGCTTTTGGCTAAAAGATCCCTTCCTACAACTGCTTTTCGACATTGTAGTCGAGTAGATATAGTTCCATCCGCTATGAATTAAGTACTGAAAGCAGCCGCAAGTCCAACGGTCGCGCTCGTCGCGGATTGATCATCCTGATGTATGTGATACGACCTTGAAGACTTCTGACATACGGTTCGCGTCGAAATATCGGAACTAGACCCGTTTGTAGCTTATAGATCCCAGAGCGCGTATCGGACTCGTAACGTCTCAATAATCCTGGTTGTCGGTTCAATAATAGTCCGGTTAGCATCTGCCGGCGGTGAGCCGGCATGATTTTCATCTTTCTGTGCGGCACTGCGAATCCGCCACGTTGCAGCGCGCTTACGGCAACGTTAATAGCGCACCTGGCTGATGCTCCAGAGAACGCCAAATCATCTATCCATGTCGAATAGTGAATGCACGCACGTTCGCAATACTCGCGTATTGGCTTGTCCAGCGAATGAAGGACGAGATTTGCTAAAGCGCTACTGGTTGGAGCGCCTTGTGGCAGATGGAAGTCGTATGTCGTCAGGCGTGTAAGAATTCGGGCAATTTCCGGCGAACAGTCAAGCAAGTCTGTCCATACTGCGTAGATTTGGTGCGTGCTAATGCTCGGGAAAAAGCTCCTTATATCGATCGTCACAATAACAGGCGACCCGAGGTGCCGTTTGATATTGTGGAGGAGTGACTTTCCTCTCACTCCGCCGAAAATATGTTCGGGCCAGGGAAGCGGTTGGAGAAGTTTCTGGTAGATTCGTGCCTGGATGAACTTGGTCGCGTCGACCGGATTGTCGATCGTTCTTTCTTTGAGTACCGTAGGCAATTTGGCGAACGGTGCCGGCTCGTTACGTGAGACAAAGGGACTGTAATCTCGGCCAGTCCTGCGGGACTCTAGAACGATCACATCTTCCGGAAGGTCCAACCGGTACGCTAGAGCCCTGAGATCCTTTATTCTAAGAGCGAACTCGCTTTTTTGTTTTGGCTTTGGGTTCATTCTTATGAGAGGAGTCGGCCACCAGAACTCTGACGAGTGATTTTGCTACTTCCTCAACTTCGGCGGCGCCTGCTACAGCAAGATCTTCTGCCTCGGTTCCTAGTAACGTCAGAAGATCCGGGGGCAGCTCAAGGGCATTACTTAGGGCGCGCACAGCCTTTAGGCTTGGCTTCCGCTTGCCCATCTCAATCAGCGAAACATAGCTCGAATTAAGTCCGGCGCGATCTGCCAGCTCCTTTTGTTGTAAACCTGAGATCGCTCGTGCGACTCTGACGGCTTTTCCGTAGTCCATCGTTAGTCTCTAGGTAGTAAATGGATCGTCCTGGAACTCAATCTTCGACGCTCACTTCCTTCGCAGTGCATCAAGAAGCTCTTTGGATATTTCCCGAATGCAGTCAAAGATCTCTGCCTTCGTGGGATTTTTCATCCTACCAAGCTCTTTCAGACGCCTACGAGACCGCTTGACGTCGTCTCTCTGTTCCGGTTCAAGATCGTTTCTTTCAAGCAATGCATCAAACTCTGCGATGCACGCACGTAAAGCTCTATTGCTTCTCATACCTAGTTCTCCCTTCCCGGCGGTTGCCGAGTTGCGCAAACAACCCTTTCCGAGTCGGACGAGCTTGAACCAGACGATCCATCCACGCGTGAGCGTACGAGTTGCTAATAGAAGTATTTAGTAAAGCTTTCCTACTCGCAGTGCTCGTAGTGCCCTTAAAAACAGCGGGCAATTTGCCCGCGATGCGATAAAACAGCATCGTTAGCTGCCAACGAAATTCAGCGTTGGCTGAACTCTAACCGCAAATGCGTCAGAGTCTTGGAAAGAGCCATAGCACCAGGTTTGAGAAAGAGCATTAGAAATCACCGTAACGATGATCCGAACGAATAGTAGAGGGGATTCCCTATATTTGTCAACTGACATGACTCGGCTAGCGGCGCCACCACAGTAATACAGAGTGACTGTTATCTGTAGCATTTGCGAGGAGATACCGAAGTATTAAGCCGCGACGTCTAGCGATCTACAGAATTGATCGGCGGTTCCGATGAAGTCGTCAACGTCGATAATTCACCTCCTTCAAATTTGGACGTCGCGAAAGTGAGTTTGATGGAAGTAATCCAACAGCAACCAGAAGCGGCGGCGGTTCAAAGCTCAATTGGCACTTAAAAAATGGGCGCAGGCTTTTGGCCTCGCTTCAGTATTCGTCCGGTAAGAGAATGGTTGTCGAGCTGCGATCGGCTTCTGTGATGATCCAAAGCTTCTGACCTTTGGCTGTGCGATACGCACTCTCAGCACACGAAAGCCCTCTCTCAGAGAAATCTCGTTCTCTCTTAGGTCTTCGTCGGATAATTCGCCAAAGTCACAAGATGTGTGACGGCGCAAGAATTCGATTCCTGTTTGTCCAGCGATCATGAGCGCTTCTTCTGCGCCCGGCGTGATGTAAGTTTCGCCAAGCGGAAACCGTACAAGGGTCGGTCGTTGATTCGTGATAGAGTTGGTCTGCATCATTCTTTCTCCTGTTTGGGTGAAAAGTCGGTGTGGTGGGTCAGGCAGCGTTCGTGCGCGTACCTGACCCTTTCTGTTCCCCCTGTTAGTTCGCGGATTCGGCTGGCTGCTCTTTCGTCGGTCGTCCAGCGCGAAGGATTTGATCGGCAGCGCGAAAGACTTTCTGGGCGCTCTTTTCGGGGATCGCGTCGGCGTCGTATCCGATTCCTTGATATAGCCAGTTTTGAATGTAGCCGCGCGCGTAGTCCGCTCCTTCCAGACCAAGCGCTTCGCAGCACAACAAGGCCACTGACTCCGCTTCGACTTCCCGTAGATTCCTCGGCGTCTGTTCCGTGTCGGTGAAATCGCCTTCGGACGCATGCAAAACCACGTGGGCCATTTCGTGAAAAAGCGTTTTGTGCGGGAGTTGTGCTACTGGATTGATCGCGATCTGGCTGCCACGTGCGAAGCCCTGACAGTTGCCGTCCGTCTTGTCGAAGGTGATCCGCTCAATGCAAAGCGTCGTAAGCGCTCGCTCGGCGTCCCACTCAGGGATCATGATTGGACCAAGCTCATTGCCGTAGGTTTGACTGACGACGAACCATCGCGCCTTGTGAACGAACGTCATGAAGATCGGTTCTTCCTTCGGGTCGTTCTTCTCGTCTGATTCGACGTTGCGTCGCTTGCGAGTTAGTGGCATGCAGAGCGTCAAGGCTTTCTCACCGCGTTTGACGACTCGGCCTAACGCCTGCCATTTCGGAAACGTATTGATCGGGCCTGGCTGAATGCCGCGCAGTTGACATTGAATCAGCGCGAGAATCTGATTCCCGACGGAATAGTTCCAGAACGCGCTATATGCCTTCATGATCGTGCCGGGCTTGTTGACGGCTTCCACCAGTAAGCCTGACCACTTTGGAATGTCGGTTGATTGTGTTTGCGTTTGTCTCTCGTTCTGCATTGTCGTTGCTCCTTCTTTGGTTTTGTGTTTTTGAGAGGGTGTTTCCCCCTCGCAGCGAAAGAAGGAACACGACGGGGCTGCCCACTCCGCACACCGGAGGGCGCAACGAAGTGAAGCACTCGCAGAGCAACGAAGAGTTGTGCGGATGGGCTAGTCGTTTACGATGAAGCGGAGAGGGGGAATCAGGCTTCGAGCGTTATAATTAGGTAAAGATGGCCAAATATTCCCGTGCGAAGATACAAAGGATGGAAATTCAGAAGCGGATTGCCGCGCTCAAAAGAGCTAGGCTTGATCAGATTTCGGATCACGACATCGAAAGACAGGTTAGAAGCCTTTTAGGGCTTGGTTACGTCACACGACCGCTTTACTTGAACAAACCAACCGCATATCGCGTCAGAGCAAATCGCGATGCCGGATGCTTCGATAACGTCCAGGACCTATGGTATCCCAGACCAGAATTTGTCAGGCATCGTGGTCGCTGCAATGAAGCTAAGAGCCCAGTTTTCTATTGTGCCGACTCTGACATGACGGCCATTATCGAACTACATCCCGAAGTCGGTGATTTGCTAACGGTTCTCGAAGTAGGACTTAAAGACCCTAAATCGCAGCCACTCGTAATGACGGTTGGAATTCATGAGTTCACTGCGAAGAGTAATCCGAAATACGGCGGGACTCCACCCGATCAAGACGAGGCGCACCAATTATTCCTCAAAAGCGAAGGTCTTGTTGAAACGAATCCTATGCTAGATCAATATCTTACCGAAGTCTTTATGCAAGTTGTCGATGAAGATAACGACGACGCTTATAAAGTGACCGCCGCGATTGCTCGAATTATGTTTGGTCAGGATGAATTCTTTTACAATGACGGATCGCCCGCTCCGAGACAGGAGGTTCATGGCCTGGCTTATCCGAGTATCAGAGCGGATAAACTTGGCGCAAACATTGCGTTTACAACCCCTGCGGCTGACAAACTTTACAGGGCCGTGTGCGCTACTTTGGTCAGGGTAGAGGACAAGCGCGATGAAACACACTACTCCGTAGGCATTTTGAAGCAGTCAAAGTCAATCGCAACTGGTGGAAAAATCGAGTGGGTAGTCCCGAAACCGGAAGAAGTCAGACTAACGGCATCCGCAAAGTGATATCACCAGCCGTAAATAGCTTCAGTCGCAAGCCTCTCTAATTCACGTTATTCCTTTTCAATCCGCTGAGACAAGTCGCCTACTGATTCGTTAAGAAGCGTCCAAGTTGCGTCCACGTTAGGGAGTCGCAGAAGTTTCTCCATAATAGTGGGTGAAACCGGTTTGCTGCTTAACGGATTTTCGAAGAGAAATGTGTATTGCATAAGCAACACAATGACGGCGTCGATATTAGTGTTGTTGCGAAATCTTCCGTTATGTTGCATTCGCGCTACTGCTCGGCGAGGACGTTGCAGCTTAGTCTCTCCTTCAAAGATAGGTGCGCCTTTCCATCCGTAGAATCCGTACCACAAAACGCCCGAATAGTACTCATCATTCCATAGATTGACAGGAAGAGCCGATTCTGGACCCAGTATCAGCTGCCACGTTTCATCTTGGAAATCGATCCAAAGAATCGACGGGCTTGTTGGACTGAATTGATTTTTCTTTTGTTCCTCCTTTTGTTTAATCTGAGCTACTTTTTGGATCGCAACAGTTGTCACAGAATCGCCGGCGCTCGGCGCGCCGAAAGGTGAGTTGGGATGAAAGGCTTTAGGCGATTCGTAATGCCTTTGGAGTGCAAGTCTTTCGGCGGGTTCTGATTGCTTGGCATGAACTTCGACGCAAACGCAGTCGTCAATCAGAAAATCTGGCCCGGATTCTTTCCCTCTGTGCGGCTTGATTCGAAGACCCGTCGATAAAAGCAGTCCATAGGCACTCACCTCTCCGAGAAAACTTGATACTGCTTCAAAATTGTCCAGAGCTACGAGGTCTCTCACCTTTGTCTTGATCCATTTGGGATCGAGCTTAAAGATCCAGTCCAGTGCAAGGTTGGTGTTGGAAACCATCGCCTCATCGTGATCGAGTGGGAAGAAAAGTCGCTTCAAAGGATGCCGCCGATCCTTGAGCGACGCGGTGCGAAACCTTTCGAGATCCTGAAAGGCAAAAAGTTCTTTGAGATCAGTTACTCCCATGCAAAGGTGGAAGACTAGTGAATTAATTGTCGAACTTAAAAAGGTTCCCTATTTTTTCTCCGTCGTTGCCAAACAGGGAGCAGTCGTTTTTTCAAAACCAACTCGTAGAGTCCCAATTGAGCTTCGTCGATTGCGATTGCAGTTCTCTTAATATCAACGATCTCGATTTTCTTGACCGTCAGCTTCAATGTTCCTCGTGCACTTCCGATAGGCATGACAACCTTGCCGTCTTCATTAACAGACATACCATGGTGCATGAAGTCATTGCGGAGTTTTTGAGCCGATTTGAGAGAGCCTACGACCTGCTTATAGTTAGCAAGGTGAGGAAATTCCGGCACAAGTTGTTCGCAAAGTGAACCAAAGACATCCAACCGTTGTGGGAAACTTGAATGAGCAAGGAGTATGAAAGGCTTTGGATCGTCCAAATCATTGAAGCCGGCGAGTTTTCCAATGCAAATGTTCAAGAATGATTCAAGGTTCGCCCACAGTGCAGCAATGCGGCCGATTTCAAGAAGGAACTCATCTGGCAAGGGGAGGGTGTAAAAAGTTTTGTGTAAATGGTCATCGAGGGCCAACTGGGATAGGGTTGGCGGGAGAAAAGATGACCAAAGACAAGAGCATCGATAACGAACTAATAGACAGTCTGCTGAGGAACTACAAAAAGCCTGAGGATTTGATTGGTGAAAACGGGTTATTGAAGCAGCTGACGAAGCAGTTGCTGGAGCGGGCGATGGCCGCGGAGATGACCGAGCACGTCGGCTATGAGAAGCACGACGCGGAGGGGAATAACAGCGGCAACTCACGGAACGGGAAGTCGGCCAAGACGATCAAAGGGACCTTTGGGGAGATAGTGCTGGAGACACCGCGGGATCGGAACGGGACGTTCGAGCCTCAGATCATCGAGAAACACCAGACGCGGTTCACTGGATTTGACGCCAACATTATCTCGCTATACGCGCGGGGGCTATCGACGCGGGAGATCCAGCAACACCTCGAAGAGATCTACCATGTGGAAGTATCGGCGGCCCTGATTTCCAACGTCACCGAGGAGGTGATTGATGAAGTCAGGGCGTGGCAGAACCGGCAGCTCGACGAGGTCTATCCGATCATGTATTTGGACGCCATCCAGTTCAAAGTGAGAGACAACGGACATGTGAAGAACAAAGCGATCTACCTGGCGATAGGCCTGACGATGGAGGGACTGAAGGAAGTGCTGGGGTTGTGGATCGCGCAGACGGAAGGGGCCAAGTTCTGGTTGCAAGTAGTGACTGAGTTGAAGAACCGGGGCGTCACTGACATCTTCATTGCCTGCGTTGATGGGCTGAAAGGCTTTCCCGAAGCGATTGAAAGTGTCTTTCCGCAAACGGAAGTCCAGTTGTGCATAGTGCATCTGGTCCGGCACTCGCTGAACTACGTGGGTTGGAAACAACGCCGAGAAGTAGCAGCGGATCTAAAACTGATTTACACCGCCACGACCGACCAGGAAGCCGAGCAACGACTGGCCGAGTTTAGCTTGAAGTGGGATGAGAAGTTTCCGATGATCGCGAAGTCCTGGCGCA
>Ga0157378_10001432_pt1 | contig 21488 bp, 18 predicted proteins | sample M65metaG_FD_115309 | JGI IMG/M metagenome (GOLD analysis project Ga0157378, IMG submission 115309) | Miscanthus rhizosphere microbial communities from Kellogg Biological Station, Michigan, USA - M6-5 metaG | ecosystem: Host-associated > Plants > Roots > Rhizosphere > Soil | place: USA: Michigan...
AACTCATGGGTGTCCCATTGCGGATAGTTCGCGGCGCTGGTATTTGCATCGCAGACCGCCACGCCCTGCACGTCCGGCTGGTTCAAAAAGCGAAGCATCACTCGCAAACCCTGGGCGCCAGCGCCGATGAAGGCAATATTAACCCGATCGCTCGGCGGAACGTTCCCTGTTCCGCCTAATACCCGGCGTGGAACGATCGAGAAACCAATCGCCGCTGTGGCGGTTTGGCCCAGGAACTTACGCCGCGACATCACGCCCTTTGTGAAGCTGCGAGACCTCACACGATTCTTCACCGCCCCCTCCTAACCGCAGCCCACAGACAGTTACGCTATTGGTTGCCAGCTACAACTTCGGATTTATCACAGAAGGAAGCGGCCTAGCTACTTTAAACGAGGCCCTTGCTTAGGAAGCGCCCGCCGCAAATACGCACAATAACGAGATTCAAATTGACCTGACGAAGTATGCCCGCCAAATTCGTCGGCACGATCGCGTGTTCGAGCATTTTGGATGGCGACTGCTGCAGGAGTCGCCGGAGATTTCACAAGAAGGAGATGCTCGAGCGTGTACGCGTCAGGCGAGTTCTGGTCGAGAGACAGAATGCCGAGGACATGGCCGGCCGCAATGAGTGGGATGCCGATCCATCGGACTTGGCAAAGAGGTTTCACGGCCGTCGAATCCATCTCTTTGGGAAGATCTGCCGACGAGAAAGGCTTTCGTTCAAGGGAATTTGCTGCAGGTGTGGACAAATCGTAGCGGGAAGTGTCGTGCCGGTTCCTGGCGGTACGGATCGGGGAGCCTTGCGGGCGACCATCAATGCGGCACCACCCTCGGCGAAGAGTACGGCTGCTTTTTCGAAGGGAACTAAGTCGTGAATGCAGTTCAGCAGCGTATCGAGAACTGAGTCCATCGCGAGTATCTGACTGAGGGCGAGTGTTGCTTTTCGGAGAGCCTCCGCTTCCGCTCGACCGACTTTGCACGGCATCTGGTTGCTCCGCGAGCTTGGTCTCTGCGTGTTTGCGCGAAGTGATGTCTTGGGCGGTTCCGACGAGCCTGTGTTTGGCCATCGCTCGGAACAGGAAAGCCTTTGGCCCAAATCCAGTGAACTGCTGCGCCTGCTTTTCTGAAACGGAATTCCTCATCGAAACCGCCCGAGGCGATCGTCTCATTTAGGCGGCGATGACGCGAACTCGGTCTTCTGGATGGATCAGCTCACGGTTTGAAGACGGACTTGTTCTGAGACTTTTCGATACTGTGGCCTGTAGTTGTTGCGTACGCTCGATTCGCGTACGACAGCTCCTGAGTCTCGGCGTCCGTCATCCAGAAGATTTCCTGAATGTTGTTGGCCATGTGTTGAAACCACTCTTTGCTTTTCTTAAGCAACGACTCAGTAGTCGCGCGTTCGGTAACGTCGCACATGATAAGGAGGTGCCGGTCCGAAAGGTAGTTCCAGGCCGCAGTGAAATCGACGACCAACCCCGTTCCTTCTGCCGCAACCAGACATGCGCGTCCTGGTTTCTTCTTGGCGCGGAATAAGGAAGCCCAGCCTTCAGCAAATCCGGATGAGTCCGACAATGGGCGCAGATCTCTTTCGGCGGGACAGCATATAACTTAGGAGGCCAGCTAAGCGCTTTTCGTATCAGGGTGTCTGGAATTCAGGACAAACGAACTACTCGTCGATTTAATTCGTTCGCCGTCTCTTTGGCTTATAGTTGGGATCGAAGGTGAAAAGATAGGACACAGGTTTTTGGAGTCCCCGGGCCATTCTTTCAAGCTTCCTGAAGGATGGGGCGTTCCTGCCGCGTTCGATCAAACTGAGAAAATCGACGGAAATACCCAAGAGTTCCGCAAATTCTTCTTGCGTTTTATCTAACTCGTCACGCACCTGTCGCAGACGTAGCCCAAATTGTTTTTTGAGGTCTCGCAATTCTTTAGTTGCACCTCAAAAAAGTCTGTCGTAATCTCCTTACGGGAACCACCGAATGAGATTACGGGTATGGTTTTTAGGTGAAATCAGGCCGATCGCCGACGCCACGGTACGCCGTCCCACGGATGGGCCGTCGAGCGAGACGAGAGGAAGGCGCGTTTTTCCTATTCGATCATCGCCTAACGTTTACCCAGGGAGTCGAAATCAAAGAGAGCGGAAACTGGCATACCAAGTTGAGCCGAGAAGGCATCCAGATTTTCGAATGATGGGGCGTTGAGGCCGCGTTCTATGAGGCTTAAGAAATCTACCGATATCCCGATGAGCTCGGCAAATTGCTCTTGGCTCATTTTCCTAACCAATCGGATCGCCTTGAGGCGTTGGCCAAACTTTTCTCGGAGGCTCGGCACTTAGAACACCAACTTGCCGAGTTTTGCCTACCGGTGTTTTCATGACCACCGAATGGGATTACGGGTAGCTGAAACAGTTGTTTTGGGAAATGCGGAAGTCGGGCTGAATAGTCTAGGGGATACCTGTGAGCTCGTTTGGTACATCTCGCTTCGTGACTGTGCCGTTTGGAAAGACGAAGACAAAGGACTTGCCAATCGCGACGTCAGAATGTGTGCGGCGGATTGACGTCGCGGATGAGGCCCTTATCAAGGATGTGCAGGCAGGCAACCGCGAAGCGCTCGCATTGCTCTTTCGCCGCTATGCGCGTCTCGTCTGGAGCATTGGCGAGCGAATTCTCAGAGACAAAGTCGAGGCGGATGACTTAGTGCAAGAAGTGTTCCTCTATCTTCAGAGGAAGAGCGGGCTCTTCGACAGTTCGAGGGGCGCGGGGCGCTCATGGATCGTCCAGGTCGCCTACACTCAGGCGTTGCTGCGCCGAAGAGAATTAAGGTCACACGGGTTTTATCAGTCTGGAATGTCGGGCAAACAGGTCGACTGTCCCTCGAGTGGGAATCAAGAAGTGGCACACTACGAACAGAGTGTTGAAGGCCTGTTTGGCAGAAATGGATGGAAGAAGATTGTAGAGGACCTAACGGAAGATCAGCGAGAGACGCTGCGATTGCATTTTTTCGAAGGTTTTACGTTCGCCGAAATAGCGGAAAAGCTTGGTCAGTCCCACCGCAACATCAGAAATCACCACTACCGAGGTCTTGAAAAGCTGCGGAAGCACATGACCAAACACGAAGTGAACACACGTTAGGCCGTGTTGCCATGAGAAAGAGTCTATCGTTAGGTCGAGGCGTTGATCATGGGTTCGCATGAGGAGTTTTGGGAACTTTGCGCTGCTGCAACGGCTGGCGAGTTGTCTGCCGAAGAACAGGCAAAGTTGACCGAGCATCTGGCAGTGTGTCCTGATTGCCGCCGAGTGAAGAGTGAATATGAGACTGCGGCAGTGGCTGGGGTCGCCGCATTGGCGGAATCCCACCGGCCTGAAATCGACCAGGCCAGAGCCTCGGCTTGGTCTGTGGAACAGGCAGAAGAGAGATTCTTCAAGCGATTGTCGGAAGAAGATGCTTCGCGCCCGGAAAAAACCGAGACCACAACGGGGAGGCGACACACCTATCGTCCTTCACAGATCCAGTGGCGCGAGATATGGATACCGTTCGCGGCCGCATTCCTGCTTGCTATAGCGCTTGGTGTTGCCGCCTATTGGTCCGGTATAAAGCGAGGGACGGATACGGCTTTGAAGACTATCCAGCCTGCAAAAGAATCCGAGACTTCACTGGAAGCTCAAATGAGCGATGCAGGCTATGAGCGCTCACAACTGCAGGCGAAGCTAGCTGAGAGTGCCAAGACAATTGACGAGTTAAAGCGTCAACTAGCCGAACAGATCAAGATCGTCAATTCCCTGAAATCGACGGTGGCGACGCCAATGACCTCCGCGGAAAGTGGCAGAAAAAACGAATTAATGGCAAGTCCGTCCAACGTCAATCGCGATGCGGGACTCTCCGCGGCTCAAGCCAAGCTCCTTGAATTGCAAAAGACGGTCGATGAGGCGACCACGCAACGGGACGAGAACGCCCGCCAGGCCGCGACCCTAGATGCCAAGGTCAACGAGTTGACACAACTCGTTCAGGCTCGAGAGCTTGCGCTTGACCAGAAAGAAGCGGAAGTCTCGAAGGGCCAGGAGTTGCTGGAGCATGATCGCGACATTCGAGAATTGATGGGCGCTCGGGAACTCTATATGGCCGACGTTCACGACGTATCGGGCCGAGGGACGGAGAAAACATACGGGCGGATTTTCTATACCAAGGGTAAGTCGCTGATTTTCTATGCATTCGATCTGGACGCACAACCTGGGTTTCAAAGGGCCAAATCGTTCCAAGCTTGGGGCCGGAAGGGACCGGACAAAGCGCAGGCACGCAGTCTAGGCATCTTCTATGAAGACAATGCGAGTAAAGAGCGGTGGGTCTTGAAGGCCGACGATCCGAAGACACTCGAGGACATCGACGCGGTTTTCGTCACTGTAGAGCCGCGCGGTGGCAGTCCACATCCGAGCGGCAAACAACTGCTATTTGCCTCACTTCGCATCAGCCCGAACCATCCCTGAAGTTACCGGTGTTGTCCTGGAACTATCCTGGTTTCTGGACAAAGAAAGCTTGAGACAGAAACACGCTTGATTCGCATAGGCCTTGTAGTGAGGACCAATCCCTCACTTCCGGGAGGTTCCTACGCGAATGCGCGGCATTCAGAAATTTCATTTTCTATTTTTGTTGTTCTCTCATTCATCCGCCGCGCAATCGCCTACCGGAACGATCAGCGGGATCGTCACTGATCCGACAGGTTGCGGGAGCCGAAATTCTTGTCACGAACGACGCCACGCGAGAGCAATTTTCGGGAAGATCGAACGAAGAGGGGTTTTATGTCGTGCCGAATCTTCCTCCCGGCAGCTATCGAATTTGGGTATCGAAGGTCGGTTCAAGACCATCATCAAGCCGGATATAACGCTGAATGTACAATTCGGGAAGTCGCGCTTGTTCCAAATGTATCGGAACCGCTCAATCGTCTTCAGAGCGTAGCCGGCGAACTGATTATTCGCGTATGTGTAGACGAGAACACCGCGTTTCGTCGTCTGGTGACGGTAGTCAACTTAGCTACTCAATTCGGGAAGCCGATCGATGCTCTTGCGGTCGCCAAGCCAGCGGAGATAGGTCCAGTCCGCGGTGATGGGATCAAACTTAGACTGGGACGGGTAAGGCATCAATACGAGGGCGACGCCGTGATCAACGCAAAAGATTGGCAAGCTCCGCGTCGAAACCTTCGAACTTCGCGACGGCACTGCGTTTGGAGTCGAGATTTGTGTCCGTGTAGCGCATGGTTACAGTGACCGCCGAATGCCCGAGCAACTGCTGGACTGTCTCCGTATCCACTCCATGATTCATGAGACGGGACGCGAATGTATTGTGCCCGCTTCATGTTCTCGGCTGCCCGAAGCGTCAACATCCAGTCTTTCAACCAAGCGGCCACAAAGCCAAGGAATAAGTAAATCAGTGGAAGGAACAGCACCGGCTTGCTGGGGCCGCCTGCGCTAAAGAGATGGCTGCAGGTGCGTTTGTTGACGATCGTTCGCAGCCGACTGGTTCACGCTCGCCGCAGACGAGGTCCTCACTCAAGTTGGTTCAGACGGTATCACGGCCAAATTCTAGCGGTGAAGGGTGAAGGGAGGACGAACGTTAAATCGTTTTACCAGGCGACAGGGAGAGACCTTAGCAAGCCGCGGATGTGGTCCTACCGATCGCGGGTGGAGCTCAAACGTGCCAAATTCACATGCATCCGGGAGATGTACGTTGTTCGCGGATAAGGGGCGTTGCTGGAGAGCTAGTGTCATTGTCTGGGCCGTGATCGGCATTTGCGGTTGTGGCGGAGGCATGGCCTCTTCGTCATCTACACCATCCCGACCACCTTCGACTAGCTAGTCAAATATAACCGTAACGATTATCCCGAATTCCGCGACTGTTATATCCGAGGCGCGACGCAAGCTTTCTCGGCTGTCGTGAATGGTACGAACAACGGAGCGGTGACGTGGAGTGTACAGGAGAGTTTCGGTGGAACGATCGACAGCACCGGTCTCTACACCGCCCCGCGCGACGCAGAGGGCACCTTCCATGTGGTAGCCACGAGCAAGGCCGATCTGACTGCCGTAGGAATGGCTGCAGCCGTTGTTCCGGTGCCGCAAGTGACAATTTCCCCGGCGACGGTGACGCTGGCGCCTGGCGCCTGGCGGGGCGCAGACGTTCACGGTAACAGTGTCAGGGCTGGTTCACAGTGAAGTGACTTGGAGCGTTAGCGAGAAAACGGGAGGAGCAATTAACGGCGCTGGGTTTTATGCTGCGCCGGGAACTGCAGGTTTCTATCATGTGACCGCTACGAGTGTAGAAGACGCAACGATCACCGCGAGCGTCACCATTTCGGTGACAACCTCCGCTGTTTCCTTTACGCCAACGGGCAGTCTGCAGAAGGCGAGAGGATTTCAAACCGCCACGCTGCTGGCAAATGGAAAGGTACTGGTGGCTGGAGGTGCGAATAGAGGGCTTGACAAGCTGTGTCTCGGTGGCATCGTTTCCGCGGAACTATACGACCCTGCCACAGGCTCGTTTTCTTCAGCCGGGACATTGACCACGGCGCGATTCGCGCACACTGCCACGTTGCTGCAGGATGAAAAGATCTTGCTGACAGGAGGTTTTGGAAACGGGTTCGACTGCAGTGACCTGGGACTGCCGGCGGAGCGAACCGCTGAAACCTACGATCCTATCGCTGGTACTTTCAAGAAGACGGGCAGTATGGCTTCTCCTCGCGGTTGGCACACTGCAACTCTGCTACCGGACGGCAGAGTTCTGATTACCGGTGGGAATTCAGAAGCCGGGGCCGTTCAACACAATGTTCAAGGCTAAAAACTCCATGCTTGGGGGACGTGCAAGTGGCAACTGGGTTTGCGGCTGGGAATCAAGGCCACCTTCAACGGAACATGCTCTTCCTGATGGATACCATTGGATACCACAAGGGGGCTGGCTGCAGTTCCTTGGCAAATAGGGGTGCACGGGTTCAGTTTTCAGGCTCGGAAAATTGCGAACAATTGAGAACAACAGCCCCGATTTTGTACGGTACTTGGGCGATAAATGACGAGATTAAAGGCTAGAAGAATCAGCTACATAGCATTTCCAACCGCAACCGTTGGTCCCAGGTTCAATTCGTATAGTTAACCTGCGATTTAATCGACCACCGGTATGGACGACGAGGTTCTTGTCCGGCCTGTATGTCCAGGCGTATGAACCGTGGATAATGCGTGAGATGCGTGGCGGCAGATATTGCATCTAACCTGGGAGAACAGACGTAGGATACAAAGGAGCAGGCTTAGCGAGAGATCCGAAATATGTTGATCCGGCGCACTTCCGATCTGACCTATTCCGACGTGACACCGAGGTCTGTTTACGTTGATCGCCGTAGGTTCCTTCAGGGAATGGGACTTGCCAGCGTCGCCGCCATCGCTGGAAAGAACTTGATCGATTTGATTGCGCCTTCGCAGGGTGTTGCGGCGAGCACGAAGCTAAACACGATCAAAGGGCCTTTCAATACAGACGAGAAAGTCACGCCTGTCAACGACGTCACGCACTATAACAATTTCTACGAGTTCGGTAGCGACAAGGGCGATCCGGCCAGAAACTCCCAGAACTTCCGGACTTCGCCGTGGTCTGTTTCCGTGGAAGGGGAGGTAGCCAAGCCGCGGAAGTTCGCGATGGATGAGATTTTGAAGCTTGCTCCACTGGAAGAGCGCATCTACCGCCATCGCTGCGTGGAAGCCTGGTCGATCGTTGTGCCCTGGATCGGCTATTCGTTGAATACGATCATCAAGCTAGTGGAACCGACCCCGAAAGCGAAGTTCGTGGCCTTTGAAAGCTTCTTCGACTACAAGCAGATGCCTTACTCCCGGGGTACGGGAATTGACTATCCGTACGTGGAGGGCTTGCGGCTCGATGAGGCCATGCATCCGCTGACACTGCTGACCGTCGGCATGTACGGGGAGACGCTTCCGAATCAGGATGGCGCACCAGTCCGCATGGTCATCCCCTGGAAATATGGCTTTAAGAGCATCAAGTCCATTGTGAAAATCAAATTCGTGAAGGGCGAGCCGCCTACGACATGGAGCCGGATGGCTCCAAACGAGTATGGCTTCTACTCCAACGTTAATCCGCAGGTGGATCATCCGCGATGGAGTCAGTCCAAAGAGCGACGCCTGGGCGAATTTTTTAAGCGCAACACTTTGATGTTCAACGGCTATGGCGATCAGGTCGCCGGCCTGTACGCCGGGATGAACCTCAAGCGCGATTATTAGTGCGGAAATCCTGAGTGCGCAAACTTCTTCTGAGCAAATGGACGAAAGTGGTGGTCTTTCTCGTGTGTTTGCTCCCATTTGCCGCGTTGATCGATCGGACGTTTCGCGGAAATCTGGGAGCCAACCCCGTGGAGTTCTATCAACACGCCACTGGTGATTGGACCCTTCGCTTCCTCATTTTAACCTTGACGATCACTCCCCTGCGAAAGCTCGTGAATCTGCCCGAGCTTATTCGTTTCCGCCGCATGCTCGGCCTGTTCGCGTTCTTTTACGTTTGCCTGCACTTTCTTACTTACATCGGTCCGGACCAATCGTTCAGCTTGAGCGGCATGTGGCAAGACGTGGCGAAGCGGCGCTTCATCACCGTGGGATTTCTGGGATTTGTTCTGTTGATCCCGCTGGCGCTTACGTCGACCGCGGGATGGATTCGCCGCCTGGGAGGGAAACGCTGGCAGGCGCTGCATCGAGCCATCTATATATCCGCGATTTGTGGCGTGATTCACTACTACTGGCTGGTGAAATCAGACGTGCGCAAACCGCTTTTTTACGGTGCGCTGGTTGCAGTCCTGCTGATCTGGCGCCTGGCAGCTTGGTTGCGAAGACGAGGGCAACTCGCACCTGCGCGAGCCGAAATTCATCGCACCGCCACACAGGCATAATTCGGCGCAAGCTTAGTTCGATGAACTGTCGTTGAATTCCACGCCCCAGAAACGCGGCGCCGGGCTCAAAAATTCGACGCCAACACGCTGTCCTCGGTCGCCGGCCTCACCCAGGAATACGACGCGGCACTCCTGCTCCTCATCCGTATCCGGGTTGGTCAGCACCAGCATTTCGCCCTGGTCGATCTCGTTCTTCAGCATCAGCAGGCCGCCGTGCGAATTCACGACCAGGGTCTCGCACACCTCGCGAAATTTACGCCCGTCGTGATCGCGGCCTTGGGCTTTGACTCGCATTTTGTGGAACACGCGCCCGCTGCGACGTGGCGCGATAAATGTGACTTCGCTCATGCGTCCATCTTCGAGTGGTAAGCCGGGAGGCATCAACTGCACCACCGGACAGGTGTTGCGGGCACAAAACGATTGACCGATAGGGAACAAACTTGCGGCGATACCCGGATCGTTTCTCCCTTTCTTCGCCACAGAAATCGCGGCGGCGTCTCCCGCCGTTCGTCAGGCATCTTCCGTCGGCGATCAGGCCGCCTTCTCGATTCGATGAATCAGGTCTTCCTGTTCGGCTTTGCTCTCAGCCCCAATGGTGAAGGCATCCAATAAGCCGAGCGACAGGGCGAACTTGAGCGCCTCATCCTGCTGGTTTCGCATCTGCCCTTGACCGAGGATTTTCATTCCGATGATGCCTTTGCCGGAGGCCTTCATCTCTTTCACAACGCCGACTACCGTCTGCGGATCGGCATCCATGAACGCGCCGACGGGATTCATGCGTACCAAATCGACTTCGACCCACGGGGATTTCGCCGCAGCCCGCAAAGCCTCGATGCTGTGGCACGAACACCCGTGGGCACGGATGATCCCCTTTTCCTTTGCTTCGGAGAAAACGTCCATTACGCCCCTATAGCGCTCGGTCCAATCCGCTTCTGTCAGGCAGTGCATCAGGCAAATGTCGAGATAGTCCGTGCCAAGTTCCTTGCGGAAACGGTCCAAGTCGGCGCGGGCGGTGGCCGGATCGCGCGCCCAAGTCTTGGTCAGCACGGTTACCTTGTCTCGCGGCACGTGCTTGAGCGCTTCCGCCACGTGCGGGTGACTTCCGTAGGAGTCGGCGGCGTCGAAGAAACGCAGGCCATGGTCGTAGCCATTGAGCAGCAGGGCCGACAAGCCATCGACGCCCAGCGCGGTCTGGTGCGAGTGATGACCGGAGCCCACCGTACCCGTACCCATGGCCAATCGGCTGGTTTTGATCCCAGTCTTTCCGATGGCGACCGTGTCGTTCGCGCTGAACTTGGTCGATAACGGTGCCGCTAGAATTTGCTTTGCAAGTACCTGCGATGCCAGCCACGCCGCTCCTGCGCGGTAAGCGCCGTGCTGAATGAATTCCCGCCGCCTCATGGTTACCTCCTGGTGCCGCTCGCACCCCGAGCATATACCCGAGTAGACGGCGCGGTTAGTGATTGGTTGGCAGCCGCTGATCGGTCTCGCCTCGACCGGGGGCGCATCAAGAGGGCCCAATAACACCTGTTGATGCTATTTGACCTCTCCGGCGGGCCCGAAACTTGTCTGCGAGCACTCCTCGGCAATAGAATATTTGTGTTGGCCTTCGGAACGGGTAGTTCCGAATTCGAGCATCCTCGAAACGTTCGCGCCATTGAGACGTAGCTATTCTTGCGGTGGAAAGGACTCTGTCCTCTAGAGCCCCTATGAACCTTACTGAATTTATCGAAACTCGGCGCGATCAGCATCTGGCAGAACTTTGCGAATTCCTGCGTATTCCCAGCGTAAGCGCAAAAAGCGAGCACAAGCCGGACATCGAACGTGCCGCTCGCTGGGTTGCCGACAAGCTGCAATCCGCAGGCTTTAAAACGGTCCAGATTGTTTCGACGAGTTTGCACCCTCTGGTGTACGCGGAATCTCTGGAAGCCCCCGGCAAGCCAACTATTCTCTTCTACGGTCACTATGACGTGCAGCCCGCAGAGCCGCTCGACCTCTGGACTAGTCCGGCCTTTGAACCTTCTGTTCGCGCTGGGAATCTCTTTGGGCGCGGTACCGCCGACGATAAGGGCCAGGTTCATATTCATTTGAAAGCATTTGAGTCCTTGCGAGACGTGAACGGCAAATTGCCGATTAATGTGAAAGTGTTGATCGAGGGCGAGGAAGAGGTTGGCAGTGTCAGCCTTTGGGATTACGTGCAGAAAAATAAAGAGAAACTCAAGGCCGATGCTCTCGTGGTTTCGGACACGTCGATGCTCGCGAAGGGCGTTCCTTCCATCACCTATGGCCTGCGCGGTTTAAATTATTACCAAATTGAGTTGACCGGTCCAGCTCGCGACCTTCATTCGGGTGTTTACGGGGGAGCCGTGCCCAATCCTCTGACCATCCTGACCGAATTATTCGCGAAACTTCACGACAAGGACTTTCGCGTCACCATCCCGGGCTTTTACGACGATGTGGCTAAACTCAGCGCATCCGAACGCAAATCGCTGAATGCTCTGCCCTGGAAGAAAAAAGATTTTGAGAAGGCCGTTGGCGCGCCAGGTTATGCCGGGGAAAAAGGATTCACGATCGTTGAGCAACTTTGGGGACGCCCGACGCTCGAGCTCAACGGCATCTGGGGCGGCTACATGGGAGAAGGCGCGAAGACAGTGATCCCGTCTAAGGCGCATGCGAAATTCTCGACGCGCCTGGTACCGAATCAGAACCCGCAAAAAGTGGCCAAGCTGGTGGAGAAACACATTCGCAAAATGCTGCCGAAAACGGTGATCTGCAAGTTTGAGGTACTAAGCACCGGCAAGCCATGGACGGCCCCGTTTCAAGCGCCAATCTTCACAAAAGCTCAAGGTGCCCTCGAAAAAGGCTTCGGCAAGAAGGCTGTTTTCATTCGCGAAGGCGGTTCCATTCCCTTCGTCACGCAGATGCACGACACCTTCAACGTGCCGTGTGTTCTCATCGGATTCGGATTGCCCGATGAAAACGCCCACGCTCCCGACGAACATCTGGCGCTGGAGAACTATTTTGGTGGGATCAAAGCCATCGCTTATTTTTATCAGGCGCTGGGCGCCTGACCTTTCGCCTCAGAGGGTAGCCAACTCCTGTCGCCGCCCCTTTGCGTAATCGCTTAGCGCGGCGTTCGCAGTGGTGATCACGCCGAGGGCGTCGGCCACCGCGCCCAGATCTTTCCCGCGAACCACGAGATACATCTCATCATCGGCCAGGCCGGTATACACCCGGTTGCCAATGCAACCAAGGCTCAGGATCGAACCATGTTGCATCGCAGCGGGCAGCGCCATGCATGTCGGGCGACCCAGCACCGGAACCCCGCTCGCAACTCCCGCCCGTACGATCGCCTCATTCAAAAGCATCGCCACCGCGGGTTTGCAGGCCAAAAGAACCACATCGGGCGCCACCGGCGCCTCACCCAACGGCGAATACAAAATGGCTGCGGGAGCCTTCCCAAGCCTGGGAATCTGCGGCACTTCTTCCGGCTTGACGTAGCCGAGATCGAACATCAATTTCAAGGTCTGCTCCGTTTCCTTCTCGCGCTCCGCTGATAACGGAATGTTGTGCGTAAACGCCCCGACTGCACAGTTGAAGTGATTCTCGGGAACCGTGTAGAACACGCGGCCCTCCGCAGCAAGCCGCCAGAAGCTGCATCCCGAGGGCTCCGTCCCCGAAAACTTCTCTACATTCGCCGGCGCCGCCTCCAGAAAAGTCACGGCGACCGGCCGGCGTGCCAGCTTTACTGCGGCACCGATACGCCTCTCCAGATCGTTCCAATTCGGCATACTTACCCTTCGCTCTCCTTCTGCTCACGAACTTTTTTCGAGCATAACACACCTGTATTCCACGCCCTTTCAACCATATTCTTTTGCCAAGGTGTGGAAAACCCGCGTTTTAAGCCTATTTTCGCGTGTCACTTCGAGAAAAACGGCTATTTTCCTGCCTTTTTCGTGCCTTCCCTCTTGCGTTCCCGGAATGCGTTGGCTATAGTGCCGAACGGCCCGAGTTTTTCAGTGTTTGCACGGTTTTGAGGGGAGAATCTCGCGGCTGGCCTCGTTCACTTCGAGGTGCATTTAAAAAATCAGGAGGATAAGAATACTAGATGGCAGCCAAGCCACTGAGCAAGACCAAGATCGTGTCCCACATCGCCGAGAAGGTGAACATTCCCAAGAAGACTGCAACCAGCTTTTTTGAGGAATTGTTCAAGCTCGCGGTGAAGGAAGCCAAGGGCGGCGCCGGCAAGTTTGTTATTCCTGGATTCGGCCGCGTCGTGAAGGCTCATCGCAAAGCGCGCATGGGCCGCAATCCGCAAACTGGGGAGCAGATCAAGATCAAGGCCAAGACCGTTGTGCGGTTGCGTCCCTCCAAGGCGTTGAAGGATGCCGTACTGAAGTAGATTCCTCTCCCGGGGAATCGGGGCCACAACACGGCGCTCGAGGAATTAGCCCGCGCTCGCACTTCTGGTCGGGCATGCTGGTTCGGCAGGCGCCAGGGATTCATTGTATCGGTCGGATTCGCCTCCGGCGGAAATTTCTCATTCCGCCGGAGTTTTTTTTGGAGGCAGAAAGGGTCGCGGGAGGCGCAACCTACAGCGACTTCACGTAGGCCACGACGTCTTTGATTTGCGCCGGGTCAAGTACATCCTTGAACGGCGGCATAAGGTTATCGCCGTTTTCGATCCACACTCTTAGCGATTCATCGGTCACCTTGTTGTTGTTCACTGTGAACGTGCCGCGCTTTCCGAGACCCTTTAGCCCGGGACCGATTTTCTTCGCGTCGCTGTCCGCGTAGTGGCACACCCCGCACTTTTTATCGAAAACGTCCTTGCCCTTTGTGGCGGAACCCGCAGCCCCTGCTGCCGATGCGGGCTTCTTCGCGGATTTCGCGGGCGGGTCCTGAGCGAAAACCACTCCTGCGACCGCGAAGATGGTAACCCCAAGACATATCAAAGTTCGGTTCACAATTCCCCCTGACACCTATTCTTTGATGCTTCGACATTCTTCCACGTTTGCTGGCGTAATTTCCACTCCCAACCCGGCACAAGGTACAGGTTCCACCCTGTGCACGATCTGAACTTTCGTACTTTTGACGCTCTCAACATCGTGTGCTAACAATCGTTCATCATGAGCCAGGAAACGCTGTCGCGCGCTTGGGAGGTGCTGCAGGATGCCTATCAGGCGCAAATGGAGGGCGATTACGATCGCGCTGTCGAGCTCTACCAATCCTCATTGGAACTTCACCCGACCGCGGAGGCTCACACCTTCCTGGGCTGGACCTATCATTTTCAGGGGCGCCTCGATGCCGCTATCGCAGAATGCAAGCTCGCCATCGAAATCGATCCGGAATTCGGCAATCCTTACAACGACATTGGCGCTTATCTGATTGAACTCGACAAATTCGACGAAGCGATTCCCTGGCTCGAGCGCGCCATCGAGGCACGGCGCTACGAGCCACGCCACTTCCCGCACTACAATCTCGGTCGCGCTTATCTCGGCAAGGAAATGTATGCCCGCGCCATCGAATGTTTCCAGCAGGCTCTGGAGGTCGAGCCGCGCTATGCCCTTGCCCGCGACACCCTCGATTCTCTCCGACGCATGGTGAATTAAACGCTCTTCTGTTCTTCTCTGCCCGGTTGGACCACGCGGTCGTAAATCAGCAAAAGCAATGTTGTCAGGACTCCTACGCCGGTAATCACCCACCAAGCTAGCTGCGGATGATGCGTGACCTCGCCAAAGTAGTGCATGACTTTGCCGCCGAACCAGCCGCCGATCAGCGAACCGATTCCCAGGGGCAAGAACGCGAAGCCCATGTACGTGCCCTGCTGCCCCGGAGGCGCCAGGCGCGAAATGTATTCGTAATAGCGCGGCTGATGCACGATCTCTCCCAGTGCCAGCACGAAAATCGCCGCGTAGCACGTCCATACTGCCGGATGAATCGCCAAAATCACCCACGACAACCCGCTGATCAGCGTGCCCAGAATCACGGCATGGAACGCGGCCATTTTGCGAAACAAATAGTTGATCACCAGTGTCAGCGCGATCACCGACGCTCCGTCAGTGATCAAAATGCGCTCCACCGATGCATTCGGATCGATATGGCTGTGCACATACCCTGGTAAGGTGATGAACTGCTGCCAATACACGATCCAGTAGCCCGTGAAAATCAGCAGGAACAACATGAACTTTGGGTTGCTGATCACCACCCCAAAATTGTTCAGGGTGCGCGCAATGCTCGGTGCCGGTTCCCCGGCGTCGCGTTTGGGCTCACGAAATAGCAACAGCACCAGAAAAAACATCGCGAACACGCTGAGGGCCGAGACGCGAAACACATTCTCGAGTCCCAACTTCTGATGCGCCAGGTCGGCGATGTACGGGCCAGTGGCGCCGCCGATGTTCACCATCGTGTAGTAGATCGAGTATCCGATCGACCGCACGTTTTCCTTCGACGCCCGCGCCGTGGTGCCGACCACGCAGGGCTTTACCATGGAAACGCCCAGCGCCGGCAGAATCAAAATGAATCCAACGAAGAACCCGAGGGGCACGAGATTGCGAATCGGAGCAAGCCATGTCGCGCCGACCGAACCGATCAGGAAATACGCCGTAGCGAGAATAAGATAAGCAAGCGATAGCGCGCGTCGAAACCCCAATCGGTCGGCGACTGCTCCGCCGAAAATCGCCAGAAACCACACCATGCCACCGAAGATCCCCGTCAACGTGCCGGTTTGTTCTGTGGAGAAATTCAGCTTTTCCTGAAGATATACCGCGAGGGACGAGAACGCGCCGTAGTAAGAAATGCGCTCGAAGATTTCGCTGACGTTGGCAACCCAGAACGGCCGCTCGAACCCATCGCGAATTTCTTGCAGCCTCTGGCCAAAACTCATCGCGTCTCCGAAAGATTGCCGGGCGGGATCATAGCAGAGACACGCGTCACTCCCTACCTAACCGGGATACCAGACGAACCGCGGGTCGTCGCTCCTGCGGCGATAGTTCCATGCTTCGTCGATCAGCCGCTTGTAATCATACTGCGGCCGCCATCCGAGCAAGAATTTCGCTTTCGCGTTGTCCAGCCACGTGGACTTGAACGGAGTTTTCAGTTCGACGGTCGGGAGGCTTTTCGTCTCGTGCAGGTAATCGCCTACCTTGCGATAGTCCACGGGTTCATCCATGCAAATGTTGAAAGTCTGCCGATTCGCGTTGGGCTCATCGAGCGCAAGCAAAATCGCGTTGATCAGATCGCTGACGTGAACGAAATTACGCCTGACCGGAATTCCATCGGCATCCAGCATGACCGGCACGGCGCCCGTCCGGATGTACTCATCCGCGCGTGCCGCGCCGACGATTTCTCGCCATCGCGGCCCTCCAAAAACGTCTTCTCCGAACGACAGCGAATACTTGAAATCATCCTTCTCCATGATCCACGGAGCCCGCAGGCAGCAGCCGTGAAGGTCGTACTGGATGAAATACTGCTCGAGCATGACTTCTTCCAGAACCTTCGACAGTGCATAGCAACCTGGATACGCGGTGTGCTTCTGCTGCTCGGTCACCGGTACAGGATGTGGGTAGAAGAAATGTCCGACCGCGCAGTCTCCGCCGAGCAAGAGAAACTGCCGAAACGTAGGATTGCCGCGGCACTCTTCGAGGAGCCAGAAGAGGCCTTTAACCGTCACATCCATGACATCGTCAGGAGTTTCCTTGCACGTTGCGCAATGAAGGACGTGGGTGATTCCCGTCACGGCCTTGCGCACCGTGCTCCGGTCCGAAATGTTGCCTTGGACGACGTCCAGGCGATCCCGGGGCGCCCATGTCCGGTTGTGGCATAACGCACGCACCCGAACGTCACGGTGGTTAGGCGAATCAAGCACTCGCTCCAGAAAATTCCGGCCGACTTTGCCGGTCGCACCTGTGACCAGGATGTACCTGCCAGAGTCAGCCGCTGCCATCAACTCCTCGCCTACCAGCCCTGGCGATATTTGCGGCTCAGATAGTCGTTGGCCGAGGCCGCGTTGGTAACCCGCATGTTTTCGCCGTCATATTCGATCTTCTTTCCCGCTCGCAAGGCCACTACTCCAAGCAGCATGACCTCCGTGAGCCGCGCCGCATATTCAAACGGGCTCGACGCCTGGGTCTTGCCCTTGCAAGCGTTCACCCAGTTCATTTCATGTTCCTCGCCTGGAATGCGCGGAAGTTTTTGCGGCGGCTTGCCGTAGGAATCGTGCAGCGACTTTGGTAGCAGCCGCGGTTTGAGCCCATAAGTATCGTGCAGCAACTTGCCTTTGCTCCCGACCAGCAGCGCGCCACCGCCCTTGTTCAGCTCCTCGTCTCCTAACTCCGCGGGCTTCGGAGGCAGCAGCCCTCCGTCATACCACGTCAACGTCACAGCGGGCATCGAGCCCCGTGCCGGGAACTCGTAGAACGTCTGTGTCGCAAGCGGATAGGACGCGCCGTTGAATGGTGTCGACACCGTTTCAACCGTCGTCGGAAATCCCAGATTCAGCGCCCACATCGACTGATCGATCAGATGCGCGCCCATATCGCCAATGGCTCCGACGCCCCAATCCACCCAACCCCGCCAATTAAAAGGGTGATAGATCGGGTGGTACGGAACTTCCGGCGAGACGCCGAGGAAAAGATTCCACGCGAGCTTATCGGGAACCTCATAGCTCCCCGCGAGCGCCGCTGCCAATCGCGTATTCACGTTGCGGCCACTCCATCCGAGCGCTTCTCCCCCTTCCTTCAGTGGTTCCGGCCGTGGCACTCCCTGAGGCCAATACCCCAGCGGCCGGTTCGTCCAGATGTGCACTTCGCGAACCTCGCCGATCGCTCCGGCCTGCACGTACTCGACGACCAGCCGCGTATCATCGGTCGAGTGACCTTGGTTGCCCATCTGCGTCGCGACCTTCGTTTCTTTGGCCCGCTTCGCTAGCCGCCGGGCCTCTTCCACGCACCACGTCAGCGGCTTCTGCACGTATACGTGCTTGCCTAGATCCATCGCTGCCGAAGCGATGGTGGCGTGCATGTGATCGGCCGTCGCCACGAGCACCGCATCGATATCCTTTTGCTTCTCCAGCATCTGGCGATAATCCTGATAGCGTTTTGCCTTGGGTACCTGTGGTTGTAGCTTGATCATTCCATCCAGCCGCGCTTGCGCTTTCACGCGATCGAATTCCACCGGCGGCTGCCCCGCTTCTGGCGGCGGATCCGGTTGGCTGAGCCGCCCTCTCAGTGTGGTGATGTCCGTTTCAAGCTTATCCATCGACTTGCCCGCGTATCCCCAGTCCACGTCGCACATCGCCACGATGTTTTGGCTGGAAAGGGCAATCAGATTGGCGCGACCCATGCCCCCAACGCCTATACCCGCGATGTTCAAAATGTCGCTCGGTGGCACAAATCCACGCCCGAGCACATGCCTTGGCACGATCGTGAGCGCCGCGCCGGTTACCGCAGCATTCGCCAGAAATCCTCGGCGCGAAATTGCCTTCTTCTCGTTCTTCTCGATCATTTTGTCTCCCAGGGCCGCGCGATATTATCCACCCTCCGCCGGCCCTTCGCGACCTTGAATTATCCATAGGTCTCCGGGCGTTCGATGCGGGCAGCCAAACCGTATTGTCGGACTATACTTTCAGCATGTCCTCAGGTCTGTCTGCCCTCGGGCGTTTATTTGCCCTTCTGGCACTCATCGTCATTCCGCATGCGATCTGCTCCGCCGCAACCACCGCCTGGCGAGGTCTGCTGCGGGACGCCGGCGGCAAGCCCATTCCCGAAGCCACTATCGTCCTGCGCGGACAGAACTCCTCGCGCGAATACACGGCCAAAACCTCCTCGACTGGCGAATTTTCCTTTGCGGAAATTCCTCCTGGAACGTACGCCCTATACGTGACCTCCGGAGAAAAATCCTGGAGCGCAATCACTCCTGTGGTACTCACCGAAGGCGCCCTCCGCAGCGTGCTGGAGGTTTCGGCGCAAGACCAAGTCGTTCGTGTGCGGGCCGCGCCCCAAGGCAGCTCCTCTCAAGCCAGCGGTGGCGAGCATCTTTCCGGTGAGGAAGTCTCCAGCCTCCCACTCAACGAGCGTGACTTCAGCAAACTGCTGCTCCTCGCCGCCGGAACCATGACGGATACCAACGGCGCTGCCAATTTCACGCAACAATTCGCGGTAAACGGCCAGCGTGGCGTCGCCTCGGTTTTCGCAATCGACGGCGCGGATACCACCGATCCCGAACTCGGCGGTGCGACCTTCGCCAACTTCAACGTCAATGCGATTCAGGAGGTGCAATCCAGCAGCGGAGTAATGCCCGCGGAGATCGGCCACGGCGCAGCCGGCTTCACCAACGTCATCACCAAGTCCGGCACGAACCAAATCCACGGCAGCGCTTTCGAATTCGTCCGCAACGCTGCCTTCGACGCACGAAATTTCTTCGACCACAAAAGCGATCTCGACCAGCGGCGAATTCCGCCCTTCGCCCGCAATGAATTTGGCGTCACCATCGGCGGCCCGATCGTCCTTCCGCATATCTACGACGGCCGCGGCAAGACCTTCTTCTTCGGCGAGTATCAGGGGTTCCGGCAAGTCCTCGGCACCACGCAAGTGCTCCCCGTACCCACGCTTGCGGAGCGCCAGGGAATCGACACGACAACCTTTCCAGGCGATACGCTGACCGTTCCAGTCAGCCCCGCGATTGCGCCTCTTCTCGCTCGCTATCCGCTTCCGAACGACCCCTTAGGTCCATACGGCGCGCGCACGTTTGCCACTTCATCGAAGATCGTCACCAACACCGATCAATTCTCGATTCGCATCGACCACAAGCTCTCCGACAAGGCCACTCTGTTCACACGCTTCAGCCTGAATCAAGTGAATGGGCCGACGACGAACCCGGAACAAACCGCCATCGACCCGAGCTTCGCGGTCAAATTCTTCGACCATCAGCGAAACGCCGCGGTACGCTACACGCGATCGTTCACTCCGCACCTCACATCGTCCACAGCTTTCGGCTATATCCGCAGCACGCCCGTTTTCCCGGCTATCAATCACACCGATCCCGCACTCGGCTATGGCGACGGTCTGTTTCAAGGCTTCAATTCCGCCGACGGCTCCCTCTACGGTTCTTATGGAAACGTCTACCAAATCAAGCATGACATGGCGTACACGAACGGTACCCACGGCTTCAAGTGGGGCGTCGAAATTCGCCTCAACAAGGACACCTCCGTCTTTGGCACCAATCCTAGCGGGCTCTATACATTTGGCGGAGGCACGGCCTACTCTCAGGTGCTCATTACCTCCGCTAGCGGCCAGCACGACATCCATCCTAGTGATCCGCTGCCCGATGCGCTGACCGGCTTACTGACGGCCACGCCGTATTCCTACACCGTGAGCGGGTTGATCGGCCTCACTCCTGGTGGAGATCGCTTCAACTCAGCTGCGGTCCGCCGCGAAGCCTACAATTTCTATTTCCAGGACGCCTGGAAAGTGACCCCTCGCCTTAACATCACTTACGGGCTGCGCTACGAGCTAAACTCGCGCATCAAGGAAGCCAAGCATCGCACCTCGGTCATCCAGCCGGTCGATCCCGGCGGCAAACCTACTTCGTTCCTCGCGCCGGACGCCAAGCAGATTTATCTTTATAACCCGCAGCCCGTATATCCACTCGATCGAAACGGCTGGGGCCCGCGCGCTTCTATGGACTACGCCGTTACCAGGAACACCACACTCCACGCGGGCGCCGCCCTTACAACCATTCTTCCCAATCTCTGGCAGGACAATTTCGTCACCGGCGCGTTTCCTCTGGTATTCGTCCCCTTGATCACCGCGCTTCCCGACACGCCGGTTCCTTTCCAAAACACTGTCGTGCCCGTCAGCTTTCCAACCGTCTTCGACACGCAAGGCCAGCCGCTCTTTCCCAACGGCGACAGCTCCAAAGTCCCCGCAAACACCCAGGTGGATCTGCAGCGATTTCAGAACGATCTCGCTGCCGTCACGCCGGGAAATCAGGTGCAGCTCTTCAACACCGCGGCAATCTCGCGAGATTTCCGCAACGGCTACATTGCAACGTACACCGCCGGGGTCGATCACGAATTTCACGGTGTGAAACTCAATGCCGCATACGTGGGCACTGCCGGAGTGCACCTCGCCGCGGTCCTCTCGCCCAACGGCTACACCGGCGCCGATCCCGAATTCGCGCGGTTCACCCAATTCGACGCCACCGGCCACGCCATCGGCGGATTCGGCCCCGAAGCGATCATGGTCAACAGCTCGCATTCGAGCTATCACGCACTGCAGACCGGAGCGAACTATACTCACGCGCGTGTCGGCCTGAACCTCCAGGCCAGCTACACGCTAGCCAAATCCATCGACGACACAAGCGCGGTGCTCGGCGGATTGCCTGCCAACGCCGGCACAATTCTCCAGACCCTGCCGCAGGATCCGTTTCAGCCACAAAGTGAAAAGGGACCTTCGACCTTCGATATCCGCCATGTGTTTACGCTGAGTGTTTTCCAGAATCTGCCGTTCGACCGTCTGGCGTTCCTCCGGCCTGTCCCGAACGCCATCACTCGCGGATGGCAAATCCT
>Ga0157378_10001433_pt1 | contig 21480 bp, 19 predicted proteins | sample M65metaG_FD_115309 | JGI IMG/M metagenome (GOLD analysis project Ga0157378, IMG submission 115309) | Miscanthus rhizosphere microbial communities from Kellogg Biological Station, Michigan, USA - M6-5 metaG | ecosystem: Host-associated > Plants > Roots > Rhizosphere > Soil | place: USA: Michigan...
GCCGGCGTACTCGGAGGCATTGCGGACGTCGAGGACCACGGGGCCGGTGTCGCCGTCGACGCGGCGGGAAAGCTCCTCGGGGTCGATCAGCTCAATCCGGTGGACCGGCCGCTCCTCCGTGCGCCAGGCGGTCATCCCGCCCTCGAGGTAGCCGCGGACCGCGAGCCCGACCGAGGCCAGCAGCTGCGCCGCATGGCGCTCGTCGCCACTGGATGCGGCGACGACGATGATGTCGCGACCCTCGGGGACGACGCGGGAGACCTTGGTTGCGAAGCCGGTGTCGTAGGAGGAGGCGCTGAGGGCGCCCTCGATGTGGGCCTCGTCGAACTGGTCGTTGGTGCGGCCGTCGATGACCACCGCTCCGTCCTCGACCAGCTCCTCGACCTCGTAGGGGCTGAGCGGCGCCGGCGTCCCGAAGTCCTCGACCAGGGGGCCGCGGTTGAGGCCGACGATGCGCTCGACGTTCGGCGGTTTGTCGCCGAGAGAGCCGACCTGCCCCTCGACGAACTCGTCCTCGTCGGTGATCTGCAGGGCGCGGTTGTGGCGGCGCTCGAAGCCGATCGTCGAAGAGGACTTGAGGTCGAGCCCGGAGCCGCCGCAGAGGGAGCCGCCGAGATGGCCTGGCCAGACCTCGACCTCGTCGGCGAGCCTCAGCAGCCGCCCGTGCAGGGAGCGGAACATGTCGGCCGCCCCCTCCCGCGGCTCGACCGCAAGGTCAGGACGGGCGACGTCGCCGATGAAGAGCGAGTCGCCGGTGAGGAGCGCCCAGGGCGTGCCGCCGCGACCCTTGTCGCTGAGCAGGAAGCAGGTGTGCTCGGGCCGGTGGCCGGGCGTGTGGATCGCCTCGACGACGAGGTCCCCCAGCTCCAGCTTCCAGCCGTCGGCGAACGGCTCGTGCGGGTACTCGGCCTCCGCCAGCTCGTGCACATGCACCGTCGCCCCGGTGCTGCGACAGAGCCGCCCGTGCCCGGAGACGTGGTCGGCGTGGTTGTGGGTCTCGAGCACGTGCCCGATCCGCACCCCGTGCAGCCCCGCCAGCCGCCGATAGGGATCGACATCCCACTGCGGATCGACCACGACCGCCGTCCCCGATTCGCGATCGGCGACGAAGTAGGAGGCACAGCCAAGGTCCTCGTGGATGATCTGGCGGAAAAGCATCTTCTCCCTCGCTGCGCAGGCTAGCGCGCCGCTCCCGCCGCCACAGCTAGAATGCCCCCGATGCGGCTGTAGCTCAGCTGGCTAGAGCGTCTGCTTGCCATGCAGAAGGTCGAGGGTTCGAATCCCTTCAGCCGCTTCGAGAGAAAGCCCCGCTCCGGCGGGGCTTTTCTGTGTCTTGACAGGACTACGCGGCCGCTCGGACCTCTTACCTGTCGTCCTCGCTGCCCATTGCTGCCCAAGCAGAGGCCCAAGATTTGCCTACGCGACGCGGTTGCGCTGTCGAGAAGTCCGCCAGTGCGGGCGAAAGACTAGGGCCGATGACAGATGAGGTCAGTCCTATTGCCGCTGTGGACGCGCAAACGACGCCGTCCAGGGCCGCCATGATCCGTCTTGGAGGCGATTACCTGGGCGTAGAGGCCAAGGGTCATCTTTCGGGTCGTTCTGCCCCGCCTGCAGCTCAGTCCATCGACGAGCCCGACCGTCGCCTCGCGGTCTAGGGGCTCGGTATCCAAGATTTCGTCGTAGCGCAGCGGCACGGCGTGCTCGGTCAGTGCGACCACCTCGGGGATATCGAAGGGAAACTCTCCTACGGCTATCTCGACCTCGGCAATCAGGCGGTGCAAATCGTGGGTGTACTCGAACTCGACTCCCCGTGACCCGAGCACAGCCTTGAGCCACTTCTCCACCGCCTGTTGAGCGTGGAAGCCGATGATCTCGTCGCTGATCCCCTGGTTCGAGGCCAGAAGCTGCATCGCCGCCGCGTCGTCCGCCGCCTTGCGGGCAAGAACGGCCGCTTCGGTGTTCGGATCACGCTCCGACAAGAACTCGGCCCCGCTGCAACGCCTCATTGACCATGCTTCCACGAACCTGAGCCCTCTGATCCGCGTACTCGGCGCTGAGGACAATGAGGTCAATCGGGACACCGAGATCACCGAGCGCTTGGCGGAGTCGCACGAACTCGGCGCGGCGACTCTTCAATTTAGGCTCGATGACGAGCAGGTCCAGGTCGCTCTCGGATCGACCCTCGCCCCTGGCACGCGAGCCGAACAAGATCACCTTGGCGTCGGGAGCGGCCGCCGCGAGGCGGCGGCTGGCCTCGGCTATCAGAGCCTCGTCAGTCACGATTGGTAATCGTAGTCCCGCGCACGGCTGCCTGTGGTTTAGCAACGAGTGTTTCTGTGGCGCAACAGCCTAGGACGATTTCGGCGGCCCCAAGCGGGTCTTCTCAACCTGCGTCAGCTTCTTTTTCAGGCGGCGGAGTTCTCGCTCCTGCAGCTCGGAGCGTTTGTAGGTGCGGTGGGCGATGTTTTCGGTCTCTTCGGGATCCTCTTTGAGGTCGTACATCTCCCACTGCGGCGGCGTCGGTTTTTTCGGTTCGACGGCGTAGTACTTAGCCAGCTTCCAGCGCTTTTCGCGGATGCTGACGATGTGGTTGGGGGCTTTCGGATAGGGACCGTTCTTCTGCCCCGACTGGACGTCGTCGTAGGTGAAGACGACGTAGTCCTGGACCGTCTTGCCCTTCTTCGGCTGCAGGATCAGGCTCGAGTAGTCCTTGCCCTGCCATTTCGACCGCGCCGGTTTCGGCGCGTCGACGAGGCTCGCCAGAGTCGGCAGGAAGTCGACGTGGGAGACCATCGCGTCCGTGGTCTTCGGCGCGGGGAAGAGCTTCGGGTTCGAGTAGACGAGCGGCACCCGCGTCGCCTCCTCGTAGAAGTTGAAGTTCTTCTGCCGCATGCCGCCGTGGGTCAGGCCCATCTCGCCGTGGTCGGCGGTGCGCACGATCAGCGTCTCGTCGTAGAGGCCGACCTCTTCCAGCTTGTCGAGGACGTCGACGATGTAGTTGTCCGAGGACCGCATCAGGTTGCCGTAGAAGTTCAGGTACTGGGCCTGCTGGACCGGCCCTTTCGGCTTCCCGGTCAGGTTTAAGATGTGGCGAAATTCTTCCTGGACTGAGGGCTGCGTCGTCAAGCTATATTCCACGATCGCAAGCGGATCGATTTCGCCGCGGATCCAGGAGTCGTCGTAACCGGCTTCTTCGAAGGTTTTGCTCGGGAAGAAGAGGACGTCGTGCGGGTTGACCAGGGAGATCACTAGGAAGAACGGCTGCTGTTTGGCCGCAGCCGAGCTGAGGTACTGCATCACGCCCTCTTTGCCTTCCTCGTTCGACCCGACCGATTCGATGAAGCGGCCGTCGTTGTCGACGTAGCCGCCGCCGGCCTCGGGCACGCTCTGGTTGGCGCCGGCGTCTGGCGGGTTCCAGCGCTCCCACCCGTACTTCGCGAGGTCGGAGGGTTGGGCATCTTCTTTGACCGCCGGCTTCGAGCAGTGCCACTTGCCCTTGTAGACGGGGGTGTAGCCGGCGGCGCGCGCCACGGTCGCCGGATTCGCGAGCTCGGGCGGTCGCGGAAGTTCGGCCTGCAGCGGGTATTCGGGATAGGGCATGTCTTCCTCGAGCGTGTACTTGACCCCATGCTGGGCGGGGAAGTACCCGCTCATCAGCGTCGAGCGGGCGGGAGAGCACATGCAGGCGTTGGTGAAGGCCCGTTCGAAGCTGAGCCCGTGCTGCCGCAGCCGCCGCATCCCCGGCAGGTTCCTGCGCAGCCAGCTCTGCGGGAAGTGCTGGATCGCCCGCTCCTGGTCGGTGAGGATCAGGATCACGTTCATCCCGGCGACGCTCTTGCGCCCGCCTTTGCCGGCGGCGAGGGCCTGGTCAACGCCGCTGCCGGCGAGCAGGGCCGCGGCAGCCGCACCGGCGCCGGTGCCCAGCAGCTGTTTGCGGGTCAGGCCCTTGCGCTCGGACTCGTTGCTGTGATCACTCATCGGTTCCTCCTGAAGACGTCGACCGCGTTGCTTTCGTTTGCGGTCGCGTAGACGTTGCGACCGTCGGGACTGACCGCCACCGAGCTGACTCCGGAGAGCGCCCGAGCCGGCGTGCATCCCTGGACCTTCTTGCGGGCGAGGCAGCCAGCGGCTCCGGGCAGCTGGCGCACGGCTCCCTTGCCGTTTCGGGACAGCACGTCGACCGCGCCGGTCTCGATCGCGGCGACGTAGACGTTGCGGCCGTCGGGCGAGACGTCGAGGCCCTCCGGCGCCAGCATCGCGCGGCCGAACGAGCAGCCGGCCGAGCGCAGGAAGACCAGGCAGGCGTTGGTCGCTTCCTTCTGCGCCAGCACTCCCGTCCCGGCGACGCGGTCGAAGGCGGTGACGCTGTTGGAGAGGAACGAGGTGACGTAGGCGCTTTCCCCGCCCGGGGCGACAGCGACCGCATTCGCCCCGCCGAGCTCGCGCCCTTCGCCGCACCCGGTCAGCGGCGCGTTCGAGATGCAGCTGTTCGGGGCCGCCAGCTGGGTGAGGACTCCGGTCGAGGGATCGCGGGCGAGCTCGGTCAGGGCGTTGGAGGCGGCGGCCGCCGCGTAGACGCTGGCGCCGTCGGGGCTGACCGCCAGGCCCTCGATCGAGCTCAGCCCGACACCCGTGGCGCAGCCGGCGGTGGCCGCGGCGATGCAGCCGGCGGTCCCGGAGAGCTGGGACAGAGATCCGCTGGAGGGGTCGCGGGAGAAGGCGACGACGGCGCTGCCGAAGAAGGCGCCGGCGTAGACGTTGCGGCCGTCGGGGCTGACCGCAACCACGTCCGGCCCGATCAGAGCGGTAGTGGTGGTGCAGGCCGGCAGCGCGACGCCGGCCTTGCAGGTGGCGCCGGGGAGCGGCCGCAGCACACCGGTTTTCGGGTTGCGGGCGAAGCTCAGCAGGGTGCTGCTGTCGCGGGCGGTTACGTAGACGTTGCGGCCGTCGGGGCTGACCGCGACCGAGTTCGGCCCGTCGAAGGCGGCGACCTTCGCGCAGCCGCCGCTGCCTTTGGCGGAGATGCAGCCGGCGGTTCCGTTCGGCTGGGTGAGGGCGCCGCTCTTCGGGTTGCGCGAGAAGGTCGCGATCGCGTCGCTGTCAAAGGAGACGACGTAGACGTTGCGCCCGTCGGGGCTGACCGCGACGGCCTCCGAGCCCATGAACGGGCCCGCCCCCTTCAGCCCTCGGCCGACCGCGCAGGTGCCCGGTTTCGAGGAGCGGTCGACGACGCAGCCCTTCTTGCCCTGCAGCTGGGTCAGCGTGCCGGGCTTCGGCTTCGCGGCAAGCGCGCTCGCGGGCAGCAGCGCGGCGAGCGCGACAACGGCCGCGACCGCGAGCAGCGAGCGCGAGCGAGCGGCCACGTCAGCCATTCTTCAGGTTGCCGATGACGCCAATCCGGATCCCCAGCCACGGGTAGACCGCGGTGTAGAAGGCGTTGTCCTGCGGCTGTAGTCCCACCGCCGAGATCCACAGCTGGTAGACGGGCGCGTTGGCGATCCCGCCGTGCAGGCGGCGCCAGACCCGCGCGCCTTTGACGCCGAACGGCGGCGGCGTGATCGTGTCGGTCCACTCGACCGCGTTGCCGCCCTGGTCGAGCGTCCCCCAGGGTGAGTAGGTCAGTGCCGTGCCGACCGAGCCGAGGCTGCCGGCGAAGGCTTTTTCGTAGCTCTGAGGTTCGATCCCCCACGGGTTCGCCGTGTTGCAGGCTTCCGCCGTCTGGTTGGAGGGGCACCAGTAGGGCGCCGGCGTCGGCGGTTCGGTCCCGGTCATGTGGAAGATCGAAACCGGCTGTTCGGCCGGGTTGGCGACGTTGCCGTCGGCGTCGAGCTTCGCCTGCTTCGGCCCGTCCGCCATCCCCTTGCCGACTTCGCCGGGGTTGGTCGGGTACTTCCAGTAGGAGTAGGTGCCACCGCCGTTCGGTTCGTAGTAGGCGGCCTTGATCCACTCGTCCTGGCTTGGGATCACGAACCCGACCTTGGCCTGACGGGTCGTCTTCGGGTTGCTCATCTCGTACATGCCCGTCTCGGTTTCGGGGGACAGCCGGACCTGGTAGGTCGTGTACTTGAACGCTCCGTAGGTGCTGTCCTGCTTCGCCAGCACCTTGCCGTTGTAGAGCGAGTTGGCGAAGCGGGCGGAGCGCAGGAAGTTGGCGAAGCCGTAGGGCTTGTTCGCCCATTCCGGCGAGGCGAGGGAGTAGTGGCGGCCCGGCTTCGCTTTCTTGGCGAAGTTGATCTGACCGAAGCGCGGCCAGGCGCGGCCGCTCTCAGTGTAGCTGTAGAGCCGGTGCCGGTTCGTCCCCCGGGGGTCGACGGTGTTGAGGAAGGCGACGTACTGTTCCGCCGTCACCTCGAGCCTGCCGATCCCGTAGCGGTAGCCGACGCCGCCTACTTCCATGCACTTGGGAGCGCGCGGCCCGCTCGGCGGCGGTGCTTCCGAGCAGCTTTTGAAGAGCTTGTCTTCGAAAGGGATGATCCCGACCGATGGGTTGCCCGGCGCCCCGACCTTGGCCAGCGTGAAGGTGAGCACTGCGGGCTTCGCCGCGAAGGCGGGCGGGGCCATGGCCAGCACCGCCGCGAGCACTGCCCCGACAAACACGAGTGCCTTTCGGCTTCCGGCATATCCGGTTCCCACCAAGTTCATCTCCCTTGCAAATCGATATTGCATCTTGGATCCGGACCCTAGTGAACCGATATGACGTATCGAAATGGCTACGATTTTCGGCCAGATGACTAGGGGCGCTGAGGCCGCAAGGAGCGGTGCCGCGATCGGACCCGCGATGGGTCGCGAGGAGGCCCGCATGCCCGTGCCGCCGAAGCAGGCGCGCGGCGTCGAGAAGCGCGACCGGCTCTACGCCGCCGCGCTCGCCAGGTTCGAGCGCGACGGGGTCGCGGAGACGCGGGTCGAGGACGTGATCGCCGACGCCGGGGTCAGCTGGGCGACCTTCTTCCGCTACTTCCCCCGCAAGGAGGACGTGCTGATCGAAGCGATCGCCCGGCACTTCCGTGAGCACGCGATACCGCTGGCGGAGGCAGCGCGCGCCGACCGGCGGACCCGGGTCCGCAAGACGATCGAGCGCCTCCTCGTCGCCCTGCTCACCGGCGAGGAGATGGCGCAGCCCCTGCACAACCAGGCCTTCATCGAGGTCTTCTCGAACCCCGCCCGCTTCGCCGCGATGGTCGGCAACGGCCATCCGGCGCCCTTAATCGGCCTGATCGCGGAGCTGCTCGACGAGGGTCGCCGCCGCGGTGAAGTGGGCTCGGGGCTCGACCCCGGCTTTGCCGCCCTCACCGTCACCGCCGGCGCGGTGTTCCCGGCCGTCCAGGCCGCAGCCGCGGGCGCCGAACCCGCGGTCATCATCGGCCCCGCCCTCGACCTGCTCTGGTCGGGGATCGGCTGAACCCAGAGTTCCAGAGGGCTACACCCCGAGGGCCGCGGCCGCCTCGTGCAGGCGGTCGTCTCCCCAGAAGAGCTCTTCGCCGACAAGGACCGTGGGAACGCCGAAGACTCCGGCGCCGATCGCGTCTTCCGTCTCCCGCTTCAGCCTCTCCTTGACCGCGGGGCGGCGGATCTCGGTGAACATGAGGTCGGGATCGAGTCCGACCGCCTCCGAGACGACCTGGAGGTCGGCTTCCGTCCCGAGGCCGAGTCCGTCGAGGAAGTTGCGCTCGAAGGCCGCGCGGCTGAACTCCCGCAGACACCCGGCGTCGGCGGCGACGTAGGCGGCGCGGAGCGCGGGCAGCGAGTAGCTGTCCCGCGGCCAGCCCGACGGCCAGCGCAGCGGCGGTAGCCCGTATCTGGTGGCGCGCTCCTCGCATTCGCGCCTGCCGGGCTCTCTGGTCTCCTCACGCATCGACCAGGGAGTGCGGTCGTGGGCGGCGATGACGAACGCCATCGAGACGGGAGTCCAGCGCGGCCTCCGAGGCAGCAGGTCGTCTATCCGGGTCGACGCGAGGTAGGCGTACGGCGAACTGAAATCGAAATAAAAGACCGGCTCGTCGACGGCAAGACCATCGTCGCCTCCTGCCTCGCTCATCCCCGGAGTCTACGACCGGCCCGAGGAGGCGTGGCACCGGCTGCTATTGACCACCGGTCGACAAGTGTTCTAGTCTATCGACCCATGGTCAACAAGAGACAGGAGGTAGCGACGATGAAGGAGGCAAGGTTCAGCAAGGTCGACCCGACGGCCGAGTACCAGCCGTTCCCCAACGAGGAGGGGCGCAACAGCCGGCAGTCCCAGCTGGAGATCCCGGCGATGGTGCGGGCCCTGGAGATCCCCAGCGGCAAACGGATCCTCGAGGTGGGGTGCGGACGAGGGATCGCGCTACCGGTGATCGAGCGGCTGTGCAGCCCCCGGCTGCTGGTGGGCCTCGACATCGACCCGAAGCTGCTGGTCGAGGCGGCGGGGAACCTCCGCGAGCACGGGACCGCGGCGGAGCTCTGCGCCGGCGACGTTCGCCGGATGCCCTTCACCGACGAGTCCTTCGACGTGATCATCGACTTCGGCACCCTCTTCCACATTGCTAAGCCGCAGGCCGCCTCGGCTGAGATCGCCCGCGTCCTCGCCCCGGGCGGAATCTTCGTCCACGAGACGGTGGTCTCGCAGCTGCTCTCGCATCCGGTTCGCTCGCGGGGCCGGCGCCTACCGCGGATGGAGCACGACGGCCTGCGGCAGAAGCGCTGGGCGATGCTCTGGGCCTCCCGCGCCAAGGAGACCTGGTCGGCGGAGGCACGCGAGACTGCCTGCGCGTGACTGCTGAGGGCTCACCTCCACAGCTCGCGGCGCAGCATCTCGTTGCCGCGCTCGAGCTGGCCGATGGTGGCGCTGGAAACCGAGGCGGCACGAGTCGCGCGATTGATCCGGGCCTGTACCTCCTTGTGTGACTTGCCGGTGCGGCGGGAGACGTTGGCGACGAGGCGGCTGCGCTCGGCGCGCAGCCGCTCGCGGGCTGCGTAGCCGGACTCCCGCTCGGGCTCCTGCGGCGCGGGCTCGGCCTTCGCGAGGGCGATCGCTTTCTTCGGCTTGGGATCGTCGGTCGGGAAGAGCTGCAGCGCAGTTTCGCTCATGATCGCCTCGTCCAGCTCGGCGCCGCCGGAGCTGAGGGCGGCGAAGCCGGCGCCGGGATCGCCTCGCTCCGGATCGGGCTCGTCCAGCTCGACGACCTCTTCCTCCTCCCCGGTCGGCGAGAGGTCGAGCGAGTGGCGGCGCTCCAGCTCGATCTCGTGCGCGAGCGCCTTCAGCCGCGGGTCGGCGGGCATCAGCAGGTAGCTCATCTGGCGGCTCGGTCCCGGCGTGGCGCGGATGAAGCGGCCGACCACCTGGCGGAAGAAGAGCTCGGTCCGGGCGGCGGTCGCATAGACCCCCACCCGCAGGCGGGGGATGTCGACGCCCTCGGAGACCATCAGCACCGAGACCAGCCAGCGGCGGCCGGAGGAGGCGAACTCGGCGATGCGGCGGCTGGCGTCGGGCTCGTCGCTCATCACCAGCTCGGGCTTCTCCCCCGCGATCGAGGCGAGGCGCGCCGCGATCGCCCGCGCGTGGTCCTGGTCGGAGGCGACGACGAGGCCGCCCGCGTCCGGGTGGCCATCGGCGCGCACCTCGCTCAGCCTGGCGTCGCCGTCGCGCAGCACCTCCCCCATCCACTCGCCTTCCGGGTTCAGCGCCGTCCGCAGCCGTCGCGCCGACTCCGCCGCCGGCAGGACGAGGTCGAAGTCGGCGCTGCGCAGCCGACCGTCCGAGAGCCACTCCATCTCGCCGTCGTAGGGCAGGAAGGTGATCGGGCGGCAGACCCGGTCGACCAGCGCCTGCGGATAGCCGTAGACGTAGTCGGCGCGGCTGATGCCCTCGTCGTCGTAGGCGACCCAGGGGATCGCCGAGTTGTCGGAGCGGAAGGGCGTGCCGGAGAGGAGCAGCCGAAAGCGGGCACCGTCGAAGGCCTCGCGGGTGCGCACCCCCCAGGCCGCCTGGTCCCCCATGTGGTGGGGCTCGTCGGCGATCAGCAGGGTCGCCCGCCGGGCCGCGGCCTGCCGATGGGTTCCCGGACCCGCCGCGATCGTCTGGTAGGTAACGGCGACGCCGTGGAAGTCGGCCGACTCCGCCCCGTCATAGTTGGGCCGGTTCGGCTCCAGGTCGATCCCGTAGCGCCCCGCGTCGGCCGCCCACTGGCGGCAGATGTGGGTGGTCGGCCCGGCGACGACGACGCGCGAGACGAACCCGGCGCTCAGCATCCGGTGGGCGATGTGGAGCCCGAAGGTGGTCTTCCCGGCGGCCGGCGTCGCCGAGGCCAGGAAGCTCGAGCCCGAGTGCGCCCGCACCGCCTCCGTCGCCTCCTGCTGCCAGGAGCGCAGGGGCCTGGAACCGGGCCAGTCCGGCAGCGATCGGGCCGGCCCCCGGCCGCCGGTCGAGTGCTGAGAATCGTCGTACAAGGGCGCGCCACAATAGGGCCGCCCACGGTCGGAGGACTGCCGGCCCCTGATGCGCGGCCTGCGCCAGTAGCTTTCAACGCCGTGAGTCGAGAGAATCGCTTCGAGTGGACTTGCGCGACGCTCCTGCTTCTCGGTCTGGTGGCGGTGGTGGTCGCTGCCAACGCAGGCGCTCGAAGAGGCGCCGCAGCCTCCGAAGTCCGCAGCGCCGTCTCGGTGATCGACACCGCGACGAACCGCATCTCCACCGCCACCATCAAAACCGGCCCCTTTCCCAGTGCGATCGCGATCAGCCCCGATGGCGACCGCGCCTACGTGGTCAACGCCCGCTTGGCGGGGAACGGGAGCGTCTCGGTGATCGACACTGCGACGAACAAGCTGGCGGTCAAGGCAATCGGGGTCGGCCGCGATCCAGAACAGATCGCGATCAGCCCGGACGGCAGCCGCGCCTATGTCACCGACTTCGGGAGCAATGCCGTCTCGGTGATCGACACCAGCAGCCTGACGGTCGCAGCGATCAAGGTCGGCCGCGGACCGGTTGCGGTCGCGACCAGCGCCGACGGCGGGCGCGTCTACGTTACGAACTCACGCAGCGACTCCGTCTCCGTGATCGACACGGTGAAGAACGAAACCATCAAGAGCGTCAAGGTAGGCGACGCTCCCTCAGCGATCGCGATCTCTCCGGATGGCACCCGAGCCTACGTCGCCAACACGCGTGACGACACCGTCTCTGCAATCGACACCGCGACGAACAAGGTCGTCAAGCAGATCAGGACCGGCGACACCCCCACCGCGATCGCGATCTCCCGGGATGGCCGGCGCGCCTACGTCGCCAACGCGCGGGAGAACAGCCTCTCCGTCATCAACCTCACCACCGAGAAGTCTGACAAGCAGATCGAAGTCGGCCATAGACCGACTGCGATCGCGATCACCCCCGATGGCCGCCGCGCTTACGTGACCAGCCTGGAACCGGGGCTGGTCTCCATAGTCGACACGGCCACCCGCAGGGCGACTGGAGCGATCGGAGTCGGGCCGCTCCCGATCGCGCTCGCCATCACGCCCGATGGCCGCCGCGTCTACGTGGTCAAGAACTAGGCCTCTCGCTAGACCCACTCGCTGGATCGAAAGGCCTGGCTGACCAGTCCGCCAAGAATTCGGGCGCTTCTGGTGGCGATTTCTGTTTTCTCTACTAATTATTGGGTATCCTGCTGCCACCCACATGATCCATTCCCCACCGGCGCGACGCGGGAGGAATGAAACCCATCCATTGACGGCACCGTCGTTCCCTGGCCTCGGTTGCCCAGAGCTCCTCCCCGCGTCGCGCCGGCCCTTTTCGGCGAGTCAGGTGCGCAGCTCCGAGATCAGGTCGTCGATGTCGAGTGGGGTCGTGCCCATCTCGACGCCCTTGCCGTCGGGCGCCATCGGCCACTGGTCGCGGGGGCGGTCCCAGTAGAGCTCGACGCCGTTGCGGTCGGGGTCGGCGGTGTAGAGGGCCTCGCTGACGCCGTGGTCGGAGGCGCCCTCGAGCGGCCAGCCGGCCTCGCTGAGGCGGCGGAGGGCGTCGGCGAGGGCGCGGCGGGTCGGGTAGCGGATCGCCGTGTGGAAGAGGCCGGTGGTGCCGGGAGGCGGCGGCGAGCCGCCTTTGGAGCTCCAGGAGTTGAGGCCGATGTGGTGGTGGTAGCCGCCGGCGGAGATGAAGGCGGCGTCAGCGCCCCAGCGCTGCATCAGCTCGAACCCGAGGATGCCGCAGTAGAACTCCAGGGAGCGGTCGACGTCGGCGACCTTGAGGTGGACGTGGCCGATGTCGACGCCGCGATCGATCGGCTCAGCCATCGAGGGCTCCATCCAGGGCCTGGTTGACGAGGCGGTCGGCGTCGGCGTTCTCGGCCCGGCGCACGTGGCGGATCTTCCACGAGTCGAACTCGCGCAGCGCCCGCACCACCTCTTTGTGCAGCTCCTTCATCCCGGCATTTTTGACTTTGTAGCGGCCTTCGACCTGCCGCACGACCAGCTCCGAGTCGCCAATCAGCTCCAGCTCGCTGGCACCGTGGGCGGCGGCGAGCTCGATCCCGCGCAGCAGCGCCCGGTACTCGGCGACGTTGTTGGTCGCCTCGCCGATCGTCTCCCCTACCTCCTCCAGCACCTCGCCGTCGCCGCGGAGGACGACGCCGATCGCCGCCGGGCCCGGGTTGCCGCGGGCGCCGCCGTCGACGTTGACCGTGAGCCGGCTCACCGGCTCGGCGCCCGCTCCCCGGCCAGTCGCAGCCTGCCGTCCCCTTCGACGCGCGCGTTCCACTGCTTGGCCGCCGCGTCGAGCTGCTCAACCTCACCGCCTTTGCCGAGCTCCGCGACCGGGCTCAGCTCGTCCGCGATGTCGACGCTCCACTGGTACCAGGAGAGGTCCCAGGCGACCGTGATCCGGACCTCGTCGGGGGCACCGGCCGAGGCGCCGACCGAGGCCCGCGGCACCCCGAGGGTGCGGGTGAGGCCGGCGACGGTGCGGCCGGCCTCGCTCGAGTTGAAGCGGGCGACGGCGCGTTCGAAGGGGGTGAAGCCGAGCTCGTCGACCGGCGGCGGCAACGGGCGACGCCGTGGCGGTGCGGGAGCGGCCGGAGCGGACGCGGGCGCCGGAGCCCCCGGCCGCCGATCGCGCCGGCGCAGCAGCCGGCGCAGGCGGCCTTCGTGGCCGTGCCCCTCCGGCTCGGGCGCGGGCTCGTTCCCAGGTTGCCAGCCGAGGCGCTCGGCGCGTGTGAGGCAGAGCTCGCAGACCGACTTCTCCTCGAGGCCGTCGCGGAAGCCGTGGACGCGCTCCCCAGCGAGGATCGTCCGGCCGCAGATCGAGCAGCCGTCTCCCATCAACCTTGCTGGAGGGAGGATTTCAGCCGCATCACGGCCTTGGTGTGAAGCTGGGAGACCCGCGACTCGGTGACCCCGAGGACCTCGCCGATCTCGCGCAGGGTGAGGTTCTCGTAGTAGTAGAGGGCGACGACGAGCTGCTCGCGCTCGGGCAGCCCGCCGATCGCCTCGGTCAGCAGGTCCTTGACCTCGGTCGAGGCGAGCGCCTCCTGCGGGTCGGCGGCGCTGTCGTCGGCGATCGTGTCCAGCAGCGAGACCTGGTCGCCGGAGGAGTCGGAGACGGTCCAGAGCTCGTCCAGCGCGTAGACGGAGGAGTTGGCGATCTCCAGCAGCGCGCTCTGCAGTTCTTCCTCGGTCAGGTTCAGCTTCGAGGCGAGCTCGGCCTCGGTCGGCGCCCGCTGCAGCTCATGCTCGAGTTTCGCCTGCGCGGTTTCGATTTCGCGCGCGCGCGAGCGGACCGAGCGGGGCACCCAGTCGAGCGAGCGAAGTTCGTCGATGATCGCGCCGCGGATCCGGGTCATCGCGAAGGTCTCGAATTTGATCCCGCGCTCTGGCTCGAAGCGCTCGATCGCGCCGATCAGACCGACGAGGCCATAGGAGATCAGGTCGGCATCTTCGACGTGCGAGGGGAGCCCGGCGCCGAGGCGACCGGCGACGAACTTGACCATCGGCGAGTAGGCGACGACGAGACGCTCGCGGGCGCCCTCGTCCCCGTCGTCCTTGTAGCGGCGCCACAGGTCGCGGAGCTCGACCTCTTTCACTCCCGTTTCCACTAGGCCATCCTAAGTTCGTTTGCGGGGATTCGTCTCATGCGCGGGGGTGACTGGCGGCATAGGTGTCGCGTAGCCTCGCCGCGTCGACCCGGGTGTAGATCTGGGTGGTCGAGATCGACGCGTGACCTAGCAACTCCTGAATCGTACGCAGGTCGGCGCCCCCCTCGAGCAAATGCGTTGCGAAGGAATGTCTAAGTGCGTGTGGGGAGACGCCGGCGGTGAGGGCGGCCTCGCGGGTCCAGAGGCCAAGGCGGCGGGTGACGTCGGAGTTGGAGAGGCGGCGCCCGCTCTTGGAGAGGAAGAGCGCCTGCTCGCGGGGATCGGCGGCAAGGGCGCGGCGGCCTTTGTCGAGATAGCGCCGCAGCGCCCGCTGCGCCGGCTCCCCCACCGGCAGCAACCGCTCCTTGTTTCCCTTGCCGAGCACGCGCAGCTGCTCGGTCTCGAAGTCGAGCGAGCCTTCGTCGAGGTTGACGATCTCCTCGCAGCGCAGGCCGCAGGAGTAGGCGAGCTCTAGCATCGCCCGGTCGCGCAGCTCCAGCGGCGCCCGCGCCGGGATCCGCTCCAGCAGCGAGCGCATCTGCTCGGTTGTGAGCACGGTCGGCAGCTTCGCGGCCCGCCTCGGGCTGGAGACGAGCTCGGCCGGGTTTGAGCCAGCCTTTTCGGTGCGGACGAGGTACCCGAAGAGGCCGCGGATCGCCGCCAGCTTGCGGGCAACCGTCGCCGGCGCCGCGCCGGCGTTGGAGAGCCCGGCACCGTAGCGGCGCACGTCGCGATGGCGGATGTCGCCTGGGTCGAGCCCCTGCTCCCCCGCCCACTCGGAGAACCCGCCGAGGTCGACTCCATAGGCGCGACGCGTGCGCTCGGCCGATCCACGGGCACGGAGATCGCGATCATATGCGGCCAAGGCCGACTCCCAGTTCATCGGAGATCAGGTTCGCCACCGTGCACGGTCGTCCTGCGAACGGGCGCGAAAACCAAGCAGGTCAAGGACGACCGAGGGAGTGTGCTCTGCACATGACCGAGGGAGGACGCCGAGATGCGCAGGTTTGCAGCGTCCGCTACCCGATAAATATGGGAGTACCGACTTCTACTTCGTCATACAGTTCTTCCACGTCCGGGATCGCCATCCGGATGCAGCCGTGGGAGGCGGCGCTGCCGAGCGAGTAGGTCTCTTCGGTGCCGTGGATGCCGGCGCCTTCGTAGATGCCCATCCAGCGCGCCTTGATCGGGTTCGACGGCCCCGGCGGGATCGTCTGCCCGGCGAGGTCTCCGGCCCAGGCGGAGGTCGGCACGTGCCAGACCGGGTTTTCTTCCTTTTCCTGGATCGCGTAGAGTCCTTCCGGCGTTTCCAGGCCTTCCATGCCGACGGCGACGGTGTAGGTCTTGGCCAGCTTCAGGTGCTTCCAGAGCCGCAGGGTGAAGGTCGAGCGGTCAAGGGTGAGGTAGGACGGGTACTCGGCGGCGACTTCCTGCTTGGTGACTTCAGGCGCGACCGAGTGGACCTTGGCCTCGATCGCGTGCGGGGCGTTGGCGTTGAGGACGGCGGCCTTCAGGTCCTTCTCGAGCAGGTTGTCGCGCAGCTTGCGCCCCGGTTCGCCGGCGACGACTTGAAGGGAGTCGCCCGTGGGTTCGACGTCGGCGTTCTTCGGTTCGCGGTTCACTTCTTCGGCGACGTGGCGGACGAAGCGGTTGACCGCCTGCTCGGAGTAGGCGACCTCCGGGGTGATGCTTTCGTCGACTTCGCCGCCGCTCACGTAGCGGACCAGGCGCCCGGGCAGTCCCCCCTCCTGGCTGTCTTCGACCGCTTCGGCAACCGCGGCGTCGACGTCGGCGCGGATCTTCAGCTTCTCCCCGGGGAGCTTCCAGGTCTCGCCATCGAACTTGACCTGGAGCGGATGCTGCAGCGGCGCCAGCAGCTTGTGGCGGACCTTGGCCGCGGCCTCTTCTTCGTCGAGGCCGCTGACGTCGACCCCGCCGATCGTCACCCCGTCGGCGATCTGGTCCTTCTGGGAGCTGTCGTAGGCGTAGGCGCCCCCGACCACGAGCACCAGCAGGAGAGCGGCGATCAGCGCCGCAATAGAAGTCTTCGTTCGCATCTGGACTGAGTAACCCTTAGGACGTCGCGTTGCCGGTTGGTAGAAGTCTAGGCACCGGCCATCTTCGGCCTGCCGGGTGGTCTTCCCTGCAATTTCGCATGTGCGTCGGTCTTATCGGCAGCGGGGGCGGATATCTTTCGCCGATGCGCACGAAGGACGAGGTCCGGGCGGAGGTCTGGAAGGCGATGGAACGGGAGGGCGTTTCCCGCTTCCCCGGGGCCGAGGGGCGGATCCCGAACTTCGCCGGCGCCAAACTCGCGGCCGAGAAGCTGGCCGGGCACAGGCTCTGGAAGCGGGCGCGGGTGATCAAGGCGAACCCGGACTCGCCGCAGACCCATGCGCGGCGGATCGCCCTGGAAGAGGGCAAGACGATGATCATGGCGGTGCCGCGACTGCGCGACCCCCATCCCTTCCGGGTGCTGGAGCCGAAGCGGCTCTCGAAAGCGGCGATGAAAGAGGCGGCGACGATCAAGGGCGCGCTCAAGCACGGGCGGGTGGTCGCCCTCGACGACCTGCCGGAGATCGACTTCGTCCTCTGCGGCTCGGTCGCGGTCAACCTCAGCGGCGCCCGGGTCGGCAAAGGCGGCGGCTACCACGACCTCGAGTACGGGATCCTCACCGACGCCGGCAAGATCGACGCCCACACCACGGTCGCCACCACCGTCCACCCGATCCAGATCCTCCGCCAGCACCTGATGGTCACCGACCACGACCTTCCCTGTGACCTGATCGCGACGCCGCGTGCGGTGATCGAGATCGAGCGCCAGCACGACCGGCCGCGCGGGATCCTCTGGGACCACCTGCAACCGCCGCAGATCCGGGAGATCCCGGTCTTGGAAAGGATGGGCTATGCCTGAGCCCGAGCGCCGACCGCTGTCCGCCTTCCCCGGCACCGACTACGGGAACCCCGATCCCGAGTGGCTGAGGATCGACTGGCGCCAGCACCTGCGGCGGGTCGACCTGCCGGGGGCGCAGGACGTGAACTACGTCGAAATCGGCGAGGGCGAGCCGATCATCTTCATCCACGGGATCGCCGGCTGCTGGCGCAACTGGCTCGAAAACCTCCCCTACTTCGGCCGCACCCACCGGGCGATCGCGATCGACCTGCCCGGCTTCGGCGACAGCCCGATGCCGTCCTGGGAGATCTCGATGGCCAACTACGGCCGCCTCGTCCACGACTTCTGCGAGCGGCTGGGGATCGAGCGGGTGGGGGCGCTGGTCGGCAACTCGATGGGCGGCTTCATCGGCACCGAGGCGGTGATCGAGGAGCCCGAGCGCTTCGACCGCCTGGTCCTGATCTCGGCGGCCGGGATCAGCTTCGCCGAGTGGCAGGGCCGCACCTTCGACGCCGCCGCCCGCATCTTCCGGGCGGCGATCCCGCTGATGAGCGGCGACCGGCGCGTCTACTGGACGACGCCGCGGGGTCGCAAGATCGCCTTCGGCCGTCTCTTCCGCAACCCCAACAAGCTGCGCCCAGAGCTGCTCGCCGAGCAGGTGCGCCCGGGCCTGCAGGCGCCCGCCTTCTCCGAGGCGCTGACCAAGATCTGGGGCTACGACACCCGCGAACGGCTGCCGGAAATCGAGATCCCGACGATGATCGTCTGGGGGCTGAGCGACCAGATCGTCCCGGTCGAGGGGGCGCTTGGGTACCACCGCTTGATCCCTCGGTCCCGCCTCGAGCTCTTCGAGCGCACCGGCCACCTGCCGATGCTCGAGCGCCCGCAGCGGTTCAACCCGCTGCTGGAACAGTTCATCGAGTCCTCCCAGCCGCTCCGGGCAGGGCAGGACACCGCCGTCGGCTAGCCGTAACGGGCCAGGGACACGGCGCATATCGGCGTCCTCGCTCGCTTACGTGCAGAGCACGCTGCGCTCACTGCGTCCTTGATCTGCTTGGTCCCTAACCCGTTACGGCACCGTGCGAAGCGGATGAAACGGTCGCCGCGTACTTGGCCATGACGCCGCGGGTGTAGAGCGGCTCGGGCTGCTCGTATTCCTCGACGCGCCTCGCGATCTCCTCGTCGGAGAGGCCGACGCTGAGGCTGCGGTTGTCGATGTCGACGGTGATCTCGTCGCCCTCGCGGACCGCCGCGATCGGGCCGCCCTTTGCCGCCTCGGGGGCGACGTGGCCGATCATCAGGCCGCGGGTGGCGCCGGAGAAGCGGCCGTCGGTGACCATCGCCACGCTCTCGCCGAGCCCCTCGCCGACGATCGCCGCGGTCACCTGCAGCATCTCCCGCATCCCGGGACCGCCGACCGGGCCCTCGTTGCGGATGACGACGATGTCGCCGGGCTTGATCTGCTGGTCCTTGACAGCGCGGAAGCAGTCCTCTTCGGACTCGAAGACGCGGGCGGGGCCGGTCTGCTGGCGGCGCTCGGTCCCGGCGACCTTGACCACCGAGCCTTCCGGGGCGAGGTTGCCGCGGAGGATCGCCAGTCCGCCTTCGGGCTTGAGCGGGTTCTCGACCTGGCGCACGACCTCCTGATCGGGAGCCTCGGTCGCGGCGGCGGCTTCCTCGCCGATGCTCTTCCCGGTGACGGTGATCGCCTCGCCGTGGAGGATCCCGGCTTTGGCCAGGCGCTTGAGGATCACCGGCACGCCGCCGGCGGCGTAGAGGTCGGTGGCGACGAAGCGGCCGCCCGGCTTGAGGTCGGCGAAGAGCGGCGTCTGCCGCGAGATCCGCTCGAAGTCGTCCATCGTCAGCTCGATCCCGAGCTCGTGGGCAAGGGCGATCATGTGCAGGACGCCGTTGGTCGAGCCGCCCGAGGCGCAGATGCAGGCGATCGCGTTCTCCAGCGACTCGCGGGTGATGATCTTGCTCGGCCGCAGATCGTTGACCAGCACGTTGATCACCAGCTCGCCGACTTTCTCGGCGACCGTCTGCTTGTCGTCGTCTTCGGCCGGGACCATCGCCGAGCCGCCGGCGCTGATCCCCAGCGCCTCGAAGGCGCAGGCCATCGTGTTGGCGGTGAACTGGCCGCCGCAGGCGCCGGCGCCGGGACTGGCGACTCCCTCGAGCTCGTGCAGTTCCTCGTCTGACATGTCGCCGGCGTTGTGGGCGCCGATCGCCTCGAAGATGTCGAGGATGGTGACGTCGCGGCCGTGCCAGTGGCCGGGGGCGATCGAGCCGCCGTAGAGCAGGACCGAGGGGACGTCGAGCCGGGCCAGCGCCATCGCACAGCCGGGGATCGTCTTGTCGCAGGCGCAGAGGGCGACGATCGCGTCGAACTGGTACCCGCGGGCCATCAGCTCGATCGAGTCGGCGATCACCTCGCGGCTGATCAGCGAGGCCTTCATCCCCTGGGTGCCCATCGTCACCCCGTCGGAGACGGCGACGGTGTTGAACTCCATCGGCGTGCCGCCGGCGGCGCGCACGCCCGCTTTGACGTGCTCGGCGAGCGCGCGGAGGTGGAAGTTGCAGGGCATTGCCTCGGTCCAGGTGTTGGCGATCCCGATCGTCGGCTTGCGGAGGTCCTCGTCGCTGAATCCGATCCCCTTCATATAGGCGCGTGAGTGGGCGCGGTCGGGACCGTCGAAGACGGTCGCCGAGCGGGGGCGGGGCAGCTTGGTCGCGGTATCTCCGTTCGTGCTCATGGCGTCGAAATCTAGTCAGCGAACGGCGTCGGTGTCTTTGGCGCGGCGATGCTCGAGGGCAAATACATCTACGGGGCCGGGCCCGGCGCCGATGCCGCGCAACCCGTCTCGAACCGCCTCTGAGGTGACCGCTCGGGCGCGTTCGGCTGCTTCGAGCGGCGAGTGGCCAAGGGCGAGAAAAGCGGCCAGCGCCGAGGAATGCGTGCAGCCGGAGCCATGCGCAGCCCCGTCGGGGTGCCGGTCGCCTGGAATTTCGACGATGTCGCTGCCGTCGTAGAAGACGTCGACGACCTCCTCGCTGTGGCCACCGGTGACAACCGCCGCCCCTGCTCCCAATTCGACCAGCGCCCAGGCCAGCCGCGCCTGGTTGACCTCCTCCCCCAGCCCGGTCAGCGCCCGTGCCTCCGGGATGTTCGGGGTGACGACCGACGTCAAGGGCAGCAGCCGATCAAGCAGCGCGGCCCTCGCACCGGGGTCGAGCAGCTCGGCGCCGCTCTCGGCGATCATCACCGGGTCGAGAACGACCGGCACGCCATGGAGGTAGACGAGCGACGCAACTACGGCCTCGACGGTCTCGGCGGTCCCCAGCATCCCGATCTTCACCGCGTCGACGCCGATGTCCGCGGCGACCGCCCGCACCTGGTCGACGATCATCCCCGGGGAGACGGACTCGACCGCATTGACCCCCAGCGTGTTCTGCGCGGTGATCGCAGTGATCGCGGTCATGCCGTGGACCCCGACCGGCGCGAACGCCTTCAGGTCGGCCTGGATGCCGGCGCCGCCACCGGAATCCGAGCCGGCAATCGAGAGAACCGCTGGAACGCGCGCTGAATTCATGGTTTGCAGCCTAGAGAGCGCGACAGGTCGGGGGCGACAGCAAAGTGCGCGAGTAGTTACCCAAATTGGAGCAGGCGAGGTAGCCGAGCAGCTCGAGGCGCGAGAGGGCCACGGCGGCAGCCGGACCTGGGATTCCGGTGGCGGTGGCGACGGCGTCACAGGTGCTCTCGCCGGCCTCGACCGCGGCGAGGACGGCTTGCAGGCGCGGGTCGAGCTCGGGGCCACTGTGGGCCGGGAGCTTGCGCCCGGGCCCGAGCATCGCGTCGAGCACGTCCTGGGCGTCGCGGATGAGGTGGGCGCCGCTGGCGAGTAGGGAATTCGGGCCGGCGGAGGCGCGCGAGGTGACGGGTCCGGGGACGGCGCCAAGGTCGCGGCCGAGGTCGGCGGCGAGGTCGGTCGTGATCAGCGATCCTGATCGGGTCGCGGCCTCGACGACCACGGTCATTCCGGAGAGGGCGGCCATGATCCGGTTGCGGGCGGGGAAGGTCCAGCGCCACGGCGTCGCCCCCGGCGGGAACTCGGAGATCACCAGGCCGGTTTCGCAGATCCGCCGCCAGAGGGTGCGGTGGCTGGAGGGATAGGCGACGTCGGGGCCGCAGCCGAGGACGGCGATCGTCCGGCCCGCGTCGATGGCCCCGCGGTGGGCGCAGCCGTCGATCCCGAAGGCGAGCCCGCTGACGACGATCATCCCCGCCGCCGCCAGCTCCCGCCCCAGCTCGCGGGCGATCTCGCGGCCGTAGGAGGTGGCGCGCCGAGCGCCGACGATCGTCACCGCCTGAAACGGCTCCAGCCCGTCCAGCAGCCCCGGGTCGCCGCGGCCGATCAGCGCCCAGGGAGCGTCGGCGGCGTCGCGCAGGTGTTCTGGATAGAGATCGCCGTGCCGGCAGCAGGCCCAGCAGCCAGC
>Ga0157378_10001434_pt1 | contig 21477 bp, 18 predicted proteins | sample M65metaG_FD_115309 | JGI IMG/M metagenome (GOLD analysis project Ga0157378, IMG submission 115309) | Miscanthus rhizosphere microbial communities from Kellogg Biological Station, Michigan, USA - M6-5 metaG | ecosystem: Host-associated > Plants > Roots > Rhizosphere > Soil | place: USA: Michigan...
AGCTTCGGAGGCATCGGCTATGATTTTCTGGCCGGTCAGTACTGGTATCGCGGCCAAAGGTCGGCGCCACGGACTGCCGTAGCGCCCCAATACGTGGTCGGCACCCTGATTGAGCACTTCGAGCAGGTCCCAAAGTTCTTCGACATCGGTTTGCACGGGAGTTGCCGTTCCCAAGATCACGTGCTCCGCCCGCGCCGCCGCCTGCAGCATGAACTGCAATAACTTGTTGGGATCACCACTCGCAGTGATTCCCCGCGATTTGCGGGCCTTGTGCGCTTCATCCAGCATGAGGGTGCCAAACTTGCAGTCCAGTAATGCCTGAGCTTCCGCCGCTCCCTGAACGATCAGGCCGGTTGAGACGATGCCGATCTGAAACGGACATCGCCGAATGTCTTCTGCGCCGCGCGTCTTAATGATGTGGCCGTTGGCATCGCGCCAGACCTTTTTATTTGAAAGCCATACCGCCGATGGGAGACCAAGCTTATCCTTCAGTTCAACTTGCCACTGCTGGCAAAGAGTGGCGGGAGCAAGTATGAGTGCCGGACCGTCTCCGAGCAGACAACCGACCATGGCCGCAGTTGCGAGCGAGAGTGTTTTGCCTACGCCAACTTCGTCGGCGAGAACGAAGCGCGCCTTGCCATAACTCTCCCGATGTTCGAGGAACAGGCCCACAAAGGCCCGCTGCCAAGGTTTCAATTCCTCGCCTTTGCGGTACAGGGGCGCTTCTACGAGAGCGGCCGCCGCAACATCGGCAGGGGCAAGTCCTTCGAGTTCCACTTCCACTTTCCGGGATAGTCGGCCAACTTCCTCGACGATGGCGTCGGGCAACGGGACGCCTCGGTCCCAGAGGTATTGGAACTCCGCCTCCACCCACGCGACACCCTCCGGTGACCGGTCTTCCCAGACAATTTCGTAATGATCGTGCCAACCTTCGCGCGTTTCATTCAGGCTGCCGATAAACGACGTCTTTGTGCCATCCCTAGACTCGATTACTCCCGCTTTGCCGTGCAGAAACGGTGCATCGTTCGCTGCAACGACTCGCACATGGACCTTGCCGCTTTTCAAAAGGTCATAGAGCCGCTGGTATCGCTTGCGATGCATCAGGGTATCGATTTCATCGAAACCCTCGTTCCATTTTTCCTTTATGGCTGTTTCTCTCGCGAGACGTGACGCCTTAATGTCGCGCGGGTCAAGATCGCTGTTGCAGACGATTTCAATGGAATCGATTCCGTCGATCTCCTCTTCTACCAGCTCAAATACTGATGACCGAAAGTAGCCAGCGATACGCCGGTATGTCCTCGCGCCCGTCAATCGGTCTTTCAGAAAGACATGGCTGAGACGACCAGACCGCGAACTGAACCGGTTGAGCATCAGTTACCCTAATCGCTCATTCCGGATGCGGCTGAAGAGAATGCGCGCGGCTTGGGCTTCCGCTGGCGCCTTTATTTCTCGCTTGGCAGCGACGGCCGATGCCAGCTCAATAAGATCCTCGCGGCGAGTCAGATAGCCAGGCACCAAGTCGCGCAGATGGCTGATGACTTCGTCGATATCGACTTCGCGCTGTAATTCATACAGCGCGAACAGTACAGCACGGAGGGGGCTCTTGCCGAACTCGCCTTCAAATTCGGCGCGTTTCAGTTCAAGTGCCGTTTTCAGCCGGGCGTCAGTCGGCTTGGTGGAGCCCATCACTGCGGTGTAATCACCATAGCGAAAGGCTTTGGCGAAATTCTGATAGTTATCGAGTTTCTTTGCCCCACCAGCCTCGATATCCAGCATACGGATATAGAAGCGTTCGGGGCCGGAGAGCCGTTCCCACAGACCACGCGCGATCCCTTCAGGAACGAGATACTCGTTCGCGACCTGTACGGCGAAATCGATGATTTCCTTAACTGTGTCACTGCTTCCGGGCTGGCGGGGGCGGAGCGCTTCAGCTGCCATGTCTTGCCCGTCGATGCGGCTGTAAGCCGTCAATATGCGGAGCGCGGCAGCGTAACCCGCCATCTGCAGATCCTGGTCTTCGAATAGGTTTTCGGACCGGCCCGAACCCTTTGCGAGTTGGTTTAGGCCAGTCATAGTTTCGATTTGGCGTGCGACTTCGGCACGCACTTCCTGAACCAATTCGTCCCGGTACGCACTCTGCTGTTGTAGCCGCTTCCGGAGTATCAGGAGGACGGTGCCCTGGACATAGCCGCCTTTTTTCAGTTCTGACGATGTTTCGGTGGCGATGTACCATGCGGCCGCTACCTGAAGGCCCGCGCCCCACACGATAGCCGCCATATCTGCCCATACGCTAGCATCCTGGTGCGTGAACATAACCACCTGGAGGCCGTAGTCGGGCATATAAGCCGACATCGCGGCGTACGCGGCGGTCATCTCCTTACGGAAGTCATCGCCGGAACCTTTGATTGCGAGCGGCCGCCGACTGTCCCACAGCCAGTCCGAAAAGATTGCCGGGGGCCTTGTCCTGATCCAGGCAATGAAATACTCCGTTATCTCGTGGTAAGTGACGGCGTCGGCGTAGGGCGGGTCGGTGATTCCAAGATCGACTGGTTGCGTAGTCCGGTTCGCAGGTAGGCTCCGGACTGTTCCACCGAAGCACTGAGCAAACCGTTTTTTCTCGGCCAAGATCGTCTTGCAAATATGGTCAACGCTGCGAGCACTGTAACTGAAGAGGGTATTGAGAGCCTGATTGTAGAAGACGTGGGCCGTGTATTCGCCGGAGCCAGGATGGCCCGTGTTCCACGAGCAAAGCTTACTGCAGTTGTCGAGCGCGATACACAAGCTTACAAGAAGAGCAGCTTGCCGGAACTCAGTATCTCTTGAGATCGCGCGGCGTAATACGCAGAGTCCAAGTAGCTGACGAGGATTGAACAAGTGGTGCCAGTAGGTCCACCCGCGCGTTCGAATCGGCTCATCTGTTTTCTCACCAGTCTCGATTGGCATGTCGGGAACCAGCCCCTCGGCCTGCCAGCACGGAAGGTTTTCTCGGACCAGATCTTCCACTTTTTGTTCTCTCTCCAAATCCTGGTCGGTGATGCCGGCAAAGAACGTCACCTGCCTTCCTTTGTTCAGGGTTTCTCTGGTTATCCACTGAATACAGTACAGTCGATCCTGCAAGATGTCGTCTGGGCGCGGCATGAAATCCGTCTTTTCCCAAAGGCGAAGCTTGTTTTCGGTTTGGCCGCCGGGTAAGCGTGTGTCACCACGGATTGTCTTAAAGTCAGTACGATACGTTTCGCCGTCCAGGGTATAGATGACCTCGCCGTCACGTATTGTTCCATTGTTGGCCTCTTCTAGTTCCTTGGCTGATACGCCGGCAAGGATCTCGATCGCAAAGCGCTGACGCGTGCGATCCGGGACGAGGCGAGCAATCACGTTCCTGGTACGACTTATTACCCAGCTTGGCGCAAGAGGCACCACCCAGCCGGTTTGCGGGCACTTAATTTCCGAACAATAAAGGTAAGCCTTGGCGCGATTCCCGTCACGGTCATGCTCGATGTCCAATTCGGTAATTTCGCGATCCACCGCTGCACCGAGCGCAGCCTGGGCGCTCTCGATCTCGGGCCGCTCCACTTCCGGGGCACCGATCACGTTCAAAGCTCCCCAGGTCAACATGCAGGCGATAGGGTTCAGATCGCTGGCGTAGACATTGCAGCCGAGCCGGGCCGCTTCAAAGGGAATCGACCCGCCACCGCAGAACGTGTCTCCGACGCGAGGGCGGTGTCCGAAACGGAGGATTCCGAGTTGCTCAACAAGTTCCGGGAGACTCCCTGCTTGGGTTCCAAGGTGCGTGTTCACCTGACTCCAGATCGGCTCGAACAATGGCTCCTGGTTTAGCTCTTCCGGCCTCTTCGCTGCTGAGACACGTTCCAGGTAAGTGAAGCTTTGGATCCACCGCAGCTGCCACGCGTGCCGCTCGGGATCGGTGATGCTTTCCTTCCACTGCAGCGCGCGGCGCCCGAGGTTCTCGATCTCTCCGATTGAAAATGGCTCAAGGACCCAAACCGTCTTATCCTCGACAACGGTTCGTCGACGTATTTCGAAAAGGCGTCCCGCGTCCTCAACTGACATCTCGCGGCGCGAATGGAGTCGCTTCACGAGATCGACGCATGACGGAAGGAATTCTCGCCGCAGGAAGGCTTCGTCGTCAATCGCCATCAGCTTTTCAAAGACGGAAAGATCGGCCTCGGGGTCATCGGTTGCAGGCAGGAGCGCACCCAGGACGCAGGCTTTGACCAAAATAAGCGGTTTTCGGCCCTTCCAATAGCTACCAAGCGCGGTCAATGTCTGACCGGCACCGGCTTTACGCTCCTTTTGGGCTTCCGCGGAAATCTTTTGCGCCGGGAGGAGGTGCTCGATCAGACTGGGGCGATCACGCCATGCAAAGGGTTCAACGCTCACCGAGAATTACCCTTTGATTCCAGGAAAGGGGATTGCTCCTCATTTTCCAATTCAAACAGGAGCAAGGATTCACTTCGCGGGTCTCCCTTTCGCTTGTTCGACTGTGCCGCCCGGCCCCGCGCAGCCTCGCTCGGTTCTGTCAAGGCCTCGGCCAGAGGATTTTCTGTGAGGGCGAAACGCAGCGCTTTCCGCCATCCGACGTCAGCGTGCTCGGGGAAACCCGTGGCTGCCGCTGTTACGCTGTAGAGCCACCAGCGCTCTTCGGGGCGAAGTCCAATCCAATTGCGGATGGCGTTGGGAATGGTTTCCGGTGCGGCATTCTCGACGGCCCATGCGAGAACGAGAAGTTCCTTACCCAACAGCCTTTCGAGCTTATTCACGCCGACGGTCCAACGACTTGCAGACAGCTTCTTTGCACGCAGGCGCTCATTAAAATCGCGTTTTACATCCTCGGAAATTATGGACCAGACGGGCCGGGGCAAGTGGCAACGTTCTGCCACTTCTGGAAGCCCGTTGATGCCCGCTCTGATGCCGTAATGCTCGGTGATGGAAACGGTTCCGGTGCGGCCGGCGGGGATGTCCACTTCAAAGCGGTGCGGGTCCGTGGTGTCGGGGCAGCCGAAACCGGTTGTGGTCATTGCTCGATATCTCCCGTGCCGACATCGATTCTCTGTTTTTCGGCGAAGGTTTCCAGGTCGTGACCACTGAGGAATCTCAGGTCTTCAAGACGAAGCACGACATCCGCAGTCTCGTTTTGCAGAGCGTTGCGGGCGGCGTCGATGAAAGCACGTACGGTGGGTGCGTCGATGACGGTGTCCGAACCGAAGCGCGTGATCACGGCCTGAGTACCCTCGCCAATTGTGAGAGCGACGCCGCCGGTGAGTTTCGCCTGTAATTGTTCGAGGTTGACTAACGCGACGAAGGCTTCGGTGTTGCCTTTGAATTCAAGCTTCTTACGCAGGCGGGCCGGTTTAGCCTTCACGATAGAGGGTCCGGCGTGATCGACGCGCGGGATCGTGAAGTTTCTGGCTGCCCCCACGCCCTGGTCTTCAGCCCAGGTATAGACCGTGGTTTCGGCGTCACCCGCGAGATCTATGGGACCTGCGTAAACTACGCCTTCTTTGGGGTTCGCGCCGGTGGTGTTCCAGCGAATAGTGCCGCGAGGTTTTACGGTCAGTTCCACGCGGCGCTTGCCGCCGAGGACCGTGACGTGGTGGGTGATCGTGAGCCTATTGGTCCACTTCTTAGCCTCGCCCGATTCGTGTTCTCCGTCAGGATCGAAGGCGAGAAACCAGAGGACGGTTTCGTCGGTTTCGTAAATGGTCTCTGGCACGCTGGGACTGGCGGGAGTCACGCCGGGGTCTTTGGCGTAGTGGACCCGGCCATGCGGGCCGGAGTCGCGGGCTGCAATTTCGAGGGTTGCAGTCCCCGTATCTTCCTTGTAGTCGCGTTCGGAAAGCAAGACACGGGTTTTTGTCTTTGGGAAGGGCCCTTTTTCTATGTAGCCTTCTTCGGAGTAGCGCCAGCGGCCACGACCGATCGCCAGTTTGCGCAGTTCTTCGAGCCCTTTTGGGGGAAGCCAGGGCCAACGCTCATTGGTAAGAGCGCGGCTGGCAACGTCGCGCCAGGGAATGCGGCGGTCGCCGCCAGCTGGCCAGAGCATATCTTCGGCGCGATCGAAGAGCATCTCGGCGCTGTCTTCCACTTTGCCGTAGTATTTGGAGGCGCCGACATCGGCCAGGGCTTTTTCGATCTGCTCATCGCCGCGGAACTGGTTGCCGCCGAAGGTCATGGAGAGTTTGGCGGCGGTGAGACCATTTTTGGACGGGTAGTAGACGCGGTTGAAGAGGCTGACCACGGTGGCATTGAAATCGAGTTCGGCCTGCTCGGCTTCCTCTTCCAGTTCCGATTTATGGGGCGACTTGTCCCCCCCGGTCTCTTCGAGCACCCGAGCGATGGCCCAGAGGCGGCGCGTTTTGTCTTCGAGACTGCCGAGGCTGGAGCTATCGCCAGTGACCACGCAGAAGTTATTCTTCTCGGTAACGGACTTCCAGAATTCCTTCGCTTCAGCCGGCGGGATCTTGCTATCCGGGCTGAGGACCAGGCAAACGCGCGGACCATTAAGTCGGATCTCATCGATCTTCGGCAAGGCATGGACATGCTGGTAGGCGAGAGTGGTTGCCGGCTGGAAGATTCCCTGGAGGCGGCGGCGCATCTCCTGTTCGATCTTCGGAGCCGGGGCGTTAAGCGCGCGATTTTCAATCCGCTTGCGCAGGTTTTCGATATTGGAGAAATACCAGGCATCGTTCTCTTTGCGGTGGAGATACCATGCGTCGGCTTTGAGGGCTTTGAATGCGTCCTGGAACTCGGTGACCGTGCGGTTGGGGGCGATCAGGTATTCCAGCATCTGCGGCTCGGCGAAGCCTTTCACGGCGTCGAGCGACTCGGAGAGCGAGCCAGTAAGCAAGAGGGCCGCGCACTGCGAGGCGGCATCATTTTGATTGTGGGCGTCCACAGTCTCGGCGACTGCGCCCCCGGCCGAGGCAACATCATGGGCGATGGCACCTTGCAGGTTGCTGATCCGATTGATTTCCTCGCGGACGTCCATCAGGTTGAGGTTGAGGTGATGGCATCCAATGAGGAATACGTCGTTGACGGGGCGCGCCCAGGCAGACTTGATCATTTTGGAGACGAACTGCATGAGGCCGCGGGTCTGGCGGTAGCTTTCGTTCTCCTTGAACATGGCGATAACGTGTTTGACCGAAGGATGGAACGGGTAGGCTCCGTGGATATCATCGGCGATCTGTTCGGCGCTCTTGGCGATGGATTTTGACTTGGCAGCTTCAGAGAGCGCGGACGCGTATGCGCTGGCGACGGAATCCACGACCGACTTTGCGGGCAGCTTCCTGAACAAGCGCTTGCGCAGTATTTCGTAAATCTCCTGACTTGCCAGTTCTACGGGCGTGACGGCACGGGCCTGACGGTTGGCCTCCTGTTCGAAATTGCGGATTGCCTGGCGCAGCTGGTTCGAAGCACCCTCATAGCTGCCGGAGAGATTGGAGATAACAACGCAGCAGCGCTTCAGCTTCAGCGAGGCTGATAGGAGGTTGGAGAGCGCATATGTGGTGACCTGTGCGAGGGTCCCGGCTCCAACGATGCGTGTAACGGCGTAGTCAAAGTAAGGAGGGAGTTCGTCGAGCAGTATAAGGGTCGGGTCGTCACCAATGAGGTCGATCCAGTCTTTTTCGGAAGGGGATTTAGCTCCATCGCGCCAGAATTTTGAGAATTGAGCGCCCTTGCCGAGTTGATTGGCGATTTCACCCCAGACGAAAGTTTCTTCAAAGCCGAGGCGCCCGTTCAAGGCGACAAGGCTGGCAGGGCCGAAGGCAGCTTCGCGCGCGATTTCGGGTACTACCTCGGCGCGCAGGGATGGATCGCGGGCAAGGAGGCCGAGCGCGATCATGGAATGGGTTTTGCCGCCGCCCATGGCCTGCTTCAGCTCAAAAACGGCCTGATCGGACTTGCCGCCGAGCCGGCGAAGGCCCTGATTGAGGAGGGTCTCCATACCTTTAGTGACATAGTTTTTGTCGAAGAAGTCGCGGGCGGTAGCGGATGTTGCCGCGATGACGTCCGACAGGTTTTCGACCTGTTCGCTCATCGAATAATCGAGAGCCATAGGGTGGAGTTCGCAAGCGTCCTTGACGGTGAGCAGCATCAGTATTACTCAGTGTATGAGAAGTCGGTACTGGGAAGCGCATCCGCGGAGGCGGAGGCCTTCGCGATGAATCCTAACAAGATTCGCGAAGGTGTGCGCCGCGGTCGTCGCCGTCGAATGTGAATGCGTAGCAGGGAAATGACTCGCAGACGAATGACCACCTTTGGCAGCAGCGATCACGGGTAGGAACGCGACCAGGATCAGCGCGGCGAGACGGTTCATGGCGGCCAGGATATCGCAAATCGTAGCGGCAGCGACGCCGGGTCTCGAGATCGGTGGCGTGCTTGTGAGCCCTGCGGGTGCGGTTGGTAGTACCAGGACAGGACCGGCCTTGTGGTCCTTGCGTGTTAGTACTAGAAGTGAAACAATCACTGAACTCCCGATCATTCGGAGGAATTGTCGGAAATCGCTTGCTTTTCTGTTGTGGGTGAAAGGCAGAAAGCAAGAAGTCGAGTCTCACAAATTATCTTACGTCGGAGCACTGAGGTGAAAGTATGCGGGCCACAAGGCTAACCATCGTTCTCATGCTGGCTTTTGTAGCCATCTCGAACGCTGAACTGTACGTCGTCGCACATTTTCCCTACGGTGGAGGTTGGGGCACGCGCCTCCTATTGACGAATGGCTCTGCGGATCCGGTCGCGGTGGAGCTGGATTACTTCACGCAGCGAGGGCAGCCGACCTCTGTTCCCCTCGCGGGCCCTGAGCTGACGGGCACAAAACAACTTCTGATAGGACCAAACCAGGTCGGGACGGTCGCAACGGACCCCGCCAAACAGAATGCTTCGGACCTGCAGGTGACCTGGGCAGTCGCGAGATCCAATGGACCGCTGAACATTTTCACATTATTCGATTACGCGCCCACCAGCGTCCCTTCTACCATTCCCAGCAGTCAGGTTGTGTCCGCTGTGGGGGCCGCTGCGACACCGGCAGGCCAGTCTTTCCGTTTTCCGGTGTTCGTGAACGGTGCCACACGGTTTAATGCCGGCATGGCTCTCGCGAATCCGAATAGCGTTTCGGCAGCGATCAGTGTGGCCTTGCTCGATAAGGATGGTCTGACGCGGGCCACTCGAGTGATTCCACTTCCTGCCAACGGGCAGATCAGTTTCGTTCTTACGGACAACATAGCGTTCGGGGGGAGTCTTGGGTCTTCTGAGCTGTTCACCGGCACTGTGGGAGTATGCGCCAGCGTTCCGATCGGGCTCGTTGCCTTGGGCGTGGAGGGGAGCGTGCTGTTCACCGTTTCGGTGTCTACAGACTACCGGTGCAACTGAGCAGGCGAGCGGCGATTGCTCTCGCAACGTGCGGACTCACTTACTGGCTGACCTTCGGTGGAACTTTCGGCGGCGCACTCTCGCCGGTTCACCAGATCATCGGGCACGTCCTCGTTTTTCTGATGATGGCAGGCGCCAGCTGGCAACTGTTGAGGCCGGATTCCCCAAAAGAATACCGGTCCCTGCCCCTGGACTTAAGCGTTCTGGTCGGGTTGATTCTTCTAGAAACAACTGCCCGTGCGCTTCTACAGCGGTCGTGGAACTCAGCTGAATACTTCGCTCTTTCCATCTCGGGCTTCGTCGTCTTCATGCTGCTGCTCAATTGGTTTTGGGCCGAGGGCGATCTGGTAATTGTCTGCGTCTCGGCGGCTGTGATCTGCACCCTGCTCGGCATAGTAGTCGCGCATTGGAGGGGCGAGGGGACCCTCGCCCTGCCGCTCGGCAACAGGGTGCTCATGGCGGGGCTTCTGACGCTTACGACGCCGCTGGCGATCGGTGGGTTCCGAACACACCAGGGCGGGTCGGCGGGCAAACTCTTATGGCTGTCGGGCGCATTGATCCTTGCCGTAGGAGTCATCGAGACCCGCAGCGCGATCGCTATTATGCTCCTGCCCTTCGGTGTGGTTTTGGTCCTGGTTGCAGGCGAAAAGAGACGCTTGCGTGTGGCGGCGACGCTGGGCCTCGCGATTTTGATTCTCTGCGGCGCTCTTTACGTCGGTCGTTTCGGTCCGCTAACTCGTGTCACTTCGATCGTCCGCAGCGGCGCTGATTCCACACAAAGTTTGGAAAACCGCCTCCGCTATTGGAGTGGCGCTCTAGCTGCGATTGGGGAGAAGCCTCTGGCCGGCTGGGGGGCCGGACAGGTGGGCATCACATATCCCCCGTTCCGCATTCAGCGCCCGGGATACGCTCCCTCGGGTGAAGTGGTGGCCGACCTCCACAGCGTTCCGATGCAATGGGCCTACGAGTTTGGGCTGATCGGTCTGGTGCTGAGATTGTCAGCTTTTGGAGTACTCCTTTCTTCGGGGTATTCGAGGAAGACTCCAACGCAACGGTCCGCCGTAATCTCGCTGGGAGTTTTTGGCGTCTTCTGTCTCCTGCACTACAACCTGAGTAACCCCGCGACTAGCGCGCTAGCCGTTGTGATCGCCGTAATGGCCGTGGATGGAGGAACTCAGTTCAAGCTCGCCAACTTGGCATCGAAGCGGCTCGGCCTCGTTCTGATTTGCTGCGCGTTGGCCCTTCTCTCTTTTCAGGCGCGCCTCGATTACGCCAACTACCTTCTGGCTCTGAGCGCCAGCCAACCGGCCAAAGAAGCGATCGAAGCTACGCTCCGCGCCGGGATAGTGGACTCTCGTGGCGGGTTCTACGATGCAGTGGCCGCGATTAGGATCGAGCAGCTCGGCGAGGACAGCAAAGACCGACCGTTTCTCCTCCATGCAGCGGACAGCCACTATCGTCGGGCGCTGGATTTGAGTCCGTGGTCTTCACACCTCACAGCTGCCTATGCCGACTTTCTGATACGGGCAGGGCGGCAGTGTGAGGCGGTCGAGATGCTCCAGCGAGCGGTCAGCCTGGATTTCTATTTCAGCCTGTCCCACTTCAACCTCGCGAACGCCTACTCCTCATGTCGTGCAAGCGACGCGGCTGTTACCGAAGCGGGCATTGCGATCCTGACAGCGCCGACGCTGGCGTACTCGGCACAGTGGAGAAAGAATCCGGAGTTCTTGTCGCGCGCGTTGGACGAATCCTTGGAATGGATCAGCGGCTGGAAAACAACGTCATCTCAGTTAGCGGAAGACGGACAACTGCGCCGCCTGGAAGCCTTTATCAAAGTCGTTCGCTCCGCACCGAGTGCCGGGGCGGCCCGCGTCAAGATCATCCTGTCAGAGCGCGTTGGTGCTCAGTTGATTTCGGATCCGTTCGCCTATATATTCCACCGGAGATCCCCACTGTTCGAGCCCACGCGAATCGAAATCGACGGAGTGGATACAGGTTCCTGGACACCAGAAGGCATCGGCGAGATAAAATCTCTTCGCTCGCTGCGATACGCGGAGTTGTCGCGAGCCTACCAACAACAGGCCGTTCACGTCCTGATGCGCAGTCTTAGTCAGTCCGCCGAACGGTGAAGGGCCCTGTGGGGAGCACGTGTCACAGAAACAACTCGCGAGGCAGCGGTAAAATGGCTGGCATGGAACTCCGTTGCGAGAATTGCGGAGAGGTGGTCGAGCCCGTCGAAGACCCGAATCCACAGGTCAGCACGGACGATCCCCAAACCTTCGATGTGCTCTGCCCCAGGTGCCGCTTCATCCTGGCGACCCATGATGGTGGAGGCTAAGCATGGCCGCCCATCAAACCTCGATCATCACCGTGTTTCGTGTTCATGAAACCGGTTGCTACGGCTTCAGCTACCACTTCAGCGGTGACAAACCGCACCACACCATAAACTCCTGCGAGACGCTGCAGCAAGCCCTCAGCGGCTGTGACCCGCATCTTGAATGCCTTTGGGAAGAGCCAGACGGCTCGGAAGCAAGCGTGGTGATGGTTGCGCGCGACTACAAGCCCGGCACGGTTATGTGGCGCATGACCCACCTAACGCTTGCGGAATTGCAGGCGTATCGAGACTCCGACAATCGCGCCGTGTGATCGTATTGAATCTGGCGAATCGTGGCTTATCCGAAATTAGACTACTACCAACACCGGAAAGTTGCAGGCGGATTTCTAGGAACATTGCCCCAATTAACAGTGATTTTTTGGTTGTGCGGCACTAAGTATTGGAGTACGATTGCCGTAAGGTCCGTTGCCGGGACTGGGAGGGTGGTCCGTCCCGATTGACGGCCACCAGAAAACTGAGCGGGTCGCACCCTCAGTTTACGCTCCCCCAATAAGCCCTGTCAAGGATCATGAACGAGAATTGCGTCTATCGAGGTTCCGATCATGAAATCGGGATTTGGATAGAGGGCCGTAGTTAGCAGCTACGGCCCCGTACAGAAAGGAGCGCCAAAATAGATGCCGAGAAAAGCCCCATGGCACTCGATCCTGCAGCCTGTCCACCACGATAACTCGCGGTGTACAGAAGGCAATAACATCGAGCCTCAGTATCTCCGGCAAGGCACCGGCGGGAAACCGCTGTGTAAGCATTGCCAGAGGCTCGACGAACAAGGTCAATAGTTGAAATGGGCCTCATTGGTTTTCATGGGAGGCAGAGAACGTTAGCTCCCACCACGGACCAGTAGGTTCATTGTCAATAACAGGCCAAACTTTCCGCAGATCAATAACTGGGAGACCTGCCTTGATCGCGGCGCTTAATGCGCGCAAGCCCTCCTCCTGGCCACCGTGGAATCTAACGGTTGGCTCGGCGTACGAGTGCCCCTTGCCGCCTTCGCACGATTCGAAGGTGTCAATGCCCGCACGACGGAGGGCTTCGACCGCGCTAACTATACCTCTGTCCAACGGAGGGTCATAAATGCTTCCTGAAGATGCGGAGGGTGACAGGCCGGTGCCTGGAGCCGACTTATAATCGGCAGATCCTCGCGAGGGATAGCGGTTCGACTCCGCCTCCCTCCGCACAGACGAAAGTCTAGACATGGATCTCATCTAAAAGTTTTTCAATTTGACCGGCGTGTGGGTGTGCCAACCTGCCAGTAGCGTCAATTTGTCGTGGCCAAGTCTTGCCAGATCGGTCAGCTCTAACCAGTTCTCGTTCAACTGGCCATAGGGGCACATTCGCCGAATCAGTGTGTTGCCCAGCAAGAGTTAATGACAAACACGCGCTAACCACAGTATGCGTGGGTACGTTGTTTTTGTCACCCAAAAAATTATTTAAAAAAGAAAAAAACATTTTTTCTGGGTAAAAAATAGACCTAACGAAAAATCTGGAACATCCATCATAAGAGCTAAACCCATTGTTGTCAATAATATATCCCTCAAGGCCTCGCTGTCGAACGCCTGAATTCTACCTAGCTTAATCCCTTGTCGGGGCCTATCTGGCTTCCCAGGGTAGCGCCGTTCCGCCGATGTCTCCGGCCCAAGCATCTCACCCGACCCGTGGGGGTCGCCCAGGTTACTGCTACGACGTGAAGGTTCTTCCCACCGGGGGCGAGCCGAGCCGGGACTTGCGTATCATGTGGATGCTGTGGCCGCGAAGATCAAAGCCGCCTTCATTCAGCCTATGCTGCTTCAGAGCACCGAGCGCCTACCGGAGGCACCCGACTGGCTCTATGAGCTGAAGCTTGACGGCTATCGAGCCCTCGCGATCAAGACTGCCGGGAAGCCGCTGTTGCGTTCCAGAAACGACAATGACTTCAGCGTCCGGTATCCGAGCATCGCCAAAGCTCTCGCGCCGTTGCCGGATGAGACCGTGATCGACGGTGAACTGGTGGCGCTCGATGAGTCCGGACGCCCGTCCTTCAGTTCACTGCAGAACTTCGGCTCGCCCGGCACGCCTATCGTTTACTATGCGTTCGATGTTCTGGTTCTAGCCGGCGAGGACGTGCGCTCACAGCCGCTTCAGAAACGGCGAGAATTACTGGAAAGTCGCATCCTGCCCACGCTCTCTGAACCGATAAGATACTCCCCAGAGCTGGACGCCTGCCTTCCGGTTCTCATCAAATCGGTGCGCGAGCAGGGTCTCGAGGGCCTAGTCGCTAAACGTCGCGACAGCGCTTACGAAGCCGGCAAGCGCTCCGGTGCCTGGCAGAAGATGCGCATCAACCTCGGGCAGGAGTTTGTGATCGGCGGGTACACCGTCGGCGGCCGGACGTTCGACGCGCTGGTGTTCGGATACTACGAGGGGAGGGACCTGCTTTTCGCGTCAAAAACGAGAAACGGCTTCACTCCGCCGCTTCGTGAGGCCCTCATGCGGAAGTTCAGGGGACTGGAACAAGTCGATTGCCCATTCTCCAACTTGCCGGAAAAACGAGAAGGGCGGTGGGGCCAGGGAATAACTGCAGCCAAGATGAAGGAATGTCGCTGGCTGAAACCGGTACTGGTCGGTCAGTTCGAGTTCACTGAATGGACTCCGGACAACCATCTGCGGCATTCAAAATTTGTGGCAATGCGAGACGACAAATCAGCTCGTGATGTAACGCGAGAGACCTAGTGCCTATACTCAACATGCAGTTTCCCTGGGAGATGGTGATCTCATGAACCCACAAGAGACTTCCGAAATCCTCAAGAATTACGCGCAGGTTGGTGCGTGGGCCGCTGCCGGCCTATATTTTGCAGTAAAGGCGCTGCAAGGCTTCTTCGTCATTGATGTGTCGCTGAGTGCAAGTCTCGAGCGGACCGCGTCATCAGAGGTCGGTATCGACTATCTATCGGTTGCGGTGGACTTGAAGAGAGGTTCCCGAGGGACGTTACGAATGCACGATGCCGTGGTTTTCGTAACGCAAGGGCAGACCGTCCAAGAGTTAAAGCTAGGCATCGGTCGGTATAGTTCCACAATGGTTGGCAAGCGTCGATTCCTGAACGTGGCCACGCTATCAGAATCGGCGCCCACTCTCAATCTCTCCCCAGGTGAAGCGGCTCGATTCAGTACTTGGTGTTCAGTAGCGAGCAAAGAACCGTGTTCAATAAACGTCGTTGTGATTGGCACCATGTTTCTTAGTCCTGCGCTCGGACAGTGGCGCACATCAGCAATCTCGCTCCCATCAAAGAGCAAGTGATGTAGCTATCCCATGTGGATCGCGTGGATCCTACGCGGCAGCGTCAACTGGGTCGCCAGCTTGATTGCGGGCCTCTTCTTCCTGTTTCTTCTTCGCGTTGGCCATCCGGCCCTGGATGGCGCGCGTCAACTTGTCCTGACGCTGCAATTGCACGATGGTGTAGTCTCCGGTCTGACTCACGTTCGCATGGCCGGCGATTTTGCTCGCCTCGATGGCGCTGCCGCCAACCTCCTGCCGCCAGGTGATGTTCGCCCGGCGGAACGAGTGTAGTCCGAAGCCAGGGAAATCGCACTCGGCGTCCACAGCTGCGATCTTTAGTGCCTTCCGGACTCCGGAATCCCACATGGGCTTAGTCCGGTCTTCCTCCTGGGCGAAGAGCCAATCCTCCGGCTTGGTGATGCCTTGCTTGGCGATCCAAGCCTTAAAGCGGTCGGTTAGCGTACCCAACGCCAGCGTCCTCTTGCTGTTCTTGGTCTTCGGCTCATCCACGTCGCCCCGGCAATGGCGCTGCTGGATTTTGATGGTGCCGGCCTTCAGATCGAGGTGTTTCAACTGCAAGCCGACAGCTTCAGAGATGCGCGTCCCGGTCGAGATGCAGGTTTCGCATATAAGTAGTTGCGGGTCCACGAGCCGCGCGAACACGTTTGCGGTCTCTTCCTGGGTGAGGATGCGGTCCGGCCGCACACACCACTTCCTGCCAACCTTGACGCGCGTCATCGGGTTAGCAAACGTTTCGTCAAGGATTTCCCACTCCTGCGCGCGGGCGAAGATGCCACTCATGATATTTCGCAGGTCGATCATCATATGCCACGAAGAGCACTCGTTCTGGAGCCAATCGAGGATCTCCTTGGAGCGGAACTCCCCAAGCCGCGTGGCTTTCCATCGGGGCAAGATGTGGTTGTCGAGGCGGGAGCGGTACTTCTCCCGCGTCGGCGTCGCCAGCTTCACCTTCGGATTGTCCACGTAGTCCTTCCGCCACATCCCGGCAAGATTGCCGAAGATGATCGCGCGGACATCAATAGGTTGCTGGGCCTGCACGACCGCATCGCAGCGGGTGGGCGCAGCGTTCAGTTCTGCTAAGAAGTCATCACGTTTGATCTCTGCTGCCCGTTGGGTGAGCGCGTCCTTGCCCTTGCTCGGCCCGATGGTATGGAACTTCCGGCTGGGCTTGATCCGGCCATCCGGGAGCATCTCGTCCTGCCAGTAGCGGAAGAACCAGTACGACCCCTTCCGATCCTTGCGCTCGTGCACCTTGGGGTGCTGGACTCTCCGGTTCAGGGCCGTTCCTCCTATCAGCGACAGCAGGTTAGCTTCACGCGGCGTCATAAGCAAGTCGCCTGTGTCCAAGCAGATGACCAGAGAAGAGTCATGGGATCACACCGTCAAACTGGCGCTTCCAAGCATGGATCTCAGCCACCGTTGCTGGGTCGCCGATCTGGACGACTCGCCGGGCTTCCGCGGCCGTGTAAACAGTGCCGCGCGGCTCGGCAAGTTTGGCCGCATCCGCCTCGTCTGCCACAAGCCAGAACCGTTCACCTGACCTGTCGCACCAAAGCTCGATGGCCAGACCGCGCAGAACGTCTTCGAGGGGTCCAGTCTGATTCTCCGCTACCGCTTCGGGGACTTTGGTCGTTTTGGACGTTTCGGTCGTAGCTGTAATGGGTGGCTGGACTGGCTGGTTTTTCGCCAAGGCTTCCTTCGCGAGAGCGACGTAGTTCATTGGCCCACCCGGAACGACGCTACGCGATAAACGACATAAACGACATAAGCCTCACTTCGCATGCCATACCTCCACCGGTCGGCCACCAGACTCCCGGTGCTCTGGGACCGCTTGCCCGTATTCCGCCAGCACAGCCAAGGCTGATCCAATCTGAGCAGCCGACCGATTGCGTCCGAAGTGGTCACGCAGCTCCGTGCGCGTCACCCCGGCGGGTTGCGAGCGTAGTAAGCGCCGAATCTCATCGGCCACTGGGTCCCCGAGGGAATCTCCAAAAATGTAACGTGCGGACTCCAGGCAGTATTGCCAAACTGCCAGCGCTGCAACCATGTGAGGCGCCCGGACTTCCTCGGACGAATCCAAGAGAGCGTAGATGCAGGCCAAGCGCATTACTTGGGCCTCCGCGCGGCCCGTAACGGCCCCGAGCATGCCGGGCTTACCGTCGCTCAAGTCTTTGTACACTCGATGCCAGATCGCGCTCGCGTCGGAGTCCTTTCGCATCTCGCCAACGCCGCGCGCAAACTCCACTGCAGTTCTGATGCGTACGGCGAGGTCTGATACATCGAGATCATTCCCCCCATCCGGAAGGCATTTCGAGCGGCTAGTGCAAACCCACAAAAACCTGTTCGCGAAGCCGTTCGCTATCGCCGTATCCGACAACAGCCTGCGCAACTCGTCCCGGGTGATGTGCCCGACGATTGATATATGCGGATTCGTCGCCTCACAGCGGTTCGTCTTGGTCATGGGCGCGAGAAGCGCAGGTGAGTCCCAAGCGCGCCTAACGATTGCCGAGAGAGTGTTGCCAACTCGCTCGCACGCCTGAAAAACGGCGGCAAATTCGGGTTCGATTACCCACAGTCTTTTGTCGGCCTCTCCGGGATCGATATTCTTTCCGGTGGTCGCGTCTCGTACCTCGAACACCAACCCCTCGCCGCTCGACAGTCCGGTCTTAATGCGTCGAAGGGACCAGTGATTATCGACATCCGCAAATAGCGCCCGAACGCGTCCTTCAGAGGTTCCTTTGCGGCCTTTGGCGGTCTTGCCCACGATGACTGCAAACAGTACCGGATAATGCCGATCTGACTCAGCGCGGAAATACGGGGCTCGCCCGATCACGTTACCCGCCGCGACAAGTGCCTGCACCAACAGCGCGGCTGGGTCCGCTTCAGTCTCCGGTTCAATTCTCCGAACCCATTCGCCTAAAAGGCCGTAGTAGGCCTCTTCCACCAACCGGTCGGGCCATTGCGGCACGGTTTGCGCGAAAGCAGGCTCCAAGTCGTTCGCCACACCGGCCCGTGTCTCTGCGCCTCGCAAGATTTCGGCCGCGTCATCCGAAATTCCTTCACGCCGCATTTGCCAGCTCCAGAAGATAGAAGGCCAAACGTCGTTGGACACGCGGTTCGGAACACGCCCCGGCGCGCACCATGGCTCGCGTCAATGCCGGATTACGATCCAGCCATGTCTGGTACTCGTTGATCAGTGTGGTGCCGCCAGCGCGGACGATACCCAGCATTCGGGTGAGGTCGAATCTAGCTGGATCCCAGGCATCCAATTGCTCAAGGAGCGTTTCAGCGAGCGCCTGTGCCGCAATGCCGAAGTGTTCCGCATCGTCTAGTTCCTGCCGGTACGTCCGGCGTTCCGTAGGAGATACGGAACGCGTGGGATTCAGCCCACAGTTGGCTTCCAGCCATTGGAGCGCTGTCCGGCGGTCGCATCCGAGCGCGGTTTCGACAAGGGCGAGCGAGCCGCCGCCACGACCGTCGCGAAAGTCGAACCAGGTGCCTTTCGCCGGGTCGAGCGAGATGCTGTAGGAGTCGCCGGCGCGCCAAAACGCTTGGCCCCGCTTGCCCCGCAAAGGACCGCCACCAACGGCGTCCCAGACCTCGAGGATGTCGAGTTCCGCCAGTTTCATTTCGGCTCCCTCTGGCCGCCGCGTCTCGGCAGCGAGCGCAGCCAGTTTTCAACGTCTGAGCGGACGTATCTGACGGATCTTCCGATCCGGATGAACGGGCAGTTTGTCCTTAAGAGCCGATCGCGGCGAATGGAGCCGACAGAACGCTTCGTCATTCGAGCGAGATCGCGCTCACTTAATAGATCATCGAGCGTGTGATCCGAGCTCATCTGGTATCTCCTGAGATTTCATGATCGTTTTTTGGCAACTCAGAGAGTGAACAAATCTGTTGCACGGGGATATAATTAGGTGCAACAGATGTTTAGGAGGTCGATAGAGTGCGCATAGAGCCTGGGTCAAGCTGGGACGCCCCACAGCAATTCGTGATGGCCCTGAATGGCCACCTGCCGTTCATTCCAAGATTCGTTGAACAGAAACGAGTTCCCGCGCCGGCCCCGCTGAACTTCTGGTTGCGCCCCAAGGACGAGGACCTCGATCGGCAAGTGTGCGCCAGTTACGTTTCACGCTTGCGCGATCTTGCAGACCAATGGATTGAGACGGGCAGAGGTGAAGCCGACGGTGAAAGTCCGAACGAGCGCAAGCTACCATTCGAGTTGCACGAGGTTCTCAACGGGTGGGCTTCGCGAAATCGGCCCGACATGGATTTAGACCAGTTTGGGAATACGGTCGTCTGGATGCCAGCCTGCAAGAAGGATTTCAGCTCCGTTCTCGACGCCGCGTTGGAGGATGCGATCCGATTCTTCGCGCGGTTTCTCGACTCCCCCTTGAGATATCAGCTCTGCAAATGCAGGTCCTGCGGCGAGTACTACTGCACTAGGCGTATACCGCGCGGATTTATCAAGTACGGCACGTATTGCGAGAAGCACCGTCACATCGCCTCTGCGAAGCGCGCGAACGAGCGAATGAGAGTGCCAGAGCGCCACCGGAAGCTAGAGCTTGCTAAGAGAGCCTGGGCCAAGTTGCCGAAACGCATTAAAGACGAGGGCGCGCAAGCGCTGTGGGTTGCCGAGCAAGTGAATAAGGACTTGAAATATGACGAGACCCTAATAAAGCGACATTGGGTAACGCGCTACAAGAATGAGATTCAGGGAGGGATCCCGAGTCTATGACTCCCGCGGCTTTCTCTCACGCTAGCCTGGCACACAGAGATTGCGCCCTCCTCGCAAGCCCATCGCCGCAAGACTTTTCCTAAGTTGATGGCGGCTAAGGACCCTAATTACTACGCCCAGCGTCGGAACGTCCGGCGGAGGAAGGCCCAACCCAACCAGAAGGAAGAGCTTATCCACTGAGGTTAGAAATATCCTTAGGAATATTTCGCTTGCAGAATTACACAATAACAGCTAATCTGGATGGGTCACACTATGACGCATATCCAGCCAGAGCAGGTAGCGCTTCCCACCAAAGAAGAAGCAGAGAAGATCATCGAGCCATTTAGGTTCATTCTTCACAAAGCGCTGACTGACGCAGTGGCTGACTGGCCGAAGTTCTATGACAAGGTTCGCCACATCCTCTCCTCGCGGTCGCAATCGAGCATCATTCACGACCATATCGTGCATCACGCTAAGTCTCTTCTCGCCGAAATCCCCGGCGTTAAGACTTTCAAGCAGCGGGGAATCTTCACAGTTGCGCTCGATGAGTCGGCCGACATCAGATTCAAGAAGCTTGATTCTAAATTGCGCGCTAGTAACGTCAAAACAAGTCAGAGTAATCGATACTCTTTTCAGCTTCGGCTGGAGGGATTTGCTGATCTACCTCGATTAACGGCGGGGTACGTCCTCGATGATCTCCGATTGGCTCTCGCTCGAGCGGTGGTGACTCTTCAAGTAGGCCGCTCCGTCCTATATTCGATCCCGCTAACCGGTGCTGCTGGTCAGGATGTTCTGCCATTTCCGAATCCAGTAATCCCGCCAGTTACACCAATCCGAAGCCGCGTTCGCGCCAAGAAAGCACCTCACAAAGTCGCCGGTAAAGAATGAGTCGCCAGTTCAATCCAGAAATGCTTATTCTCGCGCGCGAGTCGCGCGGACTGACGCAAAAAGAGTGCGCCCTTGCGTTAGAGATGTCGCAAGGCGAGCAATCGAAAATAGAAGCGGGTTTGAGAGAGCCGCCAGCAGATCTAGTGAAACGCTTCTCATCGAGGTTGGGTTACTCTGAGAGCTTCTTTTTCCTTGACGAGGGCATAAAGGGATCTAGCAGCAACTGCGCCTACTTCCGAAAGCGGAAGAGTGCCACGCTGCATACTGTTCGTCACGCGCTGGCGATTGCAAATGTTAGACGCATTCAGATTTCACGACTGCTGATTTCGGGTGGGGCCGAGTTGGACCCACAGAGTCAATTCAAACGAATTGATGTCGAGGAGCATCCCGGTGGCCCCCAAAATATCGCCCGAACCGTACGAACCATGTGGGGGCTTCCTCCCGGCCCGGTACAGGATTTGGTTCGCACGATTGAAGATGCTGGTGGCATCGTATTCCGGTGTAACTTTGGAACCACAAAGATCGATGCAATGAGTCAGTGGCTTCCGTCGCTTCCGCCAATGTTCTTCGTGAATCAAGATATTCCATGTGATCGGATGCGATGGACGCTAGCGCACGAAGTTGGGCATGTCATTATGCACAGTCTCCCGACCGATAACATAGAGCAGGAAGCAAATCAGTTCGCGGCTGAGTTTCTGATGCCAGCTAGGGAGATCAAGCCTTTTCTCTCTGACCTGTCATTGCCAAAGCTCGGAGCGCTCAAGCCTCAATGGAAGGTAGCGATGAGCGCGCTACTGAAGCGTGCCTGTGATTTGGAGA
>Ga0157378_10001437_pt1 | contig 21454 bp, 14 predicted proteins | sample M65metaG_FD_115309 | JGI IMG/M metagenome (GOLD analysis project Ga0157378, IMG submission 115309) | Miscanthus rhizosphere microbial communities from Kellogg Biological Station, Michigan, USA - M6-5 metaG | ecosystem: Host-associated > Plants > Roots > Rhizosphere > Soil | place: USA: Michigan...
ATGATCCTCATCAACGATCCGCTTCGCCAGACCGACCTGCCTCGCGGCTGCGTGGCCACGATCGGGAACTTCGACGGGATGCACATCGGCCATCAGGCCATCATCCGCGGCGTCGTGGAGCGAGCTCGCGAGACCGGCCGGCCTTCCGCCGTCATCACCTTTCACCCCCATCCGCTCTCGATCGTGGCGCCGGACCGCGTGCCGCCGCAGATCCTGACCCTGCCGCAGAAACACGAACTGCTGCGCGACATGGGCGTCGACGCGCTGCTGGTGGTTCCCTTCACCCACGAATTCTCGCGCTGGACGGCGGACCGGTTCATCGAGGAGTTCCTCGTCGGCACGCTGCAGGTGAGCGACGTCCGCATCGGGCGCGACTTCTGTTTCGGCGCCGGGCGGGAGGGAAACCTGGAAAAACTCAAAGCCGCCGGTTTGCGGTACGGATTCGCGGTGCAGGGCGTCGACGAGGTGAAGATCCGCGGCATTCGCGTCTCCAGCTCGCTCGTCCGCGATGCCGTGAAAAAGGGAACGATGCGCACCGTGGCCATGGCTTTGGCGCGCACCTACTTTCTCGACGGCCGCGTCGCCACCGGCCGCCGGCTCGGGCGCAAGATCGGTTTCCCCACGGTCAACGTCGATCCGGCCAACGAGCTCTATCCCGGCGGAGGGGTCTACATCACCACGTCGCGCTTCGAGAGTTTCAGCCGTTCGTTCGAGAGTGTGACCAACATCGGCGTGCGGCCCACTCTTTACGAAAATTACGCCATCACCATCGAGAGCCACATTCTCGACTTCGACTCCAACGTCTACGGCGACACGGTGCGGCTCTACTTCCACCGGTTGCTGCGCCGCGAGCAGCAGTTCCAGTCGGCGGTCGAGCTGACCAATCAGATCCGCATGGACATCGAGACGTCCCGACGGTACTTTCTGCGGCACCCGGTCCGCTTCGATGAGGCCGGATACTCATTCCCCTGACGCATGTCTGATCCCGTTCTCTGCATCGTTGTTTATGCGGTCTTTCTGGCCGCCATGGCCGCCGCGCATTTCTTCAAAACGCTGGATAACGACCTCGGCACGGCCTGGCGCACCGCGCTGGCCATGGGCATCGCCGTCGCCTTCGTGCTCTTCCTGGTCCGCGCGCTCTATCCGATCGTTGGCGGCATCGCCCTCACCCTGGCGGCGCTCTACGTGCGGCACACGGGACGGGAGACCGAGGCCGTCGACGGGATGATCGTCGGCAGCGTGATGGGGGCGACGGCAGCCATCCCATTTGTGATGACATCAATCCACGACGCGGGGATCATCGCCTCACTGATGCTGGCAGGCGCCGTGGCCGGATACGGCATCACCTTCGCCGTCTTTCACGTGGCCGACAAGCGGAAGCAGATCGCCTTCGACGTCGCCACCGCCGCGGCGGCGATCGTCGCGGCCTGGCTGCCGTCGCTGATGACTCGTTACGGCATTCGCGAGCGTCACATCCTCCTGGTCGTCGCCACCGCCCTGCCGTTGATCGTCGTCGCCGCCGTTTTCCAGCAGTGGCCGGATGTTCGCGCCGAGCTGCGGCACGAGGCGTCGCTCGGCTTCATGAACGACCGCGACGTGCGCGCCACCGCTCATCCCCTTCTCCGCCTCGGCCGCGGAGGATGGGCCGACCGCAGGGCGCACCGCGAGTTCGTCCGGCTGGCCAATCGCATCGCCCTCCGCAAGCGCCAGCAGCGCGAGCGCACTGACGACGTGGCCCGCCTCTACCAGATCGAAATCATCAAACTGCGGATGCAGATCCAGGAAATGAGCCGCATCGACCGGGCCGTCCTCTCCGCGGGCGTCGCAGATGAAGGGTCGTCGGCTACAATGACGGAGACGCATGAGGGTTGATCCCGCCCTGTTCCTCCGAACCGCAGCCGCGCTCCTCCTCGCCACCGCTCCCTCACTGCTCTTCGCGCAAGGCAAAGACATGGGACCGGCGGGGCGGTACTACTCGCCGCAGAAGCCGAAATTCAAGGTCACGCTGGGGGTGAAGAAATCCGGCGGCGACGTGAAGATCTCGCATCTCACGCCCGGCGGACGCGACGAATACGTCCGCGACGAATACGCCATTTTCGAAAAGGACGTCCTGGTCGAATACCAGGACATCCAGATCCACGCCGACAAGATCACCGCCAACCTGAAGACGAAGGACGTCGTCGCCGAGGGGCACGTCATTCTCGATCAAGGGCCGACACGGCTGTCCGGCGATCACATCGTCTTCAACCTCGACTCCAAGACCGGCACGTTCTTCAACGCCACCGGCAGCCTGAAGCCGGACATGTACTTCGTCGGCGACAAGATCGAGCGGCTCTCCGAGGATCACTACCGGCTGACGAACGGCATGTTCACTTCGTGCGATCTCGACAAGCCCGCATGGTCGTTTCATGTATCCGAGGCGGACGTCACGCTTGACGACTACGCGCACATGAAGGACGTCACCTTCCGCGCGCACGACATCCCGCTGATCTTCACCCCGCGGCTGGTGTGGCCGACCAAGAGCGATCGTTCGCGAGGTTTTCTCATTCCGCGCGTGCTGTTCTCGACGACGTACGGCGACCGCCTCGAGCTCGGCTACTTCGTTCCCTTCGGCGACTCCGCCGACGCCACGTTCTACGGCGACGTCAATGACAAGGGCTACAACGGCGGCGGGATCAACATCCGCTACCGCCCCTCGGACAACATCAAGCACGGAGACCTGAGCGCCTACGCCGTTCATGACCCCGAGACCGGCCGCAACGAGTGGCGCTACAACTACCAGCATTCGCAGAACAATCTGCCGGGCGGCTTCCGCGGCGTCGTCGACGTGGAGGACATTTCCAACCTGGAGTTCTTCCGCCGCTTTTCGCACGACCCGCGACTGCACACGCTGTCGCAGATCTACTCGTCGGCCTATCTGACGAAGAACACCAGCACCTACTCGCTCAACCTCCTCACCGACCGGCGCGACATTCTCCTCGGCAATGTCGATCCGAACGATCCGCTCAAGCCGCCGGCGCGCCAGCGCTTCGAGCAGCTTCCGTCGCTGCAGTTCCGCCTCTATCCGAATCGGATCGGCGAGAGTCCGTTCTACTACTCGATGGAGTCGTCGATCTCGCATCTGGCCACCACCGGCCTGGTCAACGGGCCACAGGCGAATTACTACCGCGCCGATATCTTTCCGACGCTCTCGATGCAGCTGCACACGCCGCCCTGGCTCTCCATCCGGCCGCAGGTTTCCGTGCGCGAGACGTATTACTCCGATTCGCTCAGCGACAGCTCGGTAGCCAATCCGCTCGGGCAGCTGACCACGGTCAAAGACCCCATCGAGCGCTTCTACGCCCAGGGACAGGTGGAGGTGGTCGGGCCGTCATTCTCGAAGGTTTACAACGAGTCGATCGGCGGCTTCACGAAGTTCAAGCACGTCATCGAGCCGCGCTTCCGCTATCTCTACACGACCACGGTGAACGACCAGGATCGCATCGTCCGCTTCGACACGGTCGACTCCCCGTTCCTGCCGATCGTGCGCAACTCGGTGGAGTATTCGCTGACGCAGCGCCTCATCGGTCGCGAGTCGGGCGCGGGCGGCTCCTCGCGCGAAGTGGCGTCGTTCTCACTGACGCAGTCGGTATCCCTCGGCAACCAGTTCACCACGGCCAACTCGGGCGGTTTGTCGACCGTACCGCAGCAGGGCAAGTTCACGCCGCTCGTGGCCGGTCTGCACGTCAACCCGTACTCATCGATCACGTTCGATGCGTCGGCAACCATCAGCAATATCTCGCATCAACTCGCGCAGACCAGCCTCTCCACCAACCTCCTCGGCACCGGCACGCGCGCCGACAAGTACCTGAGCTTCACCTGGTTCACGTCCTATAAGCAGCCGCCGCAAAATGGGCTGCCCTCAGCCGACGGATCGAGCCAGATCCGCCTCAACAGCGGCTCATCGCTGCTGAGCAATCGCCTCCGCGCCGACGTGCAACTCAACTTCGACGCGCACAACGGCAAGTTCCTCGAGCAGCGCTACCTGATCGGAGGCACCGCCTCCTGCTACGGCGTAGCCATCGAATACCGCCGCTACCTCGTCTACGTGCCGACTGAGAAACCGGAATCGAGTATCGGATTCTCAATCTCGCTGAAGAACATCGGGTCGGTGGGGTTGCATTGAGCCAGCCAATGACGAAAGAAACCGTGCAAGCCTGGATCTCGGGATGGAGAGCCGTGGAAAAACGCCAGCGTGAAGAACTTCGCAAGGAGTCGTTCGAGGAAAAGTTTCGCGCCCTCGCGTTTCTGATGGCATCCACCGACCTCTTCGACACCTCGCTGCTCGATGCTGAAGATGCAGTGGCACGCGAGCGATGGGCACGGCTGCGATCACTCGCACGTTGGTGATGGAAGAGCATCTCGATCGTCTTCTAACTCCCCTGGCAGCACTGATGCGGTGGTTCAAGCAGTCCAACCTTCGCGGTGCGATCGTCGGCGGAGTGGCCGCCTCGCTGCGAGGAAAACCGAGGCTTACCAAAGATATCGACGCAATCGTCCTCGAAGCACGCGCCGAGACACTGCTGATGGGCGGATCTGAATTCGGGTTCACACCGCGCATCCCGGACGCTCTTGAATTTTCCCGACAAACGGGAGTCCTACTACTCCAGTACATGCCCGGAGGGATCGATATCGACATTTCCCTCGGCGCGTTGCGTTTCGAAGACGAAGTCATTGACCGATCGAGCTGGATCGAAGTGGGCCGCACGCAACTTCGAGTCGCTTCGGCCGAAGACATCATCATCATGAAAGCCATAGCCGGACGGCCACGTGACGTGATGGACATCGAAAACATCTTGCAGATGAATCCCGATCTCGACATTGAACGGATACGGCATTGGGTGCGCGAGTTCTCTGCCGTTCTCGAGGCACCCGAGATTTATGACGATCTCGAAAAGTTGTTAAGGCGTCGCCCCCGTTAAGCTCGCAAATCGTCAGTGCCTCACAGCCCGGTGTTTTGACGGCGGCGCCTCGGTCACCGTCACTGTCGCGGATGCCGTACTGCTTCCGGCGGCATTCGTGGCGGTGAGGTGATACGTCGTGGTCTGGTGTGGAGAAACCTGCTTCGATCCGCTGCCGGTGGTGAGGCCGATGCCCTGGTCGATGGTCACCGTGTCGGCGCCGGCGGCGGTCCATGTGAGTGTCGAAGAGCTTCCCACGGCGATCGTCAGCGGATTGGCGAAGAAGGTGACCGTTGGTGGCGGGATGACCGTCACCTGGGCCTGCGCGGTCGACGTCCCGCCGGGGCCGGTCGCCGTCAGTGTGTAGACCGTGGTGACGGTTGGCGAGACGCTTGCGGAGCCGTTGATCGGTTTCGCGCCGATCCCGTTGTCGATCGACACCGAGGTTGCATTCGTGGTCAGCCAGGAGAGCGTCGACGATTGACCGGCGCCGATGAACGAGGGAGCGGCGTTGAACGAGATGCTCGGGCCGGCGCTCACGGTCACCGTGGCCTGGCTCATCTGCGTGCCGCCTGGGCCGGTCGCCGTCAGCGTGTACGTCGTCGTCACGGTTGGATGCACCGAGGTCGAGCCGGAGAGCGGCTGCGATCCGACGCCGTTGTCGATGGTCACGGTCGCGGCGTTGGTCGTGGTCCAGACCAGCGACGAAGTCTGCCCTGACGCAATCGTGCTGGGCGTGGCGGAGAACGAGATCGTCGGCGGCGGAGAATTCACCGTCACTGTCGCCGTCTTCGTAATCGTGCCGCCCGGACCGTTGACGGTCAGCGTGTAGGTCTTGGTCGTAGTCGGACTGACGCTGGTATTGCCCGAGGTCGGCTGCGAGCCGACACCGTTATCGATCGAGACCGAGGTGGCGTTCGTGGTCGTCCAGGTAAGCGTCGAAGATTGTCCGACGTTGATCGTCGTCGGCGATGCAGAGAAGGTGGCCGTCGGCGCGGCCGCGGTGACCGTCACGGTCGTCTGCGCCGTCGGCGGGGATGAGTTCGCGGTGCTGAACGCACTGAGAGTGTAGGTCGTCGTGCTGGCCGGACTGACCGGCGTCGAGCTGTTGGCCGGCTTCGAACCGATGCCGTTGTCGATACTGACGCTGGTCACCGAGCCGCCGCCGGTGGTCCAGGAAAGCGTCGACGAGCTTCCCGCAGGCACCGACGCCGGGCTTGCGGTGAACGAGGTGATGCAGCCGTTGCCGATGTCGAACTTCAGGGAGAAGTTGCCGAAGTCGCGCTCCGTCCAGGTTCCGCTGACGTTCTCCTCGAGCACCAGGGCCACGTTGTAGCAGCCGGTGGGCGGCTGGGTGAAGGGAACCGGAGTGTTGCCGGCGTTCACGGCACCGGTCGATTGGCCGGCGGCAAGCGACGGCGTGATGTCGAAGGTGGCCACGATGTTTCCCGCCGCGGGAAACGGCGTGGGAGTCCACCAGAGGGCGAAGCGCAACGGACCGCTGGCGGTGCCGTTCGGATTGGTGACGTTGTCGGCCTTCAAGACGGCCTGACCGCCGCCGATCGAGTAGCTGAAGCTGCCGCTGAAGAAAATGCCCGCGGCAGCGTCATGGACCGACTTCGATTGGATCGACCTGCCGTGGGCCGTGCTCAGTTGAAGGTTTGCCGCGAAGGATGGGATCGGAAGGGACGCCAGTAGATACAGGACAACCGCCAGAACGCCGCGACGTGCGTAGCACATTGCTCTCTCTCCTTCTGCACCTTGCCGGGTGATCGCAGACAAGGCTGTCTGCTTCGGAGAGAGGGACGGACAGCCGCCGCGGTTTCCCACGCTCAGGACAACGGAGCCGGGAGAAATGCGTCGTCGACCAGAGCGAGGAGCGCGGTCAGATCGAACGGCTTTGCGATCACTCCGACGACCAGCTCCTCCGGCACTCTCTGCACCAGCGCCGGCACGGCGGCGGTCATCACGATCACGCGCGGCCTCGGCCCTTTATGCGTCATGAGGTAGGAGAGAACGCCGAAGCCGTCGGTCCGCGGCATCATCAGATCGAGAATGAGAAGGTCGAACTGGTACTGCTCGAGACAGGAGATCGCGGCCTCACCGTCGGGCGCGCTCTGGACGTTGTCTCCCCGCCTCATGAAAAGCCGCATCACAAGAGTCCTGATTGCTACATCGTCGTCGACAACAAGAACGTTCATCTACGTCAGGTCCGAGCCAGCTCTGCGATGGCGCGAGCCAGCTCCACCGGTTCCACCGGTTTCTGTATGTATTTTTGAAAGCCGGAGGCGAGGATGCGCGTGCGATCCTGCGGCCGGCCGTAAGCGGTGAGGGCCATCGTCGGGATGTGCCGGCCCAGCTGCGGCTCGATCTCGCGCAACTTGCGCATCAGGGCGTAGCCATCCTCACCCGGCATGGCGATATCGCTGACGACGATGTCGGCCTCGAAGCGGCGAAGCTCTTTCACCGCGGCGTCGACGGATGCAACCTCGCGCGCCTCGGCTCCCAGTTTATTGAGCACCAGCGCCACGAGCTTGCCCGCTTCGTCATCGTCATCCACGATCAGAATCCTGATTCCGTTGAGGCTGGGCATCTCCGGCTTGGTCAGGAGTTGTGTCAGCTCGGCCCGTGCCACGCGCACGGCCAGCACCGGCAGCGTGATCGTGAACGTGCTCCCCTTCCCGATTCCGGCGCTGGCGACTGCAACCTGTCCGCCATGCAGCGTCACCAGATGCCGCACGATCGCCAGCCCGAGGCCGAGACCGGCCTGCTGGCGCACGGTGCTGTTGTCGAACTGGCGGAAGCGGTCGAAGACGTACGGCAGAAACTCGGGACTGATGCCCTGCCCGCTGTCTGAGACGCGAAGGATGGCCCTGCTGCCCGACAATTGCAGTGCGACGGCCACTCGCCCGCCTTCCGGCGTGAACTTGATGGCGTTCGAAAGAAGGTTCCAGACGATCTGATGCAGCCGGGTCTCGTCGCCGTAGACGCTGAGCGGCCGCTCCTCGAGTTTCGTTTCGATGGTGATGTTGCGCTCGGCGGCGCGCGCCTGGAACATTTCGACGACCGCCTCGACCACCGGCCTCACCTCCACCGGCGCGAGGTCGACGCGCAGCTTGCCGGCGATGATGCGCGATACGTCGAGCAGGTCCTCGACCAGCCGCGCCTGCACCCGCGTGCTTCCCTCGATCATCTCGATCGCGGTGTCGACGTCGTTCTGTGCCACGCCGTCGATCTTCAGCATCTGCACCCAGCCGAGGATGCCGGTCATCGGCGTGCGCAACTCATGGGCAAGCGTGGCCAGAAAGTCGTCCTTGGCCCGATTGGCGTCCTGCGCTTCGCGATACAGACGGGCGTTCTGCACCGCAACCGAGGCCATCTGCGCGAGTTGCGTGAGCACGGCCTCATCGTCGGCGGTGAAGGCCGCGTTCGGCCGCTCGGCAAGAATCAGCAGACCGGCGGTGCGCCCTTCCCGCTCCAGAAGCGGCGCGGCCAGAATCGCATCGGGACCGGCGAGTTTCTCCAGCGGCCGGCCGGTCAGCAGGATGGTGCTTTTGATCGCCGACGCGATCTCGTCGAGCGCCGCCACAGTCGCCTCGTCGATGTCATCGCGAGTGCCTTCCGCGCCAGACGAGGTCGCCCAGATCGTTCGCGTCTGCGCGTTCTCTTCGACTTTCAACCAGATCATGGCGAAACGCGAGTTGATCACCTTCGCCGCCTGGTCGGTGATCATTTGAAGCACGTCGTCGAGCGACAGCGCTGAGGCGATTGCCAGGGACGCCTCGGCCAGGCCGGACAAGCGCAGCGCCGACGCACGCTCCTTCTCCAGCAGCTTCTGCTGCTCGGCCAGCAGATCGCGGATGTCGTACTGCCGAAGGCGGCTGCGCAACGCCGTCCGCATCGAACTGAGCAGGGTCTTGACGTGAATCGGCCGGTCGACGAGCGTGACATACGCGCGCGGGCCGAGACCTTCGAACGAGCGGGCGGCGCGGTCCATATCGGGCGCCGCGACGAAAATCATCAGCGGGATCTCCGACCACGGAGGTTGCGTAGCCAGCGTCGCAGCGATGCGGCGCATGGCTGGCAGCGTGAGCGCCTCGGCGGTTACGACGGCGACACCGGCTCCTTCTTCAATCCCGCGGCACAGCTCCTCCGCGCTGGCGCACGCTTCCGCTGTGAAGCCGCCTCGCGAAAGAATGCCCGCCATCGTCGAGGCATCCCGCCCCGTCGGCGCCAGCAGCAGGACTCGGAGAGGACGGCTGCCGATGTCCGCGTTCTGTTCGATCAGTGCAGTCATCGGTCTTCGACGATGGGGATTCCGGAAAGGATTCCGCGGAAGTGCTTGAGCGGAGGGCCGACACTCAGGCCATCCTTGCCCATGCTGAATTCACGAATCGCCTTCTCGTGAGAGCCGCTTCGTTTCTTCATCACGGAGATCGCCTTGTGCAGTTCCCCCTCGGCCTCGTAGTACCGCAGCAGGACCACGCAATCGGCCAGGTAGCTGACGTCGACCGACGAAATCATGTTGGAGCCGATCAAACCGTGCTGCGCCATCACCAGAATCGTGGCCACGCCGTGATCGCCGAGAAAGGTGAGCATCTCGTGTAGGTGGAGCGTGAGGAAACGCTCCTCCGGCATGGCGTTGAGATAGCCATTCAGACTGTCGATGATCAGCACCTTCGTTTTATCCCGCTCCACCGCAATGCGAACGAGATTCGCGAATTCGCCCGGCGCGAGCTCGGCGGGATCGACCTGCTGCACGGCAATGAGCTCGCTCTGCAACGACTCCGTGATGTCCATTCCCACGGCCGTCGAGCGCTTCAACAGGCTTCTCCGGCTCTCGTCGAAGATGAAGAGCGCCGAACGCTCGCCACGGTTTGCGGCGGCCATGGCGTATTGGGTGGCCAGCGTCGATTTGCCCACGCCGGCCGGCCCCATGATCAGCGTGCTCGATCCCAGCTCCAGTCCCCCGCCGAGAAGCGCGTCGATCTCAGTGATGCCGCTGGCAAGATGCCCGTCGCCACCTTCGCCGCGATCCCGCGCCGCAATCAGCCGCGGATAGAGCTCGATCCCACCACGGCGGATGGTGAAGTCGTGATATCCGCCACGGAAGTCGACGCCGCGAAGCTTGATGATCTCCAGCCTGCGCCGCGGCGCACCGTAGAGCGGGGCTCGGCGCTCCAGCAGAATCACGCCATGCGGCACGCTGTGCAGCTGCAGGTCGTTGCCTTCCGCGGTCTTGTCGTCGAGAAAGAGAACCGTCGCCCCGCGATTGGTGAAGTACTGCTTCAACGCCAGGATCTGTTTTCGATAACGAAGGTTGCTCTGCGACAGAAGCCGGATCTCGGAAAGTGAATCGAGCACCACGCGCTGCGGCTTGACGCGCTCGACCTCTTCGAGAATCCGCGACACCGTCTGCCCGAGCTCGATCTCCGAGGGATGGAAGATGGTCGTGTCTTCCTCTTCGCTGAGCGTCTCCTCGCGCACGAGATGCTCGTTGATCTCGACACCGCTCAAGTCCCAGCCGTGAGAGCGCGCCACTGCATGCAGCTCGCGTTTCGTTTCGGAGAGGGTGATGTAGAGACCTTTCTCACCTTGCTTCACTCCCTCCAACAAGAACTGCAGCGACAGCGTGGTCTTACCCGCACCCGGATCGCCTTGAATCAGATAAACGTGGTCTTTCGGAAAACCACCGCCGAGGATCGCGTCGAATCCCACGATCCCCGTGGCTGCAACCGGTTCCGTCGATGCCTCCATGTACCACCCTCCAGAACGTCAATTCATTGATGGAGGACATTGCAATAGATGAACCTGTTTTGCGCGACGCTTACCTCCACAGAATGAGCGAGTTAGCGGATCGCTGCCGGGACGGTGGCCATCTCGATCGCGGCCGCGTTTGGGCCTGGGCTACAATCCCTCCCCTTTCGATGAGCAAGTTCTACATCACCACCGCGATTCACTACGTCAACGACGATCCGCACATCGGGCACATGTACGAGAACGTCGTCGCCGACGTCATCGCCCGGCATCGCCGGCGGATGGGGGACGACGTCTGGTTCCTCACCGGCGCGGACGAGCACGGGCAGAAGATCGAGCGCGCGGCGGCGAAGGAAGGAATTCTGCCGATCGAGCTGGCCGACCGCGTCGTGGCCAAGCACCACGAGATGTGGCGGAAGCTCAATATCAGCCACGACGATTTCATCCGCACCACCGAGCAGCGCCACCGCATCGGGGTTCTGGAGTTGATCCAGCGCATTCAGGAGCGGATGCCGGACGACATCTACCTCGGCGAGCACTCCGGCTGGTATTGCCAGAATGAGGAGACGTTCGTCCCCGACAATCAGGTGCGCGACGGCAAGGACGAGAGCGGCCATCCCGTCGAGATGACCACGGAGAGCAACTTCTTCTTCAAACTGTCGCGCTTCACCGAGCCGCTACTGGCGCATTACCGCCAGAATTCAGGCTTCGTCTATCCGCCGACGCGGATGAACGAGATCGTGTCGTTCGTGGAGCAGGGGCTGAAGGATCTCTCCATCTCGCGCACGTCCATCAAGTGGGGCATCTCCTTCCCCGGCTACCCGGACCACATCATCTATGTGTGGTTCGATGCGCTCACGAATTACATTTCGGCCCTCGGCTTCGGCAGTCCTGACCACCCACGCTTCGATCACTACTGGCCGGCCAACATTCACCTCGTCGGCAAGGACATCACCCGCTTCCACGCCGTCTACTGGCCGGCATTTCTGATGGCCGCCGGACTGCCGCTGCCGAAACAGGTGGTCGGTCACGGCTGGTGGCTCCGCGACAATCAGAAGATCTCGAAGTCGCTGGGCAACGTGGTTCGGCCGTACGAGATCATCGACGAGTTCGGAGCCGATCCGCTGCGCTATTTCCTGCTGCGGGAGATGGTCTTCGGCCAGGATCAGAACTATTCGGACGAAGCGTTCCTCGGACGCTACAACGCTGACCTGGCGAACGATCTCGGCAACACGCTCTCCCGCTCGATCAAGATGACCGATACCTACTTCGGCGGGAAGACGCCGACGACGTCGTGCCCGGCGAATGAGCTGCTGCGCCTCGCGGAGCAGCTGGTGCCGGAGTATCTGAAGTCGATGGAGGAGCTGTCATTCCAGCGCGCGCTCGATACCGCCTGGAAGCTGCTCGTGGCCGTGAACGGCTACATCGTCAACCGCGAGCCGTGGAAGAAGTTCAAGGAGAGCGGCGCCGACGAAACGCTCTCGCGCATTCTATGGAACACGCTGGAAGCGCAACGAATCGTCTGGGTGATGATGGCGCCGTTCATGCCGTCGACCACGCGCGAAGCGCTCACCCGCCTCGGCGCCGATCCCGACGCCATCGGCCGCGAGGCCCTGGCCTGGGGCGGCCTCCCAACCGGCGCGCCCGTCCGCGCCACCGATGCGATTTTTCCGCGCATCGACATCGACGCATACATCAAAGGAGTGACCGTGGAAGAGAAGACCGAGACCCCCGAGGCGCCAGCCCATTCTGGCCCGCCGATCGAAACGACGCAGGCCGCGCCGCCGGACGCCGCGAAGATCAGCATCGATCAATTCATGGAAGTCGACCTTCGCGTCGCCGAAGTCCGCGCTGCCGAGCGCGTCCCAAAATCGAAAAAGCTGATGCAGCTGACCGTTTCCACCGGCGATGCTGAGCGCACCATCGTTGCCGGCATCGCCACCAAGTACACCCCTGAGGAGCTGGTCGGACGCAAGATCGTGATCGTGGCCAACCTGCAACCGGCCAAACTGATGGGGGTCGAATCCAACGGCATGGTCCTCGCCGCCTCCATCGACGGCGAGCCGTCGCTGCTCAGCGTCGACGGGGGAGTTCCGGCGGGGACGAAGGTCAGGTAGCGTCTAGTTTCCCCTCGTGCTTCGCGGCCGCAGCAGAGGAGGCGCGTCCGGCTGCAAGGGGCGCCACGGATCCAGGTGAACACCGGCCAGCGCCGCCGCGGTGACTTCGACACAGCCGCGATTGATTTTCCAATACGCCGGAAATTCGCCTCCGCTGCCACCGGTCGAGGAACCGTCGTATTCGGCATAGTAGGCCGACCGCGGGAGCGTATCCACGGTCGGCCGGAAACCGCCGGTCGGGGTGACATGCGCCCAGATCGAGCGGACGACGAATGGCGCGGGACAGTCCGGGCCTCCGAGCTCGGTAGCTAACGCGCACGCGCGAAGCTGGGGGCACGTCTGCTGGTTGCACGTCCGGCTGCGGCCCGTGCGGCAATAGGCGTAGTGAATCTCCACCCAGTCCTGCGGACTCGTGCCGTCTGCTCTGCTGCACGGCGGTCGGGTCGAGCCACCAAACGCGTAGCCGTGCTCCGCCGGCCGGTGATAGTGGATGTTGCACAACCTCCACCCTTCCGAGTTGTAATTCAGGAAACACCAGTCGCCCGCTTCCCTCACACGGGTGGTCACGGCGGGCTCGAGCGGTGGATTATTGACGTTGATGAGTTGTGGCGACTGTACTTGTGGCCTGCCAGTCTGCCCTTTGGGCTTGCCGGTCTGCGCCTGAGGAGACACCGCCAACGCCGCGACGACCAGCAGAGCTGCGAAACGCTTCGATTGCATTGGGACCTCCGTTGGCTCCTATGTTGTTCCGAATCGGTCCGTTCGTCCATTCCTTTTTTACCGACCTGTGGATCGAACCGGTTGCCATCGAGAAGCGAACGTGCAGCGTCAGCGGCATCGACGTATCGAGCCATTCGGGCAACGCGATCGGCTTCGAGAACCGGAGCGTCTTTCCATCGAAGCTCCACCGGCCATCACTGCAACGCGAGCTCTCTTTGATCGGTTGCCCGGCTCGTGCGCGCAATGCGTTCGCCGTCGCCTCGCGCTCGACGCGATAACGGAAGGCACGTTGCCACCCGATGTCGAGCCTGGCGTTGGGATCCGAACGATCATGGGCTTCGGTCACACGGTTGAACGCGCACTCGGTCACCCGCGCGAGCTCCCCCGCGAGGATGCGCTCGCGTTCGATCCTCGCTGCGAACGGCTTCAGGGGAAACATCTGTTCCTTCCACGTCCGCCAGTTCTCGTATTGCAGCGTCTCGATCAGCGGCCGCACGAAATCGCGTTCCTGCACCTCGGCGAACCACGCCGGCACCGGAAGCGGCATCTTCCACGCCACTGCGTTGATGGCGCGCGTCATCGACATCGCCACAGCCCGCAGGATGACATGCGGATGTCCCTGGAGCGCCTTGGTCAGATTCCACGCCGCATGCAGGTCATCCCACGCGGCCGCGTCCTGCTGCCGTGCGCGCCCAAAGGCGCTCGCGACTATAGCGCGCATCAGCGTCAGGTGCATGGCCACCTTCCCCAGCAGGCCGCCGTGCTGTTGCGCGAGATCGCTCTCCCAAACGACCGGCCCGCGCAGCAGCAGCTCCCGGATCGCGGAGACGTTCGCGAACGCCGGCGGCTCGGCGATGCTGAGCTCCCCGCGCGCGATCTCCTGCCTCACATATGCCGTAACGGCGTCATTTTCCGGGACAGAGCCAGCGAGCTTCGTCAGCTTCCGCGCCGCTTCATTTTCATGCTGCGGCGGATACCGGCCAGGGACGTCGCCAAGCGTTCCCAGCCCGTCCGGCCACGGCCGCGCGGCCGCAGCGGCAACCTCGTCCCCCGCCCAGAACCACGACACGACATAAACCGCCGCCGCCAGCAGGACAAGCACGATCAGCGCTTTTTTCATTGGGACATTCTGGCCGACCGCGGCGGAGTATCGCGAGGGTTCCGGCGGGGACGAAGGTAAAGTGGGGCGAGAGAGAAGGCCGGAAACGGCCCTCTAATCGCCCAATGAGCAAGCTTTTCATCTCTTACAGCTCGCAAGACAAGGTCTTCGTGCGTGAGCTGCGCCAGGCGCTCGACTTCCACAAGCAGGACGTGTGGGTCGATTTGCGCGAGCTGCGCGAAGGCGATCCGCTCTGGACGGAGATCCAGAAAGGGATCGACGAGGCGTCAGGCTACGCGGTCGTCGTCAGCACCGATGCGCTGCAATCAAAGTGGGTCGGCAAGGACCTACGCTACGCGCTCGGCGTGCAGAAACAACGTGGGAGGGATCACTTCCCGGTGATCCCTCTTTCCCTGAACGGAACAAAGCTGGGGGTGCTGGAAGAGTTCTTCGCCGAGGAGCCGAAATATCTCCCGGTGAACAGCGGCGTGGTCGGGGTCTACGCGGCGCTCAACGGAATCCTCGTTGCGCTCGGCAAACGGCTGCCCACCGATGCCCCACTCGAACCGCCGCCGAAAGCGGAACCGCTGGAAGAGCTGGTCCTCGAGCTCACGGACTTGAAGTTTCACGAGCAGGCCGGCGTTCGCCGCCCATCGGCTCGGGCCCGGCTGGTCTACGAGCCGGCTACCCACGGTCAGGAAGACGTTCACAGCGTAAAGGCCTGGCGCTTCATCGCTCCCATCGGGCCGATCGAAGCGGAGGAACTGCGCTGGTATCTGGAAAAGTACGCCATCTGGCCGAGCGACTACTTCCGCGACCGGGCGAAGAAGGTCGAAGAGAACCTGGCGAAATGGGGAAAGCTCCTGCACGACGAGGCGCTGCCGCTCGTGCACACGGCGAACGTCATGAACGCCTGGGGACGAATCGACGATCATGCCGGCCGGCGCTTCTCCATCCACGTCGATGCCTCGCTCGAAGCCGGCGCGTCAGCCGCCGAGGAGGAGCTGGCCCGCGAATCGGCGACGTTGCTGCTCGGACTTCCGTGGGAGCTTCTTCACGATGGACAGCGCTTCCTGTTCCAGGGCGCAACGCCAACCCGCGTCCGCCGTCGTCTACCGAGCACCAGAGATCGTAGTGTTCCAGTTGTCGCAACGCCCATTCACGTTTTGCTGGTCACCGCGCGGCCGGAGGATGAGGCCTGCGGCTACATCGACCACCGCGCCAGCGCGCTGCCGCTGGTCGAAGCAATGGAAGCGCTTGGAGGCCTCGTTGAGATCCACGTTCTCGATCCGCCAACGCTGAACGAGCTTCGCAATGAGCTCGATCGCGCGCGTCACGTTCGCCAGCCGTACCACGTCGTTCATTTCGACGGCCATGGCGTCTATAACCGTGTCTCCGGCCTCGGTGGACTCTGTTTCGAAAATCCCCAGGACATCGGCAAGCTCGAAAAGCGCGGACACAAAACGGTCTACACCAACGATCTCGGTCCACTGCTCAGCGAGCATCGCATCCCGCTGGTCTTCCTCGAAGCCTGCCAGACCGCCCAAGCCGAGAAGGCCTCCGAGTCGGTCGCCTCGGAGCTGCTGAAGGTCGGCGTGGCCTCGGTGGTAGCCATGAGCCACAGCGTGCTCGTCGAGACCGCGCGCCGTTTCGTCGAAGCGTTTTATGACGCACTCGCCGCCGGCGCCCGGGTCGGTGACGCCATGCTCCACGGCCAGCGCACCTTGAAAGACGACACCTTCCGCGGCCGCATCTTCGGCGCCGGCGAACTGCGGCTCGAGGATTGGTTTGTCCCTGTGCTCTTTCAGGAGAAGGACGACCCGCAACTCTTCCGCACTACCACATCACGTCAGACACAGAAGGATCTGGAGACCGCGCTCGCTGCCCGCCTCGGCGAACTTCCCGCACAGCCGGAGACAGGCTTCATCGGCCGCAGCCGCGAACTGCTCGCTCTACAGCGCCTGCTGCGTCAGGACGGAACGGCCCGTTACGCCGTGGTGCGCGGCCAAGGCGGCGAAGGCAAGACCGCACTCGCCGCTGAGTTTGCCCGCTGGATGGTTCGCTCGCAGCAGATCGAACGCGCGGCATTTGTCTCCGTCGAGACGCACAGCAATGTTGCCGCGGTGCTCGACGCTATCGGACGCCAACTGATGACGGGCTACTCCGTGGCCACGTTCAAGGACATGGAGCAAGCCATCCTCCCCGTTGAACGCGCCCTCATCGAGCAGTCAACGCTGCTGGTGGTGGACAACATGGAGAGCATCCTCCTGCCGCCCTACGTCGAGACGCCGGAAGCTCTCTCCGAGGATGCTCGTCACGAGCTCGAAGCGATCCTCAAACTCTGCGCAGGACTCAACGTGAAGGGCGACACGCGATTGGTCTTTACCAGCCGCGAGGCGTTGCCCGCGCCGTTCGATGCTGAACGAAACCGGCGCGAACTGCACCAACTCGACCGCGAAGACGCCGTGAAGTTCGTCGAGCGGGTGCTGAACACCGAAGCCGCCGGCCCCGGTGCCGCCTCCGATGCCGCACGCGAGGCCATTGAGCAACTGGTCGATGCCGTCCACGGCCACGCCCGCACGCTGGCGCTACTGGCCCCGTCACTGAGAAGCCGCGGTGTCGAAGCAACCCGCACATCCCTCGTCGAGTTGATGACGGAGATGGATCGGAAGTTCCCGGGCAGCCGGGAGAAGTCGCTCTTTGCCAGCGTCGAGCTGTCGCTCCGCCGCATGTCAACTGCGAATAGGGACAAGGCGCGCGTGCTCGGGGTGTTCCACGGCGTCGTCGATCTGGACGTGCTTCGCGTGATGATGGAGTGGGAAAGGGCAGACGTGGCCTCGCTGGCTGGTGAGTTGATCGAGACGGGGCTCGCGGCGCCCGATGGCTATAACCATCTGACGCTGAACCCAGCGCTCTGCCCCTACCAGCGCTTGCAGATGGACACCGCAGAACACGAATCGCTTACGACTCGGTGGGCGCGGGGCACGCGCCAGTATGCCGCGTTTCTCGATCGTGAACAGCACGCGAGAGCGGAGATTGCGGCGACCCTCACGGCGCTGGAGCTGCCGAACCTGTTTGCGCTGCTTGATCACGTGCAACGCGCTGGCGATGCCGAGGCGACGATCGATCTCGCCACGTCACTGTACGGCTTGCTGCAGGGGATCGGCAAACCGCGCCTGATCGAGCGCGTGGCGCAGGCACGCGATGCAGCAATGAAGGCACTGGGCGAGACATGGAATCATGCCCGTTTCCAAGCGCAGCGGACGACGATCGAACAGCAGCTTGAGAGCGGGCATTCACGCGAAGCATTCAACGGCGCGAAGGGGCTCCTCGGACGCGCCCGCCATGCGGGCAAACAGGCATACCCAAACGCTGATTACGATCTGGCCAGCGCTTGCTTCCTTCTGGCTCGGGTGCTTAAACATAGCGGCGGCGGAGAACAGGCCCTGCCTTTATTGGATGAGGCACAGAATCAATTCGAAGCTGTCGCGCAGGATCGGCCCGGTCGCGGAGCGGAGGGTATGGTGTCCGCCTGCTTGACGGAACGTGGCGACTGTTTTTTCAGCTTGGGCCGGCTGGATGAAGCCGCTACCGCATACGAAGAGGCAATCCATCGAGACGAACAAAGAGGCGCCGAACGCGATGTCGCTGTAGGAAAAGGCCAGATTGGATTGGTCCGTTTGGCGCAGCATCGCTACAAAGAGGCGCTAGAGGCGTATGAGGAGGCGTGTGAAAGGTTCCAGTCGCTGGGCGAAGCAGGCACTGTTGGTGGGATCTGGCATCAAATCGGGATCGTCTATGACTCGGCAGGAAACTCGGAAGCGGCGGAGGATGCCTACCGAAAGTCGCTCGCAATTAGCGTGCGACTCGGAGATGCGGCCGGACAAGCGCGCACGCTTGTACAACTGGGAAACTTGTATGACGACGATCTCAGCCGGCCCGAACAAGCCGTGGCTTTTTACCGGCAAGCAGCGGATAAGTATATTGAGTTGGGAGATAAGGCGAGAGAAGGCCTCACCAGGAACAATCTAGGCAGTACGCTCGCAAAACTTTGCCGTCTTGAGGAGGCGCGACGCGAAGTTCGTCTCGCGATTGAATGTAGGAGTTCTCTCGGGCATGCAAGCGAGCTTTGGAAAACTTGGGACATCCTAAGCGAAATCGAAACCGCTGACAGAAACCCCGCGAACGCAATCGAGGCAAAGCGAAAGGCCACAGAGTGCTACCTCGCCTACCGGCGCCATGGCGGTGAAAACCAATACATCGATGGTCGCATCTGTGTCGCCGTGTCTCGGGCATTTCTTCATGGCGACCCCGAGACCGCTACAGCTCTCCTCGATCAAATCGCCGCAGATGTCGATGTTCCAAATGACGTGCGGACCTTCACGCAGATCCTTCAGGCCATCGTCGCCGGTAGTCGTGACCGAGCCCTCGCTAACGGCCCCGATTTGGGTTACAGAATGGCCGCCGAAATCCTCCTCCTCATCGAAACCTTGGAGAATACTCCGTCCTGATTCCGGACACTTCTCCGAAAAACAAACAGCGAGCACGAGCGCGGAATCACGAGATTTCTCTTTCCCTGCAATGACTTAGCGCGTTGCGTGGAAATGGCAGCGACCTTGGACCACTCCTATGGCGAGTCCATGAGAGAAAAGGGGTCGCAACCATGAGCATTGCTGAGATCGCAGTTCCCGCACCATCGTACTTCCCAACGGATACCGCCACGTTGCCGACGGTGTTGATCGTCGAAGATGAGCGGAAGCTTCGCTGGTCGCTCATCGAACAGTTCCGGGCTCTGCACATTGCGCCGTTCACGGCCAGCAGCGGCTTCGAGGCTCTGCGCATCGCCAGCGAGAGCCGGCCGGATCTGATCCTGCTCGACGGCCTGCTGCCGGAGATGCATGGATTCGAGATCGCCCGGTTCATCCGGCATATCGACGGCGACTACCACCCGCACATCGCCATCATGACGGCGATCTACAAGCACACGCGCTATCAGAACGAAGCGAAGCTGCAGTACGGCATCGACGACTACCTCATCAAGCCGCTGCAGCCCAGCGCGGTGGCCGGTCTCGTTCGGCGAGCCCAGGCGGCGTCCCGATGAGCGGCCACGGCGCCCGCCGCGGGCGTGTACTCATCATCGACGACCATCCCGAGATCCTGGACGGGCTGAAGACGCTCCTCGAGATCGAAGGGATGGAAGTGACCACCCACGACTCGATGATCACGCTGCCGCTGATCATCCGCAAAGCGGATCCCGACGTCATCCTGCTCGACCTCAGTTTTGGCGCGCTCTCCGGAGAGTCTTTTTTCCGACTGGGACGGCAGCGCCTGCTCCGCAAGACCGACGCGTTGGTGATCCTCTTCTCGGGCCGCCCGGCAAGCGAGCTGGCGGCTCTGGCCGAGGAGTTCGGCGCCGACGGCGTCATGCCGAAGTCCGAGGATGTGATGCAACTCGTCGCCCGCGTGCAAACGTGGATCGCTCAACACCAGGCCCTGCGCACTGCTCAGGGAGGGAGAACTTCTCATGTCACTACTCGTTCCGCATCTGCTTCTGCGCTCTGACGGCGGCGCATCGCCCACGGCGGCGCTGCTTCGAACCGCCGGTTACATGATCAGCAAGATCAACGACGACACGGTCCTCGAGCAGATCGCCGGCGCACCACACGTCGATGGCGTGATCATCGAGCTGCCGGCGATAGCCTCCATCGGAATCGCCCGCCGGATCCTGGCGAGCGCCAGCCACGACGTGGCCATGGTCGTCATCAGCGCTCCGGCGGAAGTCGTACGGCGCGCGCTGCCATCGATTCCGGTGTTGCGGCCCACCGAGATTAGCGACGATCTCATCTCGACGATCGACCTGGCGCTGGCCAAGCAGCAGATGCGGCTCACGGGATAAAAAAAATGCCCGTTGCTCGGCCGTCGCAACGGGCTGGCGCGCTAGAGTGCGCCCACTGGGTCGCTGCAAGTTTCAGATCAGCGATGGGCACCAACTTACTTCCGCGGCCGTCGCCCGTCTCTACGTTTTTGGAAGGCTCAGCAACTACATCCCGATCGGGTGCCAGACCGTCTTCATCTCCTGGAAATCGAAGATGGCGTAGGGAGACTGCGAGCGGGTGGCGTCGTCCCAGCCGATCTTCCCGGCGTTGAAGTGAACGACGCGCTTCACATTCTCCGCGGCCGTTTTCTGGACGCCGGCGATGACGCCCTCAGCGACGCCGGTGGTATCGATGGCGTTGACGTCCATGTGCGACGCCAGCCAGGGAACCAGCTCGCTCTTGAGACCGGAGATCAGGTTGACCACCCCGCCGGGAACATCGCTCGTCTGAAAGATCTCGCCGAGGGTGATGGCGGCGAGCGGACGCGACTCGGAGGTGATGGCGATGACGGTATTGCCGCCGACGATGGCCGGGGCGATGCGGCTGACCAGACCGAGAAGCGCGGGCTCGTCGGGAGCGACCACGCCGACCACGCCGGTGGGCTCGGGGACGGTGAAGTTGTAATACGGGCCGGCCACAGGATTCACTGATCCGAAAACCTGCGGGTACTTGTCGCTCCAGCCGGCGTAATAGATCCAGCGATCGGTGACCGCGGCCATTTCGCGTTTGGCTTCGGCGGCGGATGATCCCTGACGCCGCAATTCATCGATCAGCTCCGCCGAGCGTGCCTCACAGACCTCGGCAAGGCGATAGAGGATCTGCCCGCGATTGAAGGCGGTCTTGCCGCTCCAGCCGGGGAATGCTTTGCGTGCGGCCTGCACGGCATTGCGCAGGTCTTTTCTCGATCCGCGGCAGGCGTTGGCGAGCAACTCTCCTCCTTTGCCC
>Ga0157378_10001438_pt1 | contig 21454 bp, 20 predicted proteins | sample M65metaG_FD_115309 | JGI IMG/M metagenome (GOLD analysis project Ga0157378, IMG submission 115309) | Miscanthus rhizosphere microbial communities from Kellogg Biological Station, Michigan, USA - M6-5 metaG | ecosystem: Host-associated > Plants > Roots > Rhizosphere > Soil | place: USA: Michigan...
TCCATTACCTGGTGGCTGCCGGCTGATGAATATGGCGCAAAATTGCTGCTGAGCACACCATTGCTGTGCAGTTCTATCCATTGCCCGGCATTAACCGGATGCCAGTCACCGGGCGGACCAATACTGTAAAAATGTGCAGCATAATTCCATCTTCCCTGCAAAGATTCAGGCTCATTGATCAATGAAGTTCGGGACTTTCTGCAATTGACCAAAGCCGTAAAGGTTGTTAACACGATCACAGCCAAGCACAAACTTTTATTCATATGCTTTTTTTAACACTGACCCCTCTTTCCGAACATCCGTTGCACGAACTTATCGTGCCGGCTCAAAAAAAAATCAACACAACCGCTGTCTGTAATCCGGCATTGGTTTTGTAAACCGATACTAATACAGGTGCTTACATTATAATTAACCATTAAAGAAAACCGGCTGAGCAATCGGGAGGCCTGTTGTTGATTTTGCCAACCGGTATTTAAAACCTATACAATTAACTTTTATGAAAAAGAATATCATGTTCATCATCCTGCTGCTGGCAGGGACTGCAGGTTTTGCACAACATTATGAACTGGGTGTTAAAGCAGGGGCCAATATCAGCAATTTCACCGGGGCCAGTAACGCGGCAGATGTAAAAGCCAAGACGCTGGTGGGCTTTCATGGCGGTGGCTTTGTGAGTTTGTTTGTTGGAGATATTTTCGCTATTCAACCCGAGGTTTTATTTTCTACACAGGGTGCTAAAATTGAAAACACAGTCGGTAGTACAGATTATAAACTGGATTACATTAACATTCCGGTTATGTTAAAAGTGCGGGCACCAGGAGGTTTCTTTGTAGAGGCAGGACCTCAAATCGGTTTTAAAGTGCACGAAACACATTATGGAACCAGTGAGGATTTTGCCAAGAGTACCGATTTCTCCATAGCAGGCGGACTGGGATATCACAGCAGCATCGGGCTGGGGATAGGAGCAAGATATACGGCCGGCATTTCCAAATTAGGAAATGTCAGTTCTTCCAGTACACCGGATTGGAAAAATGGTGTCATACAAATCAGTCTGTTCTATACCATTTTTAATAATAACAGGAAATAATTTTATACTGGCTGATATAACAACTCAACATACATCTCAAAAAGGGTTCTGTTTAAAACAGGCCCTTTTTTATTGTTATCCCTTATATTTTCTACGCTGTAGTTCCTTTTTGATCAGCGCCAATTCGCGGCCGGTTTGCCCGCTAACAGAACTGTTCTCATGGGCTCTGCGCATCAGGTAAGGTATAACGTCTTTGATTGGCCCAAAAGGTAAATACTTGCTCACTTTGCAACCGGCGGCTGCCAGGTTAAAGCTGATATTATCGCTCATGCCGTACAACTGGCTGAAATGTACATGCGGGTGATCGAGCGGGTATTTTTTCTGTTGCAGCAACTGTGTAGTGTACAGGTTACTGTTTTCGTTGTGCGAGGCGACGATAAAAGCAATGCGTTCTATATGCTGCACGCAAAAAGCCAGTGCCGTATTATAATCGTTATCCGTAGCATCTTTGCTATCCTGTATGGGCGAAGGATAATTCATTTCCACGGCCCTTTTGCGCTCTTTTTCCATATAGGCACCGCGGACCAGTTTAGCACCTAAAATAAAATTTTTCAATTCGGCGGCAGCCAGGGAGTCTTTTAAAAATTGCAAGCGATCGTGCCGGTATAATTGAATGGTATTGTACACAACGGCCCGGCCGGTATTAAACTGCTCCATCATTAAAATAGTGAGTACATCAACCGGATCCTGTATCCATGTCTCTTCCGCATCTACCAGCACACCTATATTTTTATCAGCAGCCGTGTGGCAAATGCGTTTCATTCTTTCGTGTACCCGCTGCCATTCATCTTTTTCATCTGTTGTAAGCGTTTCCAGTGCTTTAACGTACCTTTTCATGAGGCTGCCTGCATTTTCTTCCACACTTTTGTCAAGCTTCTCCAGCAATCCAAAGCGGGCGATGCCTGTTACCTTAATGCTCATAAAAGGTATGTTGGGCTGTGTGGCTGCATATTCAATTACGCGGATAAATTCATCGCAGGCATGGTTAAGCCCTTCTTCTCCATAATCCCCGCCTTCTACTCCATAGTCCAGGATAACCTGTACACCATAAACACCCAGTTTTTTTGCCACCGCGCTGGTTTCCTGCAGTGATTCGCCGCCAACAAATTGTTTAAAAATAGTATTCCGTATCAAACCTTCTATAGGCAGGCCCCATTTAATAAACCAGGGCGTAATGCTGGTGCCGATTTTTACCAGGCTCTGGTAACCCATACTGGAAAAAAGGAATTTGGCTTGTTTAAGGTCTTTATCAGATTTATAGGCAAAAGCCTTTGCTGTATCATCGAAAGAAATACCCGGAGCAGCATTCATAAACGGAACGATAGTAAGCAACAAAAATAAAGTAAAGCACCCAATTAAAACAAGTGATTATTAATCTTGCAGGAAGTATTGCTGATACATGCCTACTAATTTTTACTAGGGTTTAACCACAAAGGACAGGAGCATTCATAGAGGGAAAGAGGCTTTTGATATCCCTCCCACTACTCTGTGAAAAACTCTGCGGCCCTCTGTGGTAATTTCCAAAGTGATAATAAGTTCAAATTTGAGTTTGTTAATTCTTATTACGGTTTAACCACAAAGGACAGGAGGCATTCACAGAGGGAAAGAGGCATTTGATACCCCTCCTATTACTCTGTGAAAAACTCTGTGGCCCTCTGTGGTAATTTCCCAAAAAAATCAAATAAGCCACCTTCTGTAGTTGAATAAATACTTCCTCTTCAAGCTACTTCTTCACAAAAGCGCTGCACCGGCTTATCGCCCGGATATAATATCTTCGGTTTTATTTATCCATGATTATTACCCACACAGATATTTACAAGTTCAGCATTCCGATGCATCCTTTTACCATTGCAACAGGCACCATGCACTATGCGCAAAATATTTTTATACGCGTGCACACGGATGCCAATCTTTATGGCGCAGGTGAATGCTCGGCTTTCCCCATGATCACGGGCGAAACCCAGGCTAGCTGTTTTGAAATGGCCAAAGATTTTGCGGCCATCTGGAAAGGCAAGGATGCTTTGCAAATTGAAGAACGGATGAAGGAACTGCATGCCGCCACCGCTTTTAACCGCACCATTAAAAGTGCGTTTGATATGGCACTCTATGATTTGTCGGCAAAAGCTGCGCAACAACCGCTCTACACTTTCCTGGGTGGCAACAAAACAAAAAAACTGGAAACCGATATTACCGTGGGTATTGCCGACCCGCCTCAAATGGCGAAGCAGGCATTGACTTTTAAACAGCAGGGATTCCGGATCATAAAAATTAAGCTGGGCAAAGACCCGATTGAAGATATCCAAAGAGTAAGACAGATAAGGGAAGCCGTAGGTGCTGAATTGTTGTTGCGGATAGATGCCAATCAGGGCTGGGATGAAGACGGCGCCCGTTTTGCATTGCAAAACATGGCACAATATGATATACAATTTTGCGAGCAGCCCATGCGCTACTGGAACGATGACAAACTTCCGGCGCTCCGCAAAGCAACCGCTATAAAAATCATGGCCGATGAAAGCGTGTTTGATCACCATGACGCGCAGCGGTTGATTGCAGCTGCTGCCTGCGACTATGTAAACATTAAATTTGCTAAAAGCGGCGGTATACTGGAAGCTATTCAAATTAATGCCTGCTGCGAGAAAAATAATATTCCCTGTATGATGGGTGGTATGCTGGAAAGTCGGGTTGCGCTTTCTGCTTTTGCACATTTTGCGCTGGCCCATGATAATATTGTTTTCTACGATATGGACACCTGTATGCTGGGCCATAAAATAGATCCGGTAAGGGGTGGCGTGCAATACAATGGCTATTATGTAGAGGTTCCGGATACACCCGGTATTGGAGCCGATGCGGATGATGCATTTCTGGAAGGATTGGAAAAAATCGAAATTTAAAATCGATCCCTTGTTATTTCACCGTTCCGATGAAACATGCGTCAACGAAGTAAAAAAATAAAATATTTTCCATGTTCCAGCGGAACAATTTGTGGGTTGCTGGCAATTACCAGGATTGTTTCGTTCCGTAGGAACGATTTGTGCCCTTTAATAAATGCTGCACCATGTATCAACTGTGCAAGGGAGTGACCCCGCGTTCATGCGACTATTCTTATGCACGGGGCAGGCACAACGATGTTGAATAATGTTTTATGGCCCTGGTAAAAAATAGGTAATACTATCCAAACTGCTGCGGTTATCTTTGTCCAAAATAAGACATGACTATGGCCGTTACCAAAACGCCGAATGATTCACGCGTTATTATGACCGAACTGGTGCTGCCCAACGATACGAACACGTTTGGCAACCTGATGGGTGGCCGCCTGATGTACTGGATGGATATTGCCTCTGCGCTGGCAGCCATGAAGCATTGCGGCGTACCGGTGGTAACCGCATCGGTTGACAATATTTCCTTTGAGAATCCTATTGAACTGGGCAATGTGGTGCATATTGAAGCAATGGTGACCAGGGCATTCAACACCTCAATGGAAGTACACATGAAAGTTTGGGGAGAAAACCTGTTGCAGCAACACAAATACAAAAGCAATGAAGCTTACTATACTTTTGTAGCGCTCGATAATAACCGCAAACCGATGCCTATACCACAACTGGTAGCCCAAACCGAAGAAGAAAAAAAATTGTTTGAGGGCGCGCTCAGAAGAAGGCAACTGCGATTGATATTGGGAGGTAAAATGAAACCCGATGATGCAGTGGAATTAAAAGCTTTGTTTACTCCTATGCCCTGAGCAGGCAGTTTTAAAATACAAAATGCGTTCACGGATTTGCTGAACCAACAATAGGTCAGATGCCCGCTGTTGTCTACGATATCGGTTCTGTTTTCCAATGATGCGCACCTTTCATCATCCATTCTTTGCTTTGTTCAATAGCATCCATTAATTGTGCAAGAATGGCATCGGTAGACGCTTCATAATCTATTTGCAGGGGTGCTTTAAACCGAACCGATAAAGTGGTGCCTTTCTTTTTCAGCCTTAATCCTTTTTTATCAAAAGCTCTCCAGAAGCCATTGATGACAACCGGTATAACAATCGGTTTTGTCTGTTTGATGATCAGGGCTGTTCCTTTGCGACCCGGTGCAAAGGCCTTGGTAGTGCCCTGCGGGAAAGTAATGACCCAATTATTCTCCAGCGCACGCGCTATCTGCCGGGTATCACCGGGGTTCAATCCTTTTCGCTTTTCAGCGTCTGTTTTGGCCAGCCAGGCCCTTTTTACGGTCAGCGCTCCTGCCAAAGCAAATAATTTTGTAAGCCAGCTTTTCTTCATGGTTTCTTCGGCCGACACAAAATATACCCTTGTAAAAGGATTGAGCAGGTAATAGGGAATACCCAGCCTGTTTTTTTTACCCCATTTCACTGCGCAAAAAATATGCAGGAAAGTAATCACGTCGGCAAAATAGGTCTGGTGGTTGCTGACAAATAAAACGTTTCTATTGGGCAGCTTGCTGAAATTTTCGGTTCCTGAAATTTTTAAACGGTTGATAATGGCGAGGCCCGGGTAAGAAAAAAGACCTACCAGAATGTATACCAGTTTACGAACAATATTGATATGTTTTAACCTGTCGGAAAAGGAACCCATATTAGTTGAAATTTGGCGAAAGCAACCGCTGCGAAAGTAAAACATTTGAACCAGAGTTTGGCTGTTTGTGTAAGGCGTGAAACCGAAACCAGGCGTGTGGTAAAATGTTTTTTTTTCTGATAATATTGCCGCAGACCACACCCTGTTTTGTTTTAATAAAATAATCAGATAGTTTTGAACGCCCTAAGGCAATACCAACCCTTTACCTTATGCTGGATACGGTTATTTTCGACATGGACGGCCTGCTGATTGATTCAGAGCCGCTCTGGGAGGAAGCAGGCAAAGAAACGCTTAAAAAATTCAATGTTTCGCTTAGTGCAGAACAATATCATATCAGCACGGGCCTGCGCAGCAGCGAATGGATAGATCATTGGTTCCATCATTTTAACATCAGTATGGAACATGCGGCCGAAGCAGAGGCCATTATTGTACAAACGGCCATTGAAAAAATAAGATTGAAAGCAGCTCCCATGCCCGGAGCCCGTCATATTGTTGAATTCTTCAGGAAAAGAAATTTCAAAATCGGGGTAGCGTCTTCTTCGCCGCTGGAGCTGATAAATATCGTAACGCGGAAGCTGGAAATCGACAACATGGTAAACGCTAAAGCTTCTGCTGAAAGACTTCCAAACGGGAAACCACATCCCCAGGTATTTTTAGACTGTGCCGCATTACTGCAATCTTCGCCTGCCAACTGCATTTGCTTTGAAGATTCTTTCAATGGCATGATTGCAGCCAAAGCCGCCCGCATGAAATGCATTGTAGTGCCTGCACGCAATCACCAGCAGGAAGCACGCTGGGCTGCGGCTGATCTTAAACTATCATCGTTGCTGAATTTTAATGATTTGTTACTGGCAGCTTTGTAACAGTTATGAGCTATCAGCTGTGAGCCTCAACGGTGAAGTATCAACTGGAACTGTAATTCAGAACGGTGATTGCCTTTGATTTCATCCAGGCCGGTGCCGATAACATTTTTCCCGGGATAGATGGTTTGCGCCCATCGTGCCCACAGATCAAGACCATATTTTCTTTTAGCTTTTTTATTCAGGGCTTTTGACGCGTCCCAGTTTATATTCAGGTAATACCGGATACCCTTATCGTAATAAAAAGGGATAGAAAAATTATATGGCATGCCGCCTTCATATGCGTACAGCCTGGCATTAAAGTTTTCCGCTTCAAAATATTGCCATCGCATATTAGCCTGCCATTGAATCTGCGATGGTTTATAGAACAGATCAAGGTATGTCAGGAATCCCTGTCCATAGTCAGCCTGGTTTTTATTTCCATACCATAGCAATTCAACGCGGTTGCGGATACCGACTGCCCTGCTTAATGTAATACTTGTTTGCAGCCGCAGGTTTCTTTTTGTTGTTTTGTCAATGATACTATTGATACTATCGCTACCCGATCGATTGATCATTTTTGTTTCACTCCTGTATCTGATGTACATTTCTACCTGCTTATTCGGGGTATAGTCGGCCTGTACCAGAACATCGCTGCCGTTTGAAGGCGCATCAACCCGGTATTTAAGCCATGGGAATTGAAATATATCCGCATACGCACCCAGCTTCCATATTGCTGATGGCCGCACAGATAAGCCGGCATACAATCCGTTTTCATTTACCGGTGAACTGTTTTCGGTAAATGCATTTGAGTTCAGTGATCGGTAAGACCTGCTGATATTCCTGCAAACAATAGAAAGATCAACCTTTGGATCAGGGCTGACGATGAGCCCGTTTAAAAAAGCGGTATTAAATACATTATCGGTGGCTGCCTCGCCAAACAAATGCATATTGCGCCAGGTATAACTGTAATCAATACTGGCATTGGCCAGCGAACTTCCCTGCATCGAAAACAAATTGTAGGGCTCCCCGTTTTTTTGAATGGCTTTGGAAAACTGGTAATATACGGCATTGATACCGGCGTGAATCCTGCTGGCCTGGTAAGCAACAGCAACACCCAGGGCTGTTTGCCGCAAGTTATTGCGATCGTCGTTCTCAGCAGGTGTTCGATGATAACCACCTGCCAGCAATGAAGAAACTGTTGCTTCAGCATTCGTTGTATCTGAAACGCTATTGGCACTTATATTTTTCAAGGACGCAAAAAAAGTTGCTTCCCATTGCTTTAATTGCAGGGTAACGCCAATGCCCCGGTGAAAATTAAATTCACCGGCAGAATTATATGGCCGCAGGGCAGCGGCCTGCCTTTTAATATTCAGTACAGCGGCGCTTTTTTTGAAAGCAAGGCTCTGCCACTGAATCAGCCCCTGCCCAAAGTTGACACTGAAATCACCAATAGCCAGGGATTTGATGATACCCAGGCGGCGCAGAAAAAAATGGAAAGAATAAAAATCAAAGCCCAGTTGCTGGCGACCTTTAAAGAATTGCTCGCCTGCATCTTTATCACCCAGCAAACCCCATTGCAGCAGGTTTTTGTAATTGTAGCTGTAGCGGAGATATAGTTTGCTCCGACTGCCCAGGTAATGATTGCCAATGCTATCAACCGGCTTATCGTATCCTTTTGATTTTTCCGGGATCATGCCATAACGGGTCAATAATATGTTATCTCCGCCCTTCCATCTTTCTTTTAACCGCGCAGACAGGTTCCTGTCGTCTGCAACGGTAACAAATGGTAGCAAACTTTTAATGGTAGCAATATCCCAGGACGGTATCGCCTGCAATTCATACAGGTTAAGCAGTTTACCCAATAAGCGGCGGTACAACAAAAACTGCTGCACTTGCTGTCCGCTGACAATACTCAGCTCATTGAGTTCTTCTGCCGTAACCGAATTCATGTTCAGGGGATGTTTTTTAAAATGTTCCTGTTGCTGCAGGTAAGAATCATCGCTGGCTGCCACCTCATTTGTTTGCGCCAGGACCTCGAGTTGCTGTTCCGTAGAGGAAGAAATCGCCTTTTCCTGTGCCGTAGCAGACAGACCAAACAAAAGCAGACCATATAGCATTATCCTATTCTTCAATCTGCGGCGGCTGTTTATCTTCATGAAAATTGAACAGCAACATAATGGCTGGTGTAAAACCCAGTGGTGCCTGCCAGGTAGAGACGGCATCAACGCGAACTGTTTTCCATTGAATACCCAGCCCGAAAAAATAACAAGCATTGGCACTGCCCGTACCCAGTTTTATAAAAAAATGGTTGGCAAAGCTGTATTGCAGCGCTGTATGAATGTTTACCGGTTCATCTTCCTGCTTATGAACGGCCGCACTCACAAAAACTTTGTTTGAGATTTCATAGCCGATCCCGGTTGAATAAACAGCTTCCAACTTTTCACTAGCAGCCTTTCCAAACCTGCTGCTGAGTGGATTGTATACATGAATACCGATATGTAATTTATCGGTCAGGTGCAGCAGGGTGCCAGCTTCAAAATTGATAGCCGCACTGCTGCCATAGCCAGCTAACCTTATTGCATTATAATTGAACTGGATGCCGATATCTATCTTATCACTTAATTTCTTGCCGTACCCCAATCCCAATTGCGAGGTATTAAAATTTTCCCTACCAAAATAATGGAGCGCCAGGCCGAAACCACCGAGCCTGGTAGGCAATGCAAGCGCGGCGGTATAATTGCTGAGTTCTTTCAGCATAAACCGCCTTTCGCCGTATACCCCGGCCGTGCCCTGTTTTATTTCTGCGAGTACTGCCTGGTTAACAGTACCGGAAAAGGCATCGGTGAAATTTTTGCTGTATGCGCCAGTTCCCGTGTAGAGCATGGACAATGGCGAACGCGTTTGCTGACAATACAATAATTGCGTTAGCAGCCATAGCAGCGTAGCAATAATTATTTTTTTCAAGGAAAAGTTTGTAAAGGGAAATTAGGACTAAAGAAAATATCCGGACTGATGAATCCCTCAGAAATTCAGGAGAAATTGGCCAACAAAAACGTTCAAAATTTGGTGAACGGAATCAAACCAGTTTGCCTTCCCTTACCTTTGCGCCATGCAAATCTTAGATGGCAAAGCAACTTCAAAGGCAATTGTTGAAGAATTGAAAATAAAAACCGCCCAACGGCATACCGAAGGCAAAAAAATACCGCAACTGGCAGCCGTGCTGGTGGGAAACAACGGCGCCAGCGAAACCTATGTTGCAGCAAAAGTGAAAACCTGCGAAGATATCGGGTTTAAGTCGGCCCTGATCCGGCTGGAGGATACCATTAGTGAAAACAAATTGCTGGATGTAATTGAGAACCTCAATAACGATCCTGATACCGACGGTATACTGGTACAGCTTCCCTTGCCCAAGCATATTTCCGATGAAAAAATAATCAATGCCATCCTTCCCGCAAAAGATGTGGATGGATTTCATCCCATCAGCGTAGGAAGATTGGTACAGGGGCTTCCCAGCTTTGTGCCCGCAACACCTTACGGCATTATGCTGATGCTGGAACATTATAAAATCGATACAAAAGGTATGCATGCAGTGGTAGTGGGCAGAAGCAATATTGTAGGAAGGCCTATGAGTATTTTATTAAGCAGCAATACCAATCCGGGCAATTGCACGGTTACGATTTGTCATTCACACACCCGGAACCTGGCAGAACTATGCCGCAGTGCAGACATACTGGTGGCGGCTCTTGGTAAACCGGAATTTGTTACGGCTGATATGGTAAAAGAAGGTGCTATTGTAATTGACGTGGGTATTACACGGGTCCCTGATTCAACTAAGAAAAGCGGTTTTGCATTGAAAGGCGATGTGCAGTTTGCGTCCGTATCTCCTAAATGCAGCTATATTACACCGGTACCGGGTGGCGTAGGTCCCATGACCATAGCGGCATTAATGACCAATACTTTTCGCGCCTGCCTGGAAAACAATTAACTCGAACAGACCGTTCACCCGTTAGTTGATGTTTTCGAAGTAGGGCGTAGTATCGTCTGACAGGTTTTCTTTCTGCTGCCAGTACGCCAGGGTAACTACATGCCCGTCGGGAGTGCGCAGCAATCTTCCAAAAATAGCATTGGTAGCATTAAACATTACATCGGTTACGCCTACCGTAAAAGTTGCCGGCGCAGGTGCCGATACCGGCAAGTCAGTGCCAGCGGGCGCAGGAACGGCAGCTTTTGGTGGCGGACTATTCACCACTATTACCGTATAATGATTGTACTCCAGCAGTTTTTTTAGAAACTCAACTCTTTGCTCCGACGCATTTTTTTCTACGATGGCGCATTTGATGCCATTGAGATCTTCGAATTCGTGGTTTTTATTGATGGCCATGTATATTTTTTTGCTGCAACTGATTTAAGCATTCCCCAAATTGTTCGCGGACTGCGTTCTAGCTAACTGTACAACTGCGTTCTCACCAAAAGCTAAGTGAGTAAATATATTCGTAGACATTGCCCACCACGCCCAATAAAATAATGCCGGCCATGCAGATTAGCAAGGCAATCCTTGGATATATATGAATAGCCAAAGGGGCGATGGGTTCATGTTCGTTCTGGTCGATAAACATTGTTTTTACCAGCATTAAGTAATAGTACAATGATATAATCATGTTTAATGCAGCAATGGTTATTAAAACATAATTACCTTTTTCAGCTCCGGCAATCAGCAAAAAAAATTTTCCGAAAAAACCTGCAGCCGGTGGCACACCCGCCAGTGAGAAGAGTGAAATGGCCATTACCCAGGCAAGAAAAGGATTGGTCCTGTAAAACCCTTTGTAATCTTCGGTATTTTCTTTACCGGTCAATGCGCTCACAACTGACACCACACCAAATGCACCCAGGTTGGAAAATATATACACCAGTATAAAATAGATAACAGAAGCCATTCCAGCCCTCGAACTGCCACTGATGCCCACCAGAATAAATCCCGCTTGTGCAATAGATGAAAAGGCCAACAGTCTTTTTATATTGCTTTGCCGCAACGCAAATAAATTACCTGTGAGCATGGTTACCACACTCAATACAAACAAAATGGTATACCAAACCGTGGCAAGCGGTTTGAACACGGTATACAGTACCGACACAAATACAAACACGGCCGCGCCTTTGGAAATAACCGACAGGTACGCACTTACTGCTACCGGCGACCCTTCATACACATCTGCGGTCCATAAGTGAAAAGGCACTACCGATATTTTGAAGGCGAAGCCGGCTATCAATAATACCAGGGCAAACAATTGCAGCGGGCTTCCGCCGAGGTATTGTGGCAATACTGAAAACGTTAATGTACCCGTGGTGCCATACAGCATAGAGATGCCAAACAACAAAAGACCCGAGCTAAATGCCGAAGAAATAATAAATTTCATGGCGCCTTCCGACGACTGGCGTTTGGTTAAATCAAAATTGGCCATGGCCGCCAGTGGAATACTCGCCAGTTCCAGGCCCAGGTAAAACATTAGGATATTACCGCTGGAAATCATAAAAAACATACCCAGCAGTGTAGAAAGCAGCAAAATATAGAACTCGATCACATGTTTATGCAATCGCAACCAGTCGTATGCCTGTAGCGAAATGATCAGCGTGCCCAGGTTCAGCATATTTTTTTCGGTTGTTACCAGCTTGCCGGTAAAAAACATTTCATTAAACAACATTCCCTCACCGTTGAAAACAAAACCGGCCACAAAATTGAACAGCAATAAAATATTTACCAGTCTTAATACTGCAGTACCGGTCCATTCCCGGGTTCCAACCTTTATAAAAAGCAGGATAAATATGATCAGTGTGAGCGTGAGTTCCTGTTTGGCCAGTAAAAAAAATTGCTGCATCATTAGCGTTGGGTTCATTTTAGGGTAACTGTTTTAGCAGCTTGCTGTATGATGATTTCGGCGCCCGGGCTCACCAGTTTATTCAGCCAGAATGGTGCAACGCCAATAGCAATAATTCCAATCAGCAAAAGGGCTGCTGCCAGCCGTTCGTTCCAACTGGCATCGGTCAGGTTTTTATACCCGGTATTTGTAACCGGCCCCATCACGGTTTGACCTACGGCCCTTAATATATACACAGCCGTTACAACAATAGACGCACATGCCAGTATGGTTGAAAAACGGTACCAACGATCGGGATTTTGCCAGGCCCCCATAAACACTGTCATTTCCGCTACAAACCCGCTTAGCCCGGGTAAGCCGAGTGAACAAAGTCCTGCCAGCACGAATACCGTAGAGATAAACGGCATTATTTTCAGCAGTCCGCCCAGTTTATCTACCATACGGGTATGCGTGCGGCTGTAAAGCATGCCAATAGCTGCAAAGAAAAGCGCTGTCATAAGGCCGTGAGACACCATTTGCATCACGGCTCCGGTAATGGAAGTTTTCGTAAGCATGCCGATGCCCAGCAATACAAACCCACAGTGGCTTACCGAGGAATATGCGTTGATATACTTCAGATCCTGCTGCATCATGGTGGCAAAAGCGCCATAAATGATAGCGATGGTGGCCAGTAATATAATCACCGGGGCATACACGCGGGCCGCTTCCGGCATTAAATAAGTAGCTACCCGCAGGCAGCCATAGCCACCGAGTTTCATAGAAATACCAGCTAAAAACATAGAGGCCGCCGTGGGGGCAGATGAATGTCCATCGGGTACCCAGGTATGAAAAGGGAACAAGGCCGAAAAAATGCCGAAGCCGCCAAATACAAATGGGAAAAATAATAATTGTGCCTGCAGGGGAATATTCATTTGGGCTATTTGCAGCAGGTCAAAACTATGCGTTCCCCTGGCGGTTGCAGTGGTATTGAAATATAAACCCATTAACCCGGTAAAGACCAACGCAGAGCCAGCCATCAGCATCAATGCCAGTTTCATGGCGCTGTATTCCTTTTTGCCGCTGCCCCAGATGCCAATTAGCAAAAACTTCGGAATAACAGCCAGTTCCAGGAAGAAAAATAGCATAAAGAGATCAAGCGAGATAAAAAAACCGTATGCTCCTGCACTGAGGAATACCAGCAAAAAGAAAAATTCCCTGCTCATTATTTCTGTGTGCCAGGAAACCAATATACCGGCGAGTACTACAAAAGCTGTCAGCAGGATCATACACACCGATATACCGTCTACGCCTACATGATAATTAATATTGAACGATGCAAACAAGACATAACCTGATTTCAACAGCATCGGATTGGTATCACCGCCTGCACGCGCCTGCCAGAATACTACCAATAAAACAAATGCCAGTATTAATTGCAGCACCGCCCCGGTAAAGGCAATGGCACGAACCTGCTTTAAGCCTTTACAACATAGAACGGCAACTGCGGTCATCAATGGAAGCAAAAGCAGTAATGACAAATCCATTAGAATAATTGTAGTTTAATTCTCAACTCAATCCTTTTCCCAAAAAATAAATTACCATTATGGTAAGTCCGGCGATGCCTGCAAAAAAATACAAGGCATAATTTTGTACTTTGCCCGACTGAATCCCTTTTATAACACGGGCAGTTTTTGCTGTAACACCCGCTATTTCATTCATCAGTCCATCCACAATATTTTTATCGATCCACGCGGCGGGTCTGCCAATGCCATTAAATAAAATTTTCTTCGTGAAGAAAAGATATATCTCATCGATATAAAATTTCCTGTAGGCTGCACGGTATAAACCACTCAGCGACGCGGCAATTTTTTCCGGGCGATCATTTTTACTTCCGTACAGCAGCGCAGCTATTGCAATGCCGGCTATGCCCAACAGCACAGGCACTATAGAAAAGCCAATATCAGTATGTGTTTCCAACGGAAGACCGTCGGCAGTAATGTAAGTTGAAAAAGGGACAAGGCCGGCGAATACGGTTATAACAGCTAAAATAACCAACGGCAACTTCATGGTCATGCTGCCTTCACCATGAGGCTGGTGAACTTCAATTCCGCCCGAAGCGGTGTTTTGCTTGTTCCAGAAGATAGAAAAATACAAACGAAACATATAGAAAGCTGTAAGTCCCGCAACCAGCAAACCGACGCCATACACCAACTTATTCTGATGAAAAGCGGCGGTCAAAATTTCTTCCTTGCTGAAAAATCCTGAAAAAGGAGGAATACCTGCAATGGCCAGGCAGGCAATCAGAAAGCAACCATGCGTTACCGGCATAAACCTGCGGAGTCCGCCCATATCTTTCATGTCGTTGCTGTGTACCATATGAATAACGGCGCCCGCGCCGAGGAACAACAATGATTTAAAAAATGCGTGGGTAAATAAGTGGAACATAGACGCCATATAGCCCAACCCTTCTTCCCCACTGTATTTTGAAACGCCCAAAGCAAACATCATATACCCGATTTGCGACATGGTTGAATAGGCCAGCACCCGTTTAATATCCGTTTGTGTACACGCTATCAGGGCCGCAATCAATGCGCTGAACGCACCCACATACGCTACAATATCCAACGACATTCCATCAACAGAAAAAACAGGAAATAGTCTCGCCACCAGGTATACACCGGCCACCACCATGGTAGCCGCGTGTATGAGGGCAGAAACAGGCGTGGGGCCTTCCATGGCGTCGGGCAACCAGATGTGCAGCGGAAACATGGCCGATTTACCGGCGCCGCCGGCGAATACCAGCACCAATCCCCAGGTCAGTGCGGATATACCCATGAACGAAGCACTGCCTATAGCGATCGACCAGGAAGATTGTGTATTGGTTAAACGTTGGATCAGCAGGCCGAAATCGAGGGTCTCGGCATTAAACGCCAGGATCAGAATACCTATCAGGAACCCAAGATCGGCAAAACGGGTAACAATAAATGCTTTTTTGGAAGCTGCCACCGCCGAAGGTTTGTCAAAATAAAAACCAATAAGCAGGTAGGAAGACACCCCTACCAGTTCCCAGAAAATATACAATTGAAAAATATTGGAAGACAATACCAGGCCCAGCATCGAAAACGTAAAGAGCGAAAGAAAGGCATAATAAGTGCCCAGGCGTTCTTCAGCTTTCATATACCCCATACTGAAAATATGTACCATTAAGGAAATAAAGCTCACGATTACCAGCATCATTACGGAAATGGGATCGAGCAACAGGCCCATGTCTATTGAAATATGCGGTGAAAACTGCAGCCAGGTATACTTAAAAGCAGTGAGGGGTTGATATATGCCGTTAACCTTACCGCTGTGAAAAAAATAGTCCCGGGCAACCATCAGCGACAGGATAGTTACTGTTAGAAGTGATATCGTTCCGATGATGCCCGCTGCGTTGTTCATGTATCTCCGGCCAAACAGCCCCAATAGCAGAAAGCTGGCCAGTGGCAGTAAAGGAATCAGGAATAAGTAGAAAGACTGGCCCATAAATTATTGTTAGAATTTCATTTCAGTGGCGTCCTCAGCGTCAATAGAGTCGTGATTCCTGTACAGGTTAATAATAATAGCAATGGCCACGGCTGCTTCCGCAGCAGCAATGGTGATAATAAATATGGTAAAAAAAATACCGTCCAGCTTACCCGGAAACAGGTATTTATTGAACGCAACAAAATTGATATTGACGCTGTTCAGCATCAGCTCCACCGCCATCAGCACCGTGATCAGGTTACGGCGGGTGAATAGCCCGTATATGCCGATAAAAAACAGCGCGGTGCTTACGAATAAGATTTGGGTTAGTGGAATCTGGTTCATTTATAATAATATTGAATAACGAACAAGGAATATTGAATTTAGATCTATTTAGCCAGCCCCTTTTTGACATTATTTTTACTGGCAGTTTCTACGCTTTTCACAAATATTGAGATTAGCTGGTTACATTCGTTCATCCCCGAAGCAACCAGCTCTAATTTATTGGACAATGATACTTTACTAATAAGTTTTAAAGCCACTAATGATTCTCTTAATTCCTTCAACAGTATTTTAAGCTTATGAATAAAGTCATTTCTTGATTCTGCACTTTGTGCTTCGCCATATTGCAAAGCAGGCGAAGTTCCAGATCTTACCAACTGACCTGCAAGATGATTACCTGCACGCGTATTTGCGAGACTTTCAGTGCCTTTAATAATAATTGCTGCAAATTCAATTAATCGTTCCTCTAAATCAAATTTTCGATTGTCAGATATATGTTCCATAGTAAAGGTTTTACGATTCCTAAAAACATCTATCAAGGCTTAATTGATAATGAATATTGAATGATGAGCACCGAATATCGATCTTGGCCGCTAAATTCAACATTCAATATTCCTTGTTCAATATTCACAATTCAACAGGGGTATTATTTTAAACTATCGTAGTCTTGAAGACCACGGAAGTTTAAAAAATATTTAATCAATTCTCAATGCCAAATACCGAAATATCGATCCTGGCCGCTAAATTCAATATTCAATATTCCCTGTTCAATACTCATTATTCAACAGGAGCTTTCATGGCAATTACGATACATCCCACCATAGCAGCCAACAGCAACATACTTACTACTTCAAAAGGCAACACATAACCGTTTTCAGTGGTACTGAGCAATTGCGTTCCGATAGCCTCCACTTCCACTGCAAACGGCATGGTGCTATTTGCCGGAAATGTGTGCCGGTACAGCAACAAGCAGGTAGATGAAAAGCCAAACAACACCGCCAATGCGGCGAACAGCGAACGGCTGCGCACCGGCTGCAGCATTTGCTTACCTGATTTCTGCGTAAGAAAAATCGAAAAAATAATCAGCACAACAATACCACCCACATAGACGATGATTTGCACGGCCGCAATAAAAGCAAGTTCCATCCAGAAATACAAACCCGCGATGCACATCAGAGAAAATAATAACCAGATAGCAGCGCGGAATATTTTACGGGTGGTAACAGCTATAAGGGCCGACAGCAACATGCAGGACGACAAAAGATAAAATATGATTTGGGAAGCAGTCAATCAGTATTGGTTTTTTGTTTATTATAATTTTGCGACCTCACCCCTGCCCTCTCCAAAGGAGAAGGAGCACGAACTATGATTAAATATCTATTCAATGCCTTCTCTTATTTTTGAACCGGGTCTATTTAATTTTTTTGTAAGCAGGCTCCTGTCGAAAACGCTGTGTTCAAAATTCTGCGCCATTTTTATGGCATCAGTCGGGCAAGCCTCGATACACAGGTTGCACATCGTACACAATTCCAGGTGATAAATAAAAGTATCCAGGGCCTTCTTCTTTTTGCCTTCCGGTGAAATATCAAACTTTGTAATAATCTTAATAGTGCCATTGGGACAAGCCAGTTCGCAGGCCGTGCAGCCGGTACAGGCATGTTCATTATGCTCATCATGTTTCATCACCACTTCCCCGCGGAAGCGCTCCGGCAGGTTAAGGGTATCGCGATTGTCTGGATACTGCTGGGTAATAATCTCTTTGTGATGGGTAAAATAATAACCCGTCATCTTCATGCCTTTTGCCAAAGATTTTACCGCGTTAAAGACTTCTTTTATATAGTCGACTATAAACATATAATTTTACAACCAAGCTTTCGCAACTTCATTATTCGTCATTCCTTGTTCAGTATTCGATATTCCTGAACCTTAATAATGAATATCGAATTTTGAATAACGAATATCGAAATCTAAAAATGCCAGCCCATAATTGCCATCACCGTTACGAGTAATAAATTTACCATACTTAAAGGCAATAAATATTTCCATTCTAAATTTAACAATTGATCGACGCGTAACCGCGGGAACGTCCACCTGAACCACATAATCAAAAAAATCAGCGCAAATGTTTTCCCGAAAAACCATAGTGAGGAAGGAATATAATCCATCACATGATTAAATTGCTCCCAGTGACCGATATGAAAGGGCATCCAGCCGCCAAAGAACAGGGTGGCGCCAATGGCACAGGCGATAAAAATATTGATGTATTCTGCCAGGAAAAACAAGGCAAATTTCATCCCGGAATATTCCGTGTGAAAACCGGCCGTTAGTTCCGATTCAGCTTCTGCCAGGTCAAACGGGGCACGATTGGTTTCGGCAGTTACGGCGATAATAAAAATGACAAATGCGAACAACACCGGGATATGCCCTTTAAATATCCACCAGCCATTTTCCTGTGCCGCAATAATATCCGTTATTTTTAAACTGCCGGTTAATACAACGATGGAAAGAATAGATAAGCCCGCCGACAATTCATAGCTTACTATCTGCGCACCGCTGCGCATGGCGCCCAGCAGGGAATATTTATTATTGCTGGCCCAGCCCGCCATTAAAATACCAATTACCGAAACAGAAGAAATAGCCGAGACAAACAGCACCCCGATATTAATATCCCATAACTGAAAATTCCGGGCAAACGCGATTGGCGCCAGTAGTAGCATGGCCGTTATCATAACCACATAGGGTGCCACGTTGAACAAAAACTTATCTGCACCATCTGGTGTGAGTCCTTCTTTCATCATCAATTTAATGGTATCAGCAAGGCTTTGGAACATGCCTTTTGGCCCAACACGGTTTGGCCCCAGGCGAATTTGCATATACGCGGCCACTTTACGCTCCATCAGTACCAGCACTAAGCCCAGCGTTGCAAACAAGCCAATGGCACACAGGCCTGCCAGTACAAACTCTAACAGTAATGCCCACGCGGGATTAAAGCTGCTGTTGAGCCAATTGTGAATGGATGCTGTTATATGTTCGAGACTAAACAATGATTGGTTTATATTAATAGTTCATTCTTAAAGCTATTAGCTTTTAGCCGTTAGCTCTTTTTTTCGTTCAATATTGTGTTGCGGCACAAGTGTGCGACGCCCGTCCGAACGCCGTCAGCCGGGCGGGCAACGATGGCCAAATAGTATAACAAAAGCCTGGTTAAAAATGTTATTTCTGACAGTCAATGGCTAAAAGCTAACAATTTATCTATCTATATCCGGTATCACCAAATCCAATGTCCCCATCGTGGCTACCAAATCACCCAGTTTACCGCCTTTGGCCATATGGTTGAGGGCCGAAAGATTGGCAAATCCGGGAGAACGAAATTTAATGCGATAGGGCGTGGTGCCGCCTTCACTCACAATGTACACACCAAACTCGCCGCGCGCTGTTTCTACCCGCTGGTAAAATTCCCCCTTTGGTAATTTCAGTACGGCTTTTGTCTTGGCCTGGAAATCGCCTTCCGGGATATTATCGATCAACTGCTCCAGTATTTTAACTGATTCGCGCATTTCCCTTAACCTCACCTGGTAGCGTGCAAAAGAATCACCTGCCGTTTCCAATATTTCTTCAAACTGAATGTTATTGTAAATCTCATAAGGATACAGCTTTCTAATATCGCAATGCACGCCGCTTCCGCGTGCCGTTGGACCGGTGCAGCCATAAGAAATGGCATCTGACGGTGACAGGTAACCGACACCTTTCATCCTGTTTTGAAAGATAATGTTTCCTGTTACCAGTTCATCGTATTCATCCACTTTTGATTTAAAAAGTTGGATGAAATTTTTTACCCTTTTCTGAAAGTTCGGATGAATATCGGCCATTACACCTCCGGGCACTATATAGTTCATGGTTAAACGCGCACCGCAGGTTTCTTCCATAATGTCATTGATATTCTCTCGCTCCCTGAAGGCATGAAAAAAAGGTGTAAACGCGCCCAGATCCATGGCCATCGCACCCCACCACAATTCATGTGAAGCAATACGCGTAAGTTCATCTACCAGCACCCTGATAAATTGTGCACGTGGCGGAATCTCCAGTTGCAATCCTTTTTCCACGCATAACGCACATGCATGGTTGTTGATATGCGACGACAAATAATCCATGCGGCTGGTTACATAAATAAACTGCCGGTAGCTGAGGCTTTCGCACATCTTTTCAATAGAGCGGTGTATATAGCCCAGGTGGGGCTCAACCTTTTTAATGGTCTCGCCCTGCAATGTCACCACCAGGTGCAGCACGCCGTGTGTGGCCGGATGCTGCGGACCGATGTTGATGACCAGGTCGCCTTCTGTTGTTGTGCCGAGTTCTTCTACCATACCCCCTGGCCCCCTAAAGGGGGATTTTAAGTTCATTAATTGAGATTGTTCTATTTAACTCTCCCCTGCACATCTGCGATGTGCTTCCCCTCCCTTTCAAAAAGCTAGGGTGGCATCGCGCAGCGATGACGGGGTGAGTATTTGCTACAGCCTTATCATATTCACCGGATCTTCAAAATCTTTCCGCATTGGATTCCTGCCCTCCCAGCCATCGGGTAAAATCAGTAAGCGCAAATCGGGATGCTGTAAAAACTGTACACCAAACATTTCATACGCCTCCCGTTCATTAAATTCTGCTGTTCTCCATATATCAGACACTGTTTCTATATGCGGTTGTGCACGATCGAGTTTTATTTTTACAACGAGTTGGTGGCGGTGTACCGTGGAAGTAAGGTGATACACCATACTGAGATGGGTTTTCCAATCAACACAGGTGACGCAAAACAGGAAATCGAAATGGGTGTCTTTGTTTTGCCTGAGCTCTTTTGCAAAAGGTTTCCAGGCAGTGGGTTCTACCAGCACATTCACCCATTCTCCAGCTTCTTCAAAAACAGTTGCGGGCAACAACCCGGTAATAATTGTTTTCAGTTCTTCATTCAGCATTTTATTCCTTTCCTGATTTTATTTGTTCTCTGGTCATGCCCTTTTTTATTTTTTCCTGGAGTGAGATCAATGCATGCAACAATGCTTCGGGCCGGGGTGGGCAGCCGGCTATGTATACATCCACCGGTATCACATGATCGGCGCCTTTTACCACCGAATAGGTATTATAAAAAAAAGGTCCGCCACTAATCGCGCAGGCACCCATGGCAATTACGTATTTAGGATCCGCCATCTGGTCGTATAGCCTTTTCAACACCGGCGCCATTTTGTTCACAATGGTACCAGCAATAATAATTACATCGGCCTGGCGGGGTGTGGCGCGGGCTACTTCAAAACCAAA
>Ga0157378_10001439_pt1 | contig 21449 bp, 22 predicted proteins | sample M65metaG_FD_115309 | JGI IMG/M metagenome (GOLD analysis project Ga0157378, IMG submission 115309) | Miscanthus rhizosphere microbial communities from Kellogg Biological Station, Michigan, USA - M6-5 metaG | ecosystem: Host-associated > Plants > Roots > Rhizosphere > Soil | place: USA: Michigan...
ACCAACTTTTCTTCAGAAAATTTTCTTAATGCTCTACTTAGGACTGGACCCTGGATGAAGACCATTATTCCACTTAGTACAGCGTAAAATATACCCAGCTCAGTTATTGACCACTTTAAGTCGGTTTTTGAACTTTGTAACAGGGCTTGCATTCTTGTGCGAATACTTTTCTTATACTCCCTTCTTCTGAGATAGGGATTTCGGTTGATAATCGCTTAGATTCCTTTAGTCTGAATCCGATCACAACTAGCGTGAACATAGATAGAAGTAATGCTGCGAAAATTGGTAATAGTGAACCGAACATAGTACCTCCCAAGATGCCAGCTATTGCAGGACCCAAGATGAAACCTAAATTAGCCGACATGGCCATTTTTCCAAAGTTGCCGCTGCGGTCTTTTTCAGATGATATATCCGAAAGATAGGCATTGGCTACAGAAACGTTACCTCCGGTAATTCCATCGATAGCACGAGCTAAAAATAACACGAGTATTGGAAGACTCATAGTAAAAGTTCCAAAAATAAGAGTGTTGAGGCTCAATTTTTGATCAGGTATAAGGAGTGCAATAAAAAAGAATATCCAACCTACTAGAGTTCCTGCATTACTTAACAAAAGAACTTTTTTCCGGCCATACACATCGGACCCATTTTCCGAGTAGAGGAGCACCAATAAGTTGAAAAGCAGAATAAGTTGCCCCCAACACACCATAAACTATTGCATTTCCACCAAAATCTCTAACTAAAAAGATAAGGAATGGAAGAACGATACTAAATCCCAGTGTGCTTATAAAATTAACTAGTAATATCGGATATAGTTGAATGGTTTCTTTTCCAGTCATTTTCTAAAGATCTTATTCCAACCTAAGAAATCCTCAGTAATAGATCTCGTTTAATCAATCTCTTTATCCTAATCCTATTAATTATTATGTAAAAATTGTATTTGTATACCATCAAAATCATAAGCATAAAATGATGAAGTAAATTGCGTGTCACTTTCGATTAGCTGTTCATCAATGTCAATATGAAATTCTGAAAAATGATCCTTGAGTAATCTAAGCTCGCCTATATCATTCAAATTTATTGCAAAATGATCCAGTCCCAATTCATTATTCCCTGCAGAACTAATGTTCTCTCCGAGCCAAGTATTCGTAGCAACATGGTGATGATACCTATTTGATGCGAAGAAATATGCCCCAGGGTAGGTAGCAGTATGATTTAGCCCTAAAACTTCATTATAGAATGTTTTTGCTTTACCAAGATCAGAAACATGTAAATGAACATGACCTATTGATGTTGTTTGAGGGAGAGAATGCCATTCTAAGTCAGTTGCGGTTGATTCTTTCAATAGGTTCGCTGTGTCCAAAGGCTCCGTTATCATTTGTACTCTCCCGTTAGCCCATTTCCATTTCAAGGGAGACCTGTCTGTATATACTTCAATTCCGTTAAAATCTGGATCATGTATGTAAATAGATTCGGACACACCATGGTCCGCCATACCCCCATAGTATTCAGGATCAAGTTTTTCTCGTAAATGCCTTAGAAAAAGTGACAGAAACTTTCTTCCGGGTAATAATATTGCAAAATGATACATTCCTGCCTTTTGCCTATTTCGAGCTGTTGATAGGCCCTCTTCGTCAGATTCTGATAATGCAACCAAAAATGACTCTGAATTATTATCGTCTGTAGATAACAATGCTGTTTTGTGATTCTTTCTTGCTATACTAAATCCGAGAATAGATCTATAAAACTGAAGTGACTTTTCTAAATTAGATACGTTAAGGTGGACATGATCAATTTTTAAATTGAGAGGATTAAACATACTCATTATGCGATTGTGTCTTATTTAAGCGATTCACGGAGATACATAACAAAATCTATTTGGATACTCGTGGTAGTATCATATGAAATTGAGAATAAAAAGTTACTTAATTCATCTCTTTCAATACTGATTTTTCACTAACATTTTTTTGATCAGAAAATGAACACGGTGACATCATCCTCCAAATAAGTCGACGAGCTTTTCCCATGAAATCTATGAAAAGTTCGGGAATTAGTTTTTCAAGGAATTAAGTTCGCAAGTCACGAAATATAACATGGTCCCTTCCTTAGAACTGGCAACTAGAAATATCATAGGAATTAAAGTTTTAATTTTAGATCACTTCCCTTGAATAAATTTCATTTATTCTTATTTTTGCTTTGCAAATTTACTTGAGTTAAATGTTTTGATAAGGAATGGAGACAGTAAATTCTGTTGTATTAGTTAGTATATTGTATAAATCATAATGTCTCAATTGATTTGTTTAATAGTGTTCACGAGGGTGCCAAAATTATTATCCAAATATAATGGATACTGAACTATTTTTTTCTTGAATATCGTCATTTTCCAAGATATTGATTTACATGAGCATTTGTTAGTCTCAATCCCCTTGTAATTCCAAACCCATCTTCCAGAGTATTAATTTCAGTTGCTTTTAGCATGTCTATATTCTTTCACATTGCTTTTTCCCCTAAACTGTTGCCTCGTTAAAGGCGAGGTCTGCACAAACAAAATATTTAATTTCTCAATAGATCTAGTAATGTTCATTGGCCGGCATCTTTGCAATTGCAAATTATACAGCGGATAGAGAAATCCTAGTCTCATATTTTATCAATTCATTGCAGATGCTTCAACATAGAGGAAAAGCTTACTGGAAAATAATTATGGATAATTTGGTATCTAGTGGTATTGGCCCCTTTCCCGGAGATCGTTCAATTCCAAAAACCGTTGATGACAATAGTAACCTTAGGTATACGATCGGATTAGGCTATTTATCCAAAAGAACCCCTAGGTTTAGAAGCATGAATAAGATCAGTGTGGTGCTTGACGGATTCTTTGTTGACATTGAAAAATTGCATTTGCATCCACTTGTGGGTGACGCGGCTAATGCCGATTCACTTTACAAGATTTATGGTATTTTCAAGAGATTATTAATAGATCAGGAGAACGCTGAAAAAGCTTGTGAATTTTTGGACAGGCATTTGAGGGGGAATTTAACCATGATGTATGATGGAAAGATTTATTCATATAGAGATTCTACTGGCTTTAAACCTCTTGTAAGTGGTACAGACAAGAATAATTCTGTCTCCATAATAGCTTCAGAAAATTCGCTTCGCATCCCTTTCCCAAATATGAATTTTGAAGATATAAGACCAGGACAATTAATCAAGATGGATGTTGAAAATGGTCAGCAAAAAATACTCTCTCTTCCCACTACGAGAACAATGATAGATCCCTTTGAGTTTATCCGAGAGTCTCATGTTACTGCTACTATCAATGGAAAAGGAATTTATGAAACTAGAAAGAGGATTGGAAAGGTACAAGCAGACTTTCTTTCTACACATTCTAACGTAGATATTGATGCAGCTTACGCAGAACCTGATTATCCTAGACCAATGACTCTTGGGTTTAGTGCAGAATACAGGAATAATATTCCAAAATTTGACTTGGGTGAGGCCATAATAAATGACAGGTATGATGATTCCGATAGAATGATAGATTTTTCTGAGAATATTAGTAAGAATAAGATGATAACTTCCGGAAAATCATTAAAATATATTCTTAAACATAAAATTAGCCAAAAAAACATTGGTCTAATTCAAGGAACGATTCAAACTGGAATCACTGCAAAGGAAACTATTTATTATTTAAGAAGGGCAGGTGTCAAATCAGTTTCCGTTATTGTCAGCTATGTCCCAACCGTGGACGGTCGACAGGTTGGCCTCTATACTCATAATAGAGAATTGATTGCCCATAAATATATCGGACAGGTGCCCTCACTAGAGGAACTAAATATAAGGATATCTAAGGAGTTGGGCGCAAATAATGTATTTTATAATTCGCCTTCAATTCTATCCAAAGGTATCGGGATTTCGGAATATAATTTATGGTTTCCAGAATGGGTAAGATTTCTAGAATATGAAAAAAAATGACATTTAAACGAGATGATGATCTCAACCATTGGGAAGGTAACCCTATTAAGAAAATCATGATTTTAGAGAAAACTGTTATAGATGGGGTTAACATACATAAATTTGAGATAAGACAATATACTCATAATTGTTCTCTACAAAGAGAGCATACAATCTATACTATGTATATGGAAACGGACAAGAACAAAATTGAGACAAAGTATAACAAAGGTATACAGATGAGTGAAAATAATATTGAAGGCATTGTGCATTGTATTACCAACTTGAACGGTGTCTATTCAACAATAAACCGACTATTGTTGGAATTGGAGAATTAGATTTCTTAGAATACCTCGTAGTTACGATGCTTGCGGATATTTTTGTAACCGTACAAATAGATAATTACTGAAATATTTTTTCATTAATACCAAAATCATTAACCTACTCACTTTAGATTTTTATCACTCATTCTGGTGATAATGATAGAATTTTTACCGAATGATGAATATTATATCAATTATTCATATCGTAAGTCAATAAAATCTAGTATAAAATCCATAACTTTTTAAATTACCGTTGGTTTTTCCGACCCAGAGATTGCAAAAAATGAAGCTACAGGTTAAAAATATTTGACCAGAATAACTATTTGACTTTTTACCTCTCAAGCTACTAAGAGAGGAAATGCTACCTTGCAAAACCAACCCATTTACCTTAAGGCCATAACTCTAAAAGACATTAGCGATGTGGATTCGATTAAAGATGATGCTAAAAAGCACATGATTCTGATAGTACGAATAACACCCATGGCCCAAAAGGATATAGAAACCCTACGAAAGGCAATAGATGATTTGTATAGTTTTGTTAAATCAGCAGGTGGAGACATTGCAAGATTAGGTGAAGAACGGGTAGTAATTACACCACCAGATGTAAAGATCTGGAAAGGCATACAGGATCTAAAATAATCTTTTAATACGCTCACAATACTTTAATTGATTCTTGCACGAGTGGATGGAAACTTTGTACCTTGAATATCTTGTTTATTGAATTTGCCAGATTTTGACATTTCTTTCCTTCTCCATGATTAGTAATTACCTTTTTTAGCTTTGGTTTCAATCGATTTACGTAAGCCAATAACTGATTGTAATCACTGTGGATACTAAACCCAGGTATCACATCAATATTGCACTTTACTTCAAGATCATTACCGCCTATAGTAATATTCCGCTGCCCTTCTTGAAGGAGTCTTCCTGGAGTAGACTGAAATTGTTCTGATAAAAGAATAACCTTACTCAGAGAATCGCCTGCTATTTCATTAAGATATTTAACTGATGGACCATCTGTCAACATTGAGGATGGACACAATATTATTGATCCATTCCAATTTACTGATGGTTCTAAGCTCACAAGTTTGTTGATGTAAAGGGGATCTTCAGTTCTCTCACTAATTCGCTGCTTGAGTGTTTTTGATAAATATTCCGAATACATCTCATAAAAAAAGAACATGTCCAAAATTTTTTGGTCGACAAAAATATTTTCTGGATTTATTTTATTGATGCTCCTTAACATTCCCAAGGTGACACAAATTTCCTGTGATAAACCGAGGACAGGAACTGGAATCAAAACCCTTCCGCCATTCTGAATGGTCGAATTAATACCTCTGACCAGGCTATCTTCTGCGACCTCTCGAGTAACAAATTTATCGTCTCTATTTCCGTTAGTACTTTCAATCACTAGCGTTTCTGCTCTTGGGAAATTCCAAAAAGCGTTGTCAACAGTATTTAGTCTACCAAATTTCAAATCACCAGTATACAGAATATTGTAATCACCATTTCCAATGTGCAAATGCGTAGAGGCAGAACCTATCATATGTCCAGAATTTGCAAAAGTTATTCTAACGTCCGGGGAAATATCGGTAACTGCTCCAAAATTAAGAGGAATTACTTGAGTAATTAGGCTTTCAATATCTCTTGACGAGTAAAATGCTTCTTTGGTCCTTGAAACATAGTCTTGTAGTACTGATATCATAATTGGAAAAGTAGGTTCAGTACAATATATGGGACCATCATATCCATATTTGCATAAGACAGGTACAGCTCCACAGTGATCAAGATGTGCGTGGGAAATAATAACCGCATCGATTTCATTCATGCCTATCCCATAAATATCCAATCGTGGCAATATGTCATTGTCTTCGTGTTGATTACTCTTGATACCAAAATCAAGCAGTATCTTACTCTCATGAGTAACGATCAACATTGCGCTTCTACCAATTTCTGAAAATCCGCCCAAACAAACAATACTTGCTTCTTCAGAACCAGCAAGTTTTTGTCTAAATATTTTTTCTCCAACTCGTTTATAGAAATTCATTCTTTCTTCTGACGAATTATGTAATATTTGATTCGTGAATCTTATGAGCTTCAAGTCACTTGGTACGCATCTATAAATTAATTTCCATCCTGTTTTTTCAACTAGTGGAATTTCTAATTGGCTGAGCTCAGTTAGAGTTCTAAAATCATTTACAAAAACGGTTGCCTCCCCCAGAGCAGGATCAAAAAAAATTTCAGAAATAGTATTTGGATAAGAAGTGCTAGAACTAATTATTTGTTTGACCGAGTCTTCAGGAGACCTGATTGAGGTATCTGTTCTTATGACTATTCTCTTTTTTATTGAATTCACCATTTTAGAGATGATTTCTTGATTTTCCAAAAGCGTTGTAGGTTTTTTTGAATATAATACAATGAATGGTCCCTCGTATTCTATTTTGGTTATTTCGGATTCAGAGGGAAGATTATTTAGAATAGCGGCAACAATGTTTTGATTGCGTTCTTCATCCTGTACTCTATCATACATATCAATATTTCACTAAGTTATATTCTCTTCATGCAGAAGTTTGTATATTGGAATGTATGACGAGCTAAATAAAGCTTCTTAAACATCACGCACTTTGCAAAGTCTTTCTTTACATTCCTGATATTTCCGGCTGTTATAATTTAATTTCTAAAGGCTAAAATGATCTTAACTCCAAAGCGATAGAAATAAAACGAAATATAACAATAATATACCAAGACTAATTGACATCGGATCCCAATCATTTAATGGAATTACCAAGAAAGATACTAATTGGTAACGATGTAATCTATCAACTTGGATCATTCATAAGAGATTTAGATAATAAGACATCAATAGTCGCGGTCATCTCCGGAAATACTGTAAAAGCAAGAGTGGGAAAAGAATGCGTAGAAGCTCTTGATAGTTTATCTTTAAAGCACAAATGGATTGAGACACCAAATGCATCCATGAATGATATTAATTCTTCTCAATCGCTTGTTAGAAAAGAGCAACCCAATTTTATTGTAGGTGTGGGAGGTGGAAGATCGGTTGATGTTGCAAAAATGATTTCTTTTAATCTCAACATTCCATTCATCAGCGTACCCACTTCAGCATCACATGATGGAATTTCAAGTCCTTTTGTTTCTATCCGTGGTAGGGATAAGCCTTACTCACTTAAAGCGCATGCTCCAATCGGAGTACTAGCAGACACAAGACTCATTTCAGAAGCACCTTATAGACTCCAGGCTAGCGGGTGTGGGGATCTTATCGGCAAAATCACTGCGGTTAAAGATTGGGAGCTTGCGAGAGATGATAACAATGAATATTTTGGAAGCTACGCTGCAAATCTTGCAAATATGAGTGCGAAGATAATAATCGAAAATTCTAGCAAATTGAACTATCGTGCCAATATCAGGACAATTGTAGAGGCACTAATTAGTGCTGGGGTCGCCTCTTGTATTGCTGGCAGTAGTAGACCATGTTCAGGTTCTGAACATTTGTTTAGCCATGCATTAGAATATGTAGCAAAGACAAATTGTGGTCTGCATGGAGAGAGAGTTGGGATTGGTACAATAATTATGTCTAAAATTCATGGATTAGACCACGAGATCATCATAAAAACACTGCAGAATATTAAGGCTCCAACAACTGCTAAAGAGATTGATGTAACCGAAGACCAAATCGTACAATCATTATTAATTGCTCAATCACTCAGACCCGAAAGATACACTATCCTAAACAAAATCAAGATTGATAAGGAATCGGCTAGAAAAATAGCAAAATCGGTCAGTGTCATCTAAATAAAAAGAATTTTGGAACCAGATTTAGATGTCCTTGGAGACACCTACATTTCGAATTCCTATTTCTTTTGCGAGTTTGCTTCTTCCTTTGGTTTTGGTTCTTCCTTTGGTTTTGGTTCTTCCTTTGGTTTTGGTTCTTCCTTTGGTTTTGGTTCTTCCTTTGGTTTTGGTGTAGTCTTTGATTTATTGTAAATTTCCAAAAACTTAATGCTCTCAACTGTGGGAATGAACTTGAACAATTCCGTGGAAATTGCCTTTTTTATGACCTGTAGCCCTTCTATTAGAAAGGACTCCTCTGGTAACGTAATTGCGATTTCGGATTTAACAAAAGATATTGAAATTTTGTCATCATCAACAGGGAGTCTTCTTTTGACAAGAGAAGTTGCTTTCTCTTCGTTAGTTTGTAAGACCTTGAGAATGTTGACGTTATAATTTAGCGTTTTTCCTGCCAATCTATGATTGAAGTCAACCTGAACTCGCCCAGATCCGATGAACCTGACAAGACCTCGTCTGTCATCTATGTCCACTACATCACCAGCCTTAATTTCGTCAGCCTTGTCGCCGAATTTTCTTTGTGGAATCATTCTAACTTTATTTGGATCCCTCAAGCCAAACGCCTTATCTGGAGGTATATCAACATCCAAAGCATCTCCAAGTTTTGCCGTCGATAGAATTTCGTCGAGGCCTTTCAGCACCCATCCTTCACCTATTGACACTAACCGGGGTTCATATTTTATGCTTGGATCATAGAGATTAGATTTTTTAGCATTTTCCTCAATAGTGGTCTCAAAAATTTCATCTGAATCCTTAACTTTAGCAGTATAGTCTATAAGAATAAGCGATCCTTTTTCCATTGTCACGAAATTTGGTGTCGGTTTACCATAATATTAAGCTTAACAACTTGCCACTATTGGGTCAACAAATTGTTTGCAACTGATAATCCATCCTTAATTGGAGGGACACCTAAAATTGACATTGATGATGAGATCGCAGAAAGAGTTCTCATGACGTGGTAACTGCTTACTTCACCCATGCATCCTACTCTAAAAACCTTTCCCTTTAGCTCTCCGAATCCCCCTGCTACTAACACCTTAAACTTTGATGATAACAACTCTCGAAATCTCTTGTCATCAATACCTGGAAGATAATTTACAGCTATTACAACATTACTTCTAGAATTTGCATCGGCAAATGGAGTGAAACCCAATGCTTCCAATCCTGAATAGAATGCACTAGCACATTTTCTGTGTCTCTCAATTCTATTTTGAATTCCTTCTTCGATAATAATATTTAGTGCCTCCTGATAAGCATAAAAGAGGCTAACGGCAGGTGTGAAAGGAGTTTCAAAACTGTCATTATAGTATTTGAAATATCGTTTTAGGTTCAAGTATTGACTTGCCGGAGGATTCTCAATCATGTATTTTTTTGCTTCCTTACTTACAGAAATGGGGGCTATTCCAGGGGGCGCTGCCAAAGCTTTCTGAGTTGCGGTGAAACAAATGTCTACATTCCACTTGTCTACTGGTAATTCATCACCACCGAGAATTGACACTGCATCTACTACAAAAAATGCACCGTGGGCCTTGCAGATATCACCTAATTTAGATAAATAGCGCAAAGTAGTCCCAGTGGATGTTTCATTGTAAACCACGTATAGCGCCTTAACCTTGGAGTTTTTTTCAAAAGCTTCTTGTATCTTTTCTATTGGTGGATTTTGTCCATATGGCGAATTTATCCTGACAGTTTTTCCACCATAATTATCAATAAGATCTGCAAGCCTAGTACTAAATTCACCGTTTACTGGTATGATCACCACATCATCCTTTTTTATTAGATTTACAACGGAAGTTTCGACTGCACCGGTACCTGATGTTGTAAGTACAACAATATCATTTTCAGTTTCAAATACTTTTTGTGTCTTGCTTACGATATCTTTGTATAATTTTCTAAAATCTTCGCTTCGATGATTTATCATCGGGGTGAGCATTGCGTTAATAACTCTATTAGGAACATTGGTCGGGCCTGGAAGCATTACAAGGTATTCCAATTACAGTCATGAAAAGATTATAGCCAATATTTATAATTACGTAAAAATTGGAAAAAGTCATAAATGATTTTATTTAGCCTTAAATTATGCCTACCGAACGTGCCAGGAGAATACTTGATTCAATAGTTGGAAGTGGATTTAATGCATTAATGGTTTTCAAACCGGAGAATATTTTTTATTTGACTGGATTTTGGGGAGAATCTGTGGCCATTTGCACACATGATGAAACCAAACTATTCGTTCCCAAGTTAGAAAGTATTAGGGCGTCAAATGAGTCAAAATATTCTGAAATTATTACTACTGAGCGCGGTGTAGGATTGATCAAATCAATAATACCCTACTTGACCAATCAAAGATTTTATTCCGATTGTAGTGACTATGAAACAATTCAAGCTATTTTACCGAATATTGATAACAGTAAGTTTGTGTTAGATGAAAATCCATTTCGAAATTCAAGAATTATTAAAGATGAATACGAAGTTGAAAAAATCAAGGAGGCGTCGCAAATAATAGACAAGCTGTATGAAATATGCAAAGAGGAGATAAAAACAGGTCTTACCGAAAAGCAATTGCAGTCAAGATTACTCTTTGAAGCAATGAATCTCGAAGCAACATCTACATGTTATCCTTACACTCTAAATCCATTCATAATTGCTGGTGGACCTAATAGCGCTCTACCTCATTTCGAAACGTCAAACAGAGAATTTGCCAGTGGGGATTTGATAGTTGTAGATTTGACCCTGAGATATAAGGGGTACATTTCCGATGCCACTCGTACATTTTCTTTAAACAACATAGATCCTACAATGTCCCGGGTGTACGATCTTGTCAGGAAATCTCAGCACCAGGGATTGGAAAATATAAAGGAAGGAGTTCAGTGTGGAAAAGTTGACGAGGTATGTCGTACAATAATATCAGATGAGGGGTATGGGGACAATTTTATTCACTCTACCGGACATGGAGTAGGACTGGAAGTTCATGAACAACCATGGATTCGTCAAAACGAACCAAAGAAACTAACTAGGGGAATGGTTGTTACAGTTGAGCCTGGTGTTTACATAAATTCCAAATTTGGTGTAAGAATAGAAGACACAGTATTAGTTAATGATAGTGTTAAAGACCTGGTCCTAACTAATTTTACGAAGGAGTTACTAACTCTATAAACAAAAATTCATTATTATACAATGTTAAGTTTTTTTGAGATTATCGTTACTAATTTTTTAGCTATTTCCCTCTTTGATTCAAGTGGAATATGAATAATGGTTTTTTCTTTATCTATTATGTAGATCTCGTTGGAGTCAGAACCAAAGTGGCATCCTTTTCTTGAAACATCATTTGCTACGATTAGATCACCATTACATTCCTTAAGCTTTGTAAAAGCTTTTTTTACCAATACTCCTTCTGAAACATCGTATTCCGCTTTGAACGCCACCAAAAATATTTTTTTGTCAAAATCCTTTATTCTGTCGATAATTTTTGGAGTTGGAATGAGTTTAATAGTTGTAATTCCTTTTCGAGTATCCATTTTGTGGTAGAATTTTTTCCCGGAATTTGCCACTGTAAAATCAGCGACTGCTGCAACATGAAAGACAATATGTTGCTTCTCTTTCAAAATTCTATCTTTCACGACGTTTAGCATTTCTTCAGTGGTACTAACTCTTAGGATGTTCATTCTTGAATCATCTCGGATATCCAAGGAGCCATGGCCATAAACAAAGGTTACATTGTAGCCTTTATCTGCACAGTGTTGTGCAATATTCAAACCCATTTTTCCAGAGCTAAGGTTGGTCAAAATCCTGATCGAATCAATGTGTTCAATAGTCGAACCTGCCGTTACCAATACATTCATTCCAGACTTAATTTTTCCATTCTTATTTGCAATATTGCTGATTACAAATTGCAAAACCTTATCTGCAGAGACGACTTTGGCTTTATCTTCTGATATCGAAGGTTCTAATATAGACACTCCTAATGACTTTAATTTCTTGATATTATCACCTATGATGACGTTTTCATACATGGCCTCATGCATTGCGGGAGCAATAACAATCGGTATTTTTGCCCCGAATGCTACACTCAGAACAGTGGTTACGGGATTGTCTTCTATTCCATTGGCGAATTTACCAAGAGTGTTAGCAGTGCAAGGATATACAATTATTAGATCTGATTTTCCATAGTTGGCAAGGGCGATGTGTTCAAGGTCTGATGTTAATTCGGTAACAGTTGTGTTTCCTGTAGCCCAACTCATTATTTCTGCCGTTAGTAACTTGGAATTTGTTGATTTTGACATCACCGGATGGACTTCTGCTCCATTTCGCATCAGCATTCTACTAAGATCTATTGCTTTATAGGCAGCAACACTAGCAGTAATGCAAAGGACGATATTCATGCCTTTCAGAATATTGCTTTCTTGACCTATGATTTCCTTTGAAACGTGTTTTTGATTGCGAGATTTCTCTGAATTAATCATAACTAGACCCTTTTGAGCATTTCTTCGAGTTTTGCTAACTCTTCTTCATTCATATGGTATGTATGTTCTTCTTGTGGGAACTTACCAGATTTAACTTCGTTTTCGTATTCTTTTATTGCATCAAATATTTGTCCCGCCAAATCCAAATACCTTTTTACAAACTTAGGTTGCATATCTTTATACAAACCCAGCATATCATGAATTACCAAAACTTGTCCATCCACATTAGGACCGCATCCTATCCCTATTATTGGTACTTTAACAGACTGGGTTATAATTGATGATACTTCATTGGTAACTTTTTCAAGAACTATACAAAAAACACCAGCATCTTCTAATGCCCTTGCTTCGCCAATTAGCTTTAATGCGTCTTCAGCTGTTTTTCCCTGTGATATATAACCATGGTAAAGCGGAGTAGTCTGAGGCTGTAAACCTATATGTCCCATTACGGGAACACCAATAGCTGTCAAATTCTTTATTATGTGGACAATTTCTATTCCACCTTCTAGCTTGACTGCATCACAACCGCATCCAAGAAATTTAAGTGCATTTTTAATTGCGTCCGTTAAGCCTGTTTGATAGGATCCAAATGGCATGTCTGCGACTATTAATGGTCTTGTTATTGCTTTAGCAACCCCTTTGCAAAATGTCAACATTTCAGTCATTCCAATTTTCCTTGTCGAATCATATCCCATCATGACGGTGGCTGCACTATCGCCTACAAGTACTATGTCTAAATTAGTCTCATTACAAATACGTGAAATGGAATAGTCATAAGATGTTAGCATTGTTATTTTTTCCTTGTTTCTTTTTTTGTCAATAATTTCTGAAATAGTAACCTTTGATTTTTTTTGACTGCTCATTTCATATTCCCTTTTTAATTACTAGTAATGAGTTGCGTATATTTTCTTTGTTATCAAAAGTCTTAATCAAACTATGTAAATACGACCTTTTCTTCTTGACAAGTTGTTCTGATAACTTTAGCATATTTGGTATTGCGCGCACAATATTATCAATAATAGTAACGTTAGAAGCTATGGCAGTTCTAGATAGAGGATTCAGATCAACGGAAATGACCTTCTTACCCATTCTTACTAGACTTTCTGTTCTATCACCATCTTCTAATGCAACAAAGATAGTGTCAGAGTCCATGATTCCTACTTTATCAACGAATCTGCGGTTACTTGATATGCCGTATACTATGGATTTTGCCTTAGCGTCCACTCCCAGTACCTCGAGTGAACCTTCTTTTCTTAATTTCCGGGCGATTGCACTGGATCTTGCCTCGCTCTTATGAAAAAGATTTACTTCAATTCTCGATTTTGTTGCATAACTGAGTTTGACTAGATCTTTGGCACATAAAGCTGCAGCGTTACCATTTATAGATATAGTTGATTTGCCTGATAATAATAGCATACATACTGCGACTTTTTCAGCGCTGTGTGCATATCTTGTGGTTTTCTCACCTAGCAAATAATCAAATGCTTCGCCTCTACCGTGAGCAATTAGTCCTTGTGGAACTACTATTCCGTTATAGAATCCGTCAACCAGTTTTTCTCTTATAATGAGAGAACTTGTCCTAGGATGATCTGATGGAATTTTATGCATCATTTTTTCTAATTAATCTGGCCCCCTCATTTTCGATATCAGAAATAAACAATTTTGCGGGGAAATCTTTTGAAATATTGTCAATAGTTTTTAGTTCATTTTCTTTTACTATAGTGAAAACTGTTTGCCCAAAGAGTGCTGTACTCCCAGTAAATCCATTTTTTACTAAAACATCAATCAGTCTATTACAGGTTGTATTTGCGTATCCTAATGAACTTGAAAATTCATATGAGAGTTTCAAGAAGTCCGAGATTTTTTTAGTCTTTAGGACTTTCATGATCATCTCGTTGCATTCGTGATTGGATATCTTTCTGATGCTGTCGATAAAATACCGTGTAAAAATGGGCGAAAAACAGAAAATTGCAATTTTGTAATTATTTATTTTTATTACGCTTGTTTTTCCGATACCTGGCGCACCTGCTTTTGTTCTAAGACATAGTCCTCCGTAAAATTCTGAAAGTACCGTACCCAAACCAGTCTTGCACTCTATCTCTGCCTTATGAGCTATCTGGGCCGATTCAATATCGGAAAGTTGCAATGAAAGTGCTTCGTTGAGTGCATACGACAAGCTCAATGCTGCAGATCCACTTGTACCAATTCCATAGCCTATTGGCATATCAACTTCATGATTTACTTTTAGAAGGAACTTTTTGTTTACCTTATTCATGAATTCATTTATGATATATTTTGAAACAAGAGCATCTCTAGAAATGACTCCATTGATTTGAATAACGGAATTGTTCGTATCGCTATCATAAAGCTCGACTGTGGTTCTAACTCCTTTGCTAATGGTGATTCCTGCCCCAAGTGAACCGTGTTCCAAAATAGATTCACCTCTTACCCCACTGTAAAATCCAGTAATGTGACTTGGACTATACGCCTTGGCGATGGCAATAGCAGGAGTTATCTCTAAGGTCATTTTCTATAATAATATAATATTTTGAAAAATATAAGAATAATGTTTAATTAATTTATATGCATTTAAATTATTATGTTTCAGAATGAGCGACGCTTGCAGAAAATAGGAAGTAGTGTCTTGATGTCATTGCCCGCCGAGTGGATAAAGACGCTAGGTCTCAAAAAAGGGGACATACTATCAATTGAAAATAACGATGATAATTCTATCACGATCTTTCCTGCCAGTGACAAAAATAGTCAAACCAAGGAAATAGCCATACACTTATCGGGTCTTTCTCAAGACAAATTGATAAATCAGATATATGGAGCATACCTGCTAGGTTACGACTTCATAAAGATAGTTGGTAAAACTCAAATCGATTTTAACAATAGAGAGATAGTAAAGAAAGCTATGAGAAATTTGATTGGTCTTGAAATAGTTGACGAAGACGGATTGAATATGACCATCCAATTTCTTTTGGACGCTCACTCCATGAATATCTCGAAAATATTGAAGCAAATGAGCTCTATTGTCAGTGGAATGCATCGAGATATAGTTAATGCTATGAAAACTAGAGATACTGATATCGATCTACTTGTGAGAGGAAGAGACGATGAAGTAAATAGACAATATTTCCTAATCGTACGATTAATTAGAACTGCAATGATGGATCGCAGATTAGCCTCGAGTCTTGATTTGAGTAATATTGACATCTTAGACTATAGAATTGCCGCAAACCATTTGGAGAATGCAGGAGATCTTATTTCTAAATTGTCTTCTCAATTGTCAGGATCTTTCGATGAAATTAAATATGAAAAAATAATTGACGCAAATTACTTAATTATGGAAATGCAGGAAAAATCAATTTCCGGATTCATAACCAAGGATACGGAGAAATCCTCTCACGTAGTAACTCTTTTCAGCAAGTTCAATACAATATCAACCTTCTTAAAGAACGATTATATCAAGCTAGAAGGTGATTATCAATCGATATTAGAGATTATACACATAGTTTACACTATGGACGAAATAGCAAGATGTTGGACAGATATTGCTGATTTAATAAAGCCAATATTATTCGACTAGATGAATAAATTAGTATTTTGATTTGTTGCACGATCCGATACACTAACTTTCAAGTTTTTTTATACACATCATCAAAAAATGATACGGGTACCTTACGATATTGAATTACGTAATTTCCAGTGCTATGCTTAGTTGCTCAATATCATACTGCGTTTTCTGCTTCTAAAATTATGACGCACTAGTATTTCAGAAGTAATATGTAAATGGCCACTTTTACCTAAAATATTGCTACTTACTAGCATGATTTTATGACCTCAAAGATCTGTAGTATTTTCTATTTTTCCAGAATTGCAGTACTTGCAGTTGCATGGTGCTACACTTGTCAAAATCAAATCAATCAGCATAGTGATAGATAGTGATTTCTTGTACCTTTAATGTAACTGTTAGGAAAGTAACTTATCTCGTCAAGCCTAAAATGACAATTGTAATGATGATTTGGATGATACTTGTATTAAAATTTGGGTTTTGGGACGGCGTCTTGAATCTAGTTTATTTGAAAATAATTACTAGCTTCTTGAGATCCAGTGCTCATGTCATATGCTAAAGGTGGTAATAATTATTGCCTAGAAAAATTCAAGCTTTCATATTAATAATCTCAAATAACTCATTTTTTACATTAATCGAAGATAAGCAGTAATTTCCGGTCTGGTTAATGGTTTCTTGAATTTATTATACCTAATAATAGTAAAGCCAAAATCCATCTTGGTAGCTCAATGATAATTCGTCTGATATCATTATAGTAGAATATTTATATTCATTAAAATACTATCATTCTCATAACCAGAAAAACTGTTTACGGTAAATGTCCAAAATGTAGGACTAAAAGTCAACTTGAAGTACTATCGAGTAATCCTGGAAATGAGAAATTTAGATGCAATATGTGTTATAATAAATTTACAATGGATGAACTCTGAGATTGTATTCTGCCAATAAAAGGGCATATCATTTTGTAATATAACTGAATTTTTAATGAATTAGTCCAAGTGGTAATGGAAATAGGCAATTGAACGATAATAATGCAACGTATTAATATTGAAATATGCGTGTGTGCAAATTAAGAAAGGATTGGATATTTTAGACGATTCCCGGCGTGCTGTAAAGAAGAATGAAGAGCACGGTGCTTATTTACCTAAACTAGGATCATTCCATGAATCATCACTTCAATATCCAGTAAAAATTGGAGACGAGTATGAGGTGATCATACTAGATATGAGCAGGAATGGAGATTCTGGCGTTACACGAATAAGAGGTCTAGTCACTTTTGTCAGAGGGACAAAACCTGATGATAAAGTAAAAATCAAAATTACCAAGATAGGAAGGGGATATGCTATAGGACAGTTGATTTCATATTTGGATTTATAATTGGCGAAAGTTACAAGACAATGATTAAATTTAATCCTCGCACCTTTTGCCTAGCATCAATATACTCCAATTGGTCTAACAGTCTTGAATACTTTTTTTGATTAATAAAGTATATATCTTGTCGGTTAAAAGATGTGATGTTGAGAATTTTTCTCGTTTTGGTTCTATTGCTCATTCTTCCATTTTGTGGAGTGCACGCTGTTAAATATGCAACAGTACCGAATTCACAGCCACCTGCCTATCTTGTTGCAGAGTGCGATAACGGAAACTATTCATCTACTGCGTGCGGTATTGCTAAAGACCTATCCTCTCTTTCGCCACCTGATATTGCAACTTATGGTTTAATCAATCAGGAACCCACAGTAATTGAACAAAGCCTGAAACTCTTGGACAATTTCACGTTGAATAAAGTATTGCAAAGTATCACTGGAGAGGAACTTGCTCAAATTAGGCAAAAATTGACAAATCAAACTTTCGATGATATTGTACCTGAAACTCTGCGTGAGCCCTTATTAAATAGACTATCTCTCAACTAGTAAATATTATTTTGTAAGATTAATGTTGTAAAATATTATATTTCAAATTGAAGAACTGTTCCTGATGTGTCCTCAAGCCTATTTCGATTTTAAAAAAGTTCAATTTCTACTTATGTTACTTGGAAATATAAAATTAATATTTCGCTAGTCAAATAAGGTTTTATTTATGCAAGTATAAGGTTTGGTATGGAATATTTCCTAGGGATATCATTTTTTGAATAAATTGGAGAGATCTCATAAAGTTCTACTTTTTTTGGCTAGTGTAATTGTAAAATCTTTTCTTATGTCAATCGTTTCAAGCTATGTTTTTTGTGGTAGCATTAGTCCATACATCCTTTTTTTCCATTGTATTAACAATGTTCCTTTTGTTGGGGCCAGTATAGCAGCTGTTGCTATTAGTGGTGCTATTTTTGGGTACTATATAACAAAGCTTAGAACATTTGATTCAATTTTTCCAAATTTAATGATGGGCGATTTTATGGTTACTGCAATGTATTTTGGAGTTTCCTTCTCTGCTGCTCCGTTTATTGTATCGAAGTGATGATTTGGTTATTTGGTATTTGGATATTGGGTATGCTTCTTGCTCCTTTTAACCAGGATTGTACTATCTTAAAAAAGGTAATAGAATATGGCTCATTGGTTGCTCTAGGAACCCTGCTCACTGCACATTTCATTCCGTTTTTGCAAGAATTTCAATCATCGTATACAGTTGGAATGATGGTAACCAGTATTTTGAGTTTATTTGGAGCCGGTCGAGACAAATAATTGGTTTTTTGTGACTAGTAATCAGACATGGCTTCATTGGAGTTAAGATGGAAGTTATGAGAACTGTACTCACAAAATCGTTTTTATTGTTTCTACTGCTTTTAATGTAAACATATTTCTTGTATAATGGCAAATTGCTAGTTTCGGAAATTAGTAATAATAAATATTACCAAATACAGATAACTTGAGATTGCCGTTATCAGACAAATCAATTATATCTATAAATGGTAACGCTGCAGCATCGCGCGCTTTGATCGCATATGTTTAGATATTTTTTTACATCAGACTTTATTTATCTCCTTATTCTAACAGAAATATTATACTCTTTAAATACAACTTTTGAAAACTGCTTAGAAATTTAGAAATTATCTTTCGATAATATTTTGCACGTCAGTTATGCAACCTGATATGTCTTAAAACTGGTATTTTTGATTCATTAGATTATAACTTGCTTTCAAATCCCCCTCCCCATCTCACAGGAGCTTCTTTTGTTAAATATTCCAACATTCTAAAAAGAACTCATGTCTCATCTTACTACATTTAATCAAAATAATTATGAACCAAGATTCCAAAATGCCTATGAATATCTTGACAATATTAAACTTGAAATTAAGGGATTAAAGTCTACAATAGAACTTGAAATTCACGATATTGTTTGTGTTGTAGGGATTTCAGAACTTACAAATATACTTTTAACAAGAATTGGCGTATGCTGCTTACTTCCTAGAAGGTCTTGTGGTTTTATATCCAATTGTACATCTCATTCAAATGTATTAGTTATAGATGCAGTGAACAGCACAGATGTGTATCAATATGTAGAATATGGACGGCAATATGGATTGAATATCAAACAAGTCTTACAAAGAGTAGTGGTAACAAGGGTTTTTACATTATATCAACTTGTACATTTAATAGTCTATAAGCTACCAAATATGATTCATCAATTCAATGCTAAATTAATATTAATTCCGGATTTGTTTGATATGTTTATTCAAGATAAAATCGATATCAAAGAATCTAAATCATTAATAAAAGAAATTATGGATACTATAGTGATATTATCTCGTAAAAATAATATCTTATTTATAACTTCAATACTCTTAAATAAACTTCTTTCTATTTCAGATTTATATTGCAATACGCTACTTCATTTGTTTAATAAAAATATAGAAATTATTCAAAACAAATCCAGTGAGCGATTGAATGTGAAAATAAATGAAAAATCCCATAAATATGGTACTAATTGTGTTACCATAAATAAGAAATATGTAATATCCAAGAACGACTTGCTAATAGTTTCAAATAGGTAGATGATAACATGGGCAGAACAATTCCATCATTAAGAATCTCAAGTACAACTGAAGAGCGTGAATGGAAACCGTTCCGAAATCTCCTTGATAAAACAGATAAGAAGATATTCGATGAAATGTTTTCACTTACACGACTATATAATACTGCATCCTATCAATGTGTTAGACCTGCCAGAATACGAGCTATTTTAATGTCCATTGTATTTCATAATTATAAAAAACTGTCTCGACTATCTAAATCTAATATAAAATTTGCAATGGATCTAACTTGGTGATATACATGATCTTATTTCCGGAAGATGATATTCTAATACGAGAAATCGAGTCATGGAAGGGTTTTGCTGATATTTTATATTCAGAGGACAGAAGATTATTTTTACAAATGTTAAATGACTGTCATAGATATAGTAATGCAATAAATGCTAAGGGAGAACCATTTCCAGCTGAAGCTTTATTGATGACTCTGGTATTCATACAACATAAAATGATTAATTGGTTAATAAAATATCAATATAAGAAATTAAAGTAATCCGACACAAAACTGTTCCTTTATTTATTTGTGAAACTTAAATATCATTACTGATAAAAGGAAATCTAAATAGTACAAATGGAAAAGTTTTCCACATTCTAATATCACTGTAGAATAAATATAATATATCAAAGATCTCTGCTGATGGCAAGTGTCAGTGTACTTTGGCGAGAGGCTTGGTTGAAACCGCTCTCAATCTATGATATTGAAACAAAAGATTGCAAATTCTGTAACAGAAAGTTAAAGAATCAGGATTTTGTCACATCCTGTGAATTCTGCGAAATTGGTATTATGCATGACAATTGTGCTAATGAACACATCCTGAATAAACACAAAGCAAAGATAAGGAGGAAAATAGAACTACACAAGGACAAGCCATTACATGATTTTCAGTAATGTACTATTCAGATTGCGCATTTGTTAAAATATTCTTATATTAAATCTATTTTTGGATAGAATTTCGATACTAATCAAAGAGTACTCTTAGAAATTCGCAGTACTAGTGATCACATGTTCTTCATTTAAGTATCGAGAACGATTTTCTATTTTGATACTAATTCTCTTGTGGCGCTGGATCAGGTAGTCTAAAAAAGTTTACAAAATTGACCAAATATCTGATCGAAAAGATTATTTACAAGAGATAGAGCACTCTATGAGGATGAACAAATACGTATATGTTATGCTGGTTTTTGCCGTCGCGTTTACTGCGATGCAACTTTTAACATGGAGTACAGCAGAAGCTGGGAAATATCCGAGGATTAGA
>Ga0157378_10001441_pt1 | contig 21440 bp, 17 predicted proteins | sample M65metaG_FD_115309 | JGI IMG/M metagenome (GOLD analysis project Ga0157378, IMG submission 115309) | Miscanthus rhizosphere microbial communities from Kellogg Biological Station, Michigan, USA - M6-5 metaG | ecosystem: Host-associated > Plants > Roots > Rhizosphere > Soil | place: USA: Michigan...
CAGAACATCAGCCGTGCGCTTGCCGTGCGAATCCAGCCCCGTCTGATTTGTCACCAACCCGATCCGCACCGGATTCTCCCGATTGGGATTCAACTCGCGGAATTCGTGCGCCTCCAGAATGTCGATCCCTGTTTTAACGTCACCATTGCGAGTCGTGAATCGTCGCTCTGCCATCAACGACTCGTTATAGCCGGTGGTACGGGCGAGACGCAGCTTCTCTCGCTGGCTCACAGTCAACCTCAGGGAATGAACCACTGCCGACGCTAAGCGGGCGCGCAGCGAGATTACTGATCCCTTCCCAATCGGATGAACGGCATTTGTCAGAAGTATGACGTAAGTGTTTGTTGTCGGGTCAATCCATAGCGAGGTACCGGTGAACCCCGTATGGCCAAAGGATCCCACCGGCAGCAACTCTCCTCGATTGCTGGCGAAGGGAGAATCGATGTCCCACCCGAGCCCTCGCAGGCTGGTCGCCGTAGCAGGCTGCTGGGGCGTCGACATTTTCGCGATAGTGGCAGGGCTCAAAATCTCACCCCCGCTCAACAATTGCTGCGCAAAGATGGCAAGATCATCTGCCGTCGAGAAGAGTCCTGCGTGGCCGGCAACACCCCCCATCCGTCGCGCCGTGGGATCGTGAACGACACCGCGCAGCATCTTCCCGCTCTCGTCATATTCAGTAGGTGCAATATGCGGCAGCCATTCCCCAGGGGGAAGGAACCGGGTCCTTGTCATCCCCAGCGGCACAAAGATCTTCTTCTCCGCATACTCATTCAACGGCAATCCCGAAATCGCTTCTACGAGGAAACCCAGTGTCTCGAAGTTGATATCGCTGTAGACAAATCGCGTGCCCGGCGTGTTCTCGGGCTTCGAAGCCATTACCATCTTGAGAGCCGTGTCGCGACCCTGCCATGGCTGCGCAAGATCGAGATCCGGCGCTAGCCCCGAGTAGTGCGTCATCAGTTCTCGAACCGTGATTTGCCCTTTGCCATTCTCAGCAAACCATGGCAGATACGCGCTGACAGGGTCGTTCAGACGGACTCTTCCGCTATCTACTAGCTGCATTACCGCGGTGGTCGTCGCAATACACTTTGTCAGCGACGCAAGATCGAAGATAGTATCAGCGGTCATCGGTTCACGAGTGGGTTCGATTGATCGCGACCCGACCGCCTTCCGATAGACAATTCGGCCGCTGTGTCCAATCACAACGACCGCACCCGGCATCTTCCCCTGTTCTACTGCCTCCTGGACAATCGCACCTACATCCGCAAAGTTCGGAACAGTCCTTCGTGCCTGTGGATGCTCACCAAAAAGAGCAGCGGTGCCAACGAGAAACACAACTGCAGAAAGCATCGCACCTGAATCGGGAATCTTCTTCCTTCTGCTCCACATGCAAAACCTCGATATCCACGGAATTCCACAAGAAGACAACAGCGATTTTACCCAACTGAGATGCGCGCTTGTGTCTCTACCAATCGCTTTCGCTCCCATTCTCTCCTCCGTGTCAGAGCCCTTCTCGCGGCATGCTACCCTGAACAACGATGCGTGCCGTGGTCCAGCGAGTTTCGAAAGCATCTGTCTCGGTTGACCAAGACGTTGTCGGAGAAATCGGACCTGGCTTACTCGTACTGATTGGCGTTTCTGCCACCGATGCCAAAGCCGACGCAGACTACCTCGCCGAAAAGATCGCTGGCCTGCGGATCTTCGAGGACGATGATGGCAAGATGAACCGCAGCGTTATAGACGTCGGTGGAGCGGTGCTCGCGATATCGCAATTCACGCTCTACGGAGATGTGCGCCGCGGCAAGCGGCCCTCCTTCGATTGCGCGGCTCGACCCGATCCCGCCCGCGAGATGTATGAGTACTTCGTCGCTCGAATCCGCCAGCAAAACCTCCGCTGCGAAACGGGCCAGTTCCAAGCCATGATGTCGGTTTCGCTCATCAACGAAGGACCTGTAACCATTCTGCTGGATAGCTCAAAGCTGTTCTAGCCGGCCTCAACCATGCTCATTCGGATGGCGCGCGTACCGCCGGCGTGTTCACCATGTGATAGTTTGACACTAACTTGCCCGACGACGTCCCGTTTACGCCCGGAAGCCCAAAAATGAGTCATCCGTACTTGAGTAACCCGGGGGTCCGCCCCACAGGCGCTCAAGCGTATTCCCGAAGTCATTGTGACCTTACGCGCTACTGATTCCTGCAGGTAAGCTTTAATTCAATATTTCGTATCATAAAAGGAGCGTTTCCCCGGAAGTCCCTCGATGTCCGCCGACCTGCCTCAATCACCACCCCCTTCTCGTCAATAATGCGGGAACTGAAACCGAAGCCGGTGCGATGAACCGGGCGCGTCAGAAGCTGGAGGTGCGAACAATAGAAGTATCCGCCGCGTGTTCCTCTATCTGGGGAGTACACCTGAAGACCATCAATTGGCCAATAAAGGCCACAGAGTGGATACCGAACCGATTGCGTGACTCGTCCTGCCTCACAGAATTTCGGGCCCAATTCAACCGAAGTCGATACAGTTCGACCCAATAGAATGCGATCAATGAGCCCATCGTTTGTTTAGAAGATCGCGAGGGGATTAAAGAACGACCCAGTTCCGCCAGGCAGTCGGAGTGGCGCTGCAACCACTAGAAATTCCCAACGGCGCTCCTCTCGGCATGCAACTGCGACGTCTTCCAGATTCAGGCTGTCTGCGCAAATCATTCCCATGGCTGCAATCTGGAGTGCGTGGATGGGATAGGCGACGCTTTCAACTCCGCTGGGAACGGTTTCGCCATCTCCATCCGGGAAGAAAGCCGATATCTTTCGATCACTGAGAAGCGCGATGGCCGAAGCATGCAGGCCGGCTTTGCCTTCGCCTTCGTAGCTGTTGTCCCACGGACCGAGTTCAAGACGTCGACGATGATGGCCGGTACGGAAGACGAGGACGTCTCCTTCGCTGAGGCATACCCCCTCCGCCCTCTCGCATTGTTCAATTTCATCGGGGGTAACAGCTTCTCCAGGTTCGAGCCACCTGACTCCTCGCAGTTGAGGCATGTCGAGCAGAACGCCTCGGCTGACGATGCCATCGGCATAGGTTGTGATGTCCTGAAGGTTCGATCCGCGTGACGTGATCGCGGCGGCAGTTTTGCCGTTGTACAGTTTGCCTTTGTAGGCAACGTGGCACAGGGCATCGATGTGGGTGTGGCAGTCGCCATGAATCTCACCGGCAATATAATCGAGCGCGAAACCAGGTTCGCCGATCGCGGAAGGAACGTCGAAAGCCTGGGCCATGTAATGTGAGATAGGGTGGGGATTATCAGGGCCTGCGACTTTATTCATGGGTACGGCCATGGAGACCGTGCGCCCAGATCTAACCAAGCCCGCAGCACGACGCACGCACCCGGGACTGATGTAGTTCAAAGTGCCTCGCTCATCGTCGGCCCCCCAACGTCCCCAGTTTGAGACGCTCTGGAATAACTCGTCGAATTGCTGCGCAGTCAGAGGCTTATCCGAAGCTTTCATTTGGCGTGCTCGATCATCTGCCGGAGAATCTCGCTTCCCTGATGGAGGCATCCTGTCGGCTCGTTCAGGTTGCCCGGCAGGACTGTTCTTATGTAATTGCGACCCTCTCCACGCTGGCTATAAGAATTCTATGAATGGATTGTGAAATCCAATGGGCTGCTCTGGTCGGACACAATCAACAAAAGGACAATGGATTCTCATAGACTCTCCATCCCTCCTTTTCTTACAATCCGTCGCACTGAATACCCCGCGGTGAGGCCGGACGAAACACGGAAATATATGAAAGCTGCGGTATGGCACGGCAGGGGCGATGTTCGGGTTGAGGATGTGAAGAATCCTCCCAGGCCGCCGAATGGCCAGATCCAGGTAAAGGTGGCATGGTGTGGAATCTGCGGAACGGACCTTCACGAATATCTGGAAGGCCCGATCTACATTCCAGTTGAGCATCCGCATCCACTCACGGGAGTTCAATCGCCCGTCATCATCGGACATGAAATGTCGGGCGAGATTATCGAGATAGGCGAAGGCGTGACTAATTTCTCTTCCGGCGACCGTGTAGCCGCTTGCCCGATTGTCGGATGCGGAACCTGCCGATGGTGCCTCTCGGGCTCGATGGCACAATGCGACCGCGTTGCTTTTCTCGGAACCTCGTGGACGGGCGGAGCACTCGCCGAACGCGTGAATCTGAAAGCCTACCAGTGCTATCGTCTTCCGGACTCGATCGATGATGCCACCGGGGCATTGGTGGAGCCGTTCTCCGCGGTTGTTCGCGCCATTCACCGCAGTGCACCAGGGCCAAACGATTCCGTCGCTATTGTGGGGACCGGGCCCATGGGCCTCATGGCGATCATGGCGACCCGCATTTTCGGCTGTGAAACCGTGACCGCATTTGAAGTTTCCTCGCGTAGAAGGGAGACAGCAAAGCAGTGTGGCGCTCACGAAGTAGTGAACCCTGCCACCGAGGATGCGCAAAAGCGCGGTCTTGAACTAACAAACGGTCAAGGCTTCGACCTGGTAGTCGAGTGTACGGGGATTCCGGCGGCCGCTTTGCTTGCGGGCCGCCTGGCACGCGCCCGTGGCAAAGTTATGCTGATGGGCGTCTTTAACAAACCCACCGCGCTTGACCTCACCGACGTTGTCTTTCGCGAAAAGTCCATCACGGGCAGTATGAGCGGCTACGGCATGTATGAAGAGACGATTCGCCTTATGTCCAGTCCGTTGTTTCGGGCCGATCTCCTGATTACGGATCGCATCGAACTTAGTCAACTGCTGGACGCTGGTTACCGGGGCCTTCTGGAAGAAAAGGACACTCACATCAAGATATTGGTTAGGCCCGCTCCCCGATTTCAGGGATGCGATCCGGTGGCCTGGAGCAGCAAAATCCAATCGCCATCTCCGGCCTGATTCTTTCCCGGCGGAGTGAATTCCTTTGCTGAGCTGTTTGGAAATGGTCCTCCTGCTACATCCACGAACGAACCGCTGCTGGGATCGAACCATTGTGCTTTCACCGAACTGCTCAGGCTGGCCATATTGATGGTGATCGCACGCACGGTGGGAACATAGACCACGACGGTCGAGCCATTGTCTGCCCTCGCAGCCGTCGCATAGTCACTCTCACTTACCCGCGTATCAACATTCCCAAATGCACCAAAGCCTGACATTAATACCTGATGATCCTGATCGGGAACGAGATCCTGCCATTGCAGCGAAGAGAAGAACTTCTTCCAGATGCCGAGTTGCTCAACTCCCGGCGTATCGATCTTCTCTTTCCAGCCCTCAGCAAAGGACCACGTGTATTTGTTCCCATAGAACTGGCCGATGCCTCCGGAGAGCATTGTCCAATAATCTTGCCGGCGAAGAACGTACGGCGTGCCAAAATCCGGCGGCTCACCGACGTCCTCCCAGTCATAGTGCCCTTCCACCAGGTATGTCGGTATGATGGGCCTCTGGTTATAGCTGTGGAGCATCTGTATGTAAGTTGGCGAATAGGTATACGTGCTGTTCAGCTCAATAAGTGGAGCCCAACGTGGATCGTCCAGAGAAGAACTGGTCCGTACATTGAGTTCGACTGTCTGAAGTTGATTCGAAGCGACGGAGCGAATTCCCTTCGAAACAGCTTGAACAAGCTTGTCATCTTCAGGAATTGTCCAAAGGTTGAAGTCATTTCCATTGAGCCAGGCAACGTTGCTGAAGTCCTTGTAGCGCTTACCTAGGTATTGCCCGTATCTGTACGCTGCGTCCACCCCGTTGTTACGCAGGGCGGGGAGCCAGCCAATCGTCTCGATGGGATCGACAAATACCATCAAATGGTGCTTTTCCGCGAGTTGAAGCATGTGGTCGAGGCGGGTGAAATACGCTTCGTTGGGTTTGCTCAAATCGTAGTGCCTGAAATCCGTTCCGCCTGCTACATACCCCGTGAAAGGCTTGATGCCATCCGGAGTCGTTGCACTCTTATTATTCGGATAGTCATTGCCGGCACACATCGCGTCCACCCAACCAAGCGCATTGAATCCATGAACTTCGCGATCAGCAAAGTAATACTCAGCATCTTGCTCCGTGAGCCGTCCCATCAAACCCTGCGGTGTGTCGCCAACAATCAGAAACGGCTTGCCGTTCTGATCGACAAGATGACGATGGCTCTCGTCCAGTCTGAGCGGATAGGCGGCCTGTGAAACTGCGATGGGTGCAGCGAAGGCAAAAGTGACAACCGACAGGATACAGGAGATCGCTTTCATGAAATGGTGTTGGACCTCGACGTGCACGGCACGCACAGTGTGTATTGATCTTTGAAATGGGAACCGGGCCCGAGGGTACGGTCCACCGCCTGCAGCTGACTATCTTAGAACTCGACGCGGAATGTAGCCTGTCCCTGGCGGTTGCTGAGCTGCGAACTCAGGTTGGTGATTTGTCCAAACGTCGAATCCAGCGAGTTATTATCCGGCGCCTGGAACCGCGTACGGTTGAATGCATTGAAGTAGTCCACCCGAAGGCTGGCATGGACATGTTCGCCCAGATGGAAACTCTTGATTGCGTCAAAGCTCTCCATGCGCAACGGCGGAGTGCGCAGCTCGGAGTAGGCGCGCTTCGACGAACCCAATTCCCAGGGGCCGGTGTTAGAAAACGCATCGGTAGTGAACTGCACAGGCTGTGATGCAGATTTTCCGGTGAAGAAGTCTTTTGACTTGCCATAATTGAAAGTCTTCAGGTGCGCCCCATCCACGATGTTTGGTCGATCAAAGCTATTAACCAGCAGCGGGTTGAAACCATTGTATGTGCCGAATGCAAAGCCTCCGGAATAGGTGAGAATCCCGCTGACCTGCCAGCCGCCGATCAGTTGAGAGAGCCATCCTCCCGAGGTCAAGTACTTCTTGTGCGGACCAAAGGGAAGCTCGTAGGTACCAACGAATTTCACGTCGTAAGGATGGTCCAGATACGAAGGTACATACTCCGGAGCCGGATTATAGGCATTCATACCATTCGGTGAGTAAGGGCCAGATCCGATCGCAGTATTTGCCAGCAGCCGCGATAACGTGAGGTTCGCGAGATAGCTGAAACCCCCTGTAAAGCGCTTTTCCGCCTGCGCCTGGAACGCGTTATAAAACGCCGTGCCGTCCATCTCATACACCGGGAAGTACCCTGCGAACTGCGGATACGGCGTTAACGCCTGTTCTAGGGTTGCCGCGCTGCCGAATTGATCCACGTATTCCGGATACGGCAAAGTGAATCCTGCAGCGACTACATCCGGATCGAGAATGTGTTTGCCCAGCAACGAACCATATTGCAGTACCGAAGGATTGGGTTGATTGGATAACTCCAACGTCGTCGGCAAGTGAATGCCGCGATTACCGACATAAGATGCTGTTAAGAACATGTCCCACGGCAACTCGCGCTGCACGCCGATGCTCCACGCTTGATCGTAGGGCGAGATTCCGACCGACCGGGAATTCGGAAGCTCCGGGAACTTGTTGTCCTTGTCGTATGGGAAATCGAAGATGACGGCCGCGTTGCCAATGGAGGGTGAGAATGGTAGTTGTTGCGGATAAGGAAGCGCTTGCGTGTCCCAGCTGCCATACCCCGGCGTGCTGCTTCCAGTCGCGGCCCTGATGAAGGAGCCGTTCTGCAGGTTGGACATGAAGGATGCTGCAAAGGACGTGCCGTATTCGTACGCGCCTCCGTTCAGGAACGTGAGATAGAATCCCGTTTGGAGAACTGTCTTTCGGTTCAATTGGTACGATACGCCCAGCCGCGGCTGCCAGTTCTTCCAGTGAATAGCTGCGCGATTGATGCCTGCGCATTGATCACAGTCGCCGAATTTCGTTGCGGCGCCCAGGCGCCCCGTCGCACCAGGATTTGCCAAGCTGCGATTCACGAAGATGATGTTGTTGTGCGCTTCGGTAAACGGCACCAGGATGTCATAGCGCAGACCGGCGTTGATGGTCAGCCGATCGTTCACTTTGAAGTCGTCCTGCACATAGAAGGCGAACGCCTTGTTGCGCAGCTTCGACTCACTCGCAAAATTGCGCTCGCTGGCATCCACGAGCCCAAGCAGGAAGCTGGCAAATGAGCTGCCGTACTGTCCAAAATTTGGATCATTAGAATCGGGGGTTGATGTGGTTCGCTGGCTGAAGTTGAATGTTCCGCTGCAGAAGTTGCAGTTGATGACATTCTGCGCGGTGCGCCTGATCTGCACGCCGAAATTCACGGAATGGCGCCCTTTCGTCCAAAGCCAGTTGTTGACACCCACGATGCCCAGCATGCGGTTGTTGTTGACGGTAAGTCCGCCCGAGCAGCATTCGAGATACGCGCCACCATTTACGCCCCACGTGCTTGGCGCATTCTGGCCGTCAAATGTAACCAGGGGCATGGTGGTTCCACCTTGGACGGCGTCGAAAGTCACTTTGTCGTTTGCATTGTGTTGTCCGACGATGGTTCCTATGGCGTCAGCGCCTGCGGTCACGACGAGATTCTGCGAGATGGTCTTGGAATAGTTCAGCACATAACCGGTGCCCAGGGTCTCGTTCGTCACTTCGCTCTGAAGAGGATTTGCGGCTTCGACGATCGGCGCTGAGGTGAAGAACGGCGAGTTGACCCTATCGCGCCATTGGCTGAAATGAATGTTCTGTGTACTGGTTATGTTTTCGTCGATCGTATAGTCCCAGAGCGTTTGCCGGATGGGAATCGATCGAACCGCTGGCAGTTTATTGCTGACCAGTCCTCCATTGATTCCATTCGCGTCGGGATTCGGAATCGAAGAGAGCAGCGACTGGGCAAGGGGGCTGAACCGGCTAGACGGAATCTGATTTCCGGGAAACGGGTTGCCGGTTTCAGGATCGTAGATTGGGATCAACTGTCCGGAGGAGTCGACAAAATTCGAGAAGTCTCCCTGCTTCATTGCCGCAGTCGGTACGGTTCCGATGTCGTCCAATGCCTGGTTCTGACGGAACCAGTCGGCGCTGAAATGGAAGAAGGTGCGGTTTCGTCCGTTGTATAGATGTGGGATCACTACAGGTCCGCCGACCGTGAATCCGTAGTCATTCTGCTGATTGATAGGCGGCTCCGGTCTGCCCGATGCTGAGAAACGTGTTGGAAAGAAACCGGCCGAATCGAAGAGTTGGTTGCGCAGGATCTCGAATGCATCGCCATGCAAGCTGTTTGTACCTGAGGCCATGCTGAATGTAACCGCCCCCTGGCCCAGACCATACTGGGCGTTGAAGGTAGACGTGTTCACGCGGAATTCATTCACTGCCTCATATGGCGGGTTGATGCTTGTCTGGTTCCCTTGGAATTGAATGAAAGCTACTGGAATGCCGTTAAACTGGACTTCGTTCTCAAACGTGACGCCGCCGTTGATGGCGTGCGATGAAGCACTTCCCTGTACGCCTGGCGCAAGGTAGCTGAACGAATCAATCTGTCGTGCAAGTCCGCTGATCTCGATGGGGGCAGCGTCGACCAACTCGGGCTCAAGGGTCGTGCCAATCTCCGGAGAAGACGTATCGAGCGAGATCGTCGTGCCTTTCACGTTCACCGTTTCGGAAGTTGCGCCGGGCTGCAGCACGACCGTAATGCTCGACATCTTCGCGATTTCCACCACCACGGCGACTTGGGTTTTTCTGAATCCGTTCATGTCGACCACGACCGAATACTCGCCCGGAATCAGCCCAATACTATTGAACATACCTGCCGTGGAAGTGGCCGTCTTTGACACAACACCCGTGGCAGTATTGGTGATCATAACGCGGGCTCCGCTTATAACTGCCTGGCTCGAGTCGACTACGGTCCCGCTAACTCCGCTTTGAACCTGCGCACGCAACTGTACAACAGAAGCCAGCATGGCCATGCAGGCAATGACTGGGAGGAGCACCACCTTCACGCAGGCCCATCGATAGGGATTGGCATTGCAGTTCTTCTCTTGCACATTCAGCTCCTGGTCGCTCGCCTGTGGGTTACCTATCGCAGTCGAAACTGGCGCGCGAGTTGTTTGTCTGCGATGGGTCCATTCTGGATCGCGGGGAACTGCCGCCGGACAACTTGACGGATTCCGAGCATGGACCAGGCTGCGGAGTGCTCACATGGTCCCGTCAAAATGCTTTATCGGTATAGTGGATTTCCACGATTTTTTTGTAGAAAGCTACTGGAGATTGCGCGATCGACTCGAAGCGCATGTTCCAGACGCGCGTCTCCCCGAGCGTGGCACGCATGGCGCGAGGCGCTCCTATTGCGCCGTCTGCATGCTTGGATCAACCAGCAGCCAGCGACTCAGATTCCGCTTCTTAATTGATATACCCGTTCGCTGTTCATCTTTCCCGGCGAACGTTCAACTATGTGTTCCGCATGCAATCGCGGCATGTGATAGGGCTGGCTCTGATCACCGAGCGAGTTGTCGCGAACACGACGGCGATACGTCGCCGGTGTCATACCGACGATTCGCCGAAACACCGTCCCGAAGTAGCTCTGATCGCAAAAGCCCACCTGCTGGCTTATGCTTGCCATCGATTCCTCGGTCCGGGCGAGAAGAGCCTGCGCGCGCTCGATCCGAAAATGATTGAAATACGTCACAAAGGACAAGCCCGTCACTCGCTTGAACAAGCTCATAAAATGCGACTCGCTCATCCCGCAGATACGCGCCGCTTCTCTCACCTGGATGGAGTCGCCGCAGTTTTCTCCGAGGTAGCGGAATAGCGGGCGCAACCGATCCAGATTCTGCTGCTGCCGCTGGTAAGTCTCTACTGTTCCAGCGTATGGCGCGTATTGATTCACGAGCAGCATGAGGAGCATTTTGAGATAGGTCCTTACGGCAAGAAGCCCGCGAGCCGATGTTGCAGGAATCTCAGAACGAATGCGGAGCATGAGATCGAGTACCTGGCGAGGCACACCGGTCTCCGTCGGAATCACATGAGGGAAATCCTTATCCTGCAGAAGAAACGGAGTGAGGTACTGCGCGCTGTCGCTCGCCCCGTCGCACCGAATCAGGTCTGGCTCAAAGAAGAGCGCTGCAATCGTTACCGGGGCTGATGATTGGCATTCGATGCGGTGATAGAGCGTGCTGCCGATGATTGCAAGGTCGCCTTCGTTGAACGGCAGCAATCGATCCTGAATGTGGCAATTGGCAGAACCAGAGCAGAGATACAGCACTTCAAAATACCCATGCCGGTTCATGCGCACGCGATGCCGATCATCTACCGTCAGGAACAGAACGTCAACCGGGCACGGCGTATCGAATGACCAGGTATGCACCCCTTCCGCGTTGATGCCCGGCTCAACCAGATCGAAATGGTTCTTGCAGGACTCCTTGGGCAACTTCATGCGGCGCGGAGGACCACTGTGCCGGCGAGGTTTGATGACCATACTGCGAGCACGGGAATCAGTGCTCGATCGGGAAGACTTCTTCAACTTCGCCATTGCGAACTCCATACATTCTGGAATGCAGATTAACGGTCCCGTCGCTATAGTGGACGCGAACTTCAACTTTTTGACCGACAGTAAACGAAGAGGAGTGATCATCGAGTGCGACGATTGCGTGCTCCGCATGAAGGGCCAAGATCCGCGCTCCACGCTCTTCCTTCAATGCAGGCAAACCCCGCTCGCCGCTGATGGCTTTGACGCCGCAATCAAGCACAGCGTGCTCTCTCCCCCGCGAACTGACAACCGTGCCCAGCACAGTGAGCGCGCGACGAAAAGGCGCGCCGCGGCTCGCGTAAAGGTCATCCATCAACAGATAGGAGCCTGCCTGAATTTCTGTGATGCCTTGATAGTTGCCTGAGACCTCATACGTTCCTGTGCCGCCGGTCGATCTGATCGGAGCGGGAATGCCGGCATTCTCAAGAAGCATCGCTGACTCCACGATCGCGTTGCTCCCTTCGCTAACCACCTCGTCTCGTTCAGGACTTGGCGGAATGGCTTGCAGGTGCCCGTCGTAGCCCATGATGCCGCGCACAGCCAGACCATTCTCGACCGCATAGCGCGCCAAATCGAGTGCAGCCTGTCCTGGCACCACTCCACAACGGTAAAGTCCTATATCAAGATCGATAAGCACCTCGACCTGCGCCTTGCGATTGCGCTGGGCCGCCGCAAGATCGCGGACCGAACAGCAGTTGTCAACACAGACCATAACCGATGCTCTCAAGGATAAGTCCGCTAGGTGCGCGGCCTTCTCCGGACCCGCGATCTCATTCGCGATCAGGATGCTTCGTATTCCGTGCTCAACGAGAATCTCCGCCTCGCGCAGCGTCGCACACGTCATGCCGATCGCTCCGGCACGCAACTGCTTCTCCGCCAGCATTGGTGCTTTGTGATTCTTGAAGTGAGGACGCAGCTTGCACGGCCGCTTGGCAAAGAAACTCGCCATGTCACGGAGATTCAGCTCCATGGCATCGAGGTCCACAATCAGCGCCGGCGTCTCGATCTGGTCCAGTCTCATCGCTTCAAGGCAGGATTTCTTCGTAGAGTTTCACTTCAAATCGGTCGACAAGTCCGGGCCGCACTTTGTCGAAAAAGTTCGCAATGTAGTGCATTGCACAGTGATCGTCAAAGGCCTTCTTGTCCGTCCACTTCTCGATGAACGTTATGCCGTCTGGCTGATCTACGCATTGGTTCAACTCGTACCGAATGCAGCCCGCTTCGGCATGCGTCGGCTTCATGAGCACATGCAGCGCATCGATTAGCTCATTCGTCTTGCCTTGCTTGGCAAAGAACTCGGCAACGCACACTACCTGGGTCGTGTTCTTATTTGGCATATTGACCACTCTCTTCCATCGATTTAAGGGATTGGTAGAGATCGAGAGCCTTCTCCGGCGTCTCCTCTCCGTGTACTACGGCGCGGACGGCTTGGATCATGGCTTTCGGCGCATCGCACTGGAAGATGTTGCGGCCCATGTCCACGCCGGCAGCTCCTTCGTTCACAGCCTGGTAGCACATTTCCAGGGCGTCGGGTTCTGGCAGCTTTTTTCCTCCCGCGATAACAACCGGCACCGGACATCCAGCGGCAACGCGTGCAAAGCCCGATTCGCAATAGTATGTCTTCACGAAGTGGGCACCCAGTTCCGCGCACATACGTGTCGCTAATCCCAGATACTTTGCATCCCGCACCAACTCCTTTCCGACACCCGTCACAGCCATTGTGGGGATGCCGTGGCGATTCCCGGCATCCACGATCTCGACAAGGTTTCCAATCGATTCATGTTCATGTACTCCGCCGATATACACCTGCACGGCTAGCGCCGCCGCATTCAACCGCAATGCGTCTTCGATATCCACCGCGATGCGCTCGTTCGAAAGCTCCTTCAGAATGCTCTGCCCTCCACTCGACCGCAGCACCACTGCCTTGTTCATCTCAGGCGGTATGCAGCTGCGCAGGGCACCTCGCGTGATCATCAGGGCATCGGCGTATGAAACGAGTGGCGTGATCGTAATATCGATGCGCTCCAACCCTGTCGTTGGGCCCTGGAAGTATCCATGGTCCACTGCCAGCATTACTGTACGGCAATCGTTGGGCGAGAAGATGCGTGCCAGACGGTTCTTCATTCCCCAGTCAAGCGCATTGCTTCCCCTAAGCGCGAACACAGGGCTAGCCTGCGGCACATCAATATAGAAGTTCTTGCCGTCCTGCATGTCGTGCGTATCGGCCATATCAACCCTCCTCATGTTCGGCGAGAGCAGAGCGGAAACCCTCAAAGAGAAGTGCGATCGATGTGGCTCCGGCATCCGCCGACCCCCGAGACTTCTCGCCGATGAATTTCGCTCGCCCGTATCTCGCGATCATATCCTTGGTGGATTCCGCCCCCGCATGCGCAGCTTCGGCAGCCATTTTCATGGCCCAAGCTATGGGTTGGTCGTCGTTCGCAGCGGTCTCGAAAGCCAGAACAGCAGGCACCAGTGCATCGATCATGGTTTTGTCGCCGGGCCCAGCCTTGGTCTGCTTTTGCACGGCACCCAATCCGGCCGCAAAACTCGCCGCCAGCTGCTTGCAGTCGCTCTCTGATTCCATAGCCACATCTCCCATCCCACCGATGAAGATACCTAGGAGAGCACTGGATGCTCCCCCGTCTACTCCGAGTACCCTCCATCCGGCATCTTTCAATCGGACATTCAAGGACTTGTCACTCTCCTCCTTTAACTCGCTCACAAGCACCTCAATTGCCCTCACCATCGTTGTGCCATGGTCTCCGTCGCCTCCAACGGAGTCGAGCTGAGACAGCAATTCCTGATGACTGCGGATCTCCTCCCCGGCGCTGGCAAACATACGTCGCAATTTCGACATGCGCATCAGGTCCGTCATAGCATCTTGAAGAACGGCGTATCGGCAGGTGCATCCCACAGCTCGATCAACTCTCTGTCCATCCGCGCAACTGTCATCTGGAACCCGGCCTGCTCCTGTGTCGTGATGAATTCGCCAATTGCGCTGCGGACCAGCTTGATTTCCTTCGCTTGGAGCACCCGCGTCACGCATCGGAAAACCAAGTACAATTCCATCAACGTAGTTGCTCCTGCGCCATTCAGCATTACCAGTAATTCCTCTCCAGCATTTACTCCCAGATCCGCTATCAGTCGTTCCAGCATGATCTCGGTTGTCTCGTCTGCTGTCTTCAACTGCATCCTTCCGGTGCCCGATTCGCCATGCTGGCCCATGCCAATTTCCATCTCGTCGTCCTCCAGATCAAAGATGGGCAGTCCGGTGGAGGGATGCGTCGCGGTACGCACCGCAACGGCAAGCGTACGCATGTTGTCCGCCATGCGTTGCGCCACTTCGCAACATTTCTCCAGCGGAGCGCCTTCCTCGGCGGCGGCGCCCGCTACCTTATAGACAGCAACGCAGCCCACCAGACCTCGGCGATCACCGATCGGATTGGAGATGTCTTCTTCGGTCAATACCATCTTTACGTCTAGGCGTTCGCGCTCGACCTCCTGCATTGCGATGTTCGCGGACAGAACATCTCCCGCATGATTGAGGACGATCAGCAGCGCACTTTGTCCTCCGGCGCAAGCGTCTCTGAGAGCCTCAATGCATTTCACCGCTCCTGGTGCCGCAAAGATTTCACCCGCCACACTGGCGTCCAGCATGCCGCGTCCCACAAATCCACTCAACCCCGGTTCGTGCCCGCTGCCTCCAATGGTGATCAATCGAACCTTGCCCCCCGCCTTTGGAGTAGCACGCACGACGGTGTTGGATCCGTACAGCTTCACATGGCGGGGAAATGCGAGCGTGTAACCTTCAAGGAGTTCCGGTACCAGCTGTTTCGGATCATTGATGAATTTCTTCATTCTCATCCTGTCACTCCCTGTCACTCGTAAACTGATGGATCGGTCAACACCATGGGCTCACGGAACTGTCGCGTATGCGCAGCTAGCACCAAGAAGCCGACAGACAACCAGATGCTGCCAGCGATTTTTGCGGGCCGGCTTAGACCTATCCAGATGATGGCGCAGAACAGGAAGCCTAACGCCGGGACGGCCATATCTAACATCCAGCTTCGCGCTCGCTGGTGAGTTCTCCTGAACCAGAAGTTCCAGATCACCGCGGCGTTCACGCCCATAAAACCGAGAAACGCGCCGAAGTTGAGTAGCTCCGCCGTCAGTTCGTAGCTCATCACCTGCGCGCCTAAGTAGGCCAGAAATCCCAACAGCAGAATGTTGATCCATGGCGTGTTTCGCACTGGATGCAAGCGAGCGAAGATTCTTCGCGGAATCACATCTTCCCGGCCCATGCCGTACAACAAGCGCGCCGCGCCAACCTGCGACGTGAGGCCCGCGCCGATGTTGGCGATCACAAGAAGGATCGCCATCGCCTGGAAGAGCCAGTGTCCGCCAACTCGCCCGGTCACATCGACGAACGCGGTTTCCACGTTTCCATAGCTGGTGTAGTCGGGCCACGCGAGATGAGCCAGGTATACGAGAAGCCCGCCAAACGTCCCTGTAAACAGGCAAACCACAACGGCGGCGAGCAGAACATTACGGCGCGGATTCTTCACGTCCTCCGCAAGAGTGGTAACCGCGTCGAAGCCGAGATACGTGAGCGCTGCAAATGAAGTGGCAGACGCGAGATCCCGCGCTCTGAACGTCGCGCGATCGTACAGTGGCTGCAATGAAAACAGCCCGCCCATCCCCTGATGCCCAACGATAAACCGGGTTGCCAGCACAATAAACGAAACGAGAACCGCAAACATGAAGAGCAGCATCACCTCGTTGGCCCGCGCAGTGTAGCGAATTCCGCGCAGATTCAGAATTGTGATGCCGCCGGCAAACAGCAGAGCACCAATGGGAAACGGCATCCATGGGATTGCGCGTTGCAGCGAGAGCGTTCCGTAGATCACGCAGAACATTGGGATGAAAACGTAGTCCAGCAGCATGGCCCACCCCGCAACGAATCCGAGGTACGGATGAATGCCGCGGCTGACATATGCGTATGCAGAGCCAGCCGAGGGATAGACCGCAGCCATGCGTCCGTAGCTGATCGCAGTCAATACCATCGCCACCATCGCTGCTAGGATCGTCACCACCACGTGACCGTGCGATTTCGTTTCCGCGAGGCCGAACACAGTCGCGGGAGCGCTCGGCGTGACAGCAACTATTCCGTAAAAGATCAGATCGCGCAACGAGAGCACCCGGTGAAGTCTTTGAACTTCACCAGCGTCATGCATTGTCATGCCGCTCCTCTCGCCTTTCCGGCCGGTTGGCACTGCGGCTGCGAGTTCTCTTTTTGCTCATGAGGAAACATCCAAACTCTCCCCTGTTTCTGGAAAACCTACTAAACCTCGGCGGTCTGTCCCCCGTCGACATGCAAAATTGCACCGGTCACGAAAGACGCGTCTTCCGAGGCGAGAAACAGCGCGGCGCCGGCAATCTCCTCCGGTCTCCCTAGTCTCTTCATCGGAAATGTCTCTGCAAACGTCTCAAGTTCTCGCTGCGTTAGCGCCTCACGCAGCATGGGTGTATCGGTTGGGCCCGGACAGATCGCATTTACGCGAATGCCAAGCTTTGCATAGTCAATCGCCATCGAGCGCGTCAGCAGGGTGACCCCTCCCTTGGATGTGACGTAAGCCGCAGCGTGCGCACAGGCATCGTGTGAGCCCGTCGTCGATGCGACGTTGATTACTGCACCTCGCCCCTTTGCCACCATGTGCCCCAATGCGGCCTTCGAGCATAAGAAGGTTCCCGTAAGGTTTACGGCCATCATCCGGTTCCATGCCTCTTCTGTAGTTTCGAGCACGGTCCCGTATGCGAGTATGCCGGCGCCGTTGAACAGGATGTGCAGATCGCCATGTTCCTCAATGGTCCGTTGAACGACCCTGGTCACTTGGCTTGAATCTGACACATCGATGCCTGCAAAGGTCGCTTTTCCGCCGAAAGCGCGAATCTGGTCTAGCGTCTCCTGGCCGCCGAGTTCACTCGCGTCCGCAACCATCACCTTCGCGCCTTCCCTGGCAAAGCGAACCGCCACGGCCCGTCCGATGCCGGACGCTGCGCCGGTAACCAGCGCTACCTGGGAAGGAAGCCGCATATCATTCTCCTGTCCGGTCCCTGGGGATGTTGAGAGGTCCGTTGAGAATGGCCCCATGTTCTTACACAAATCAGGTGGCTGGCTATAAGGAATCTACGATAGGTCTGTTGGGAAACTCCGGTTTTAGATCCGGGCCAAGTGCCCGATCGTTGTGCTTCAACAAAACTTTCCTCAATCCTAAGAGACTGCAAGGAAGTCCGGCCAGTACTATGCTGTTTCGGCACAAGAACGAGATTTCTCCAGCCAATCCCCAATCGCGAATGAACGAGAACACATGAGATTATCTGGCAAAGTAATCGTTGTGACCGGCGCGTCAGTTGGACTAGGCCGTGCCGTGACGGCCCGGTTCGCACGGGAAGGCGCCTCTGTCGTGGCAGCCGATGTGAACGAAAGCGACGGATCGGGTCTGGTCCAACAACTCAAGTCGGAAGGTCTAAACGCCATGTTCGTTCACACGGACGTGTCGCAGGAAGCAATGGTGAAGGCACTTTATGAGGCGACCTACGAAGAATTCGGCCGGGTAGACGTGCTGTACAGTAACGCTGCTATCCTCCTGCCCGATCGAGACCTGCCCATTCACCAGATCAGCATGGAGACCTGGGACTGCGTGATGAATGTCAACCTTCGTGGTGCTTTTCTCTGCGCGAAATATGCCATCTCCTCCATGCTGCAGAACGATGGGGGATCTGTCATCTTCCTTGGCTCGCCAACCGGGATGGTCGGGTGCGCGCCGGCGCTGACCGCATATAGCACCAGCAAAGGCGCAATCATGGGATTGACTAGGGTGTTGGCCGCCGCCTACGCGCGCGACAAGGTACGCGTCAACTGCATTGTGCCCGGAACTATGGATACCCCCATGAACTCGTACATCCTCACCGACTCTGCAGTCCGCGAAAAATACCGCGAAGCAATACCTCTCGGCAGGCTCGGCAGCCCCGCGGACATTGAAGGAATTGCGTTGTTCCTGGCGTCCGATGAATCATCGTATTGCACAGGCGGCTTGTACATGTGCGACGGTGGCTTGACCGCAATCTGATACGGAGGAGGACCTGATGTTAAATACCCTGAAATCTGCACTGATTGCGTTTCTCTCCGCTTCGCCTCTCATCGCCGGTGCGGCTCCAGCCAATGTCTCATTCTCCTCCCCCGCTAACCAGATCGACCGGTACCGCTTTGTCGAAATCATCGCCGCCGTTCAGTCGCCCGACGCCTCAAATCCATTCAAGGATGCGTCCCTAACCGGCACCTTTGAAACAAGCGACGGTGTTCACCGACGTCAGGTTGAAGGCTTCTGCGACTCAACCGACGGTTCCACGTTCCGCATCCGCTTTATGGCTCCCGAAGCCGCCGACTATAAGTACGTCGTCACCTACAAGCAAGGAAACTTCGAAAAGACTTCCAGTGGTAATTTCCGCGCCATCGAAGCCCACCACCGAGGAATCCTGCGCGTAGATCCTGAATATCGCTGGCACTTCATCTGGGAAGGAACGGACGAGCACTACTTCTTCAATGGCACCACTGCGTACTGGCTCGTGGGCTGGCGCGACGAACACATCATTCAATACAGCCTGGATCGGCTGCATCGCCTCAAGGTCAACCGGCTTCGTGTCACCATTGCGGGCCGCGAAGCTTCAACTCTCTTCGGCGAGCCTGTCATGACAGGGCCCAACTGGACCGTATTCACTGCCGCTTGGCCCGCTGAAAATGCCGAGGACCCTTTTCACCCCGGCTTTGACTATAGCCGCTTCAATCTTCCCTACTGGCAGAAGTTTGAGCGCATGCTTGAGTTCGCGCGGGACCGTGACATGATCATCTCGCTGGTTCTTGACATGAACGACGGGAAAGTACATCCATCCGCCGGCAGTGAGGACGAACGACGCTTCATCCGTTACGCTGTTGATCGTTTCGGCGCATTCTCCAACATCACATGGGATATGGGCGACGATCTCGACTCGTACCGCGATGAAAAGTGGACGCACGATACCGGTACGTTCATCCAGCAGCAAGACCCGTATCAGCATCTGGAGACGAGCCACCCGGCCATCAGCAACGAACATCAGGATCGCGCTTCGTCATGGTTCGGGTTTACCTCCTATCAGGAGTGGTCGCGCAACCAGCACTCTCTCATGCTCGAATCCCGCAAGTTGCAGGAGAAGACCGGTCGTATCATTCCGCAAACCAACGAAGAATACGGCTACGAGGATCACTACCCTCACTGGGCCGCGCCAGGCTCCGATTCCGCCGATGTTCTGCGCCGCACTGCATGGGATATCGCCATGGCCGGCGCATATGGAACTGCCGGCGAATCTGCTCGCCGGGGAACCAATATCTGGCCAGACACCGGCGGTGGTTGGCTCAACGGCCGCGGAGACGATACACAGGCGATGTTTCTGGGCTACGGGCACATGGTTGACTTCTTCACCAGCTTCGAATGGTGGAGGACCAACCCTCACGATGAACTCGTCAGCAATGGGAATTATTGCCTTGCGGACGTGGGAAAGACCTACGCGGTTTACCTTCCTCACGGCGGTTCCGTGACCGTGCATCTCCAACCCGGCCGGTATCGCGCCACCTGGCTCAGCGCAATGACCGGCGAGAGCATTGACCTTCCCGCAGTCGCCGGGCCGGAATGGAAATCTCCCGAAGCTCCCGATCAGAACGACTGGGCGTTATTGATTCGCGCTATGTAGCTCTCGTTCGATATGAGATTCGCCAAAATCGGACCGCTGCGAACCTCACTCACATCCAAACCCGAACCTGGATAGAATTGGTCCCACAGCTTCGCTCTTTTGAACGAGAACGACAAAAATCGTCACTGGAGGCGAACCTTCGTCATCGACGTCGATGATAAAAATGAAAAGTTTCGTCAGCTTTGGGATCTTTCCTCTGTCGAGCAGGATCGATGGGTCCATGTTCCAGCGGTTCCATGTCCGGAGATGGAATTCATCCGGTTGAGATCTAGCTGAAATGTCTGCTCGTTGTGACAAAGAAAAACTGAACGAAGTCTTCTCTTCCTGCAGGAACTGCCTATTCGATCCAGGTTTTGGAAATTGTTCAGCCGATCACTTTGAACTGCATTTTATGGATCGCTGAATAGTCTCGCCGAATTCTTGCACAGTCCAAAATCCTGCACGAAGAAAACACTGACCGAATTTCGATTGCGATAGCGTGGTGACCCATTCGGGATTCCGCTGGCTAAAGATATAGAAGATGGCAGAGGGGCTCCTCGCGTTCTCAGAGCGCCTGCTACTGCGATTTCAGCGTGATCTGTAAATTCTTCAGAATGTGGTTGTCGCTTCCAGCATCCTTCTGTCAGAATCACTCCGCACGCATTGATCCACTCCTGGACTCTTGTCCCCGTCTCTGCAAGCCATCTATGAACTATCTGATTGGCCGGCCGCATCCGCGTACCGCTGAGGGTACCGTGCGCGGCTGAGCGCTTGCTCTGTTGCCGTTCCCTGTATGCTGCACTGGCTCTGGCCGCTACTGCGTGTGTTCGAAACGGGAGGAACAATGCCAAATGACCCGACAAAAAAGATCTTCAAACCCGTCCAGCCAGGCCGCTTGCCTGCGGAGTTCCGCCAGCACCCTGAAGACATCGCACGCAAACCAGTAGATGGAACTGCTGGACCAGTTAGGCCCGGCGACGTCGGCGCTCTGACCGCGATCGATCCGCTCAGGCTCCGAGACTTCATCCAGAAATTTCGGCAGCCTGTCGAGCGAGAGTTCCGGCTGGAGGCGCGCCGCCCCGACGATCTCCTCGTCTTCGATATCATTTTGAAGAACCTGCAGCTCAGCGCCGCTGCGCCAGGCACCCCTCCGCAGGTGCAGAAGCGCGACACAGCGCAGCCAGCCTTCCTAATCATTGAACTGCCGGCACAAAGCTTTGGGGAGCAGGCCTTTCTCGATCAGACCGGGCCGACCGGCAGTGGTTCTCCTCCAA
>Ga0157378_10001442_pt1 | contig 21432 bp, 19 predicted proteins | sample M65metaG_FD_115309 | JGI IMG/M metagenome (GOLD analysis project Ga0157378, IMG submission 115309) | Miscanthus rhizosphere microbial communities from Kellogg Biological Station, Michigan, USA - M6-5 metaG | ecosystem: Host-associated > Plants > Roots > Rhizosphere > Soil | place: USA: Michigan...
GAAGCGGGCCACCACCGGCCAGCCGAGCCGGTCGGCCAACGCTAGGCAGTCCTCGAGTTGGCGGGTTACGCCGAGGCGTTCGCCGGTCTGATCTGCGGAGATGCGGGTGTAGACGGCGGTGCGGTGAGCAGTCACGCAACTAGTATGCCACCTGTACTGTCTTGGGCGTAGCAGATGATGCGCCGATCGGCGGTGGCGATGCGGGTTTGGCGGCCCAGGTAGATCGGGCGTTCGCTGTGGTTGTCGAACACCGCCAGATAATGAATCCCGTCCGATGCCAACCTGACGACGTCGCGCATCGGGAGTGCGGTGTCCCCGCCCGTGCGCGCTGGCGGCGGCATCGGGATATCGGGGTTGGTCACCGCGTGGGCGGCCTGATTCAATTTGGCCAGGGCGGTGCGCACGATTACCGTCACCGGGTGCCCGCGGTGGGTTCCCAGACCGTCGGAGGCGATGCCCGGCCTTCACGCCGAGTTTGATGCCCTCATGGCAACGCTGGGCGCCACTGCGGTCATCGCGGGTCTCGACCAATGTGCCGTCGGGTCGGTGGCGGCCTGGGCGCACGGCCGCGGTGACCGCCTCCACATAGGCGCGGGTTTCCGGGTCGATCCAGCCGGCCAGCCGCGACATCCCATCAGGACCCTGCTGCCCCAGTGTCAGGCCCCGCCGGCGGGCACGGTCTTCTTCGTCGAAATCCCCGTCTGGGTTGAAGATCTCATCGATACGGCGGGCGACGGCTTTGACGATCTCGGCATCGTTTTTGGCCGCCTCGCGCACCAGGCTGCGCTCCACCTCATCGCCCAGCTGATCACCCGCAGATGATCCTCCCCGATCCTCCTGGCCTGCATCGCGGCGGTGATCTGGGGCAGCTGCGGCGGCAGCGGCGGGCCGCTCGGTTCGCGGTCGGATGCGCGCGGCCACCTTCATCCGGCGTTTGACCTCTCGGGGCGCGATACGCAGCCGCCCGGCCAGGCTGTTCACCACCGCCGGCACCGTCGCGGTCTGATCGGGCGGATCGGCGATCTCACCGAACACCCGATACATCAGCCCGCGGTTGCTGCGCTCCTGAGTCTCCAGCCGCTCGGCCATCTCCGCCCGGAACTCGTTGCCCACCTCATCACTGGACCGGCAGCGCATCTCGGCGTAAGCGAACTCCACCTGATCGGCCAACGCGCGAAACCGCTCACGCGCCGCCTGCCCAGTCACGAATCCACCCACACCCCAACGCTATCCACCACCACCGCCAAACAAGCCAGGCCGAATCCGACCCTCACAGAATCTGCGGATGAAGTCAGAACTGTGGACAACTCGCGCGAACGCCCCGGATTTGTCGGCGGCAGATGCTAAGCGCTGGCCGCCGTTACTGCTTGGCCATAGCGATGTTGAAGCGGTCCTCCGCGGTGATCAGGTGGTCGTGGCTGTCCTCGCCGAGGTCGATCTGCACCCACTCGATCTCGCCGGTGAACTTGTTGTCGGTGGGCCCATAGTCCGGCGAAGCCGGTGAGCCGGTGTCCGAACCGACGTCGCAGGCCTCGTCGGCCGAGAACGCCATCGGCTGGGTCTTGTCCACACGCCCCTTCCCGACGGCCTTGCCGTCGTAATACAGCGTGACGTCGCCGCCCTTCCCGAGACCGCCACCGTCATAGGTGAATTCCATCCGCACCTGATGCGCGCCGGCCGGGATCTTCTTGGTGGCCTCCGCCATGAAGTGTTCGATGCCGAAGTAGCAGTAGCAGTACTTGAGCCTGCCCTCGTGCGCATACAAGGTCCACCCACCCGCGCTGCCGCCCTGGGTGACGATTACGCCCGTCGCACCGTCGTTGGGCACGACGACATCAGCGGTTACCTGATGCGACTTGTTTCGCATAGAGACCACACAGCCCTCGGCGACCCGCATGCCGGAGAACAGTAGTTGCGAGTTGCCCTTGATGAGCTGGGGACGTCCCGCGATATCCGGGTTGATGCGCTCGAAGCCGCGGTCATCCAACGGAACGACGTTGTACTTCACCGCTTCGATGAGCCAAAGCCGTTGCAGCTCAGCGAGTTTCTCCGGGTTCTCCTTCGCGAGGTTGTTGGCTTGGGTCCAGTCGTCCGGCCCGTACAACTCCCACACGTCGGTGTCGAATGGCGGTGGTGCATCCGCTTTCCACGGGGTCCGGTGCTTCGTGACAGCGGTCCAGCCCTGGAAGTAGATGCCGCGGTTGCCCATCATCTCGAAGTACTGCACCTCGTGGGTCTCCGGCGCCTTCGCGTCGCGCAGCGTGGACATCATGCTCACGCCTTCCAGCGGTGCCTGAGTGATGCCATTGACGGATGCGGGCGCAGGCAGCCCCGCGGCTTCGAGGATGGTCGGCACCACGTCGATCACATGATGGAACTGATCGCGCATACCGCCTTTCTCGGCAACGCCGTTGGGCCAGTGCACGATTGCGCCGTTGCGGGTGCCGCCCCAGTGCGACGCGACTTGCTTCGTCCACTGGTAAGGCGCGCAGAGGGCGTGCGCCCAGCCCACCGCGTAATGGTTGTAGGCAGCAGCCGTGCCGAAGTCATCGATCTTGGAGAGTAGGAACTCGGTCGTCTCGATGCCCGGCAGCCCGTTGAGTGTGGTCATTTCGTTGAAGCATCCGTTGAGCGTGCCCTCGGCGGAAGCGCCGTTGTCACCGATGATGTAGTAGATCAACGTGTCATCGAGGACTCCGAGATCGTCGATGGCATCGACGACCCGGCCGACCTCATGGTCGGCCTGCTCGAGGAATCCGGCATAGATCTCCATCTGCCGGGCCAGCACGGGCTTCAGCTCCTCGGGCATATCGTCCCACGCCGGGATCTCGTCGTGCCGCTTGGTCAATTTCGCGTCCTTCGGCACCACGCCGAGCTTCTTCTGCCGGGCAAGTGTCTTCTCTCGCAGTACATCCCAGCCGTCATCGAACTTGCCTTTGTACTTATCCGACCACCACTTCGGCACGTGGTGTGGCGCATGGGTGGCGCCAGGCGCGAAGTAGACGAAGAACGGCTTGTCGGGCATCAACGCCTTCTGCTGACGAATCCAGGTGATCGCCCGGTCGGCGAGGTCCTCGGTTAGCGTGTAGCCGTCCTCCGGGCTCATGGGTGGATCGACGGCCGTAGTGCCCTCGTACAGCCCTGGGTAGTACTGGTTGGCCTCGCCACCCACGAAGCCGTAGAAATGTTCGAACCCCGAACCGGTCGGCCACTGGTGGAACGGGCCCACCGGCGAGACCTCCCACACCGGCACCTCGTGGCACTTACCGAACTGCGCGGTGGAATACCCGTTGAGCCGAAGGGTTTCGGCGACGGGCGCCTTCTCTTTCGGCCGGATGCTGTTGTTGCCAGGAGCCGACGTCGCCATCTCGGTGATCGCGCCCATTCCGACCGAGTGATGATTGCGGCCGGTCAGCATCGCTTGGCGCGTCGGCGAGCACAACGCGGTCGTATGAAACCTGTTGAGTTTCAACCCATTCGCTGCGAGCTTCTCGGCCACCGGTGTCTTACATGGTCCGCCGAATGCCGATGAGGCGCCGAATCCGACATCGTCGATCAGGACGATCATGACGTTCGGTGCGCCCATCGGAGGCCGTAACGTTGTGATAGGCGGGTATTTGGTGTTCGGGTCTTTTGCATCATACGTAGTCAGGCCTACGTGTTTGAGGTCGGGCATCGGCAGCACCTCGCGCGCGATCCGCGCCTCCGGTGCAGGGGACGATTTCGTGGCCTTTGTTGGCGTCGCCTTCTTGGCCGAAGCCTTCTTCGTCGTTTTCGCCATATTGACCTCTCAACGATTGTCCGTAGGCGCAGAAGCGGCTCAGTTTACGCCGCCGAAAACCGCATCGGAGGCATGTTCATCCAGGAGACGTCGGCTCTCGAGCAGCGGCGATGCCCGCCAGGCTCCTGGTGATGGTTGCGACTTCTGCGACGAGCACGCGCGCCGCCGCATTGTCGGCGGCAAGTCCCGCACCCTGCTCGCGCACCTGTTGATTCGCAGCCGTGAGCTCATCGATGTCGACGGTCCACGGCGTGGCTGCGCTCGGACGTGCGCCCCGCAGCGCGTCGACGTAATCATCGACCGCAGCGACGAATTCGGGTGTGAGCGCCGTCGACGGTTCACTGGACAGAGTTGTTTCCAGCGAGGTGCATGCGCTCGTCACGGCGTTCAGCGCTGTGCGGTAGGACCGCAGCCACCGCCGTAGCTCACGCGAATCCGCCCGCGTCGCACCGGATGCCGCTTCAAACGCCGCGCGCGCCCGGAACGCTCGCTGCCAAGCCGCCGACAACGCTTCGGCTGGGTGATCGAGCTCGTGCACGAACGCCTTGACGACCGCTGCCGCGTAGTCGATTTCGGACTTGAGCAGCTCACCGGCGCGCTGGTGCAGCCGAATCAACCCGTGATCCGGCAGCACGACATGAGCCATTACCGCCAGGCCACCGCCAATGACTACCGCAAACAACAGGTCTTCGATGGACGGCCCTGCCTTCGCAGGGTCGACGTCGAGCAGGAACGTGATCGTCGCCGCCAGCGCCGAAGTCACCGCCAGGTATCCGAACCGCGCTGCCGCATACGTCACCGCGAGAAAAACCACCGCCACAACGACCGCCGACGAACCCGCGGGCTGCCAGATCGAACTCAGCGCCGAGGCGACCAGGACACCAACGGCGATGCCCCCCACCCGCCCGACGCAACGCGTGTAGGTGTGCGCGGTCTCCGGACGCAGCACGATGAGCACCGCCAGCGCGATCCAGTGGCCGTGCGCCACGGCGACGAATCGATCCGCTGCCACGCCCAGCGCGGTAGCTGCCGACAAGCGGATGGCATGCCGCAACACCGGCGACGTCCACGTCAGGTGGCCACGCATCACATCGACGGCGGCGAGCACAGAGCCGATCAGGTCGGGGCGCCGGAACTCACCGAACCGTGACGCGGCGGCCTCATGAAGTTGCTGTGAAAACCGTTGCGCCGCGGCCGTGTGCGACCCCGTCACCGCCGCCGCCGTGGCATCGACGCGGGCCAGCGCGTATTCGGCGTCCCGCCGCGCGGTGTGGTTGTGGCTCGCGATGGCGTCGAGGAATTCAGCGGCGGGGGACAGCAGCAACGCGACGGCCTCGTCCCCGCCGCCCAGGGCACCAAGTGTCGCAGTGATCCGCTCGGGCAGCCGGTAGCCGCCGTGGTAAGCCAGCGGGCGTCGGGTTGCGTCGCTGTCGACGAACGCCTCGCGCAGGGAGGAGAGAGGGGCGGTGCCTACCGACGCGTCGCGGTCGGCGGCGACCCGGCGGGCATCCTCGGCGAGTTTCCGGTAGGCGCCCGTCAGCGCCTCGCGTTGCACCCGCCAGCGCTGCGGCGGCCAGACGGCGATCAGCGCCGCCTGAACACAACCTGCCACCACGGTCAGCAGCGTTGAAAACACCACCCCGGCCACCGAAGGCGCCACCGGCGGTGAGATCACCAAGAGTGCGGCGCAGGCGGCCCCTACCACTCCCGGATTACTGCCCAGCGCCCACTGCATGCCTGCCGCAAAGCACCAGATCGCGACGACGGCGATGAACACCCAGCTGTAGGACGCGGTCAGCGCCCCGAGGAAAACGGCGACGCCCATCTGTAGCGACACCACAATGACCACCGGCACCCGGCCAGCCGGGCTGTCCTGCATCGCGACCGCGCCTGCGATCGCCGCGGCGCCCGCCGCCCACACCGCAGCCGCCGGAGACACCGATGCCAGCGCGACAGCCGCCACCGCAAGCATCGCCAGCAGACTGCGCGACACCGCAGCGACGTCTGGTGTCGTCAGCCGCAGGGCTTGATACCAGCCCCGGCCCGCCTGGGCGAGCAGCCGACCGCCCGTGGTCATCCGCCTATTCTGACCCCACCGAGGTCACCGAATGGTGGAGTACACGCGTCAAATGCTGCGCCGTTGCCCAGGCAGTTTCGCCAGGCCGGCGGAGCAACGCTGCGCGAACCGCGGATCAGAATCTTGCGTTCGAAATTTCACAACCGTCAAATGCTTTGCGGCACAGCGCATACCCCTTAAGGCTGCGCAATTCTCGTGAGATTCTGAGGCCGAATGTGACCACATCACCAGGCCGTCGGAGGTACGGTCAGCCAACCGGTTCAAACGGGCAACTCTGGAGGGCCGATGGCCAACAATGCTGTCGTCGCCGACCGCGTTGCTGGAACTTTTCGGATCTTCCGGATCCCATGCATTTCTTCGCGTCAGGTCCTGGTTGCGTTTTGCGCGACTTTGCGCCGAATCACACCCCTGTCCGAAAACTGAATGGAGCTGTCATGAGCACGGCCGCCGAGCGTGCAGCACAACTCGATCTCGTCGCCCGATTGAAGTCGGCCTATCCCGAGCTTCCGGACGCACCGACGCCGGACATGTTGGACCACGAGCGCATCACCGCCTACCTGAAGCCCGTCCATGACGTGGGCGGCGAGCCGGATGCGCCGATGAAGTACGAGAACAAGCAGTACGAGCTGTGGGAACACATGACGTACGTGACCTGTGAGGTCCTCGGGTGGCGTGGCATCTGGCTGTCGGAGGAACGTCGCCGGATGGGCAACGTCGACGTCGGCCGGGCCGAGTATCTGGGGCTTCCGTATTACGGTCGCTGGCTGCTTGCCGTCGCGCGCATCCTCGTGGAAAAGCATCACATCGGCCTTACTGAGTTGAGCGAGCGGATGGCCGAGGTCAAGGAACGTTACGCAGGCGGGCTCGCCGGCAAGACAGTCGAGGCCAAGCCGAAGTCCGAAGGCGACGGCTCACAGGTCAAACGCAACGAGCACCACAAGCACGCACTCGGAAAAGGGGACCCGCAGGTATATACCGGCCAGGCCGGGCCGCCGAAGTTCAAGGTAGGCGACGCGGTGGTGGTGCGTGAGCTTCCAGTCGTCTTCTACACCCGCACCCCGGAATACGTGCGCGGCGCGAAAGGTGAAATCGAAGCTGTCGCATACGAAAGCCCCGCCGCCGAGGACGAGACATGGGATCGTCCCGCCACACCGGAGTGGTTTTACATCGTTCGGTTCAACATGTCCAAGCTCTGGTACGGCTATACCGGAACGGCCGATGACATCATCTCAACCGAAATTCCCGAACGCTGGCTGCAAGCCGCCAAATAAGCTGCCCGGAAAGGAATTTGCATGACTGATCACGATCACGACCACGAACGCACCGTCGCACCGATGGTCGACGAGATCACCGATTTCGAGGTCTTGGAAATCGCACTGCGCGAATTGTGCATCGAGAAGGGCATCTTCACCGCCGAAGACCATCGGCGGATGACCGAATTCGCCGAGCAGATCGGCCCAACGCCCGCTGCGCATCTGGTGGCCAAGGCATGGCTCGACCCCGAGTTCAAGAAGCACGCGCTCGCCGAGCCGATGACGGCAAGCAAAGAGGTCGGCGTCGACTGGCTGGAGCCCACGGGTTTCGGCACACCCAGCGACTTCACCGCCTTCCAGATCCTCGCGGACACACCAACGCTGCACAACGTGATCGTCTGCGCATTGTGCTCGTGCTACCCGCGCCCGATCCTCGGTAACTCGCCGGAGTGGTATCGAACACCCAATTACCGCAGGCGCCTGGTCCGCTGGCCACGCCAGGTGCTCGCCGAGTTCGGGCTGTACCTGCCCGACGAAATCTCCATCCACGTACAGGATTCCAACCAGAAGCATCGGTTCATGGTCATGCCGATGCGCCCCGAAGGCACAGACGGCTGGAGCGAAGACCAGCTGGTGGAGATCATCACCCGCGACTGCCTGATCGGTGTCGCACTGCCGAAAGCAGGCGTCACGACCAACGTGATCACCGATACCCGTCCGGCCATCCACCCGGGGACCGCCGGATGAGCATCGAGCCGACCCGCATTGCGGCGCTGGAGGAGATCGTTGAGCGCAATCAGGTCTGGCCGCGCATGGCGGCCAAGTGGGGCGTCGAAAACCCGGTGCCACCGTGGAAGACGAGTCTGGACGGCATATGCGACGCGCTCGACCACGCCGCCTGCGACGAGAACATCCCCGACTTCAAAGAGCGCCGCGATGAGGAAGACGCGCTCTCGGCGACGGTCTACGCGAACTTGCCCTACCCCGAGAATCAGCTCGTTTCGCTGGCACATTCACTGCTGGCTCGCGGCATCATCGGCGAGGCCGAACTGAAACAACGACTCGCGAGTGTCCGCGAAAGGCTGGAAGCCTAGAGTCAACTCGTGGAAAAGGTGATCATCACCCTCAGGGCGGCCCAAGCGGATGAGGGTTGGTGCGAGCGACTGCGCGACGACGTCGCCGCCGAGTTGCTCGACCTGGGGATGCCCGGGCTCGCGGTCAATGTTCGCGACGACGCGGTGCGCCGGTCACTGATGACTCTGACGACGTTGGATCCGCCCGTGGTCGGGTTCGTGACGCTGTGGACGCAGCAGTCCTATGGCGACCAGGTGCGCTCTGCACTGACGCGGTTGGACAAGGAGTGCGACGACATGGCGGCGTACCTCGTGACCGAGTCCGTGCCGCTGCCGCCACCGGACACCGCGCCCGGCGAGCGCAGCGCGGGATTGGCCAACGTCGCACTGCTTCGCAGGCCCGGTGAGCTCGACGAGGCGACGTGGCGTCAGCGCTGGCACATCGACCACACACCGGTAGCCATCGCGACGCAGTCGACGTTCGGGTACACGCAAAACGCGGTAGTGCGGCCGCTGACGGCGGGGGCTCCCGTCATCGACGCGATCGTCGAGGAACTGTTCCCGGTCGAGGCGATATCCGATCTGCACGCGTTCTTCGGAGCGGCCGACGACGACGATCTACGCGACCGGATGGAGCGCATGGTGGCCAGCACCGCCGCGTTTGGTGCCAATCGCGATGTCGACACCGTGCCGACGAGTCGCTATGTGTTGCGCACGCCATTCGTTGGAAGGGGAACCTATGACCACTCTTGACGACGCGGTCGCGCTGGCCTCGGACGAGAGCGGGCTCGCGGTGGTGTCGACGCTGCGCGCCGACGGCACCATCCAGGCCTCGCTTGTGAACGCGGGAAAGATGCCGCACCCGGCGAACGGTGCCGAAACCCTTGCCTTCGTCACCTACGGCAGAGTGAAACTGGCGAATCTGCGGGCGCGTCCCCAACTCGCGGTGACCTTCCGCAAGGGCTGGATGTGGGCGACCGTCGAGGGCACGGCAGATCTTGCCGGTCCGGACGATCGGCAACCCTGGCTCACCGACGCCGAGCAGCTACGGCTCCTGCTGCGCGAGGTGTTCACCGCCGCGGGCGGAACACATGACGACTGGGATGAATACGACCGGGTGATGGCCGAACAGCGCCGGACGGTGGTGCTTGTCGCACCCACCCGGGTGTACAGCAACGGCTAACGCTTACGCTGCTGCGGTGACCCTCCAGATCACCGACGACAACCGGGTACGCACGCTCACCCTCAACCGGCCCGACGTGCTCAACGCGTTCAACGAGGATCTGTACCACGCGACCGCAGAGGCGCTGCGCGACGCGGCGACCGATCCTGAGGTGGCTGTCGTGCTGCTGACCGGTGCGGGGCGGGCGTTCTCCGCGGGCAACGACCTGAACGAGATGCAGAGGCGCATCACCGATCCCGCGTTCAATTCGCAGGGCAGCCACTTCTCCACCATGATCGACGCGCTCACCGACCTGCCCAAGCCGCTGATCTGCGCGGTCAACGGTGTCGGAGTGGGCATCGGCGCAACCATTCTCGGCTATGCGGACCTGGTGTTCATGGCGTCGACGGCGCGGCTGAAGACCCCATTCACCAGCCTGGGCGTCGCACCCGAGGCGGCGTCGTCATACCTGTTGCCGCAATTGATCGGCAGGCAGAACGCGGCATGGCTGTTGATGTCGTCGGAGTGGATCGACGCGGCCGAGGCGCAGCGGATGGGGCTGGCCTGGAAAGTGTGTGAGCCGGCCGATCTGCTGCCCGAAGCCCGCCGCCACGCCGAAGTCCTTGCCTCCCGCCCGATTTCGAGCCTGGTCGCGGTCAAACAGACGATCGTCGAACCGTCGCGCGCGGAAATCGCGGCAGCGACCGCCAGAGAGATCGCTCACTTCGCCGAGCTTCTCGGCGCGGCGGCCAACGCCGATGCGCTCGCCGAGTTCACCCAAAAGCGCGCACCCAACTGACATGGCATCGCCCGGCCGTCCTGCGGCGGATGAGATCGCCGCGCTGCTGGAGCCGATCGCGCGGCAGAGGATTCCCGGGGCCACCGATGCTCGCATCACCAATTGGCGCGCCGCCAATCGCGGCCTATCCACCGAGACATTCCTGTTCGACCTGCAGCAGGATGGGGTGGACGGGCCGACGACCTTGAAACAGTTGGTGTTTCGGCGACCGCCTGGCGTCAGCTTGTTCCCGGACTACGACCTCACACGTCAAGTCATGGTGATGAACCGGCTGCGCGATACCCCGATCGTCGTGCCGACCGTGTGCTGGCTGGACCGGGACGACAACGACCTCGGCACGCCGTACTACGTGATGGAGCAGCTGCCGACGATCGGCACCGCCGCCGACTTCCCCTCGTACCACTTGCATGGTCTCTATTTCGACGCCACCCCCGAACAGCGAGCCACCATGTGGTGGGGCTGCGTGCAGGCCATCGCGGATGTGCACGCGCTGGACTGGCGCAGCCTGCGCCTGGACAAGCTGTTGATGCCGCAGCGGGGAGCGCACCCGCTGGAACAGGTCGTCGAGTACTGCGACGAGTTGTTGGCGTGGGGGTCGCCGAACAGCCGGCGCCAAGAGTTTGTCGACGCCGTGGAGTGGTTGCGCGACAACATCTATGAGCCTGAGCACATCGTGCTGTGCTGGGGCGACAGCAGGCTGTCCAACATCCTCTACGGGCCGCAGTTCGAGGTCACTGCGGTGCTGGACTGGGAGTTCGCCTACATCGGTGATCACGAGGCGGACCTGGCGTGGCTGCTTTTCGTCGACTGGGCCTGCTCGGAGTTCGAGGGTGTGCCGCGGCTCGACGGCACTCCGAGCCGCGAGGAGACCGTCCGTCGGTACGAGCAGATGTCACGCCGCACAGTGCGGAACCTGCGTTACAACGAGGTGCTGGTCGCGGTCCAGCTCGCCATCCCGGTTACTCGGCTGGAGACCAGGCTGCGCAACGAGGGACTCCTCACCGGCGATTTCGACCTGGCCGGCTTCTGCGTCGAACGCGTCCGGCAGCTGCTGGACTAGCGGCGCAAGGTTTCCGGCGCGCGGCCGTTGACCGCGTAATGGGCCTCGATCATCGCCCGCAGCGTGCGGCGGCACCGTCCGCAGTCGCCGCCGGCGCCGCAGGCCTCCGCGATCTGCTTGGACGTCTTCGCGCCGTTCGCCACCACCTCGTTGACCACGTGGCTGGTGGCTCCGGTGCACAGGCAGACGAACATGGTGGTCAGACCCGCTCGCCGATGCTCATCAGATGCGCGAACCTGCCGACGAACTGAGTGGGGTATGCGCCGAAACCGGCCCTGGACATCCACTCCGCGGCGGCGTCCGGATGGTCGATCCACTGCCGGGCGCTCAGCTCGTCATCGATCTCCTGCAGGATCATCACTTCCCGTCCGTCGTCGAGCGCCCGATAAACCCAGATCTTGCGAACACCACCGCGCTTGAATCGCTCGATTCCGTCGTGGACCTTGTCCATCACGGACGACACGTCGTCGACCGAAGCCATCACGCCGACCACCACGCGGCCGACCTCGTCGTCGGGGGAGGGCCCGTAGAGGTCGATCTTCTCCACGACCTCACCACCGAATATCGGCGGAATGTCGTCGGCACCGGAAATGTCGAACCACTCGAATATTGCGGGGGACCGCAATACCTCGCGCATTGAGCCGGCCTGCCGGATGCCGATTGTCACCAACACCCGCCCGGGCTCCCAAATTGACGTGTACAGCACCACGTGATGGGCACCGATGGAGGCCAACGGATCGTGGTGCTTCTTAAGCCATTTCCACATCCGGTCGACATCGTCGACGCGAAAATCACACGCAAGAATGAGTGAGTGTAAATCGTACTCACCCATAGGTTTTCCCTGCCTGTCCGAAGCGGCCGCCAACTGTTAGCGCAGTCTAACCTTACTTAGTCTAGCCAGTCCAGGGCACGTCGCTGGTCTGCGCGCCCCGCTGCACGGATCGGTGGCGGCAAAGCCGAAAACACGCCTGTCTCAAGGCCCAAAGGGGCGCTCCTGCGTCGCTGCTGCATTAGATTGGTGAGGCACCACGGACAGCGACGCTCGACCCAGCCCCCACGTTGCTTAGGAGCGACCATGCAAGGCGATCCGGACGTTTTGAAACTGCTCAACGAGCAGTTGACAAGCGAACTCACGGCGATCAACCAATATTTCCTGCATTCCAAGATGCAGGCGAATTGGGGCTTCACCGAAATCGCCGAACATACGCGTAAAGAGTCGTTCGAAGAAATGCAGCACGCGGAGGAAATCACCGACCGCATCCTCATTTTGGACGGGCTGCCGAATTATCAGCGCCTGTTCTCGCTGCGCGTCGGCCAGACTCTGCGCGAACAGTTTGAAGCGGACCTGGCAATCGAATACGAGGTGATGGCGCGGCTGAAGCCCGGAATCGTCATGTGCCGCGAGAAGGAAGACGCGACCACCGCGAACCTGTTCGAGAAGATCCTGGCCGATGAAGAGGATCACATCGACTACCTCGAGACCCAGCTGCAGCTGATGGACAAGTTGGGCGAGCAGCTCTACCTGGCGCAATGCGTGTCCAGGCCGCCGTCCTCCCTGTAGGGCAGACACACTGTTTTCGCCCGCGAGTGCGCGGCAATCCTGACTCCCGGAGCCGCGGCCGTAACTTTTATAGCTTGTCTAACGATATGGCTATGGAGATCGGTCGTCCGATGAGAGGCAGGTATGACAACAACGGCAGCGACGGCCACTGTCGCGGATCCCGAATCCGGCAGTGCCCTGGTAAGTCCACAGCGCCGCAACCTCATCTTCGTTGCGGTGCTGCTCGGCATGTTTCTGGCCGCGTTGGACCAGACGATCGTCGCCACCGCGCTGCCGACGGTGGTCGCGGACCTCGGCGGTGCCGGTCACCAGTCCTGGGTGGTCACCAGCTATCTACTGGCGTCAACGATCGTCACCGCGGTCGTCGGTAAGCTCGGCGACCTGTTTGGCCGCAAGGCGGTATTCCAGGCGTCGGTTCTGTTTTTTCTCGGCGGGTCGGTCCTGTGCGGGCTCGCCGGATCGATGACCACGCTCGTCGCATCGCGGGCACTGCAAGGCATCGGTGGTGGCGCGATCATGGTGACGGCGATGGCCGTCATCGGGGAGGTCATCCCACTGCGGGACCGAGGCCGATACCAGGGGGCGCTCGGCGCGGTCTTCGGCGTCACCACAGTGATAGGGCCCCTTCTCGGCGGGTTCTTCACAGATCACCTCACTTGGCGCTGGGCATTCTGGATCAATGTGCCGGTCGCGCTCGTCGTGCTGGCGGTCGGAGCGACGGCCATCCCGTCACTGGCGAAGGCCGCGCGGCCCGTCATCGACTACGCAGGCATCCTCTTCGTCGGCCTTGGCGCCGCAGGACTCACGCTCGCGACCAGTTGGGGTGGCAGCACCTACGCGTGGTCCTCACCCGTGATCATCGGACTGTTCGCAGGCTCGGTCGCGTCACTGGCAGTCTTCGTGTGGGTGGAAATCCGTGCAGCGGAACCGATTCTGCCGATCCGGCTGTTCGCCAGCCCGGTGTTCACGGTGTGCTGCATCCTCGGGTTCATCGTCGGGTTCGCGATGCTGGGTGCGCTGACATTCCTGCCCACGTTCATGCAATTCGTCGACGGCGTTTCGGCAACGACATCCGGATTGCGGACACTCCCGATGGTCGCGGGCATGCTCATCACGTCCATCGGTAGCGGAAACATCGTCAGCCGCACTGGTCGCTACAAGATGTTTCCCATTGCGGGCACCGCCATCATGGCCGTGGCGTTCGTGCTCCTGTCCCGGATGGACGCAACGACGCCCACCTGGCAGCAGTCGCTGTATCTGTTCGTGCTCGGCACCGGTATCGGCCTGTGCATGCAGGTCCTGATATTGGTCGTGCAGAACACCTCCAGCTTCGCCGACCTCGGGGTGGCGACCTCGGGGGTAACCTTCTTCCGGACCATCGGAAGTTCCTTTGGCGCAGCGATCTTCGGCTCCTTGTTCGCCAACTTCCTGGCCGACCGGATAGGTCCTGCGCTCGCCGCCAGCGGAGCGCCGCCGCGTGCCGCCCAGTCTCCTCAGGCACTGCACGCCCTGTCACCGCAGGTGGCCGCCCCGATAATCGACGCCTACGCCGACTCGCTCGGCAGAGTGTTCCTGTGCGCGGTACCCGTCGCGGTCGTCGGCTTCGTTGTCTCACTGTTCCTGAAAGAGGTGAGGCTGCGCGAGGTCGAAACGGTCTCGGCAACCGATCTCGGCGAGGGCTTCGGAATGCCGAGCACCGAATCGCCCGAGAAGATCCTCGAAGTCGCTGTCGGGAGGCTGTTTCGGGACGCGCCGGAAATTCGGCTGCGCAGTCTTGCCCAACAGCCAGGGTGCGAGCTGGCGGTCCCGCATATGTGGGCGCTGCTGCAGATCTACCGGCAGAACCAGGTGTTCGGCTCGGCGACGCTGACCGATATCGCGGAGCGGCTCCGAGTGCCCTACGAGGTCATCGAACCCACCTTCGACGGCCTCGTCCGCGATGGTCTGGCGCTGCGCACCGGCGGTCGATTGTGGCTGACTCAGGCCGGAATCAAACAGGTCGACGCCATATCGGCGGTCATCGTCGGCCGCATCGTCGACAAGCTGGCCACATCGTCGTCGTTCAAGGGACGCCCGGACCGGGCGCAGGTGGAGGCCGCCTTGGAACGGATCGCCCACCGCATGCTCGTGCAGCGGGACTGGGCGGATGACCGGGGTGAGCTCGTCGCCGCAGGCTGAACGGCAAAACTAGAACGTGTTCCAATTTTTCATTCCCCGGCGTACCATGCCGACATGAGCCGAATTGGACCTTTCGCCGACGACGACGCGGCCGCCTGGGTGGCGAAGTCCCCCGACATCGGGGTTGCCATGGCCGGTTTCACCAACGCGGTGTACAACAAGAACCGCCTGCCGATGCGGGTTCGCGAATTGGCGCGGATGGTCATCGCGCTCGACAACGAATGCGTGGTATGTCAGAACACCCGTGACTCGGAGGGGATCGCGGCAGGCGTCGACGAGGACCTCTACGACCACGCTGCAGAATGGCGGACGTGGCCCGGCTACAGCACGCAAGAGCGCATCGCAGCCGAGTTCGCCGAACGCTTCGCCAGCGACCACACCGGCCTGCGTGACGACGAGGACTTCTGGGCGCGCTGCAGCGAACAGTTCGGCGACGAGCTGCTGACGGACCTGGCGCTGTCGTGCGCGATGTGGTTGGGCATGGGCCGGATGCTGCGTACGCTGGACATCGGCCAAACCTGCAAGATCACCTTGTAATTCGCTGTGCGTCAGGCGGTTTTGCTGCTCGACGCCTCCGACAGCTCGAAAATGGCACATGGCTGAAACCGTCATCGAGTACGTCTTGAGGCGACTCAAAGAGATTGGTGTCGACGACGTCTTCGGAGTCGCCGGGGACTACGCGTTTCCCGTCAATGACGCGATTGTCGAGCATCCATCGGTCAGTTGGATCGGATGTTGTAACGAGCTCAACGCGGCGTACGCCGCTGATGGATATGCGCGGATGCGCGGTGTCGGCGCGGTATGCACGACCTACGGGGTTGGGGAACTCGCCGCGATAAGTGCCATTGCGGGTTCGTACGCCGAGAGTCTCGCTGTTTTTCACTTGGTCGGCACGCCCAACCTGCCGACGCAGGAGAGCCGGGCGCTGGTGCACCACACGCTGGGCAACGGTGAGTTCGACGTCTTCAGTGGGATGGCCGCCGCCGTCGTGTGCGCAACCGCGATCATGACGCCGCAGAACGCGGCGTCGGAGACCGAAAGGCTCATCGCCGCTGCGCTCTACCATCGGCGGCCTGTCTACATGGCTATTCCCAGCGACGTCGCGGACAAGCCCGTGCTTGGGGCTTCGCCCTCGCTCAGCCCGCCGGCAAGCGACCCCCAGACTCTTGCCGCGGCGACCGATGCCGTGAGCGCTGCGTTGAACAGCGCAGGGCAGGCATGTGTGCTGCCAGGGATGCTGCTTAGGCGGCTGGGTCTGCAGGCTGCGGCGGCGGCATTCGTCGACGCCGCAGGCTTGCCCTTCGCGACGATGTTCGGCGACAAATCAGTGCTTGCCGAAGACCACCCCGGCTACATCGGCATGTACGCCGGCCGGCTGATGGAAGAGCCGGTACGCGCCTTCGTCGAGTCGTGTGACGTGGTGGTGCTGCTTGGCGCCATCCTCAGCGACGGCAATACCGCGGGGTTCACCGCCCGGCTGGACCTGCATAAGACGATCAGCATCGGCCATCACCGCACCATCGTGGGTGACACGGTCTACCGGAACGTGGAGATGGCCGACATTCTGGCGCAACTGTCCATGCGCGTCTTCACGAGTGCTCAGCGGCCGGCCATCGCACCGGCCACGCTTGGACCGGCCGTGGGCGATGGTGACGACTCGATCACCGCCGATGGCCTCTACCCGCGCTGGGCGGGCTTCTTTCGGCCCAATGACGTGATCGTGACCGACACCGGAACGTCCTCGCTGGGTTTGGCGTTCGCACAACTGCCCAACGGCGCGGAGTTTCACAACCAAACCCTGTGGGCGTCGGTCGGATGGGCGACCCCGGCGGCGTTCGGCGCCGCGCTCGGAGCGCCGGATCGTCGACTGATCCTCATAACCGGGGAAGGGGCGCACCAGATGACCGCTCAGGAGATCGGCCAGTTCGGTCGGCATGGGCTGCGCCCGATTGTCTTCGTGCTCAACAACTCTGGCTATCTCAGCGAGCGCATGTTGGGTAAGGACCTAACCATGGCCTACAACGACGTCGCAGCATGGAACTATGCCGACCTTCCGCACACCTTGGGCTGTCAGGGATGGTTGACGGCACGAGTGACCACCTGCGGGGAGCTCGACGCCGCACTCAGGACAGCCGAGGAAGCCGATGGCGCTGCCTACATCGAAGTCGTCACCGATGCCTACGAGGCGCCACCGCTATACAAAAAGCTGCACGAGAACGTCAAATCGTTCTACAACGTTCAATAGCCGAACGTCCGCAAGCGGTCGCTCGAACGCATGTGTACTCAACTCTCAGATCTTAAGCTTCACTAATGGCAGCCAAACCCCTCGCCGCAGCGGCCATCGCCCAACTCGAGGCCGACGGGGTCGCCACGCTGATCGGGACCGTCGTCAACCCGGCCGGGCTCACCCTTGCCAAGACGGTTCCGCTGCGCCGGATGGGCGCGTTCGCCGATCCAGGCCTCGGTGCCAGCCCGGTGTGGCATGTCTTCGCCATCGACCAGGCGGGCATCGTGTTCGGCGACAACACCGGCGTGGTAGGGGACCAGCGGATCCGTATCGACCTGAGCGCGCTACGGATACTGGGCGACGGATTGGCTTGGGCCCCTGGCGCTTTCTTCAATCAGGACGGTTCGCCCGATCAGTATTGCAGCAGGGGTGTGCTGCAGCGGGTGGAGGACAGGCTCACCGACGCCGGCATCACCACGGTGGTCGGCCACGAGATGGAGTTTCTGCTCGTCGGGCCGGACGGCAGTCGGCAGCCGTCACACCTGTGGGCGCAATACGGCCTGGCCGGAGTATTGGAATTCGAAGGCTTTGTTCGCGACGTCATGAATGCGGCGACCGGTTCCGGCATCACCATCGAACAGTTCCACCCCGAGTACGGAGTCAACCAGTTCGAGATCTCGCTGTCGCCACAGCCACCCGTTGCGGCCGCCGACCAACTGGTGCTGATGCGCATCATCATCGGGCGAGTGGCCCGGCAGTACGGGTTGCGCGTCAGCCTGTCGCCAGTGCCTTTCGCGGGCAGCGTCGGATCGGGTTCACACCAGCACTTTTCGATGAAGCGCGACGAAACGCCGCTGTTCTCGGGCGGAGCGGGCGCCGCCGGCATGACTCCCGAAGGTGAATCGGCGATCGCGGGCCTGCTGGCGGGACTGCGAGAAGCGCAGGGTGTCCTGTGCGGTTCGATCGTGTCGGGTATCCGGATGCAGCCCGGTCATTGGTCGGGAGCATATGTGTGCTGGGGGACCGAAAACCGGGAAGCCGCGGTGCGATACCTGATCGGCGGCCCGAGCAATCCACAAGGCGCGAACGTCGAAGTCAAGGTCATTGACCCGTCCGCCAATCCGTATCTCGCGACCGCGACGATACTCGGCCTGGCACTCGACGGCATCGAGCGCAAACTCCCGCCACCGCCGGAGACGACCGTCGACCCCGCCACCCTCACCGACGCCCAGCGCGAGCAGGCAGGCATCAAGCTGCTGGCTTCGAGCCAGGGCGACGCCCTCGATGCACTCGACCAATCCGCGCTGGTGCGCGGCATTCTCGGCGATGCACCTGTCGATGCCGTGGTCGCGGTGCGACGCTACGAGCAGCAGAACTTCGGCGACCTGAGCCCGGACGAGCTCACCGAGAAGTTCCGGCTGGCCTGGAGTGTATGAGGTTTGTCGCGGACGTGAGGAGCACATCGGCGCCACAGCTGGCCGAGCACATCGAGAACATGCCGCTGGTCGACCATCACGTGCACGGCTGCTGGCTGACTGCCCCTGACCGCGCCAAGTTCGAGAGCGGGCTCAACGAGGCCAACGTGGAGCCGCTTGCGGATTTCGATTCGGCGTTCGACACCCAGCTCGGGTTCGCGGTCAGGGCCCATTGCGCACCACTGCTCGGATTACCGCGGCACGCCGCGGCTGATGCGTACTTCGACCGGCGCAGTCAGTACACCGAGTCCGACCTCGCCCAGATGTTTCTCTCCGATGCCAAGGTGTCGGATTGGTTGGTGGACTCCGGATTCGCCGGTGGGGTAGCTGATCTCGATGCGCTGCGTGGGCTCTCTGTCGGAGACGTCCACGAGATCGTCCGGCTGGAGTCGGTCGCAGAAGAGGCCATCCAGACGGCCGACGACTACGCGACGGCGTTTGCCCGCCTCCTGCACGAGCGGGCGATGACCGCTGTGGGGACCAAGTCGATACTGGCCTACCGCGGGGGCTTCGACGGCGATCTGTCCGAGCCGGCGCCCGCGGAGGTGGCTGAGGCGGCGAGCAGGTGGCGGGACAGCGGAGAGCCCCGGATCACCGACCGGGTGCTGCTGCGGTTCGGACTGTATCGGGCGCTCCGTCTGGGTAAGCCGTTGCAGTTTCACGTCGGCTTCGGCGACCGCGATTGCGACCTGCACAGAACGAATCCGCTACATCTGCTGGACTTTCTGCGCAACAGCGGCGCCACCCCGATCATGCTGTTGCACTGCTATCCCTACGAACGCGAGGCAGGCTATCTGGCGCAGGCCTTCAACAACGTGTACCTCGACGGCGGGCTGTCGATCAACTACCTCGGTGCTCGCTCTGCGGCGTTCATCGGCCGACTGCTCGAGATGGCGCCGTTCCGCAAGATCCTGTACTCGTCGGACGGTTTCGGCCCGGCCGAACTGCATTGTCTCGGGGCGCGGCTGTGGCGCAACGGAATACAGGCCGTGCTCCAGGAATTCGTAGACGCCGACGAGTGGAGCGAACGCGACGCCGTCCGCGTGGCCGACCTGATCGCACAGGGCAATGCGCGTCGCGTTTACCGGCTGGGTTGACTACCGCACGCCCCGAATCAACCGGCCCGGCCTGGCACCGGTGTCGACGCCGTGGCGCCGGGTGACCGCCCCGCTGACCACGGTGGCGTCGTAGCCCTTTGCGCCCTGGATCAGCCTACGGCCGCCGGCGGGCAGGTCGTAAACCATCTTCGGCAATTCGAGGGTGAGGGCACCCATGTCGATGACATTGATGTCGGCTTTCTTGCCGACGTCGATGACCCCGCGGTCGGAGAGTCCGAAAAGCGTTGCGGTGTCGAGAGTCTGCTTGCGCACCACGTATTCGAGCGACAGCTTCGGGCCGCGGTGGCGGTCGCGTGCCCAGTGGGTGAGCAGGAAGGTCGGATACGACGCATCGCAGATCAGTCCGCAATGGGCACCGCCGTCGGAGAGCCCCGACACGGCGGCCGGATGCGTCAACATGTCATAGATCGCATCGTGATTGCCCGCGGCGTAGTTGTAGAACGGCAGCATCAACAGCGCCGAGGCGTCGGACTCGAGCATCAGATCGTACATGGCCGCCAGCGGGTCCTCGCCGCGGCGCTCGGCGATCGCGGCGACAGTCCGCTCCGACGTGGGTTCGTAATCCGGCGGGTCGCCGAGCGCATATATGCGGTCGGCGCTGTGCTGGATCAATCCGTACATGCCGTCGAACAACGGAAGCGGTTGCGGGGGAAGGTCACTGTCGGACAGGATCGCCGCTCGCACCGCCGGGTCGGCCAACCGTCGAGCCAACTCCTGCCGATCCAGTTCCGCCTTCAGCTTGCGGTACGTGGGCCGGTGCGTGAACGCATGGTATCCGGGGAAGCCGAACAACATCCCGAACGGCCGCGCCGCGATCTGCGCATACACCTCGATCCCGTTCTCGAGCGCCTTTCCTGCGCGATCGAGCATCTCCCGCCACAGGTCCGGGGCGCCCGGCGTCTGGATCATCGCGAACGACACCGGCCGTTCGATTTCGGCCGCCAGCTTGGTCATCCACTCGAGTTCGCGGATCGATGCCTCGGCGGGACTCTCACCGGCCACACCCTGCGGTGCCACCTCGAAGACCGCACGGCCGCCTGCGGCCATCGCCCGGCCAAGGCCGAACAGTTCCTGTTCTGCGGCGTAGGTACCCGGTACCGCCTCGCCGTCGATGGCACGGTGTCCCTCGGTGCGGGACGTGGAGAAACCAAGCGCCCCAGCCTCGATGGCCTCCTGGACGATGCGGGCCATCGCGGCGATGTCTTCGTCAGTGGCTTCCTCGTTGCGGGCGCCACGGTCGCCCATCGCGTAGCCGCGCACCGCGCCATGCGCGATCTGCGTGCCGTAATCGACGGCGAGCGGCCGCTTCTCGACGGCGTCGAGGTATTCGGGGAAGCTCTCCCACTGCCAGGTGATGCCCTCGGCCAACGCTGAGCCGGGAATGTCCTCGACTCCTTCCATCAGCTCGATGAGCCACTGTTCGCGGCCGGGGGTGACCGGTGCGAACCCGACGCCACAGTTGCCGCCGACCACGGTGGTGACGCCGTGCAGGCTCGACGGCTCCAAGAGCGGATCCCAGCTCACCTGTCCGTCGTAGTGGGTGTGGATGTCGACGAACCCCGGTGCCACGATGCGACCGGTCGCGTCGAGCGTCTCCGCAGCGTCACCGTCGAGACCCGGATCGTCGCCGTTTCGCCGCCGCACTTCGACGATCCGGCCGTCCTTGAC
>Ga0157378_10001444_pt1 | contig 21398 bp, 33 predicted proteins | sample M65metaG_FD_115309 | JGI IMG/M metagenome (GOLD analysis project Ga0157378, IMG submission 115309) | Miscanthus rhizosphere microbial communities from Kellogg Biological Station, Michigan, USA - M6-5 metaG | ecosystem: Host-associated > Plants > Roots > Rhizosphere > Soil | place: USA: Michigan...
CTCGGGGCAAGAGGGCAAGGATTGCTGGTGCACCTTTGAGGCGCGCATCGGGCGCCCGTCACCGTTCAAATGCGGCATCTGCCACAGCTTCGTGACCGACGGGCGGATCCAGTTTCTCGGCGACAGCACGCACGCACTCGCAGGCCAGACCGTAGACCTGCCGGAGTTCGACCGCTGATGCTCGATGGCGCCGCCATGTTCGCCGGGTTGGCGCAGACCATGACGGCGGTGTTTGGGGGGCCGTTCGTGAGCGCGCGCGTGATCGACCAGGCGCCTGACGCTTTCGACGATGGTGGCTCCATCCCCGACGATACCGCCGACCCGACCTTTCGGACCTGCCAGCTTCAGGTCGACATCGTGACGGACGCGATGCGCCAGGCCGACGGCTACGTCGAGGGCGATCTGCGCGTGCTGATCCTCAGCGCCACGCTCGAGGGCGATCTGGACACCGATGCGACGGTCGAGGTGCTGCAGGGGCCCTACACGGGCGCGAAGCTGCTCCTGAGCGGCATCACGCGCGATCCAGCGGCGACATATTGGGAAGGGCGCGGGCGCCGCGCTCCAACGGAGTAAACGGCTATGAGCGGAGTTTCAGGTTCCATTGCGCTGCAGATCGAGGCCCGGCTTGTCGGTGCTGGCGATCTCGGCAATCCCGTAGCGCCGGTGCGCGTCAACCGGTCGATCCAGTTCACGCCCGGCACCGATGCGCTCGGGAAGGCCGACGTCCTCTGGGCCGACGAGCGCACCCTTGCCGCGTCGGCAACCGAGAATATCGATCTCGCTGGCGTCCTCGCCGGCTTGCTCGGCGGCACCGTCACGGCGGCCGAGATCACGGCGATCTATCTCGAGGCCGATGACGGCAATACGAACGACGTCCAGTTCTTCGGCGCGGCCAGCAACGCCTTCAATGGCCCGCTTAGCGGCACCACGCCGAAGATCACGCTCGGGCCCGACGACTGCGCGCTGATCACCAACAAGAAGGGCTGGACCGTCACCCCGGGCACTGGCGACATCATCCTCGTCGCCAACAGCGCCGGCGGGACGGGTGTGACCTATCGCATCACCGTCTTCGGGCGCACGGTTGCGGCCTGATGGTCAAGATCAGCGGCGTATCTGAGACTGCGGCCCATCTGAAGCGCATTTCCGGTCCGGAGATGGTGCGGCAGGTGGGCGCGGTGCTTTACGCCGCTGGCGACATCGTAGCGGTCGAGGCAGCGCGGTCCATCACCGAGGGCGCGGTCAGCGGCAAGGGCCACGTCCCGAGCGAGCCGGGCCAGCCACCGAATGCCGATACCCATCTGCTCGATCGCTCGATCGAGACGGTGCAGACGGGCCCGCTCAAGGTCGCCGTGTCCGCGAACGCTCCCTACGCAATCCCGCTGGAGTTCGGGACGTCGAAGATGGCGGCACGGCCCTTCATGGCACCCGCATTGCAGCGCAAGCGCAAGGAGGTGACGGACCTCATCACCGCCGGCGTTTCCAAGGTCCTGGCCGGCGGCAAGGTTGTTCCCTGATGGCGATCGACAGCACCATCCCCATCCGCCGAGGCGTCCTGGCGCTGATGAAGGCCGATGCTCGGCTTGTCGGGATCGTTCCGGCGGAGCGCCTTTATCCGCAGACCACACCGGGCAAGGTCATCTTCCCGTTCGTCCGGATGGGTGCGCCTCTCGCGGTCCCGACCCGTGGCGCCTGCTTCGACGGGACCGATACGACCTTCGCGGTGCACGGCTTTACGAAATACCGGCTCGAAGGCACCCGCCGTGTCGAAACCGCCGAGGACTATGCCGGTCGGCTCGGGTCGGCCATCGCATCAGCGCTCGACCAGCGCATCATCACGCTTGCGAACGGCACCGCGCGCATCCAGTGGACAGGCGGGCAATTGCTCATGGATCCGGCCGAAGCGGGCTGCTTCCACACCTTGCAGAATTTCCGGGTGCGCGCGCTTACGGCATGAGTTAGATTGCCGCCGTGGCGGACAGCACGACAGCAGAGGAAATCGCGATCGCGCTGGGCCTTGCTCTGATGCGCAAGGGTATTCTCGACGCCGACGACCTGGCGCGCGCCGCTGATGGTTCGGCAAGCGCGGACGCCGCGCATGCTCTGCGGTCGATAGCGGTTGAGGGTGGGGCTCCAAGTCAGTCGGAATGGGAAGCTGGACAGCGGCGCGCCCAAATTCGCGTGGTGAAGGATTGATGCGGCGGCGCTATCTGCCTTTGATTGCACTGCCGATGCTGGCTGCGGCTGCGACCAAGCATGTCGCCCCGCGCGCTGATCCCAACGCCGCCCTGTTCGCCAAGGTCCGCGCGATCGTCACCGATGGCCTGAAAGACCCGGAATCCGCACGGTTCAAGCCCTTCTCGGTCGTGGTTGACGGCGACGGCAACCGGAAGGTGTGCGGCGCGGTCAACGCCAAGAACACCTATGGCGGCTATGTCGGCTTCACCGCCTTCGCCTATAAGCTCGAGCTCGGCGATCTGATTTTCGCGCCGCAGCCTGACGATGACGACGCCAACTCGGCCAACCGCGCGGGCTCAGGCTGTCCCGGGTTCGGCGACTGGCACCGCTGACGGCGGTAACAAGGCAACATAGCGCTCCATAATCTCCCGCCAGCTTGAGCGGAGACCGGAATGAGCGCCCCCACGACCTTTCAGTATGCTGTGGTCAAAGTCGGTGACGGCGGCTCGCCCGAAACCTTCACCACGATCTGCGGCATCCAGACGACCGGCTTCAACGACACGGTGCAGACCGCCAACAAGGCGATCCGTGACTGCGCCAATCCAGCTACGCCGCCGGAGCAAAAGGTCACGGTATTGAGCCGCGGCCGGCAGCTGACGGGGTCTGGCCTCTATAACACGTCACAGGTCGCGCTGATCAATTCGCTGCTGGCGAATCCGGCGAACTATGAGCTCGTGCTGCTCGACATCAGCGATCCCGACATTCCCGCTGGCACCGAGATCGGCACCTGGGCGGGCCCGGGCATCGCAACTGCTGTCAACCTCGCGACCACCGAAAACAGCGACGCCACGATCAGCATCACGATCGAATCCAACGGGGCGTGGGCTTACACGCCGGCTAGCTGATGACCTTCCCAGCGACGAGCCTCGAGCTTGAGTTCGCGGACGGGGAATATAGCTTCGCGCTCCATCTGCCGCAGCTGGCCGAGCTTCAGGAGAAGCGCAAGACCGGCGTCTTCAAGCTCTACGCGCGGGTCATGGCGGGGCGCTTCCTCACCGATACAGGCGAAGCGGTCGGCCACCCCCAGCTGGGCGAGGCCTTCGCCGAGGATATCTATGAGACGATCCGCCTGGCGCTGATCGGCGGCGGCAAGGGGCTGGTCGACGGCAGGGAAGTCGCTGTCTCGGCTCTCGCCGCGAAACGCCTGCTCGATACCTACGTGATCCCGGCGCCGTTGATGGAGAGCTGGGGGATTGCGGCGGCGATCCTGGGCGCAAAGATCGTGGGCTACACCCCGCAAAAAAAAAGCCCGCCGCCCCCGAAAAAGACAGCACGATCGAGCAAGCGCCCGACGGCTTCGACATCGGAACAGTCATAGCCGATTGCCTCGTCATGGGCATCGATTGGCGAACCCAGACGTGGTGGGAATATCAGGCCGCGCTGGCTGGCTGGAACGACCGTTCGGGGCCGTCAGACACCCCGCAACTGACCAACGTCGACCGGCTCAAGGAAGTGCTGGCCGCGCGATCGATCAATTAGGAGGCCCCGATGGGCGTTACCGCTGACTCCGTGATCGTCGAGCTGGAAGCCCGCAACGCCGAATATGATCGCGCGATGCAGGGCAGCGGGCAGGTCACGCTCAAGTTCGGATCCGATGCAGCGAAAGGCGCGGCGCAGGCCGAGGGCGCCGTGGTAGGATCGCTCAAGCAGATCACGACCGCCAGCGGCAACACCAACGGCGCGCAGCTGATCCTGCAATCCGTGATCCGCCGCACGACTGACCAATTCGCGGCCGGCGCCCCGCTCGCGACGATCTTCGCCGAGCATATCAGCGCGATCGCGGAGGCCGGAGAGCTGGCCGGTGGCTCGCTCGGTTCGCTCGGTGCGCTGTTGCAGGGGCCGCTAGGCTTCGCGCTGTCGGCCGCCGCGTCCGTGGCCGCGCTGCTCGCCAGCAAATTCCTTGAAGGCGCGGATTCTACCGAAAAGCTGAAGGAAAAGAACCTGGCGCTCGAGGAGGCGCTGACGAAGGCCAAATTTGCGACCGATGCGGCCACCAAGTCCATCGCCGCGTATAACCGGGAACAGCAGCACGCGATCGAAACCGACTCGCTCGCGGCCGATATCGCCCTGCGACTGGCCGAGAGCCGGCTGAAGGAGGCGCGGGCCAACATCGCGTCGATCCAGGCCGACATCGCCAAGCAGCGCGGCGTTCAGACGTCCTTTACGAATGGCATCGGCGGTAATCCTGCGCTCGCTGCGGACGCGTCGCTGCTCAAGGAAAACCAGAAGCGAGCCGAGGATCTCGACCAGACTGTGCGCGACCTGCAGATTCAGGTCGGAAAGGTTGGCGCTGCGAGCGCGGCCGACCCGATCAAGCGCATCAACAACGAGTTCGACCGCCTGCGTGACGTCGCCATCCGGGCTGCTCACAGCAACGACACACTGGCCAAGGGGATCACCCTGACGCTGGCCACAATCGAGAAACAGCGCAACGTCGCCCTGGAGGCCGAAAAGGCGCTGCACCGGCACTCCCGCTCGGCCGATGCCGTGGCGGAGGCGAACGCCAAGCTTGCCACCGCCACCGATGAAGTCGGCCGCGCCGAGGCTCGCGTGGAGCTGGTGCGCGCGCGTCGGGACAAGCTTTCGCCCGCCGCGTATCAGGCAGAGCTTACCGCTGCGCTTGGTGCCGTGAATGCCGCGAAGGTGCACGAGGCTGCGGTCAAGGCCGACACGAAGGCGCTAGAGGCGTTCAACGCGGAAAATAACAGGCTCGTGCTTGGTCTGATCAAGGCCAATGAGGCCATGTCGCGCGGGATCCTTCCCGATGCAGGAAAGGAATTTAAAGAGGTAACGGATGAGCTTCGCCAGTCGCAGCACGAGATCGTGCAGGAGCAGGGCGCCGCGATCGAACAACTACGGCGCAAACAGGAAGAGAGCATCCGCACGCTGTCGGGCTTTTATTACGACCTCTTCTCCGGCGGCACCAAGAACCTTTGGAAGGACTTCGAACGGCTTGGACTGGAGGCGCTGGCGAAAATAGCGGCCGAAAAGAGCTTTGCGGCACTGCTTAACTTCGGGTCTCAGCATAGCGGCGACGGCGGTATCCTTGGAGCGTTGGCCAGCCTGGCCGGCAGCCTGCGCAACGCCCCTGGCCGGGCCGTGGGCGGCCCGGTCGCGGCCGGAGGCACCTATCTCGTCGGCGAGCGCGGCCCTGAGCTTCTACAGATGGGCGCTTCAGCGGGGAACATCGTGCCGAACTCCGCGATAGCGCAGCCGCGCGGGTCGAGTGGGCCACAGATCGGTGGCACCGTCGAACACCGCATCGTCATCGAGCCTAACGAAATGTTCGACACGCACGTCGACACACGCGTGGTCGGCGGCATCGTCCAATATGCACCGGTGATCATCGAGGGTGCGAAGTCGGCGACGTTCGCTGCCGCAAACCGCCCGGGCCTGCCGCGTAGCGCCGGATAAGGAACTGACGGCGGTAACAGGCCAGCCGACCCGGCCGCATCCTCCGCGTCGCTATGGCGATCCTTACCTGGCCGACATGTGCCTTCCTAACGTCGGTCGAATGGACGCCGCCCGACCCCCCGACGCAGGTCAACAGGTCCGAGTGGACCGGTCGTGAGCAGGTTGCGATCCTGCCGAATGCGGGGCGCTGGGCCGCAAAAGTCTCGATCGAGCCGAAACAGACCGAGGATGATGCGCTTGATACCGAGGCGTTCAGGGTCGAGCTCAAGGGCCGCGTCAACAGTTTCCGAATGCCGGCGGTCCTGAAGCCACAATTCGCGTCTGCAACACCCGTCATCGTCAATGGCGCCGGCCAGACCGGCTATTCTCTCGCGGTAACCGGCCCTGCGGGCGTGACCATCAAGCGCGGGCACAAGCTCACGGTCGGCGACCAGCTTTTGATGAGCCTTTCGACGGTCACACTCGATGGCTCCGGCCACGGCACGCTGACGCTGAGCAATCCGCTTCGGTTGTCGCCGCCGAACAGCGCGGCAGTGGAGGTTGTCAACCCGACCTGCCTGGTCAAGCTCGCGAGTCCCGGCGCCGGCTGGACCGGTAGCTATCCCAATATGATCGACTTCGCACAGTTCGATGTCGAAGAGACGTTCTGATGGCGGGGCCCGACGCATCCGCGGTCGCCGCGCTGCGGAGCTACACTACGCCGGTCAACGCCATCTATGTCGGCTTCCTCGATATCGTAGGCGATCCGATCCGGGTCACGACCGCGCCCTATGATCTCGTCGTAGGCTCCGGCGCGACCGGCGATGCCGATCTGGACGGTCATACCTTCTCCGCCGTCGATCCGAAGTTCATCTCTGTCGGCTCGATCACGATGAAGGAGGGCGGGGCGGATACTGTCACATGCCAGCTTTCCGGCCTGATCGGGGTCGATACCACGCTTCTCAACCAGATCGGCGACAAGACAAACTGGCAGGGCCGCGTCGCCCGCCTTTGGCAGATGCAGATCGACGAGAGCCTGGCACAGGTCGGCGCGATCTGGCCGTGGTTCACCGGCTATATGACCGTGCCGAAGATCATCGGCGACAAGACCCATCAGATCATCGAGCTCGAAATCGAGAGCTACCTGTCATTCATGCGGGCGGCCTCCTTCCGCTCCTATTTGAACCAGAGCGATTACGACAGCGGCGACCTCTCGGCACAGGCCTCGATCGCGGTCGCCAACGGGCAAAGCGCATCTGGCGCGGCTGTTGCCGCAGCATCCGCAGCATCGGTCTACGGCTATCGCGGCTCGACCGGAAAGCCGGTGTTCCTGTGAGGCGATATCCGGACTGGGAGACGCGGCTGGCCGCTTACCTCGAAGGCCTGCGCGATAAGGAGTTCGCCTGGGGCAAACTCGACTGCGCCATCTTCGCGGGCGGCGCCGTCAAGGCCATGACGGGCGTCGATCCGATGCGCGGGCTTCGCGGCTATTCATCGGAGGAAGGTGCGGCGCGCGTGCTCAAGGAGCGCGGCAAGGGCACGCTGATCCGCACCGTCAATTCCATGTTCCAACGCGTGCCGGTGGGATTTGCGCACCGCGGCGACCTCGTGCTGGTCGAAGGCGGCCTTGCCGTCGCGATGGGAGACGTGGCGCTGCAGGTCGGCCGTGATCGAGACCGCGAAGGCCTGATCCGTCGCCCGCGTGCCCAATGGGCCAAGGCGTGGACCGTGCCGATGCCTGGTGGTGCCGATGAGTAAGGGCATCATTCGGACGGTAGTTTCGCCGATCAGCCTGATCATCGGCAAGAAGGCGACGCACACGCTGCTGCAGATCGTCGGCATCGTCGCGTCGTTCATTCCCGGCGGCCAACTCATCGCCGCCGCGGCATTTCTCGCCAGCGCTACGGTATTCAAGGTAACGCCCAAGACGCCCAGCGTCTCGCCGACGGCCCTCGACCGCCTCAACGCCTCGCTCAATCCGTCCGCGCCGCGCACGATGGCGTTCGGCCGAACCGCGCTTGCAACCGATATCCGCTATGTCGAGCCGTCAGGGACCAATCAGGAATATATCGATTACGTCCTCGCCGTCGCGAGCCACAAGGCTTCCTCGATCGAGGAAATCTGGTTCGAGGACGCGCTGGCATGGTCGTCGAGCGGGGGCGTCCAAGGCGTCTACGTCGGATACCTCGACGTCGGAACGATCCTCGAAGGCAGCTCGTCCGCCTATTTCACGATCAATTCCGGTTCGCATTGGGGCTCGGCACAGCGCCTGACCGGCTGCGCGCAGGTCAATCTGCGGATCAAGCGCAGCGGCACGTCGAGCCCCTTCGCCAGCGGCCTGCCCAGCCGCGTCACCATCATCGGCAAGGGAATGCCGCTCTACGATCCCCGCCGCGATTCGACCGTGCCGGGTGGCTCCGGTTCGATGCGCGCCAATGACCAGACGACATGGGCCTATGCGCCGGGCGGCACCGAGATCGGCCAGAATCTGGCACTGCAGGCGCTCGCCTATCTGCTGGGGTGGAAAATCGGCGGCAAGCTTGCGGTGGGTTGCGGCATCCCGCCCGCCCGCCTCGACCTCGCCGGTTTCATCACATCGGCCAATCTCTGCGACGAGACGGTGACGACCTCGACCGGCTCGCAGCCGCGCTATCACGGCGCCGGCCTGGTATCAGAGGCCGATGATCCCGGCACGGTGATGGCCACCTTCGCCACAACCTGCAACGGCCGCTTCCGAGAAGCGCTCGGCAAGCTCCAGCTGGTCGTGATGCACAATGACCTTGCGCTGGCATCATCCGATCCCGGCCTCGGCGATGACGAGATGGTCGGCGGCTTCACATGGAATCCCGACCCGTCGCTGGAGCAGACCTATAACGTCGTGCGCGGGCGCTTCACCGATCCGTCGAGCGCGTCGCTCTATCAGCTGGTCGACTATCCCGAGGTGCGGCTCACCAGCACCGACGGGATCGATCGCATCCTGACCCTCGATCTGCCGTGGGTACAAGACGCAGCGATGGCGCAGCGCCTGGCGAAACAGACGCTCGAACGGAAGCAATATCAGCGCACGCTCTCCGCGGTCTGGAACATGGCCGGATGGAGCTACAAGGTCGGCGACGTCGTGCCGATCACGCTATCCGCGCTCGGCTTTTCGCGGCGGCTGTTCCGGGTCGAGCAGCAGGTCGCGGGGTTCGATGGCACCTGCCCGATGGTGCTGACCGAGGAGAATGCGGCGATCTATCAATGGGACGCCGACGACCGCGCGCCTGTGAGCGCAGCCGACGCGATAAGCTATAACCCGCTGAATGATCCCTATCTGATCGCGATCGGCACCGTCGTGGGCGCCAATGCCTGGACGCCTACCCTTTACCACATGTCCAAGGCGGGCGGCACGTTCACGTCTACGAACGCGATCGGCTCACCGTGGGATGATTATTGCGTCTCGGTAGAGAGTTTCCGGCAGGCGCGCGCATCCTACGTGGTCGTCGATTCCACGAAGAAACAGCAGCTACTCCTGTTCGATGCCGGATCATCCATATCCCTTCCTCACCGCGGCCTTTTCATCAACGGCACGGCGGACGGCGGTGACGGCAAATACATTTTCAACCGGAACGAGGATTTCTCCTTTGCTACGACGATCGTCGCCGCCGATGGGGATATTATCGAAGTCGCGCAGGTCGACGACGAGATCCGCGCCTTCGTCAACAATATCGACGTCGGGACCGCGATCGAGACCGGGATTGACCTCGCCGCCAGGCATCGCATCTTCATCACCGCCCTCGAGCCCGGTGTTTCGTTTCAGGACGTGTCGTTCTCCTATGGTGGCGCGCCCGGGTCATCCGCACCGCTGCTGACGCTCCAGACCAGCGCGCAGGCCTACACCTATGACGGCTTCAATGTCGCGCAGCCGACATCGCAGGCGATCGTGGTCACGACGGTCCTGCAAAACCTGTCCGGCAGCCCGACCTTCGCTGCCGACGCCTACGATGCGGCGCATACCAATCTCGGACCGGTCGGAATGACGGGGTCCGGGCTGTCCCGCACACTCGACACAGCCATAAATGTCCAGATCGTGTTCCCGACCTGGGCCTATCTCAAGGTCTCCGCGACGCTAGGTGCGCTTACCGATTATCAGGAGATCGTTAAGCTCAACGCGGGCGCCGATGCGATCACGCCCTATCTGACCAACGATGCCGCGACGGTGGCGGCGGCGGCCGATGGAACGGTATCGAGCTTCTCAAGCGCCGGCGGCACCATGGAGACCTTCCGCGGTGCCGCCCTGCTGACCTCCGGCGTGACATATTCTGTCGCTGCCTCCGATCCCGCGCTGACGATCTCGATCAACAGTTCGACCGGCGTCTATACGATCAGCGCCCTGAGCGCCGACCAGGGCATCGCGACGCTGCGGGCGCACTACAACGGGCTCGACTATGACCGGGTCTATTCCATCGCCAAGAGCAGGGCCGGGGGTGGTGCTGCGACGCTGGGCCTGACCTCGACCGCGCAGACGTTCACCTTCGACGGCTTTGGGAATGCCGCGCCGTCCAGCCAGACGATCTATTTCGACGCCGTCGGCGTGGCTGGAACGGTGACATGGACGGCGCAAGCCTTCGATGCCTCGAACACTTCGCTCGGCACGACCGGCCTGCTTTCGACGTCGGGCAACACCGCGACGATGTCGCTGAGCCAGTTCACAACCTATGCGGGAACGGCCTACGTCCACGTCACCGCGACCTATGGCGCGCTCAGCGACACCGAGACCATCGTCAAGCTGCGGGACGGCACTGATGCGATCACGCCGTTCCTGACCAATGAGGCGGCAACGGTTCAGGCCGATAGCAGCGGCACCGTCACCGGCGGGTTCAGCGGGGCAGGCGGCACCTACAAGGTCTATCGCGGGATCACCGACATCACGACGGGGGCCGGCGTCAGCTATTCGATCGTCGGCACTCCCAGCGGCGTCACCGGCTCGATCAACTCGACGACGGGCGTCTATTCGATCAGCGCAATGTCGGCTGACCAGGCGACCATCACGTTCCGCGCGACCGTCGGCACGCAGAACTACGACCGTATCTATTCGATCGCGAAGAGCCGGGCGGGATCGAACGGCACCAATGGAACAAACGGCACCAATGGCACCAACGGGACGAATGGCGGCCCAGGTCCTGCAGGGCCGGGCGGCACGAACCTGGCGGTGCTGCAAAACACCTCCATGAACGGCACCTCGACCGGGACCTTCACCGTCTCAGGGAGTGCCACGGTCGCGGCCAGTTCATCTGCCCGTGCCCAATTCTCCGGTGTGGCAGAATGGACCAGCGGCCCCGGGGTCCGCAACGTGTCGGTGCAGATCAACTATTCGATCAACGGCACGTGGTACACGACCACGCCCAATATCCAGTCCGGCCTGAATAACGCCACTTCGGAGGTGTTCTTCGACTTCTCCGTCTCGGTGCCCGGCCTCTCCGGCATCACCGCATCGGTGCAGATCCAGGCCGTGATCACCACCACCGGCAGCGGGACCATGTCGTGGTTCTGGCATGATGCCGCCCTTATCCTGACGGGATGACGACTATGACCGATACACATCGGCTGTGCCTGATCGGCGCCGACAACGCCATGCTGGACGACAACTTCACCGGCGATCCGGACACGCTCGAGCCGGGGCAGCGGCTGGTGGTCGCGGCGACCAACATGGACGACCCCGACGGGCTCCAATGGTCGCAGGCCAAGAACGGCTGGGAACTCAAGATTCCACCCGCCGTGCTTATCTCGATCGCGGCCTTCATGCTGCTGTTCACGCCTGCCGAGTGGATCGCGATCAAGGCCGCCCGATCCACCGACGTGACGCTCGATTATTATTGGGAACTGATGATGGCCTGCACGGGCGGTCTGAGCCTCCAGCATCCCGTGGTGATCGCTGGCATCCAGCATCTGGTGGATGTCAATCTGATCGCGTCGGCGCGGCAGACACAAATCCTCGCAGGGGAAGCACCATGAGCAAGCTGCCATCCTTCTTCCGTCAGGGCGGCCGGATCAAGCCGCCGCAGCCGCATCATCCGGTTCAGGACGTGCCGGCCGCGCGCGCCTATTTCGGGGAGGTGGGCAGCACGGTGCGCGATCCCAAGCCCACGAAAGACGGTGGCCGAGTCTGGACGCTCGACCATAGGGGCTGGTCGCACGGCGGCGTCAGCGATGAAGGCTTGATCCATATCGCGAACGAGGATGCCCGGCTTCATCCGGCCAAGCCCGCCAAGGACTGACGGCGGTAACAGCCAGACGGTAGGAAACATAGCAAGGCGAGCGTCATCCGGAGACGCGCCACCTCATGTCAAACGAAGCCGATGCAATCCCCGTGGCACTGCACGGCTTCACATGGACAACCGCGCTTGTCGGCCTGCTGAACCTACTCGTTGGCGGCGCGCTGGTTTCATGGATCCGGTCGCGCCCGCGCCTCAAGGAGATTGAGGTCGACGCCGATTCCGACCTGCGCAAGGACCTGTTGAAGAGAGTCGAGACCTTGGAGCGCAAGCTCGACGAGGAACGCGCCATCCACGAAGCGCAGATCGCCATCATGCGGCACCGCCTCAATAATTCCGACCAATGCATCGACGCGCTGCTGATGCTGCTCGAGACGTCGCCCGACAAGGTCTCGGAAGCCGTCGGCATGATCAAGGAGATGCGTGCCAGGCAGCGCGAGGCCGAAGCGCAGGAAAAGGCCGCCTTCCACGCCGCCAAGATTTCGGCCCGAGTCCATGAGGGGCATCCAGCATGACCCCGCACGATTTCGCCGTCGCGTTCATCCGCCGCTGGGAGGATGGAAACTGCGACGATCCGGTCAGAACCCATTCGCTCGACCATGACGATTCCGGAAACTGGACTGGCGCCGCGATTGGCGTGGGATCGCTCGTAGGCAGCCAGCACGGCGTCACGCCCAAGGCGCTGGCCACCTATCGCAAGGTCGATGTCGGAACGATCACGTTGCAGGTCATGCGCGACCTGACGCGCGCGGAGGCGGCTGATATCGCGCTGCAAAACTATTTCCTGCGGCCCCGGCTCGACCTTCTGCCCTGGAATATCGTCACGGCCTCGGTCTTCGACTTCGGCTGGGGCGCCGGTCCCACGACCGGCGTTGCGCGTCTGCAGGATATGGTGGACGCGCCCATCCAGGACGGCATTCTGACTCCGGGCGGCAATACCTCAAAGCTTTTCACCGCGCTCTGTGAGCGGCAGCCGATCGAGTTCGTGGCGGGCGTCTGGTCCGCCTTGCGTGATCGCTATTACGAGGACGTGATCCGGGCCAAGCCCGTCAAGAGCAAATACGAGCATGGCTGGGACAACCGGACGCGCTGGTACACGCCCGGCGATCCGGAGCAATTCTGGAAGGCGTTCGCGGCATGACGCCGGCGCCGGAAAAACTGACCGACAAGATGGTCCTGCTTGGCATCTCCGGCGGCCTGATCGTCATCATCGGCGGGATCATCCTTGGCATCTTCACGACGCCGCGGTCGCTGCCGAATTGGGCCGAAAACGTGCTGGTCTCGATCGGCACGGCCGGCATCCTCAAACTGGGCGATTGCCTCAACGCGCTGGTCCAGCTTTCGACGGGGAAGTCGGTGGAGCGCCTTGGCAATCAGCTCGCAGCGGCTGCCCCGACCCCAACCGACACGCCGCAGCCAGTCAAAGTTATGAATTCGCCCGATGCCGCAATTCCCGTGGAGCAGCAGCCATGATTATCTCTCTCGTCGTCGTGGCCGCCATCGCTGCGGTCGGGGCGGTCGCCTACAGGTGGCTTCGAAACTTCGGGAGCATGTGATGCCGATCCTGCTCGCCCTCAAATCCGCGCAGGCATGGCTGGCCGCGCTTCCGCAGATCATCGTCGCGTTGATCGTCACCCTGCCGCTCACGTTCCTGCTCGGCCAGTGCGACGGCCGCCATTCCGAACGTGCGCGCAACGACGCGGCCCGCGCGCTCGCCAACACCGCAACTGTCCAGAAGGACGGCAACGCCAAGGAAATCGCCGCGAACGAGCGCCTGACCGACACCGTGTTGGTCGACGCGCAACACAAGGATCTGATCGATGCTATCCAGCAAGCGCCTGATTCCGCGCCTGATGCCTCTCGCGTTGCTTTTGGCTGTGCCAGGCTGCGGGCCTCAGGTCGAAGTGAAGCCTCTCTTCCCGGCGTCTGCCGACCTCAAGGTGGAACCCAAACCGGTGCCCACTGACGCGATCGTCACCGACCCCAAGGCGGCTGACGCATACAATGCGGACGTGGAAAGCTGGGGCGAGCGTGGCTGGCTGACGGTCGGCCGCATCTGTCGCTGGGCTCAGGCGAATGGCGCGACCGCCGTCGATTGTCCGAAGCCGAAATGATCCTGGTCGACGTCATGCTCGGCATCCCGACCGTCCTGCTGATCCTCGTCATGCTGCGGCTGGCGTACGTCGCGAAAGGGAAGATGATATGACCATGGACCTCGGCATCAACTTCGCCCGCCCGACCTATTACTCGCAGAGCCAGTTCGCAGACATCGTGCTTTGCGGCAGCATGGTTGTGGCGCCTAAGGTTGGAGCCACGGGCGCGATCGGACCGGGCGGCTGGCCTGTCGGGGCCGATCACTATCAGCAGAACGTGTTCCTCGGCGACGTGCCGACCGAATATGTATTCATAGTGCTGAAGGGCGCGGTGTCGTTCGTCGATGTCAACCAAGGCGCGAACAATGGCGGCCACATCGGATTCAGCCCGAAGGCAGGAACCGGGCTCGGTGTCGCGTCCGCCCCGTTCACCGCGAAAGGCGCTGGCTATTTCTCGGCAACCGTGACCGATCCCGGCGAAACGCGCTGGGCCATCGTCGCCAAGGCCGATCTCGAACAGTGGAAGCTCGATCCCTATTGCTTCTCTTCGACGTGGCTGCCCCGCTCGAAAGGCTTCCGCGTCGCGCGCATGATGGATTGGCTGATGACCAATTCGAACATGGGCAACGGCTACGTCGATCCCGATCCGACGCGGCCGGGCGCGTTCGTGCAAGGCGTGCCGCTCGATATCATCGTCAAGTTCGCGAAGCTGACCGGCATCCGCCCCTGGGTGAACATCCCGGTCAAATCGGACGATGCCGCGGTGCTGTCGTTCGCGAAGCGGATCGCGCCTCTGATCGAAGCCGGGGTTCCGCCTTATGTCGAATTTGGCAATGAAGTCTGGAACGCCCAATTCACTGCCCACACCTATGCGATCGCGCAGGAAAACGCGCTGTGGGGCAATGGCGAGCAGTCAGCCTATCAGCAGGCGCTTGCGCTGTGGAACTCTGCGCCCGCTGGCAATCGACCATCGCAACCACCGGCAAAGCCCGCCGCATCGGACGGACATCGCTGGTACGGCTATCGCGTTACCCAGGTGTCCAAACTGCTTCAGTCGCTCGGCTGGAAGGTTGGCCGCGACTTCGAAATGGCAATCGGGTGCTTCCCGAACGGCTGGGATCGCGCGGCGCTCGTTTGGAATGGCGTCGCCAAGGCGGGCGGCGCCGATGCCGACTTCTCGCTCTGGATCATCACCTTCTACATCCATGGGGTGATGGGCGCCGGCGCGGCTAAGGCGGACTTCGATCGCAACGTCGCGATCATCAAGGCGCAGGACTTCGACACCGCGTTCAATGAGGTCCAGCACGGCAAGGTCAGCAGCGTCGATTGGCTGGCATCGACCAACCTGCCGGCGCACGCTGCGATCGCGAAGGCGCATGGCCTGAAACTCGTCGCCTACGAAGGCCAGATGAGTTTCTACACGATCCCATATTTCGCCGATTCCGCGCTGATCAAAGCCAATGCCGGGATCACGAAGGCCGACTACATTGCGTTCTTCGACAAGCTTACGACCGATCCGCGCGCCGGCGACGTCATGACCGCGGTGCTTAAGGTGATGGAGGCGGCGGGGATGACGCTCGCCTGCCCCTATGCCGACCAGGGCGAGCGCGGAGAGAACGGCTTCTGGAAGCTGTACGGCACGCCGGCATGGGATGCGATGCTGGCTTGGATCGGCAGCCACCCTGCAGCTGCGACGAACACCGACACCCTGGCCGCGATCAGTGCTGACCTTGCGGCTGTGGCGGCGCGGCTGAGTGCGTTTGCGGCGGGTTAGGCCCTCTTCCCCTGAAACGTTTCCTTGGGGCCTTCGGTGGTGGAGTATATGGGGATGCTGGAGTGCTCGCCAGGCAGATCAAGTGGCGCCCAATGGGTCAAATCGAGCCACCCCCTATACCAGATCGGGTCGTTCTTGCCGTCTGAGATATACCAGCCTTCGGTGTGGTCGCCCCGGTATAGCCCCCTCGACGGATCCAGCCAGAATATGACGGCAAACCGCGTTCCCGTGGTGGCGAGTATCTCGCGTGCGTGGATTTTGGGCGCGCTGTCGATCGGCTGCCAGTCCATATCTATCCCTCCAATGCCGCGTCGATCATTGCTTCGTATGTGAGAAGGATCGGACTATCGCCATAGGTGATCGCGGCGTTCTCCATGGCCTCGGTAGGTTCGCGCATAGCCTCGATTGCAGCGCGGGCTTGGGCGATGTGCATAGATCTGGACCAGCCACGCGGATCGTCCTCAAAATCATAATCGGGGTCGCCAATGCGTTCGCAGTAGAGGGCCCTCGCCACCTTCTCAATCATGGTGTCCATATTCCTAAGCCTCCTCGGCTGTGATGCGGGGCCACCAATGATCGGAGTCCATGCGCTCCGCCATGAGGATTTCTCCACCGGTCACGCAGATGGCGGCCTGCTTTTGTGTCACCAGCGCAAACTGGACATTATCGGGCATCGGCATTTCAACCACCTTGAAGCCGTGCAAGAATACAGGTCCGCTCATTTTTCACCCTCTACCATAGAAGCCCGCGCTTTTAGAGCGGCTGCGCATAGAGCTAAGGCGGGCGAGTGGCAGCCTTTTACATTCCACTGGCGGTGACTCGACAGGCCCGGTTGCGTCATGGGGTCCCATATTGTTGCCTGCCCCTTGTCACCAATTCCCGACGAGCGCACCTCGAATGACAGGCCATCCGGCACCAACGACATGGCTGCGTCGATGCTGGCGGTGTAAAGCGGCTGCGACCACTCCCACGTCACCGGAATCGGATCGCCAGCTTTCCAGTCCGACATGTCGAACCAGCGTACTTGCCGCTGACGGCAACCTTCCCAGTGATCCTTGTTTTCGGACAGCGCTTCGGCAATCAAGAAGTCCAGCTCCCGAACAGGCCCCATCGCCTTCTCCACCCGCTCACCAAGGGACAGAAGAGAGAGAGCGGTCATCAATGCTTACTCCCTTCCGGCCAGAGAATGTTGCCCTTCAGATCCTCGATCCGCAGCGTGCCGGGATTAAGCTCGGCGTGATCAGCCGCCTCCTCGGCGGTGGGCTTAATCCCTGAAAGATGGACCGGGTAGAACATGCCCTCCCGGAAGAAAATCACCGTTTCGCCTGTTACTATGTCCATCCTCAATCCCCTCTCATTAACGGATAGGTGGTTGATCCACAGCCGCCTTTAATCGCTCAAGCTCCACGAGAAAGGCGCGGTTGGAGCGGTGGTCGGACAGCGCGTTATGGCTGGGCATCAACAGCGCCTTTCCCAGCGTCGGGATCGGTCTTTAGGTGCCGAATCCAGCCTGCGATCATCGGCGCAACGTCGTGGTGCTTGTTAAATCTATCAGCCATCAGGGCGGCCTCTTCCAATGCGGCCTCTCGTTCAGGGCCGTTATTCGACAGAGGCGCTCCCTCAACCATATGCCGCACCATCGCTTCGGCCTGCACTGCGTCGAATAGGTTAGTGCCGACTGGCCCCATGCGGCCATCAATGTAGGGCTCACTGTTCGGCACAGTGTAGCTGATCCCGCAATCCGGGTTGAAGTTGGCCGGGAGCCTCCATTGCAGGAAGCGTTGCGTCATGTGCTTGATCTGATCTTCAGTCATCGTCTCGTCCTTCCAAATATCCAATAAACTATACCGGGTGGCTTAGGGGTTAGGAGGGGCGGGCACGTCACGAACGGCAATGCCAAGCTGTGTCAGCCGAAAGGTAAGCGGTCTCTCGCTGGCAGTTTCAAGGAGGCCGGCGTTGAACATCGGCACCCGGTAATGGCCCCGAATATGCTCGTACGGATATTCCTCGCCGGGCATCAGGCCGCGCAAGTGAAAGCCCCAGCGCTCGGCTAGATCCTGTTCCTCGCTCACATCAATTCTCCTGAAAACATGGCTATTGGGGGTTAGGCTGGGGAGGCGGCTCGTCAGTCAGCCCAAGGCGACGCATGGCAATTTTGCGGCACCGCTCATGAGACCGGCGACAGGATTCAATGTTCTCTTGAGCAAGCCGTTCGACGACTTCGCACCTCGACCAGAGATGATGCGCCAGGCCCTCCAGATCGAAGCCCGTGTCGCCGCACCATTGGCAGCGGTTCGCGTCGAAATCCAAAGGGACGGGTCCTAAAGAGCGCGTTTCCGCTACACAGCGCTCGCAGATATCGTCGTCGTTATCCGTGTCGGCGGTGCAGCGTATGCAGGTAAAGGCCATCAGTGCATCCTCTGTCCGTCTGGGATTGGATCGACGGAAGCGATGATCGCGCCGCCCTCGAATCCTGTTATATGCGCGTCATCATTGCACTCAGCGCACGGTGCGCCGGCCCCTCCGCAGCACCCTTCCACGTCGGCCAATCCAGCCCACGGGTGATCGCTGTGATTCTCGCAAACCCATCCGCACCCGGCGCAGTTTTTGCAGTCCCCGCTCACCTCCCCACCCCGCACGATTTGGGGGCGGGGGTGGGGGAGCCGAACAGGTAGCTTGCATGCCCCATATTCTGGGTCTCATCCGTTTGAGACCCATGGTTTGTGACACTCCGCGCCATGCCGATCAGCAAATCCCGGAAGGCGTCAGGGGTGCCTATGCGTGGGCTCGAATCCGTACCGCCGCCGCGACCGCCAACCTCGCCAAGGCGCTTCGCCCGTTTGAGCCCCATGCGCGCAACGATCGCGGGATCAAGCCGACTTTCCCCGATGCCCCAATCAAGCTCGGGCAGCTGGACGCCAACCGCATAAATAAGCGTCGGCTTGCGTGCGTAGTGCCCATAGCGGCCCTGCTCAACGCAGCAGGTCCAGCCATATTGGCCGGCTCCAAGATAGTCGGCACTGACCCAGCCACCCTCACGCGGAGGGGTATTCAGCCCGAAATGCGGCCATGCGTGCGATTGCCAAGGATGCTCGATAACGCCGCCCCATTGGCGGACGGCGGCAAGGGCAGCGGCAAAGCATCCACCATCGTCGCCCTTGATCTTCCGGATGCCGGTTCGCTTGATGAAGAGCGGCTGACCGGCCCACAGCTTTCCCCACCGCTGGCAGGGCGGGTGTGCGACAACAGGATGCGGCCCTGCATAGAGGCGGGCGTCTCGCGTCTCGTCCCAAGGATCAACACCGGGCAAACCGAAGTAGCAGCCGTCCGTTTCGACGTAGAGGGATGCGATCTGGCGGCTCATAGCGCCACCCTCTCGAAGCCAATAGACAGTGCCCCAAGGTTCGCTTTTGAACCTCTTGCGTGAACGAAACGGGAAACGGGATCATCAGGCGATAGGCGAAACGCGCCAAAAACCACGGAAAAACAGCGTGTGCGGCGGGGAGATACGTCTTCGGGAGGCAGGGGCCGGAGGTTCGAATCCTCTCTCCCCGACCATATATTTATCTTTCCATATCAATGGCTTAGATATTTTACATCGTAGGAGGGAACGCCGACCGCGCACGATCGGCCGGGCCTCCCGGCCCGGCTCAATTGATATAGGCGCGCCGCGATTGCGTGATGCTGATCTGGGGGCCGCTGAAGACAATGAAATTCACCGGCGGGTGATAGGTCAGCGATATGTCCAGATAAGGAACCCCGTTGGCCACACCGTGCGTGAGCGTCGGCGCATCGAGATAGGTCGCGTTAAGCGCGAACGACATCTTGCGGATCCGCGTCGTGATCGTCGTGTCGTCGGGCCGCGGATAGATTGTGGCCAATCGCGCACCTTCGCCGACCGCCTGTTGCAATCCGGCATTGGCCGCAAAGAGCACGCCCAGCTGCGCGATCCCCGCGAGGAACAGCACCAGCACCGGCACCGCCAGCGCGAATTCAGCTGCGGCGCTGCCCCGCGTACAGGCGCGCAACACTTTCACTGGACGCGCACCGACGCGGTGCCGTTCAGCGCAATGCTGCCATTCGTCCCGACCGACTTCAGCAGCCAGGCGAAACTGGGCTGATAGCTGCTCGCGATCGAGATGGAGGCGAAGCGTCCGACCTGCTGGCCGCTGGTGCAAGTGCCGCTGAAGAGGCTCTGTCGCGTCCCATCGCACTCCAGCCAATAGGATATGGTCACCTGCGCGGCCGGGACGTTGGCCGCTGCCGCCGCCTCGGCCTGAAGCGAGGTGAAGGCCGCGCTCGCGACGCTTCCGGCCGTGGCCATCTCGGCGGTCCGCTCCGCAGCCTGTTGCAAATGTAGTTTGGTGGAGACCAGGCGCGCGCAATCGACCGATCCTGCCAGCACGATCATCAGAAACGGACTGACCAGCGCAAGCTCGACCGTGCTGGCGCCGCGCACGTCGCGCCATGCAACGCCCGCCAGGGCCCGTCGGAACCGGTTCATTCGACCAGCCTCACTTGCACGCCCTTGAAGGAACTCGCGCCGCTGCTCGCGGGGCATTGATTTGAGATGTTGGTGTTGCCGAGGAAGGAGAGGCGCAGCGCGACCAATTGCAGGCAATCGGTCGTCATGCCGCTGGTACCGGTGAAGTCGAGTTCCTGGGACGGAAAATAGAAAGCGCCCTGCAGCTTGGAGGTTGCATTGCCGTTGATGGTGTTCGAGCCCGAATCTTGTGCGCGCCGGTCCTGATAAAACAGGATTCCTGCGTAGGCGCCCGAGGTCGAGGCGGTGAGCTGCACGGCCGCACCGCCATTCATGTCGAGCGTGGCGATCGATGAGGGATTGGTCGCGGCGTTGCTGCTCGTCAGCACAATCGTGACGCCGTTGCCGACCACGTTCGCCTGTGACCCCAGCGAGAAGGTGCTGCCGTCGATATAGTAGACGCCGGGGCTGAGCGTGGCCGTCCCTTTGATATTGATCCCCCTGTAGCAGCCGGGGGACAACGACTGGGTCGAGTTCGGCGCGACCGTCACCTGATTTTGGCAGCCGCTGGGAGATGGGTCGGACAGACTTGCATAAGGATCGGGCTGTGGCAGCGAATAGGGCAGCAGCTGGGTGCTGCCCGTATAATTGCTGCTCGCCGTCAATCCGCCGACTGCCGAAACCGGGGTTGCGTTGATATTGCTGCTGCCGCCGGCAATCACGGCATTGGCCGCGCGCGAATTGGTTGCGAGACCACAGCCGAAGTTCAGCGACGCGTTTCCTTGCATCGTGATACCGACGCTGGAGGTCGATCCCAGCGCGAGCGCGCAATAATCGCCATTCGACACGACCGCAGCCGTGGCATGTGCCGCGATGCTTGGTGCGACCGACAGGAAGCTGCCTGAAAAGGGCAGCCGCTGCGCGGTGGCTATGTTGACGCGCACCGCCTGCGCATTGCCGGCATATGCCCCCGCCGTCGGGGCGCTGCTGATGTCCGCGGGGCCCGACAGAGTTATGGCGCTCGTGCGGCCAAGGTCGGTGCCAGCCGCCGCCACGGCATCCTTTCCCTGGGCCTTCGCGAATGCACCCGCGATCGCGGCGGAGTCCGCCTCGCGCTGAAGCTGACGCTTCCAATAGGTCCATTCCGCCGTATCGACCGCCAGTCC
>Ga0157378_10001446_pt1 | contig 21385 bp, 15 predicted proteins | sample M65metaG_FD_115309 | JGI IMG/M metagenome (GOLD analysis project Ga0157378, IMG submission 115309) | Miscanthus rhizosphere microbial communities from Kellogg Biological Station, Michigan, USA - M6-5 metaG | ecosystem: Host-associated > Plants > Roots > Rhizosphere > Soil | place: USA: Michigan...
ATCTGTATTACTGAAAACTCTACGTACCCTTAACGATCGCTTCCACCTGCCGCAGATGGTTCAAATCATGCCCGGCGTACATGCTGACAATATGCGTCACAGTTTCCTTGCCGCGTTCCTGGTGAGTGCCGTAGTTGTCCCACAGCTTTTCCGGTATCGACTCCAGCAGCGCTAAATTGCTGGCGCGCAGTACGCGAAAAGTTTCCAGCGACGCCCGCGCGTCCCGCTGCTGGTAGTTGAACGTATCTGCCCACGCATTCTGATCGAAAGACTGGATGGTGGCGCCATTTTGGCCCATGACCAGGCGTAGCCTCCAAGCGGCGACCACTTCTGCATCCGCCAGGTGGGCCAGAATTTCCGCAATCGACCACTTGTCGGTGCCCGGTCGACGCGTGAACTTCTGTTGGTCCAAACCTTGGAGCAATTTTGTCAGTTTTTCCGCCGTCGTCTTCTGCACCTGTACCGGCTCCTTACCTTCCACTAAACCGAGCATGCGTTGAATGTACTGCTGTGGAGTTTCCTGCATGACAAATACCTTCCGAGGGAGTTGGTTCGTCTAAGTCTTGCACCCCGCGAGTAGGAGTGCCAACCAAAAAATTATGTTCTTACTGATTCAGCCGCTCCAGATGATGGAACCGGTCGGTCGCGATAAACATAAGCACTGAGAGAGTTCCGTTGTACGCCATGTGCATCACCACGCCAGCAGCCACCGATTTGCTGACAACCCGGGTGATGGTGAGCGTCAGCCCTACTATAAAGATCACCAACACCGGCCCCCAGGCCCGTCCCAGCTGCGGAGCATGAATGAGACTGAAGGCCAGTGCTGTAACGAAGACGGAGATTCCTATCCCGATTCTCCGCGCCAGCACCGGATACAGAAACCCGCGGAAGAAAAGTTCTTCCATCAAGGGAGCTAGGGTAGTGCCGAAAATGGCCAAAACCCAGGCCTGGCGGGTGGTCTGAAAGAACCTGTCCATCGGCAACTCCTTGGGCATAGGAAGCCAATGGGCGACTGCCTGCAGGGACAGGGAAAGAGCGACTCCGCCCAACAAATATGGAAACAAGTTCGACGGCCAGTTCCACCGGACCGAACGCCAGAAAGGAAGCCCGCGCCGTGTGACCAGGAAAACCATGAATAGCAGGATTGCCCCGTAACCGAGCAACTGCGCTGCAATGGTGACCAGCGGATATTGCGCCACATCAACTGTCGGAGCCCACGGATATAGAAATTTGTGAGCTGCAAAAGTAGTAGCGAGCAGCAGCGCAAAGATCGACATTACGGCGAAGATGGCGATCAGAAGCACATCCCATCCCGTCCAGGGTGGATCTTCATCTCGTGGCGGCTCGGCCGGGATCAGTGATGGAGGCGACGCCAGCGGGTCAAATTCAAACTGCGGATTGGACGACGGCGATGACAAGATAAAAACCCATTAGAAATCTACACGAAAAAATGTGGGACGGGCACTCATGCCTGCCATGTAGCGGCAAAACGCAACTCGTGGGAAGATCATTTTTCGTTTCCCCGCGGACAAGAGTGTCTGCCCTACGTCATCCTGCTAGAACCCTGTGTTTGCCGTTGAAATAATGAGCCAAGGCTTGTCCGGTATAGGACTTCTTGCTGCGCGACGTTTGCTCCGGCGTCCCCTGGGCCATAATGCGACCGCCTTCTTCGCCACCCTCAGGCCCGAGATCAATGATCCAGTCCGCGTTGCGGATGACATCAAGGTTGTGCTCGATGATGATGATTGTGTTTCCCAAGTCGGCCAGACGGTGCAGGACGTCCAGCAATTTTCTGACATCATCAAAGTGCAGCCCGGTGGTGGGCTCGTCCAGCAAGTACAGGGTCTTGCCGGTCTGGCGCTTGCTCAACTCGCGCGCCAGCTTGATGCGTTGCGCCTCGCCGCCGGAAAGGGTTACTGCCGACTGGCCCAAATGGATATATCCCAGTCCCACATCGACTAGCGTCTGGAGCTTCTGCCGGACTTGGGGGATATTCTCCAGCACCGGCAGTGCGTCCGCCACCGGAGTTTCCAGTAGGTCGGCAATGGAGTATCCGTTGTACTTAACCGCCAGCGTCTCCTGGTTGTAGCGCCGCCCGCCGCAAACCTCGCACAGCACGTAGACATCTGGCAGAAAATTCATCTCGATCCGACGCTGCCCCTCGCCCTGGCAGGCCTCGCAGCGCCCGCCAGCTACGTTGAAGGAAAACCGCCCTGGCTTATATCCGCGTTCACGGGATTCCGGCAGCATGGCATAGAGATCCCGCATCTGGGTGAATACTCCGGTGTAAGTCGCAGGATTCGACCGGGGCGTGCGCCCGATCGGCGACTGGTCGATGCGAATCACCTTATCCAGAAACTCGGTCCCGGAGATGGCCTTGTGCTTACCAGGTTCTTCGCGTGACCGGTAGAGCTTTTTCGCCAACGAACGGTAAAGAATGTCATTCACCAGCGTCGACTTGCCGGAACCAGAGACGCCCGTGACCACGGTGATCACACCCAGAGGAAAGGAGACGTCGACGTTCTTCAGGTTGTTTTCTTTTGCTCCGAGCACTGCAATAGCAGCGCCGTTTTTCGACCGGCGGTCAGGCCGCATCTCAATCTGAGTTCGACCTGATATGTACGCACCAGTGAGCGAAGCCGGGGAATCGATGATCTGCTTCGGAGTGCCTTGGGCAACCAGTTCGCCCCCGTGACGGCCCGCACCGGGGCCGAGATCAATCACATAGTCGGCGCGCCGGATAGTTTCTTCGTCGTGCTCGACAACCAATACCGTATTTCCAAGGTCACGCAACTCTTCCAGCGACTTCAGCAGGCGCTCGTTATCGCGATGATGCAGCCCGATGGAGGGTTCGTCCAAGACGTATAGGACTCCGCGCAGTTTAGATCCGATCTGGGTCGCAAGCCGGATGCGCTGTCCCTCCCCGCCGGAGAGCGTTGCCGCGGAGCGATCAAGCGAGATGTATCCCAATCCAACCTGATTCAGAAACTGCAGGCGCTCGACAATCTCGTGGACGACTCGGCTGGCGATGACGGCCTCTCGGGCGGTCAATTTGATCTTCTTCGCCGCCTCCCATGCTCGTGAAACCGGGAGCGCGGTGAAATCGGCGATCGACATGCCGTTCACCTTTACTGCCAGACTTTCGGGACGCAATCGTTTGCCGCGACAGGCAGGGCACTCCGTCGCCGACATGTAATCCATCAACCAGTCGCGGTAAGTCTCTGACGTGGAGTCATCTTGTGCCTGCTTAAGATAACCGAGAATTCCTAGAAAGCCGGTCTTGCCTCCTTTGCCTCCATCCCCATAAAGCACCAGGTTTTGGACCTTCTCCGGAAACTTGTCGAAGGGAGTGGTGAGGTCAAAGCGGTTTACGGCAGCCGTGATTTCCAACTGGCGGATCAGATTTCTGGAAGCTGAGCCCGGGCCGAGGCCTCCGTCAAGCAATGGCTTCGACCAATCGGTGATGACCTTGCCCGGATCGAAGTCATATTTGCTACCCAATCCATGGCATTCAGGACAGGCTCCGTAAGTACTGTTGAAAGAAAACGAACGCGGCTCGAGCTGCGGAACATCAATGCCGCAATCGGGACAGGCCAGCCGCTCGGAAAACAACTGTTCCTCGCCACCCACCACGGCCACTTGGACTAACCCGCCTGCCAGCTTCATAGCCAGTCCGACCGAAAGTTCCAAACGATGCTCGATGCCTTGCTTCACCAGCAGTCGATCCACCACGACCTCAATGGTGTGGTTCTTGCGTTTGTCGAGCGCAAGATCGTCCTCCAGGTTAACTATCTCGCCATCCACACGGGCACGCGTAAATCCGTGCTGGACCAGTTTCTCCGTTTCCTTCTTAAACTCGCCCTTGCGTCCCCGAACAATGGGCGCCAGGATCATTACCCGATCTTCCGGGGTCAGGGCCATGACCCGCTGCACAATCTGCTCGGCAGTCTGGCGAGCAATAGCCCGACCGCAGTCGGGGCAATGCGGAGACCCCACAGAAGCGAACAAGAGGCGAAGATAGTCGTAAATCTCGGTAATCGTCCCCACGGTTGACCGGGGGCTGCGGCTGGTAGTCTTCTGCTCGATCGAGATGGATGGACTCAGGCCATCAATGGAATCGACATCCGGACGCTCCATCTGGTCCAAAAACTGGCGCGCATAGGCCGAAAGTGTCTCCACGTACCGGCGCTGCCCCTCGGCGTAAATCGTGTCGAATGCTAGAGATGACTTACCTGAGCCACTGAGACCGGTTATCACCGTAAGCGTGTTCCGCGGGATCTCCACGTCAATATTCTTGAGGTTGTGCTGTCGCGCCCCACGCACTGAGATTTTCGTAATGGCCATTGAGTAGGGGGTGAAATGGTCCTTTGGTTATATGGACGGAACACCAGAAATCGCTGAAAGTGAGGTTGCGCACCTCTACTCCGTATCTTAGTTGCTATTAGAAACGACCGTCAACGAGAGTTAAAGTGCTAGTTGATGGTTCGGAGTTGCATCACCCACCGGATCTGGGCTGCAACCCGTGAAATGCGCAGAAGGTAGAACTTTGTCTTGAACAGCCTCTTGGTTGCAATGGTGTTATCTCTAACGGTTTCGACGGCCACGGTGGCCGGAATTGCCGTCGCCTACGGCCTGATTACAGGTATCCTGCACGCTTTTGCTTATAGGCAATCGCGGAACTCCCATGCCCAGATAATGGTGGCTGAGAGTCACGCTAGCGGCGACTAATCTGACTCTCTACTCCTGAGGTTCTGGATTCTGCGGCGGCGGGGGGAACCCCTGCGGCGCAGACTGTGGAGGCTGCTGCTGCTGTTGTTGCTGCATTTGTTGCTGCCGCTGTAATTCCTGCAATAGTTGTTCTGGTGTCTTGATTCCCGGCCCATTTGAGGGCGATTCGTGTGGTTCGTTGGGGCCTTCCTGCGCCTGATCATCGGCTTGCGGCTGATCATCGGAGGCACTGCTGTCATCGCCGGCATCTGAGTCGCCTCCGGAATCTGCCGCACCCCCGGTTACGACAGGCCCGTTGTTGGTTGGGGCCATGGGAGTGCGCCCGTTAAAGCCCGGTGGGGGGGCATTATTATTGGCTACCTCGCCGGACTCTCCACCTGATTTCGAGGTCACAATCACATGCTGCACGTCGTTGGGATCTTTCTCAGACCCTAGCATCACATAATTAAAATTGGACCCATTCAACAATGCAGCAAGCACATCACGGGACGGACCAGGTCCCAAATTGGCAACAACACGTTCGGTGGCATTTGGAGGTAGGTCAACGATCGCGCCAGACTGCTGATGCACAGCACGCAAAATGTCACCTAAGGTGGAGTTTTCCGCCACGATAGTCAAAATGCCGTTCTGGTATTGCACTCTGGGGGCAATTGCCGGCTTTTGCGCGAGCGTCAACGGAACTGGGCTTACGCCTGGGGGCACGATGGCGGGCGCAAGAGGTGCAACCGGCGCTGCTTTCGCTTTTGTCTTCTTTCGGGTTGGGTGATTGGCTGGCGCGGTTTGCCCGAACAAGCTGGTAGAAACAGCGAGAAAAAGGATTCCGAAAGAGAACCACCGGCGTAACGTCATGAGGAAAACCCCAGCTTCGGGCTGTGGAAAGTGGCTGCCCGTGCCACTTCTCGGATTGTAGCACTTGGCGTAAGAAGGCCGCAGAGGATGGAACAATACCTGCCTATTGCCGCGGGGCATAGTAGCCGTGACGCGCCCGCACTTGGAGGTCTTTTTTCAAGGAAGTGATCTCGATGGCGCGATATCGGCCATCGGCGTCGAAATCCGCGGGATGATAAGAAACGACGTACTGACTCCGCAATTCATCTTCAATGGATGAGAACGCGCGGGTTACGTCTTTAATCTTGTAAGGAAAAAATGCCTTTCCCCCGGTCGCGTCGGCCAATTGCTGCAACGACTTATCACCCCGCAGAATTAATCCACTGTCATCTGTGGAGATAGCGTAGATGATTACTTCCGCCCTTTGAGCCATCTCGATGGCCTGTGCTTTGCTTACGTCGCTCTGGTTGTCTTCTCCGTCACTCAACACGATGATGGCGCGGCGCTCCGGTTTTCCATCCCGATCTTTCACCAGTTTGTCGCGACAAGCCCGGTAAATGGCGTCGTACAGGGCAGTTCCACCGCCATTCTGAAGATTGTGTACACCAGTCTCGAGCAGGTGGACGTTGTCAGTGAAATCCTGCGAAACCCTGCCGTGGGTTGCGAAACCCATCACGAAGGCGCGGTCAAAATTGGCGCGTAGCGTATGCTGTAGAAAACTGACCGCGGCCTGCTGCTCAAATTCGAATCGGCTGTGAACCGATCCGCTGGTATCGATCAAGAGTCCCATCTCGATGGGAAGATCGGTTTCGCGGCGGAAATTTACAATCGATTGCGGCGGTTTATGATCGTCCAGAATTGCAAAGTCATTCTGGTTCAGGTTGCGCACGAACTTTCCGCGCTTATCGGTGGCGATAAACAGGACGTTGACCTCGTCAACCCGCTTTTTGATGGTCAGAATGGAGTCAGTAGGCTGATCAGCCGCGGTTGGGGAATACGAGTTGCCCGCAGGAAGGTAGTTCGTCTGCGCCTGGAGTCCGGCCGAAGCGATACACACGCCCAGACCCAGACCCAGAAGGCGGTTTGTGTACTTCGTTCCCAGAGTGGCCAAAATTTTCACCTTCCAGCACTGCTAAACGCTTCCCTACTTCTTTAGATGCACGTAAGGGGCCGAAGGCCCCAGATTGACGGTCTTCTACCCTACCGACTGTAGGAGCCTCCAAAGAGCGTGCCAAGTTACAAAAGGAGCACGCGTTTGGTCATGGAGAGAATAGTGCACATCTGCGCAAATCGCCGGCACCGGAGATGGGTTAAAATTTCCCAAATTTCAAGCACTTCCTCGACTCTCTAACAAATTTATGCCGAAATCTCCCACGCGCTGCTCCTGGCCGCAAAATGATCTTTCCATTCGTTATCACGACGACGAATGGGGAGTTCCAAGCCACGACGACCGCCATCTCTTCGAATTTTTGATTCTTGAAGGAGCCCAGGCCGGTCTCAGTTGGGACACGATTCTTCAGAAACGAGAGAACTACCGTGCAGCTCTTGATGGTTTCGACCCGAAGATCATCTCGCGCTACGATCAGCGCAAGCAACAGAGGCTGCTGAAAAATCCCGGAATCGTGCGCAATCGACTCAAGATCGCCTCGACCGTACAAAATGCGCGGGTGTTCCTGGAAATACAAAAGGAGTTTGGTTCATTTGATCGCTACATCTGGCAATTTGTGGGCGGAAAACCCATCGTCAACAAGTGGCGATCGGGAGAGCGAATTCCAGCTACGAATGCGCAATCCGACGCCATGAGTAAGGATTTGAAGAAGCGCGGCTTCAACTTCGTGGGATCAACCATCTGTTATGCCTTCATGCAGGCGGTGGGAATGGTGAATGATCACGCCGCGGATTGCTTCCGTTATCGGCAGGTGGGGGAAAAAGCACCTGGCCCAAAAAAGCCATGAGAACAATTAAGCACTTTTGGGAGGGCAGTGGACTGCGCTGGCATTAATGACTATGCGTATGCAGGTGTTCGTCGACTGGGATCACGCATCCATGCGCGACTTCGCAAATCGTGTGTTCAAACTGAATAGTCGTGTGGACAATCCGAAACCGCTCGTGCAGGCACGCTCTCACGTCTTGCAGAATCCGTTCGCTTACTGACGGTGGGATATCCGCGATCGCTACATGCGCCGAGAGCGCATGAGACTCTGATCCGATACTCCACACATGTAAATCATGGACATCGTTGACACCTGGGATCGTGCGCATAGCGGCTTCGACGCGCTTTAACTCCAGCCCCCGAGGGGTCCCCTCTAAAAGAATATTCAGGGTCTCTTTCCCGATGCCCAGCGCGGACCAAAGGATCAGTATGCCGATGACCAAGGATAGGGCTGAATCGATCCAATACTGCCCGGTCACCAGAATCACCCAGCCGCCAACGATAACTGCCGCAGTCGAAAGCGTGTCACCGATTTCGTGCAGCAGAACGCTGCGCATGTTGACGTCGCCGCCCGAACGATAGAGCAAGAGAGCGATCAGTCCATTCATGACCACGCCCACAGCGGCTACTTTCATCATCACATCGGCGTGTACCGCCACCGGGTTCATGATACGAATGAAGGCGTCGTAGAAAATGAATGCTGATACCGCCACCAGAGAAACGGCATTGACCAGAGCTGCCAGCACCCCGGCGCGGTGCCAGCCAAAGGTCTTAGTGGCGCTGGGAGGCCGGGACTGAAGGTGGACCGCACCCAGCGAAAGCAATAAAGCAAAGAAATCTGAGAGGTTATGCCCAGCTTCAGAAATCAGGGCCAGCGAATGAGCCCGAATGCCCGCTACCACCAGCAGAACGATGTAAGCGGCGGTGACACCCAAGGAAATTCGCAGGACTTTCTGAGTTCCCGTGCCACCGTGAGAATGCACATGCATCGCTATTAAGTGTAGAAGCCCCACAATGCGAGTTCAAGTACGCACCGTAACCATGGTTGGCAGATCTATAGGGAACAAATAGACTGGAAATGGAGAGACTCATGGCCAAAGCTACTTTTGCAGCAGGCTGTTTTTGGGGAGTGGAAGCCACCTTTAGACAATTGCCCGGCGTAACCGGGACGCGGGTCGGCTATATCGGCGGTCACACCGTGAATCCAACCTATAAAGAAGTTTGCACCGATACCACTGGCCATGCCGAGGGGGTGGAAGTCGATTACGATCCTTCCAGGATTTCTTATCAGCAGCTTCTGGACGTTTTCTGGGAGAATCACGACCCCACGCAGCTCAACCGCCAGGGACCGGATTTTGGCAAACAATACCGATCGGCGATCTTCTTTCACACGCCAGAGCAGGAGGCGGAGGCTCGCCAATCAAAGGAAAAGCTGGCGAAATCGGGGCGCTTCAGCAAACAGATTCATACCCAAATCGTGCCCGCAGAGACCTTTTTCGAGGCCGAGGATTATCACCAGCAGTATCTGGAAAAGCGGGGTCTGGCAACCTGCCACATTAAGTAGGACTTCGGTTTTCACCAACACTCGATGGTTGAGGGTCCGTGGCCGTCAGACTGTGCTCCGGCAAGCGACGAGCACAGAGCGCGCAGATTTCACAGAGAAGAAGATTTGAGGAAGGTGAGAGGGCCGGCATTCGCCGGCCCTCTCTTTTCTCTTTAGCGTTGTCGTGCCGAGGCAGCCGGAGCTGCCGCTTCCGCATGAGGAATTGCTTTCAGATATTCATAAACTGCACGTAAATCGTGGTCGCTCATTTTTCCATAAACTGGCCAGGGCATTACCTGTAACAAGGGAGAAATCTCTAGATGCTCCTTATCTAGATCGATTCCGGTGTGCATGACCGTCTTGAATTGTTTGAAGGTCAATTCTGCCGGCAGCCCATTGTCCAGGTCAGGCGTGATGTTTCGAGATACAAACGGTCCGAACATCATTCCGCCCGCGAGATAGTGCTCCGCATTGATCTTTTCGGGCTGGCCCAGGTGAGGATCACCTCCATCGGCATAAGGAGGGTTGGTATGACAATCGTTGCAACCACCTTGGGCATTGACGATGTAGCTGCCCAGGCCAACCAGGTCGCGATTTTTCCGGTTGAAATGTAAAGGAACAGGAGAGATTTTGAATCCAGTGTTTATTCTGTGGCGCTCGGTCTCGTTGTTGTGCGATGGATGATCTTCTGCAAACAATACTCTGCAGCTAAAAAGTAGGAGCAACGTGGCTCCCACGGATAAAACAATTCGGTTCATCGTGTGTCTCCTGGAAGGTGTTTGAATCGAGAACCGAGAGTAGTGTCGGAAGCACTACAAGGCCTCGGTATCCGGAAATTTTAGTCAGCACGGCTGCAAAGTCAATATTTGCGTGCTCAATAAATTTCTAGGCTGATTGACTTAGGCGGCTGTCAACAGGATCGCGGCCGATTGTCAACGAGACGAACCTGGCCACTCCCCGGTGAACAGGTATTCTCATCGGTGCAAAACATCAGCTAATGTTCGCTGGCAAAACGTGTCCACCCCAGGGGCTGAGCGTGGATCGCAATTTAGCTGCGGCTTTGGGAATCTATTTAGAACACTTAGCCGAATTTTGGTGTCCTTGGCCCACTCGGGATTCCGGTAAAGTAAAGGACAATACGGATCAGTGCTTCCTGGTCCACACCCATAAGAGGAACGGAAATTTATGGAGAGTCCAAGCGGGACACCTTCTACAAAATTGGTTTTAGGTGGTGCATCGGCTGCAATTTTCGCCAGTATCGCCGCTTTGGTATTGGTTCCCGCGACCGTTCGCAGCATCATGTCGTCGCAATTTCTACCTCATGTTTATTGCTATCTATACGACAAGCAATTGATCGCGTTGCACATGAGTGCGGATGCGCTGATCTGGCTTTCCTATGTGGCCATCGCTCTCACCCTGACCTACATGGTCCGGCGCGCTCGCCGGGAGATTCCCTTCAGCTGGCTGTTTCTGGCATTCGGAACATTCATCATCGCCTGCGGCTTTACTCATTTCATGGAAATCGTCGTTCTCTGGAAGCCATTGTATTGGCTAGCCGGTGACGTCAAGCTTGTGACCGCCATGGCTTCGGTGATTACTGCAATTGCACTTCCATCGGTGGTTCCCCAAATTCTCGCCATGGTGCGGTCGGCACATGTTTCGGAAGACCGCCGAATTCGCCTGGTGAGCGCTAACGAGGATTTGCAGCACCTGTCCGCAAACCTGCTAAATGCGCAAGATGGAGAAAGAAGACGCATTGCCCGCGAACTGCACGATGGCATCGGTCAATATCTCGCAGCGATCAAGATGTCATTCGATGTCGCCATCTCCGAAGACCCGAGGCTGGACGGCAATCGCGGCCCCTTGCAGGATTGTCGCCAGCTCTTGGAGCGGTGTACCCGGGAGGTTCGAACCATGTCTCACCTGCTGCATCCTCCCCTATTGGAGGAAATGGGCCTGGCGTCAGCAGTGCCGTGGTATGTCGAGGGGTTTACGGAAAGGAGCGGCATAGGAGTGGAACTCGAGATGCCGAGCGAATTCAGTCGTCTCTCACAGCCGGTCGAAATGGTATTATTTCGCGTCGTCCAAGAGAGCCTGACCAACGTTCATCGCCACTCGGGCAGTAAGTCGGCGGCGATCCGTCTTCGGTTGCATTCTGAGGATGTCGAACTCATGATTCAGGACCAAGGTAAGGGGCTAGGTGACCTTGGGGCCGACCCGGCGAAGACTGGGGTTGGAATTGCCGGCATGCGGGAACGAGTTCGAGAACTTGGCGGCAAATTTGAGATTGACTCCGGCTCTCAGGGAACCAGCGTAACCGTCACTCTACCGCTACAGAAAAGGAATGTGGAATGTCATTGAGAATCTTGGTTGTGGATGACCATGATGTAGTGAGGCAGGGTGTCCGCCTTATTTTGCGGCGGAATCCGGATTGGGAAATTTGCGGTGAAGCGGAAAATGGCATTGAAGCAGTGGAGAAAGCCCGGCAGCTGAACCCGGATCTCATCATTCTTGACGTCAGCATGCCGGGAAAAGATGGCCTCGAGGTTGCGACTGAACTTCATGCGGGTGGTTTCGCCAGCAAGGTGCTGGTGCTTACCATGCATGAGTCCAAAGAATTGTCTGCGGCCGTCAAACGGGTCGGAGCCAAAGGATATGTCATAAAATCGCACGCGGCACGAGACCTGATGAAGGCGATAGAGACGATCATCGATGGCGGAGACTTCTTTACGCTAGATCCGATATATGCAAAGTCATCACTGGGGCCTGAAGCTAATGGGTTATTACCGAATCATGAGTCCAAGAAGAAGCCTTCGTTTCGGATCATTTTCGCACCCTCCTTCGCCTAAAACTCTGTCTTAAACAAGACAATCTTCGCCTCCAGGATTTTCCGCCAGCGCGTGACCTACTGAGCTAGAGGCGCATCCAAGCGATGTCCAAATCTCCGGAGGCTCAAAATGGCTGAAAATTCAAAGAAATGCTCGCATCTTCCTTGCGTGTGTGTGCCTCCCCCGGGTGAAAAATACTGTAGCCAGCTTTGCGAGGATGCTGGATCGGGCGGAGCGGAAATCGCCTGCGACTGCGGCCACCCGTCCTGCAGCAAATAAGAACCCATCGCTTTCTTACTTTCGTTACTGGCCCCATCCATGAAATTCCCCTGCTTTGCTAAGGAGGGGAACTTCTGCAAAGCCTTGCCAGTGGCCCAACTCCACAGATAAAGCTCGAATTTCCCGCTTCCCGGCTACAGTGAATACTGTAGTGCTATGCATCCGGATAAATGGTAACAACGGTCAAGCCAACATCTTTCGTCGCGGCCCCCGGATCCCCCGGTCCGAGTTTAGGATGACGTAAGGGCATCGACTCGCTGGCTGCGTAAGCCGCACCCTCTCAAGTCGGCAAGGGAGAAATCAGGATGGGACGGAAACAAACCACTTCTACGTCTACGCCAGTGCTGGAACCGAGTGGCAACGGTCACTCCGGGGCCACGGTTCAGTCAGCTGATCTTGGCGTCATTCTTACCAGTCTGCAAAGTATGCGGGACGGAGACTTTTCGGTGCGTCTGCCGGGATCGTGGACCGGCCTAAGCGGAAAAATCGCCGACACCTTCAACGCAATCGTTTCCGCAAACCAACAGATGGCGCGGGAGCTGAAGCGGGTCGGTCAAGTGGTTGGTAAGGAAGGGAAGACTCGCGAGCGTACCCGCTTTCACGAATCGAGGGGTGCTTGGGGCGAGATGGAAGTATCAGTCAATACTCTCGTCGAGGATTTGCTCCGTCCCACCGCGGAAATGACGCGCGCCATAGCTGCCGTGGCTCAAGGCAATCTGACCCAGACGGTTCGACTGGATGTGGATGGACGTCCGCTCCAAGGCGAGTTCCTACGCTCCGCCAATATCGTCAACACGATGATTCAGCAGTTAGGAGTTTTCACCGCGGAAGTTACACGCGTGGCTCGCGAAGTCGGGACAGACGGAAAACTGGGCGGTCAAGCGCAGGTACCCGGTGTGGCCGGAACTTGGAAGGATCTCACTGATTCGGTCAACTCCATGGCCAGCAACCTCACCGGCCAGGTCCGCAACATCGCGGAGGTCGCCACCGCCGTCGCCAGCGGCGACCTTTCCCGCAAAATCACCGTAGACGTTCGCGGTGAAATCCTTCAGCTCAAAGAAGCTATCAACACCATGGTCGATCAGCTTCGTTCGTTTGCTTCGGAAGTTACGCGGGTGGCCCGCGAAGTTGGTACGGACGGAAAGCTGGGCGGCCAGGCAGTCGTGCCCGGTGTGGCCGGAACCTGGAAGGATCTCACCGACTCTGTAAATGCCATGGCCGGGAACCTCACGGCCCAGGTCCGAAACATCGCTGAAGTTACAACTGCGGTGGCCCGCGGCGACTTGTCCCGCAAGATTACGGTCGACGTTAAAGGCGAAATCCTCGAATTGAAAGACACCATCAACACCATGGTGGATCAGCTTAACGCCTTCGCCGGTGAAGTAACGCGTGTCGCCCGCGAAGTGGGAACCGAAGGAAAACTGGGCGGACAGGCGCAGGTGCCCGGCGTTGGTGGTACCTGGAAGGATCTCACCGATAACGTGAACTTCATGGCCAGCAACCTGACGGGCCAGGTACGTAACATCGCGGAAGTTGCCACCGCTATCGCAAACGGCGATCTCTCCCGCAAAATCACGGTCGACGTGCGCGGAGAAATCTTACAGCTCAAAGAAACGCTTAACACGATGGTCGACCAGCTCAACCGGTTCGCCGGCGAAGTGACACGCGTGGCCCGTGAAGTGGGATCGGAAGGACGTCTTGGCGGACAGGCCAACGTGCCGGGAGTTGCTGGTACGTGGAAAGATCTCACCGATTCGGTGAACTCGATGGCCGGAAACCTCACCGGCCAGGTCCGAAACATTGCCGAAGTCACAACGGCTGTGGCACGCGGCGACCTGTCGCGCAAAATCACCGTCGATGTCAAAGGCGAAATTCTCGAACTCAAGAATACGATCAACACGATGGTCGACCAGTTGAACGGATTCGCTGGTGAAGTAACGCGTGTGGCCCGCGAAGTGGGAACCGAAGGAAAACTGGGAGGCCAGGCGCAGGTGCCGGGAGTTGCTGGAACCTGGAAGGATCTCACCGACAACGTGAACTTCATGGCCGGCAACCTGACGGCACAGGTGAGAAACATTGCAGAAGTGGCAACGGCCGTCGCTCGCGGCGATTTGTCCCGCAAAATCACGGTCGACGTGAAAGGCGAAATTCTCGAACTGAAAGACACCATCAACACGATGGTGGACCAGTTGCGGTCGTTCGCTTCCGAAGTTACGCGCGTGGCCCGCGAAGTGGGAACCGACGGCAAACTGGGCGGGCAGGCGCAGGTCCCCGGCGTGGGTGGAACCTGGAAAGATTTGACCGACTCGGTTAACTCCATGGCCAGCAACCTCACCGGCCAGGTCAGAAATATCGCCGAAGTCGCAACCGCTATCGCCAGCGGCGATCTTTCCAAGAAAATCACGGTCAACGTCAGCGGAGAAATTCTGCTGTTGAAAGAAACCATCAACACGATGGTCGATCAGCTCAATGCGTTCGCTGGCGAAGTCACGCGCGTGGCTCGCGAGGTGGGATCGGAAGGCCGCCTCGGCGGTCAGGCCAACGTGCCCGGGGTCGCAGGTACGTGGAAGGATCTTACCGACTCGGTGAACTCGATGGCCGGCAACCTGACGGCGCAGGTTCGAAACATCGCCGAAGTCACGACCGCCGTGGCAAGCGGAGACTTATCCCGCAAGATCACGGTGGACGTAAAAGGCGAAATTCTCGAACTAAAGAACACCATCAACACCATGGTGGACCAGTTGAACGCGTTCGCCGGCGAAGTGACCCGCGTCGCTAGAGAAGTAGGAACCGACGGAAAACTTGGCGGTCAGGCCGAGGTTCCGGGAGTGGCAGGAACCTGGAAGGATTTGACTGACAATGTCAACTTCATGGCCAGCAACCTTACCGGCCAGGTCCGTAACATCGCCGAGGTCGCAACCGCTATCGCGAACGGCGATCTTTCCAAGAAGATCACGGTGGACGTTCGCGGTGAAATCCTGCAGCTCAAAGAAACCCTTAACACGATGGTCGAGCAGTTGCGATCGTTCGCGGCCGAAGTCACCCGCGTGGCCCGCGAAGTGGGTACGGAAGGCCGTCTGGGTGGACAGGCCAACGTTCCCGGTGTCGCCGGGACCTGGAAAGATTTGACCGATTCCGTCAATGCCATGGCCGGCAACCTTACCTCCCAGGTCCGAAACATCGCCGAAGTTACAACGGCTGTGGCACGCGGCGATCTCTCCCGGAAGATCACCGTCGATGTGAAAGGCGAAATTCTCGAACTGAAGAACACCATCAACACCATGGTTGATCAGTTGAATGCGTTTGCTGCCGAAGTCACGCGGGTGGCCCGCGAAGTCGGTACCGAAGGGAAACTCGGAGGCCAGGCGCAGGTGCCTGGAGTGGCCGGAACCTGGAAAGATTTGACCGATAACGTAAACGTGATGGCGGCCAACCTTACCGAGCAGGTCCGCGGAATTGTGAAAGTGGTGACCGCTGTAGCCAACGGTGTGCTGACCCAAAAGCTGACGGTGAACGCGAAGGGCGAAGTTGCGGCGCTCGCTGAAACGATTAACAACATGACCGATACACTGGCAACCTTTGCCGATCAGGTGACCACGGTTGCTCGCGAAGTCGGCGTGGAAGGCCGGTTAGGCGGCCAAGCCAACGTCCCAGGCGCGGCCGGAACATGGAAAGATCTGGTTGGCAACGTGAACTTGCTGGCCGACAATTTGACCCGCCAGGTGCGCGCCATCGCGGAAGTGGCAACCGCCGTCACCAAGGGCGACTTGACGCGATCGATTCAGGTCGAAGCCAGCGGTGAAGTTGCGGAACTGAAAGATAACATCAACACCATGATCAACAACCTCCGTCTCACCACGGAGCGCAATACCGAACAGGACTGGCTGAAGACCAACCTGGCACGCTTTACCGGCATGTTGCAAGGTCAGCGTGATCTGAGCACGGTAGGAAGGAAGTTGCTGTCGGAACTGGCTCCGCTGGTAAATGCGCAACAGGGCGTTATTTATCAGATGGAAGGGGAAGAGTCGGCTGGCATGGTGTTGCTGTCAGCCTTCGCTGGTGACGGGCACGAAGGGCACTTGCGCAGCATCAGATTGGGAGAAGGCCTGGTCGGTCAATGTGCCTCTGAAAAACGGCGCATGTTAATCGGTGATTTGCCGCCGGATACAGTTCCTATTCGTTCTGGGTTGTTTGAAGCTGTACCTCGCAATGTCATCGTTCTGCCGATTTTGTTCGAAGATCGGGTGAAGGCTGTGATCGAACTGGCTTCTCTCAGTGTCTTCACCGCTTCGCACCTTGCCTTCTTGGAACAACTGACGGCAAGCATCGGAATCGTGCTGAACAGTATTGAAGCCACCATGCAGACGGAAGCATTGCTGAAGCAGTCGCAACAGCTCGCAGCCGAACTTCAGACCCAACAGAAGGAACTCCAGCAGACCAACGAACAGCTGGCGCAGAAGGCGCAGCAGCTGGCCGAGCAGAACGTGGAAGTCGAGCGCAAGAACCAGGAAATCGAGCAGGCCCGCCGAGCATTGGAAGAAAAGGCCAAAGAGTTGGCGCTGACTTCCAAGTACAAATCGGAGTTCCTGGCCAACATGTCGCACGAGTTGCGTACCCCGCTCAATAGCATCCTGGTGCTCGGCCAACAGCTCACCGATAACCCCGACGGCAACCTGACCGCCAAGCAAGTAGAGTTTGCGCGCACTATTCACGGTGCGGGAACTGACTTGTTGAACCTCATCAGCGACATTCTCGATCTTTCAAAGATTGAATCGGGGACTGTTTCCGTCGAGGCGGAAGAGGTCTTCTTCGCCGGGTTACTGGAGATGGTGGCAAGACCATTCCGCCATGAAGCGGAGAACCGGCGGCTTACTTTCGAGGTGAACAGTGATCCGCAAATTGGCCGCAGCCTGGTGACCGACTCCAAGCGTTTGCAGCAGGTCTTGAAGAACCTGTTGTCCAACGCATTCAAATTCACCGAACAAGGCGGTGTTCGTTTGTCGGTGTTTAACGCAACCAATGGATGGAGTGAAGATCACCCGATCCTCGGTAAAGCCGCATCGGTTGTCGCGTTTGCTGTCGCCGACACCGGTATCGGAATTCCATTCGATAAGCAAAGGATCATATTCGAGGCATTCCAACAGGCAGATGCCGGTACCAGCCGTAAGTACGGCGGAACGGGGTTGGGCCTAGCTATCAGCCGTGAGTTGGCGAGCTTGCTGGGCGGCGAAATCCAGTTACGCAGTACGCCCGGGGAAGGCAGTGCCTTCACGCTCTATCTGCCTCAGACTTATGTTGGCCCATCCGTAACCAGTGTGAATGCGGGCAGGGATGTTTCTTCTTCCCAAGCACCGGCCTTGCAAATTTCGCAGGTCGTGGTCTCTGAACATACTCTTGACCAGGTTCCAGACGACCGCCAGAATCTTCAGCCTGGCGATTCCGTCCTGTTGATTGTGGAAGACGATCCGCACTATGCAAGTGTCTTAAGCGATCTGGCCCACGACAAGGGGTTCAAGACGCTGGTCGCAATGCGCGGTGCGGAAGCCTTGGCGCTGGCCCGGGAATTCCACCCCACGGCTGTTTCACTCGATGTTTTCCTGCCCGACATGTTGGGTTGGACAGTGCTCAATCATTTAAAACAAGACCCGACGACCCGGCACATTCCCGTGCAGATGCTCACGCTCGACGAGGACCGGCAACATGGACTCGCTCGCGGAGCGTTCGCGTTTGTCACCAAACCAACTTCGCCCGAAGCGCTGGAAGAGGCGTTGCAGCGGATTAAAGAATATTCCGCGCCGCGACGCAGGCGGTTGCTGGTCGTCGAAGACAATCCCGCCGAGCAATTTACCATCAGGGAATTGCTTGGTTGCGAAGACATCGATGTGTCGATGGCGTCCACCGGTAAGGAAGCACTCACCGCGGTCGCGGAAGAAGAGTTTGATTGCGTAGTTCTGGACTTGCGGCTTCCTGATATGTCAGGGTTCGAAATTCTGGAACGGATGCGCGACGACGAGACCGTCGGTGACCTGCCGGTGGTGGTGTTCACTGGGAAAGAGCTGTCTCCGGAAGAGGATGCCCGTTTGCACTCGCTGGCGAGGAGTGTTGTAGTAAAGGGAGTGGAGTCTCCAGAACGATTGCTTGACGAGACCGCTCTGTTCCTGCATCGCGTGGTCGGCGATCTACCGGCGGAAAAGCAAAGTATGCTTGACCGCTTGCACCGTTCGGACGAAGCGCTGGTCGGAAAGAAGGTTCTGGTTGTCGATGATGACGTAAGAAATATTTTTGCGCTCAGCAGCGTACTCGAACGGAGAGGAATGTCTGTACTGACAGCCGGCACCGGCAGGGAGGCCATTGCAACCCTGGAATCTACACCGGATATATCCATCGTTCTGATGGACATCATGATGCCGGAAATGGATGGTTATGAGACCATGCAGGTAATACGGCAGAATCCTCTTTTTAGGCGGTTGCCGATCGTCGCCCTGACCGCTAAGGCGATGAAAGGTGACCGTGAGAAGTGCCTGGAAGCGGGAGCTTCGGAATATCTGGCAAAACCGGTAAATACCGAGCAGCTACTTTCGACTCTGAGGATGTGGCTGCATCGCTAGACTGGAAGGTTCCAAGGGCATAATCCGATGACCCAACAAGAGCAAGTCAACATCTTGATGGTCGATGATCAACCGGGCAAGCTGCTCAGCTATGAGGTCATGCTGGCGGAACTCGGCGAGAATCTAATCAAGGCCAATTCGGGCAGGCAGGCTCTTGAGCTCTTGTTGAAGCATGACATTGCGGTTGTCTTGCTCGACGTAAGCATGCCGGAACTCGACGGCTTCGAATTGGCCGACTTGATTCGGCAGCATCCCCGCTATCAAAAGACTGCCATCATCTTCATTTCTGCCATCCACCTGACCGATCTTGACCGCGTCAAAGGCTACCAGCGAGGCGCTGTTGACTATATTTCTGTGCCAGTAGTTCCCGAGTTGTTACGGGCAAAGGTAAGCCTGTTCTCCGAATTGCATCGCAAAACCGCCCAGCTGGAAAGACTCAACCGCGAACTCGAGCAGCGCGTTGCGGAAAGAACAGAAGCGTTAGAGCAGCAAACCGGGAGCCTGCAACAGCTGAATTCCGAACTCAGCAAGAAGAACCAGGAACTCGACGCAATCGTCCACACCGCGCCGGACATTATCTTCAGCCGGCTGGCAAACGGCGAAGGCGATCATATAAGCCATCGCTTTTACGAGTACACCGGCGCGGACGCTAACGTGTCAAACGGATCAGGATGGGCCAACTATGTACACCCCGAGGATCACGAGGTTGGCACGGCGCTATGGATGACTTGCGTCGAATCAGGCCAAAATTACGAATCTGAATTCCGCATGCGTGGGCAGGATGGATCGTACCGCTGGTTCCGTGCCCGGGCGGTTCCTATCCGGGACCAGGACGGAAATATTGTCAAGTGGTATGGCACCTGCTCCGACATCCATGACAGTAAGGTGATCGAGCACTCCATGCGCGACAACGCCGCCCATTTAGAGAAGTTGGTGGAGGAGAGAACTACCGCGCTGAGAAGCCTTTCCGCCCGCCTGATGACGATGCAGGATGACGAAAGAAGGCGAATTGCACGAGAACTTCACGATGGACTTGGCCAGGAACTTGCTGCCGCCAAGATCATGCTGGATTCCATTTCCTTACAGCCATCACTGGAGGCTAAGGATATGGCGGCCAATGACGCCAGCGAAATGATAGATCGCGCCATCAAGCAGACTCGGAGTATGTCTCATCTCTTGCATCCGCCCCTTCTGGATGAAGTGGGCCTGCTCTCCGCGGTGAATTGGTACGTCGAAGGCTTGAGTAAGCGTAGCGGAATTGTAACGACGTTAGATGTGCGACCGGCAAAATTCCCGCGGCTTCCTTCCGACCTTGAAACCGCGATTTTCCGCATTATTCAGGAGGCCCTGACAAACGTCTTTCGCCACTCCAAAGCCGAGCATGCATGGGTTACGCTGCGTTGGGAGGATGATAACGTAATTCTGAAAATCAGAGATGATGGTCATGGCGCGGGACCGCAAGTGCTGGATTTGCGCCCCGGAAGCATTGGCGTAGGCATTGGTGGGATGAAGCAACGGATCCAGGAACTGAACGGGACTCTGCGATTGGAAAATGCTGATCCCGGAACATTAGTCGAAGTTCAAATACCATTCGTTAAGCAATTGCAGGCTACTAAATAAGCAAGTCCTAAGCGCGTTCGATATTTCCTCGCCGTTCTTTACCTTTACCTTTGTCCTTGAAGTCACCCTCGCAGGGCCGAAGTGAGGCATCAACGCAGACTAAAGATGGGCGGGAGATTTTTGATTCCATGGACCAAGAGGAGTAGGGCAGTTGACCTGCGTATTCTGGTGCCGGTTGTGCATCCTTGGAGGGACGATTTCACAAAGATTTAGGATGTCTTCTACAGAGATCGGTGCGCGTGCTTTTCAGCGTGAGAAGCTGACGAAAGCGGCTTTGGACCATTGAACCGTGCACCTTTGCGCATCCACAAATTGCCCAAGGCATTTGCCGCATCGTGGATAGCACGCTTCTTGCTGGCATCGGAATTGCGCAGAAAAATCGGAGTGGATTTGGTGGTTTCCGCGCCCGGTTCAGCGGCCTCGATCCTCGACAGAGCCGCCACGTACATACGTTCTAGTTTCTGCGAGTTCACGCTGCCTCCTACTGAATCACCAAGATTAGACTCGATAAACGCTAGGCAGCCAATACCGCAACCAGCCGAGTTCGCAAGTGAAATACATGTAGAAGCAAAAAGCATCTCGGGTAGAAGGGATGTTTGGGATGAGAAGAACAACGATGCGAACTCGCGGTCTCGCATCTTTAGCAGGACTCAGGAAGGAATTTCTGTGGTGAGCGCGGATGGACGCGAACCATCGACCCTTGTCTTAAAAGGACTTTCAAGCTATGTAGGGTGAACAGGGACCCCGCTACAGAATCCGCTACAGTCGGAATACTTGAAAGCCCTGAACCTACTAAAGTCTCGACCGTATTCGCATCTTTCGGTCGCACTCCTAGACTTTCAGGGATGAGTTCTCCTGGAGGTTCTATGAAACTAGCACCCGCTTTCTTAATGATCCTTCTGGCGGTTTGCGCGTATGCCCAGACTGACCAGCCTGCGACACCACCCAGCAGTGCACCTGCCGCCGATCAAACTCCGTCTGCGAATCAAACGCAAACCGAACCTGCTCCCGCTCCCGC
>Ga0157378_10001447_pt1 | contig 21385 bp, 18 predicted proteins | sample M65metaG_FD_115309 | JGI IMG/M metagenome (GOLD analysis project Ga0157378, IMG submission 115309) | Miscanthus rhizosphere microbial communities from Kellogg Biological Station, Michigan, USA - M6-5 metaG | ecosystem: Host-associated > Plants > Roots > Rhizosphere > Soil | place: USA: Michigan...
TCAAATCCGACATACTTAATCGCCTGATCTTTCATGGCAGCCGCCCCTTCCTTTCGTTCGGTCTTTGGCGATTCCGAACTTATAGGAAGGGGCGTGCTTTCAACATACGTCTGTGCCACATCGATCCTGCTTCTTGCGTGTCCGTAGCCTGTGGCAGGGCCAATGTGGCACAGACACTCTTGTCTGTGCTGTCGCACGGTGCAGTGGCTGATGTTGTCGGATGGCGGATGTACCCTTGCGCGGTGCAAGACGATCTCGATCGCGTCAACGCTCTGCACATCTGGGATTTCACGGCGTTCCTGCGCGAGGATGGGACGCTGCTGATTCGCGGCAGCAACGACTTCACCTACTACCACTACCTGGAGATGGTGTTCTCGGGAGTCACGGCCTGCGATCTCCCCGAGGAGTTTTCGCATGCGGAGTTTCGCCTCGGATCGTCGGAAGTCGATGACGACGGCGTCGAGCGCTCGAACATCTTCATTACCGCGGAGTCCATGCTCGTGATCCGATCGAATGACTATGAGATTCGCGCGGCGGGGCTGAGCATCCAGTTGGGCTACGTCTATTACTACGATCGCAAAGACGGAGGTTGATATGACGCGTTTTCGAGTCTTCTTTTTGGCCGCCATCGTGGCGTTCTCAGTCGTGGCGCATGCCGAGGAGACCTTCACTGTCGGAACGGCGACGGCGGCGCGAGGCCAGAAAGTGGCGGGGACGATCGAAGTGCCGGCAGGTGTGGACGCGGCGCTGAGCATTCCGGTGGTCGTCGTGCAGGGCGCGAAACCCGGACCGGTGCTCGCGCTCGTCTCGGGTGCGCACGGAACCGAGTACGCGTCGATCATCGCGCTGGAGAAAGTGATCGAGAGGATCGATCCGGCGACGGTCTCCGGAACCGTGATCATCGTGCCGCTGGTCAACGTCCGCTCGTTCGAACAGAAGATCGCGCACGTCAATCCGGTCGACAACAAGAGCATGAACCGCTTCTACCCGGGGAAGATGGACGGGACGCAGACCGAGCGGGCGTCGTACCTGATCACGAAGCAGGTGGTGGAGCGCTGCGACCATCTCATCGATCTGCACGGCGGCGACATCGACGAGAGTTTGCGCCCGTACGGCTACTGGACCGTCACCGGCAACGCGCCGCAGGATGCGTTTTCGAAGCAGATGGTTCTGGCCTTCGGCCTCGATCACATCATCATCTCCGCCGACCGTCCGAAGGATCCGGCGGCGTCGCGCTATCTCGAAAACACGGCATCGACGCGCGGAAAGGCATCGATCACCGTCGAAGCGGGACACGCGGGGACCGTTGAGACGGACGACGTTGAGGCGCTGACCAATGGATGTTTCAACGTCATGCGTTTTCTGAAGATGCTGCCCGGCACGGCGACGCCGGTCGAGAATCCGGTGTGGATCGAGAAAGTCGAAAGCGTGACCAGCGATCAGACCGGCATCTTCTATCCGCTGGTCAAACGCGGCACCTACGTCTCGCAAGGCGCGCGACTCGGCTATGTGACCGACTACGTCGGCAAGACCATTCTCGATGCGCGTTCGCCCGCGGCCGGGGTGGTACGTTCATCCGCGCGGTGCCGTCGATGACGAAAGGCGAGACGATCGCCAGCATCGGTGTGGTGGCGCAGCGGGCGCCGCAGTGACGATGGGGGCGGCGACCGGTTCCGGCCGCCGCCTCGCTGAGGGAGGGATCAGGCTTTGGCGAATTTGCGGACGGTCTCGCGGAAATCGTCGGCTTTCTCGATGATCTGGTCGACTTTGTCGATGACCTGATTGGTGACGCCGGAGACTTTTTTCTGCATCTTCTTCCCGGTGATCGGCGCGTACAGCAGGCCGAGGGCGGCGCCGGTGACGAGGCCACCTAAGAAGGTGAAGAAGTAACTCTTGAAGTTGCTCTTTCGTTCGAACATTGGCTGGGTTCCTTTCGCCGATATCATCTGGCCGCTTGCGCGGCATGGCTAGTGGGACGGTCACGCAAGGAGTGTGCCGCGTGTCACGGGGCGGAATGTCGACGCTTGCGAGGCAGGTTTTCCGCGCGATGCTGAGCTCACAAGCGCGGATCGACGACTCCTCGCCCACGGAGCTGATGCAGCTCGACGCCGATCACCCCGGTTTTCACGATGCGGTGTACCGGCGGCGGCGCAACGAGATTGCCCGTGCGGCCCTCGATTATCGAGAAGGGCCAGTGCCGGGGATCGCCTACGTGGATGTCATCTCGACCCTCGATACTGAGTCAGCGATTTCAGAACAAACTGCAACGGCATATGGCTCTTGTTCACCTCATGCCACCAGTTCTTTCACTTTTCGCCGAATGAACTCGATGAAGATGGACTCCGGGCTCTGGCTCCGCCCCGAGGCCTCAGCCAATTCAATGGTCTTGAGTAGGGTCGGTATCTGATAGCTTTTGATCCAATCTTCCACGTCTTGGGCTGGACGTTCGACCATTTCGGCGTCGACGATCCATGCGCCTCCTCCGTTCAGGAGAAAATCAGCGAATGTAAGAATTCCGGTGTCGCGGTAGACAGACTCCTCATCAACTCCCCGTGCTCGAATGTTGTTCTCGCCGCCGATTACCGCGCGAACTCCCAACGCCTTGAGTTTTGGTAGATTCTCAGCTGTGAGTGATCCCGACGACGAATTGGGTGAAAAAATCGCTGCACTCCCGACGCTCATCCAATTGTCTTCGTCAACAGGGACGATTCTTTCCCCGAACGTGCGGACCATCTCGTCTATCCGAGCAGGATCTGTGTCGGTGACAAATACTCTCCAACCCTGCTCGACATAGTAGCGTGTTACGCGCGAGCCGATCCCTCCTACTCCTTTGATCAGAATTGATTGATCCGTCCCTTCAAGACCCAGGTAAGAACTCACGGCGTCGATGCAGGCCATTACCCCCTTAGCGGTGGGCTCGGTTGTATCGAGGGCTGCCTCACGTCCCCAGCGCTTTGCCGCCTTCGGATTGCCGACGTAGCTGGGACTGATCCGGCTGCAAAAGTCGTAATAATGTGCCTTGAAATTGAGATCTGACCCTGTACCAATAAACAATGGTAGACTCTGAAGAATTGAGTTGTGAAACTCTGCCATGAAGCGCGCGAACTCGCGGCTCCTTTCCGTTGGTATGTGCGCTTCCTGTCCGCTCGCCTGAGAGATCCTTTCGACGTATACCAGCGTTTTGCTGCCGCCGACGTTAAAGCCGTTTGAAAGGTTCTTCTCCGTCATTGCCTCTGAGAGGTCGAGACCCATCCGGAGTGCCTGTTCTAGCTCCTCGAAAGGACTCGCCAATGTGCCATGGAGAGCGTCCTGCAACTCCTTTTTACCAATAATGCGTGTCCCTCCCGAGCAAAGCCGCCGCCGCTTTCCGTCGCCGAATAGGGGGTTGAACGCCAAAGAAGTGGAGAAGACAGAGCAAAAGATCGTCCATTCGCCTTTACGCGCAAAACAAACGTACTCCCACTCTCTCTTATCCTCTTCGCCTTGTATCGGCAGATGGTTTACGAAGTGAACCCGTCCATCCTCGGCATCCAATGTGAGGAACTCGATGAGCTCTCCGGGTGAGTTCACGCGAATCTCGACCGCGGGTCCGAGCGACCGGAGACGGCTCGGTTGGATCTCATTGCAGTAGCCAAGGCTTATGTCCAACTTGTTGCGGCGTACGACGGTCGAAGGTAGTAGCAATTCAGTCAAGGGTTGTCTCCAGGGTTCGCGTTCAGAATCGTAAGGGTCCAGGCCGGCTGCGATCTCCAGCGCGGCGAAGTCGGAGTCAGTCATCTGACGATTCCGATTTGCGAAAGCGATCCTCGATATCCGCCCATTCCGGCAAACCCAGCAGGACCTTGTACTCGTCGAACGTCACGATATCGTCGTTCTGGCGCACTACGCCGTGCGCGAGATCGGTCAAGCTCTTCTGCATTGTGCTTACGATTCGAAATAGCAGGCTTGTGGGATAGCCGATCATTGCGAAGCCGAGCGCAGCCAGTTCAGAAGGGCTCAGAAGGGGCGTCTTTCCCCCCTCCAGCATATTTGCCAGGCAAGGGACGTCGAACGAGCGCCCAATGATCTCCAGCTCGGAGCGTGAAAGGGGTGCCTCGATGAAGAGTCCGTCAGCGCCCGCCTTGACATATGCCTCGGCGCGGTGAAGCGCCGCATCAAGACCTTCTATCGCGCGGGAGTCCGTTCGCGCGAGTAGAAACGTGTCGGGATTCCGGCGGGCATCGGCGGCGGCTCGGATCTTCGCGATCATTACCGGTGCTGGCACCACTGACTTGCCCGCCATGTGTCCGCAGCGCTTTGGGCTGACCTGGTCTTCTATCTGCAGGCACGCGACCCCCATCCGCTCGTACTCCCGTACGGTTCTGACGACGTTCTTGACGTCGCCATAGCCGTCGTCAGCATCGACGAGAACGGGCAGCGTACACACAGCCATCATCTGGCGGACGGCGTCGGTCATCTCCGTTACGGTAGCGAGCCCGAGATCTGGTATCCCAAGACGCGTTCCGACAACGGCGAAGCCACCGACCGCGTACGCATGGAACCCGGCCTTCTGGATGAGCAATGCAGAAAGTGCGTCGTGGGCGATCGGCAGCAAAAGTGGCTGCTGTGCCGCGAGCGCCTGCCTCCATGTTCGCGGCGAGGGGATAGTCACTTCGTCAGTTGAGTTCAAACCGCGCTCCTCGCCACCAGAGAATGTGTCGCAGCCGTTCGCAGGCCTCGCTGAGGAGATTGTCCTCGACCGCAAAGCAGAACCGCAAGAACCGATTTCCAACATCCCCACGAAAGAACGCCGTTCCGGGGACCGAAGCCACACCGGCACTCTCGAGCAGTGTCATCGCTGCTTCACGCGCGCTTTCGAACCCGAGCGCCGCGATGTCTGCCATCACGAAATAGCTTCCCTCGGGAACGAGAGGTTCGAGTCCGGACGCGGACAGGGCGCTGCAAAGACGGTCACGACGTTCCTGATACGTCGCCGCCAGCTGTTGGTAGTACCGATCTGGCAGCTCGAGTGCGGTGATCGCTGCATATTGCAAAGGCGCCGGCGCGCAGATGTAGCAGAGGTCGTGCGTTAGCGAAAGGGGACGCACCAATTCCGCTGGAGCTACCGCATAGCCAAGACGCCACCCGGTGACGCTGTATGTCTTCGCCATTCCCATGATCGACACGGTTCGCGGCCAGAGCTCAAAGACAGACGCAGGAGAAATGTGCTGCCTTCCCTCGTACCGGATGAACTCGTAGATCTCATCGGTAACGATCAACAGGTCGCGCTCTTGAGCGACCGCGGCGATGGCTTCTAACTCGTGAAGTGAAAGCATCCGTCCGCTCGGATTCGAAGGCGTACAGACCACGATGGCGCGTGTAGACGCATCGACGGCACGCAACAATTCGGCCTTCGTGATCTCGAAATCCGGCGGCATGAGCTCGACGAACTGCGGCACGAAACCGAGGATCGACGCGACACCGACGTGGTATCCGTAGAACGGCTCAAAAAACAGAATGCCGTCTCCACGATTCAGCAGGGCCGTCAGCGCGGACGTGTAGGCGGCGGTCGTGCCTGCGGTCACGACGATCTCCGTGCCGGGATCAGCGTCGATCCCGTTGTGATGGCGGAGTTTTGCGGAAATGCTCTCGCGAAGCTTCGGGATTCCCTCGGCAAGGGTGTAGCTGTTGCAATTGCCATAAATCGCCGCCGACGCTGCATCCAGAATCGTCGGTTCTACCGGGAGCTCGCACACCCCTTGGCCCAAGTTGATCCCGCCCACGCGCGAACACTCTCGGGTCATCGCCCGTATGTCGGACTGGGCGAGATCACGTACTGTGCTGGCTATGAATTCACGCATGCGGTCCTCCTGTTCTCATCCCGACGATTGTGTCATCGACCCCTGGCAAGGAATTCTTCGCAGGGTCCAATGACGGAGCGATCGAGCTTTTCGATCAAGTCGTCCAAGTCCCGGTATTCAAACACAGGGAGCAGCTGACGATGACCATCACGACGAGCCATTGGAAATTGAACCGGTTCGGGCTCCCCGACGAGAACGATCGGTTGAACAGGAACTGGCCGCTGCTTTAGGATGGCGTCTACTTCCGCGATGACTGTCTTAGGGTTGGTGACGTCTACCACCACGAACCTGGCACACATCGCAACAACGTTGACCAGGGTTGTGGCGTTGAACGTCCCAATCAACTCGGAATCGACGAGTACCGGGACGTAATCACGAAGGCGTAACTCGCTATGGAGGCGGTCGAGCCGCGCCTTCGTCTCTGGCAGGAAACGACCGAGTATCAGGATCAACTTTGAAGCGAGAAGCTCGAAAAGGCGAGGGACGGCGTCATCCCGATCAATCTCGTACAGAAACGAGCCGAGCTTCAAGTCGTCAACCAGCAGTTTTGAATCGCCAATACCGGCGTTTAGGTGGCGTTGGATTCGAGGCGTTCCTATCATGCGACATACTCCAAGCCCGAATATCGTGCAGAACTCGAATACGGCATCGTGGCAGTCGACCTCAAACAGCATAACCCTCGACAGGTCGACATCACGCCACATCGACTGTTGCATCTTGACCTCATGGAAAAGACTGGCTGTGAACGTACCTCCGTGAAATGTTCCGCCGGCGAGTCCTACACTCCGAAACTGAACCTCGTTAAAGTGAGTGTCCGTCACGCGTACAGACTCGAAGTGCGACATGGTGGCGTGCAACCATCCCGCCTGAACGCCGCGAAGCTCCGAATCCGTGAAGTCTGCTTTATACAAATTTGAGTTTTGGAGTGAGCCACCGAAAAAGCGGCTTCGCGCAAACCGAACGTGATGCAGGTGCGCATACTGCAGATTTGTCCGATCGAAGGTCACGTCTTCAGCCGTGACAGCGTCGAGATTGACTCCTCGCATGTTGCAGTCAACAAACGTTGTTCTGTTGAGAGTGGCCCCCGAGAGATTGGCGTGACTGAAATTGCAGTCCTCGAACCGGTCGTTCGACAGGTCGCGTCCGCGAAGGTCTGCATTGGCGAAGTACCCGCGCTCGACAGTGGTGCTCATTTCGGCCGCACCTTCCAGGACGCGGGAACGTCCACCTTTCCTCGCTTTACGATATCGACCCGCATCGCTTCCGGTCCCACGATCGTGACCGTTCCGGGGAGAATCGTTCCGTCAATGTCGTATTGGCACTTCTCCTCCCACCATCCACGGCGGCGCGTATCAGTGACGATCAACTCGGAAAGGCACTTGACATTTTTATAGCCGTACTGGTGAAAATCAATGTAACGCAGCGGCCATCCCAATTCGGGGGTAAGATCACTATCGTCCATCATATAGACGAGCAACGCGCCGTGATTGATCGCGTCAGCGAGCGGCACGGTCGTTTCGTAGACGAGGCCGGTCGGTCCCGGTACGCTCACCTGTCGCAGGAAAAGGAGTCGCTTATCCAAGTCATATAGGGAAAGGCCACACCGTTCAAGGACATGAGCCAGCAGTACTCCTGCGACCCGATTTAACTCGCCCCAGCGACATACACAGACGAACAAGGCTTCCCGCGCCGTCGTTGGGAAGTTAACTCTGAGATCCTTCAGGGAGAACTCGCCCGGCGCAGGAACATCGCCATGAACTCGCAGTCGCCACGTCTTCTCGTTCAGGTCGTTTGGGATGTCTTCTTGACGGAAGGGTTTGGTGGGACGCTTCATCGCCCTTCCCAGGGGCCTCAGAGCAGCGGGCCAGCCGATGGGCGGCCTCTCTTCAGTAGAGACGAGCGCATGGGGCCGGCGCACCAGCCGAATGCCAGTCTGGTTGTCTCGAACGCACAGCGGCACTTCGTCGCGGAACGATACGTCCGCGGCGCCGGGAGCATGCCATGAAGCTCCACCTCGCAGTACACCGGTGAACTCGTCACTACGGAGCTCAGGCCTGTGATGGGGAAGACACCATTCCGCGACATTGCCGATCAGGTCCCGCACGCCGGCCGCGGAGCTGCTGTTGACCGTGACGTCGACCGCCACTCGAATCGGTGTGCCGAATTCGCTTACAAATCGGAGATTGGCGTGCTTGTCCGACGGTTGATCGCCGTGGTCACCCCACGGAAAGCGTGAGCCACCGCCATTGGAGGAGAAAAGATACCACTCGTGCTCCGTGGGCAGAGCTGCATCGCGGAAATGTGCATATGCTTCAGCCTCCCAGAACGACACCCCTGTTACCGGCAGTCCGGGCCGCCGGTAGGGGCTCTGGCCCCAGTAAGTCGGTTGCGTGATCGCGAATTGGCTGCGCCAGGACCAGCCTCGGCCCGACCACCATCGCCTGTCTTCATAGCCACCGGCCCGGATGAACTGGCCGAATTCCTTCACCGTGGCGGGATATCGGGCCACCCACAGTTTCCGGGCAGGTGCTCCAGCGGTTTCAGCAGGCAAGTCGACCAGAACGAAAGCATCGTCGGGAGCGCGAAACGAGGTTCGATGAGCCATTATCCGTCCTCCCGGGAATCTCTGGCGTATGCTCTGTTCCAGAGAATGGCCCAAATTACTTCGACGGCCCAGTCATACAGCTGCAGTCCGCCAAGCGAGGAGTGATCCTCGCCGGCCAACTCCGGAGTCAACTGATGGTGGGCGAGATGCGGTTTCACCAGCGAGAAGAGCCGGCGAAGAAGGTCCTCTGCACTGTAGCGGGAATCGGGCGGCTCGGCACGTTCGACAGAATGAAGACGATAGTCGGCCGGCATCAATAGTTGTTGGCCACGGTACGTACCGGCAATATGCCGCAGAAAGAGAAGCGTCTTGCCTTCCCGGGAATTGTCCTGAGACGTTTCGAGAAGCCGGCTGGCGGCAAAGATGGCATCGCTGCGGTTAAACGCGTCGCTCGAGATCAGCTCGTTGAGATATGAATCAGTTCGCTGTATCGCCGTAAATGGAAAGCGCTCGTTGTCGGCCGTGACGTGGTTGACGAAAGCCGACGCATCGTGCTTGCTCCGCTCCCAAGCCTCGGAAAGACCGTGCTTCCACTGGTTGACGTCCGCCCGATATGCATTTTCCGCGTCATCAAAGTAGGACCAGTCGAACTTGACGTGCTGCGGCAAGGTCGTGCGGATTACTCGTGCCGTAGACATGACGGTGGCGGCGACGTCGAATTCCAGACAGCGGTCGTGAAGACGCCTAAGCCAGTCCAGCGCGGCGTCGTCAAACGTCTCGGCGTGATGCCGAAGCTGATAAACGATGCGACGAAGGACGATTTTTCGCCCTCGATACTGGAGCGCGTCCCATTCCAGATCGTCGATCGGCGAAATCCGATCGGCCAGGCGCATCAGCAGCTGGGCATTCGGCAACCGACGCCACAATTTGTTCATCCGATCCACGTCCGCTGGCGAGCTCGAGTCGAGCGCATCGAAATCCAGGTCGAACTCACCAGAAGCCTCCAGGGGACGGACGATCGGAAAAAGGGCGTCGAATACAGTAGCGAAATTCGTGTTGTCGAAGATCGGGTTGAGCTCCGCATGTAACTCCTCGAACAGGTTCCTGTAGCGGTGTGTAACGTCTCCCTCCAGAGCCCGGCCGAGAAACATCAGATTTAACGGAAGAACCTTCTTCAGTTCCTCCTCCGTGCAGCCACATGACGACAACTTCATCGGCGGCGTCTGCATCGCCTCCTCGAACCGGCTCTGCACCTGCGAATTCACGAATTTCGGGTTTTCGAAGAGCGACTGGAAGTACAGGATCATGCCGGGCTCGAGGAATCGGACGTTCGGGTTGGTCAGAAATGTCGAATACCCCGCGTCCCTGAGGGCAGGGAAAAGCTCGACGGGCGCTCTGCCTTTCTTCTCCCTCCAAACTTCGGCCTCCTGTGCAGCTGTACTTTGCTCGATGAACTGGGCTACGTGATACTGGCGCAGGACGTCGGCCGGGGCGCCGAACCGGACCTGATTCGGGTTGTCTGGCTCGAAGATTTCGGCTGTGCGCGCGCGCTGCAGTTGGTCTTGCACGAACTCGCTGAGATCTTCGTCCGTCGTCCGGGTCTGCGCCATCTTCCTGAAGTAGTCGACGAGGAGCTTTTCCACCTCTTCGGGGGCAGGACTCATCTGCTCCATGTGTTCGCGGAGTGTGAGGTGGAATCCTAGATAGGCAAGCGCGCGCTCCAGACTCCCCTTTCCCTCATCGCGCTGCCTCTGTTGGGGATTCTCGCTTCGGCTGTCCATCCACCGTCCGAGAAGAAACTCCACATACCGGGCGATGATCGCATCCATCGACCATTCCGTATCTCCCCGATCCAGACAGAGGCCGATATGGAGATGAAGGAACAAGGGATGTGCTAGTCCGTCAAAGTTTCGTGCAGCCCGGCGTGCGGATGATTCGCTGCCGCGCCACGCGTCGCCGTCTCGTGACTTCCCGTCTTCATGTGCGTGGATCAGGCTGCGCATGTAACGGGCGAGGTTTCGCATCCGGTCGACGAAATTGCCAATGGACACTACGACCGTCGGTGCATTGCCGCGCGACTCAAGATAGGCGCGAATCGTTTCGATGTGCGCCAAAGCCTGCTCCGGCTTGAGACCGGCCAGGTGCCAGTGTTGCGCGTCCGCCATCGCAGGCTCGAGGTCGAGACGCGGCGGGACGTAGCGACTCGAGAAAAAGAGCGGTACCCGCAGCCGTGATCCGTCGTTTTCGTCGGAGCCGCCGAGGTCGTTTGCGTGGCCTATGATCTTCTTTCGATGAGGCGCATCCGCCTCATCCAGCGAGTCGAGGAACATCACAAGCCTCTTTTTGCTGACCTCCAGTCTCAGAAGGCGTTCGAATTTCATTGAAACCGGTACCTTCAGTTTGTCGACGTAGTACACACGTGCAGCTTCAAAGAGTCCTTCAGGGCCAGGCGAGTTATAGACCGAGAGAGGTACGAAGATACACGTCATCCCTCGGTCCTGAAGAAGCAGAAGAAGTCGTTTGAGCTCTGTCGATTTCCCTGCTCCGGGGCTTCCCATCAGAACCGTTACGTGATCTCCTTTTCCGGGCGACGCGTTCGTATAAACCCCATTCGCGCGGCGGGATGCCTCCTCAGACCATCGATCCCACGGTATTGCGGAGCGATAGTCGAGCGGCTGGCCAGAGGGTGGCCGAAACGTATAGACCGGACTCGCGGGAAGCTGTGTGATCGGCGTGATGGGGAGCACATTGTGGTAGAGGTTGAATCTCACCTCGCCGAGCTGCGCCAGATTCTTGGCTCGGAGCGTTCGAAGAGACTCCGCGTGAATGCTCTCCAGCTCCCCCTCGAGCCTCGATACAAATTTCGCCGGAACCGGGCGCTTACCGTTGGCTTGGTCAGACAAAATCTTCTCGGAAACGCCGAGCCGCTTGGCGAGCAAGCGTATCTCGACGCCATACGCCTCCAGCAGAGAGCGCAGGTTCGCGGTTCTCTCTGTCGCGAGGCGGCTTGTTCGCCGAATTGGTTGCCTCCGGGATGCTTTTGGCGACTGGGGCATTCCGCTCGTTCCAGTTTTTCCCTAAAGCCGGCTGAGGTTCTTCGTTAATGGAATGAGCGTGTCGGCCGGACCATAAACATGGATGGCGCGGTAAGAAATCTCCTCTCCGCTGTGCGCGCCAAGTGCGGTCTCATAGGCGTTGTAGTCTGCGGGCGCTGCGTCTTCGGTGTAGTCGACGAGCTGCACGTCTTCCATGGCCGCGAACGTCGCTCGCAAGGTGCGTAACTTGCTTGCTCCAGCCTTACGGACGTAATGGCCGATGCACGTCAGATATGTATGTCGGTGTCGCTCGCCGTCGACGACATCGGGCCCGAAGCTCTCGTCTGGCAAATATCGTCCTGCAGTCAGTCCCAGAACGAAGGCGGCATTGGCGATGACGCCTGTCTCGCTGAGCGACTGGTTGATGATGAGGATGCTGACGTATTCAGACATGTTCCTCCTCCGTTGGGGCATGCCGGAACGGCATCCACCAGATGGTCATGTGCTTTAGCACACGCAGAACGTCCAGTCCGTAGTGGTCGGCGCCGTGCTGGTTTGTGATGCAGAACTGAGGACCGTATGGGCTCGCGCACGCGCGTGCGGCCTCCTGCGTCGTCTGGACAACTTCGAACTGCAGATTTCCACCCTCCGCGTCCGCAGCAAGGGGTATGAGCCGCTCGATGGCGGCGCATTGGGCATTCGGCGATGCGGTTGCATCCGCTCGTCTCGCCAGCACCAGGGGTGGGTTTTCGTACGGAAAGGTCCAGTCCACGAGCTGATCCCATTCAGCATCCGTCGTCAACGCGCTGGAGGTTTCGTGGACGTGGGGAAGTAGAACGATCTCCCTGGCGCCGCGGGCTTTTTGAATGCCGTCCGGAAAGCTCGAGACGAGGACGAGTTCGGGCGGCTCTTGGAATGCGCGGCCGAAGAACGATACCGCTCTGTAGCAGCATGTCCCCGGCTCCAACGTCATGACGCGCCACTTCCCCGAGAGTTGTCGGGGAAACTTCCAGGTTGTGTCGTGGCGCAGAACCAGAGCGTCCGCCATAGCACCTCATCGCTGGGCTTCATTGGTTACCTGTATAGGAGTGGATGGACCCGTTTATCGATTGCTCTTCACCTATGGAGTGACGCTCGTGTCGAATTCCCTACCCCACTCATGAAAAATTACGTGGCTCCGACCCTCCGGCGACGTTCGCCGATCCGACGTTGTCGCGCAATCGTGCCTTTGGCAAAGCAGTTGCGCGCGCAGGACGATCGAGCGCGTCGGCCGGTTTACCTGTACACCCTCGAATTCGGCGTTGTCCGCGAGGAGGGCGTGCTGCGTGTGTGCGGCGCCGACCTTCTTTCATGGCGAATGATGTCTCGCTGGCTGGAGCGGGTGGGGTAGGCGCCTAAACCAACGCCGTCTTCCTCCCCGCTACATCCGCGACCAGCGCAATCAGGTCCTCTGGTTCAACCGGTTTTTTCAAATACTCGTCGAAGCCCTCGGCGAGGGCGATCTCTCGTTCGGAAGGGCGGCCGTAGGCGGTCAGGGCCACCGCGGGAGTGTGGGACTTCTCGTCGGGGAGGGAGCGGATTTGGCGGATGAGTGAGTAGCCGTCCTGCTCCGGCATGGCGATGTCGCACAGGAGCACATCGAAGGATTCGCGTGCTGAAAGTGCCAGTCCTTCTTTTGCGCTCGCCGCGGCGGTGACGATCGCTCCGTACTGTTCGAGGATCGCGGCAATCGTGCGGCGCGTGTCCGGCTCGTCATCGATGACCAGCAGGCGGAGACCGGTGATCGACGGCGTGTTGTCGGGCGAAGTTTTTGCGCGCCGCTCCCGTCCGCCGAGGGGAAAGACCTCGACCGGCGCCGACGCCTGAACGGGGATGGTCACGGTGAACGTCGCCCCGAGATTCTTTCCCTCGCTGGCGACGGCGATGGTCCCTCCGTGAAGCTCCACCAGCTGCTTGGCGATCGAAAGGCCGATGCCCATGCCGCCGTGGTGGCGCATGGTGCCCCCTTCCTGCTGGGCGAAGCGGTCAAAGGCGAACGGGAGAAACTCGGGACGAATCCCCACGCCGGAGTCCTGCACTTCCACGACCACGTTCGAATCGCTGGAGGAGAGGCGCACGTCGACGCGCCCGCCGGCCGGCGTGAATTTCACGGCATTTGAAAGAAGGTTCCAGAACACCTGATTGAGCCGCGCCGGATCGCCGCCGAAGGAGGGGAGACCGGGCTGGAAATCCATCCGGAGCCGCAGCTCTTTCGCCTCGGCGGCGGGCACGAAGGCGGTGAGTGCCGCACGCAGCACGCTCTCCATATCCACCGGCTCCACCGTCAGCCGCAACTTGCCGGTGATCATGCGCGAGACGTCGAGCACGTCGTCGATGAGCTGTGCCTGGGCCTGAGCGCTGCGATGGATGGTGGCCAGTCCCTCCTTTCGCGTCCTCTCATCGAGAGTCCCGGCGGCCAGCAGTGCCGTCCATCCGAGGATTGAGGTCATCGGCGTGCGCAATTCGTGGGAGAGCGTGGCCAGGAACTCATCCTTGGCGCGATTGAGCGAATCCGCTTCTTTGTAGAGATCGGTGAGTGCCCCCTCGGTGCTCTTCTGATCGTCGATGTCGGTGTTGGAGCTGATCCACATCGTGATGTTCCCGGCGGCATCGTGCATGGCACAGGCGCGGCTGAGATGCCAGCGATAGACGCCGTCGGCGCGCCGGAAACGATGCTGGGCTTCAAATGTTTCACCACTTTCGAGGGAGTGCCGCCAGCGCCGCGCAGTCTCCTTCACGTCATCCGGATGAATGAACTTCGTCCATCGCCAGTCCGTGATCTCATCCAGGGTGAGTCCGGTGAAGGCGCTCCACTGCTGGTTGAAGTAATCGACGTGCCCATTTGGCTTTGCCGTGAAAACCATCAGCGGCATCGACTCGGCCAGAAAACGAAAACGATTCGTTCCTTCCTGCGCCGCGTGCTCGGCGGTCTTGCGCTCGGTGATGTCGCGAATGTTGCATTGGATGATGTTCTGGCCGTCGACGTCGTAGGAATTGCTGACGAACTCCACTTCCGCGCGCCGGCCATCCTTGGTTTCCAGCGGCAAGTCTTCGTAGCGGATATAGCCGTTTCGCTGCAGTCGGTCGAAGGCGGCTTTGCTCTCTTCGATGTCGTGAAAGAGTCCGATCTCCCAGAGCTCTTTCCCGATCAGTTCCTCGAGCGCGTAGCCGAGCAGGGCGATCACGTAGGGATTTGCGTCGATGATCTTGCCGCTGTCCGCGTCGACGATCAGGATGGCATCCTGCGCCGTCTCGAAGAGTCTGCGGTAGCGCACCTCGGATACGCGAAGAGCGCGCGTGACCTGTGCGCGCTCGGTGATGTCGCGGATGTTGCACTGGATGACGTTCTGGCCGTCGACGTCGTAGGAGTTGCTGACAAACTCCACGTCCACGCACTTGCCGTCCTTGGTTTCGAGCGGCAGATCTTCGTAGCGAATGTAGCCTTCGCGGTGCAGCTTCTCGAACGCCGCTTTGCTGGCTTCGATGTCCGGGAACAGGCCGATTTCCCAAAGCTCCTTTCCGATCAGCTCGTCGAGCGAATAGCCGAGCAGAGCGATCACGAATGGATTGGCGTCGACGATCCTGCCGTTGTCGCCATCGAGGATGAGGATGGCATCTTGCGCGGTTTCGAAGAGCCGCCGGTAGCGCACTTCGGATTCCGCCAAACCGGGAGTCGCATCTCTGTTTTTGACGATCGCCATTTTGATTTTGAGCGAGGCCTGAACCGCCTCGAACCGGCCATGCTATTCACTACCGTTTCGGAAATCTGTTCAATCGGGGACGCTGGCGATTCGATCGGTCGATTGCTACTATTTCTTCGTGCTTTCCACAGCAAAGAAGGGCTCGCCACGAGTTTCCAAAGCGTCGTTTGATCCCGAGGCCTTCCTCGAAGACGCGGGCGTGGGCCGGACTCTGGTCGAGCTGAAGAAGAATCAGGTTCTCTTCTCCCAGGGCGACCCGGCGGACGCGGTCTACTACATCCAGAAGGGCAGTCTGAAACTCACCGTCGTCTCGCAGCGTGGCAAAGAAGCGACCGTGGCCCTGCTTCAACCGCAGCACTTTGTAGGCGAGTCGTGCGTGGCGGTGGCGGAACGCGTCCGCATGGTGACCGCCACCGGCCTGACCCGCTGCACATTGATGCGGATCGAGCGGGAGGAGATGGTGCGCGTGCTGCACGAGGAACACGCCTTCGCCGACGTTTTCGTCTCCTTCCTCCTTGCCCGCAACGTCCGCATCCAGGAGGACCTGGTCGATCAGCTTTTCAACTCCAGCGAAAAGCGGCTGGCGCGCGTCCTGTTGCTGCTCGCCAACTTCGGCAAGGAAGGAAAGCCGGAGAGCGTGATCCCGAAGATCAGCCAGGAAGTGCTCGCCGAGATGATCGGCACCACGCGCTCCCGCGTGAACTTCTTCATGAACCGTTTTCGAAAGATGGGGTTCATCGAATACAACGGCACGCTGGAAGTGCACAGCTCTCTCCTCAACGTGATCCTCCACGACTGATGTCGTAGAGCAGGCATCCCTGCCTGCTACCGGCGGGCGTCCTCGCCCGACGGGAGGTTCTGCTCACATCACGCGGTCGTTGACAAAAACCACCGCCGGGCGAGGACGCCCGTCGGGAGCAGGCGAGGACGCCTGCTCTACGCTCAAACTGTCTCCTTTTGCACAGTTTGCGGATCGGAGCATCGATATCGTCTCCACTGGCGATCTACCGATCGATCGATTCCCGATCGAATCCTGCCGCAGCCCGCGAAAGAGACCCCACATGAAACGAACCTACATCTGTCTTCTGGCAATCATCGGATTGACCGCCTCACCATCATTCGCACAGATCTCTCTCGGTACGGCGCAGAACTTCGGCGTCCTCGGCGGCTCCGCGGTTACGAACACCGGCGCGTCGACGGTCAATGGAAATGTGGGCGTCAGCCCGGGGAGCTCCGTCAGCGGCTTTCCTCCCGGCACCGTCGTCGGTGGCGCGATCCACAGCAACGACGCCGTGGCCATGCAGGCGCAGAACGATCTCACCACCGCGTTCAACAACATCGCAAGCACGCCGTGTACGGTCGATCTCACCGGTCAGGATCTGGGCGGACTGACGCTGACTCCGGGCGTCTACTGTTTCGCGACCTCCGCACAACTCACCGGCGCGCTGACCCTCGATGCCCTCGGCAATGCGAACGCGCTGTTCCTGTTCAAGACCGGCAGCACGCTGACGACGTCGACGGCATCGTCGGTCACGGTCATCAATAATGGCGGCAGCAGTTGCAACAAGGTCTTCTGGCAGATCGGCAGCTCGGCGACGCTCGGTACAGGCTCGTCGTTCGTCGGCGACATCCTCGCCCTCACCAGCATCACCCTCACCACCGGATCCAACACGAATGGCCGAACGCTGGCGCGCAACGGCGCGGTGACGCTCGATACCAACAACGTCAATACCTGCGGCGTCTCGGTCTGCCCGATCATCACCGTGAATCCGGCCACACTGCCGAACGGCAGCGTCGGTACGGCTTACAGTCAGACGGTTTCCGCCTCGGGAGGCACGCCGCCGTTCAGCTTTGCCGTATCGAGCGGTTCGCTGCCCACAGGACTCCTTCTCAACAGTGGATCGGGTGCGATCACCGGAACGCCGACTGCGCCGGGAACGTTCACCTTCACCATCACCGCGACCGATGCGAACGGCTGCACAGGCAGCCGCCTCTACACGATCACCATCGCCAGCCCTGGGTGTCCGGCCATCGTCCTGAACCCCACAACCCTCCCACCCGGTATGGCCCAGACTCCCTACGTACAAACGATCACCGCCTCGGGAGGGACAGCGCCGTATACGTTCTCGATCGCGGCCGGAGCATTGCCAGCCGGCGTAACGCTCAATCCCGCCACGGGACTCATCAGCGGGACGCCCGCGACGTCGGGCCTGTTCAACGTCACCATTCGAGCGACTGATTCGGCCGGCTGTCAGGGAAGCCGCGCATACGCGCTGGCGATCCTTCCAGCGCTTCTGGCGGCAGGAGGTCCGACGCTGAACTTCGCCGGGCTGATGATTCTCACGGTGCTTCTCGCCGCCGCGGGACTATTCGTCATGAACAGGCTGTCGATCTGAGATTGTGAGCTCGCGTAGGAAGATCGCTGAACCGAGACCGCTCCGGCCGCGCATCATTTTTGTGGCGAAGTTCTGCGTGGCAATGCTCGCTCTTTACGTGTTGGTGGCGCTGAACCAGGTCAATGATCGCGTCATCGTTCCGTTCACCGAGGTCGTCGCGCGCGGTGCGGCGACGCTGTTGCGAGGCGTTGAGAGTGGCGTTGGAGTGACGGGAACGGTGATGCGATCCTCACGATTTGCGCTCGACGTCCGGAACGGCTGCAACGGAGTCGAGGCTGCGATTCTGCTGGCGGCGGCCATCCTGGCGTTCCCGGCGACATTGCGCTCACGCTTGCTCGGGCTCACGGTTGCCTGCATCGCCATCGAGTTGCTGAACCTCGTGCGGCTCAGCACTCTTTTCTGGCTGGGCGAGCACTACCGGCAGATTTTCGATCTCTTCCACATCGCGGTGTGGCAGTCGCTCATCATTCTCGCGGCCATCTCGATCTTCATCCTGTGGAGCTGGAAGTTTGCTGAAAAACCTCTGGCCGAACCTCGCTAAAGGCGCGGCCGGTTTCATTCTCGGCTTCGTCTTCTGGTGGTCGCTATCCGCGCCCTACGCACACGTGCTGGCCTACGCGAGCGAACCGTTGATCCGGCTCGCGGAGCGACCGCCGGTGACCCGGCTCATCGCCGGCGGAACGGAACTGACCATCGATCGCGACGACTTCCCGCGCGCATCTCCGCGGCCTGGTCTGATGCTCATGGACATCACCGCCAACGTCATTCTGCTGGCCACACTTTTCTCGGTCACTCGCAAGCCGCTGAGCGATCGTAACGTCCCACGCCTGCTGCTGGCGATGCTTGCGCTGGTGGTCGTACACATCATCGCCATCATCATCAATGTTCAGTCGATCTACGCCCTGCGCCTCGGCCCGTGGAGCGCCGTTCACTATGGTCCGGTGGCGCGAAACTTCTGGGGCGCGGCCGCGCACTTCTATTCAGTCGTCGGCGTCTTCGGCGCGCCGTTCGCGTTGTGGTGGCTGTTCCGGCCATCGCCTGCGCCCCAGGTTTCCCGCTAAGATCTCCCGCCGGAGGAAACGATGAAAAAATCGCTGATCACCGCCGCCGCGTTCCTGCTGGCCGCCGTTCCCGGTTGCGCCCAGGAGGCGACTGCAACGCACGCCGAACATCAGATGGCCGCGCCGCCCGCGAGTGTGTCGCAGGAGTGGGCGAAGAAACGAGTCGATCAATCGCCGCGTCATCACGAATGGGTGAACCTCAAATCGGGCACGCGCACGGTCAGCGCCTTCGTCGTCTATCCCGAGGTGAAGGGGAAGGCGTCGTCCGTCGTCGTCATTCACGAAATCTTCGGGATGAGCGATTGGGTGCAGATGGAGGCCGACGAAGTTGCGGAAGCCGGCTACATCGCCATCGCTCCCGATCTCCTTTCGGGCATGGGCCCGAACGGCGGCGGGACGAGCTCGATGACCGACGGCACCGCCATCGGCAAAGCGATCCGCGATCTGCCGCCGGACCAGATCACCGCGGACCTCAATGCTGCTGCCGACTATGTCGCCAAGCTTCCGGCGGCGAACGGCAAGGTTGCCGTGGCCGGATTCTGCTGGGGCGGTACGCAATCGTTCCGCTTCGCCACCAACCGTCCCACGTTGTCGGCCGCATTCGTCTTTTACGGAACCGGACCGGAGACGGCCGAAGCGATCGCGAAGATCAAAGCGCCGGTCTACGGCTTCTACGCCGGCAACGATGCGCGCGTCGGCGCCACCGTGCCGAAGACCGAGGAGATGATGAAGGCCGCCGGGAAAAGATATGAGCCGGTTTCGTACGAAGGCGCCGGACACGGTTTCATGCGCGCCGGCGATACACCGCCGCCGCCCGCCGATGCCGACCAGAAAGTGAAAGACACCTACGGCGCCAACCGGCGCGCGCGCGACGAAGCGTGGAAGCGCTGGCAGGCGCTGCTGAAGAAGATGTAGTTACATGTGCATGCCGTGCATCCCCTCGGCTGCATTGCGCAATCGGAGAAAAAGGTAGAGGGAGTGCGGGCTGCCGTAGTACGGCTTGATCGCCGCAGGAATCATGTAGCCGGTGACGTTCGCTCCGAACGCACCGGCGATTGAATGTGTGCGCAGCACGTCGCGCGAATAGCCGAGCGTCAGCGCATTGATCCGGAAACTGCCGTTCGCGATCGCGGCAGGAACGTTCTGATCGGCGAACAGTTCATCCTTATCTACTACCTCCGCGCGTCCGGTGACGTAATTGCGTTCGCCGAATTGCAGCACCGACTCGGCGAGCCACGACTTCGTTGCATGCCCGATGCTCTTCTTGTTCTGGCCGAAGATGAGGCTCGTATTCAAAGTTCCGATGCTGTACGAGATCGACGCCGTCGTCCGTTGGATATCGCCCGGCTCCGCAGCCTCGGGATGTTTCAGATGTCCGCTTGAAATCTGCGCGGACCAGTTGGCAGTGGGATCGAGCGTCACGCGCGCCGACCACGAGTCGATCTTGCCCGTGTCGATGTCCCACCGATTCTCGTCCGGCTCCTGGCCGTGAAAGCCGCTGACCGCGTAGCCGAACATGCCGCTCTGGGCGCCGACTGTGACCACGCTGCCGTCGATGTGCGTCGAATCCTGCACGTGATGGCCGAGCGTTGCTTGCGGGATCTCCGACGCCGAGGCGCGGTGAGGATAGGCGACCGGACCGAGCGCGGGATCGCCGAACGGCGCAACGTAGATGTAGCCGATGGTGTTGGTTGTGATCGGATGCGCGTATTCGGCGGCGAGCTCCATGAAGAAATCGTGCGGATGCTGCGCATCGACGATCGGCCGGCCGCCGATCGTTTCTCCGGTCTGAAAAAGTTCGGGGTAGTTGCCGTGTGCAGTGAGCGGCTCGAGGCTCAGCATCGAGCGCAGCATCAGTTGCCCTCCACCGAGCGGCCGGCTGGCCATCCCCATGATCCAGTTCGTGGAGAACAGCTTGTCGTCTCCGCGCGGTCCGGACTGCGACACCTGATTCACGAACGCCAGTCCGTGAAGCATGAGCATCCAGTCGCCGTAGCCGGTCATGAGCATGTGCTCCGGCGCTGCGGCCGGGTTCATGCTCGTGCCGGATGCCTGTCGCATCAGGAAATTGCTTGTGGCGTCGTCGTGCGTCATCTGCATGCCGGGCATGTCGTGAGCCGGCATCTGGGCCATCGCGCTGGCAACGGTCAGGAATGCGCCTGCAACGCAGGCCAAAAAGTTTCGATCCATGGGGTTCCTCGCAAACTCGGATTTTGAACAGTCACGAGAATGCGAGGATCAAATGAGGAGGATGGCGATCGACTCCGGAGGTCGCTTCATCGCTCGCGAGTCGCGAGGCTGATGAACACTGCGATCAATGGTGAGCGGTGGCGGAGCGATCGTCGCCATGGTGATGACGATCGGATGTTCGCGGACCGTCGACCGTTGCGTGAGCGCTGCCGGTCCAGGCGTCGTCATCGAGCCCGCGGCCGCTTCATCGCAGCAGGACGAATGCGTATCGATCGCCGCCGCCGCGTGCGCGCAGCATGGTTTTGCCGCGCAGGAACCGAAACTCGCCATCGCCGGGAAGACGCCGGTGATCATCAGGATGGCGATGGCGGCCAGGAGCGTTCGCATCACGAAGGCGAACCTCTGCGCGTCGTTCGCCATTCCGAAGTTCTATGGTCGTGATTGACATCCGGACACGAACACATACACTCTCGTGCGCCGCCTACGCGTGGCGGCTTGCCGGCCTAATCCTCGGCGCCGAGGAACGGGGGAACCAAATAAGTGACGGCTTGCCACCGTCCGGGGTGAATCCAGCCAGA
>Ga0157378_10001448_pt1 | contig 21383 bp, 15 predicted proteins | sample M65metaG_FD_115309 | JGI IMG/M metagenome (GOLD analysis project Ga0157378, IMG submission 115309) | Miscanthus rhizosphere microbial communities from Kellogg Biological Station, Michigan, USA - M6-5 metaG | ecosystem: Host-associated > Plants > Roots > Rhizosphere > Soil | place: USA: Michigan...
AGCAACTTAGAATCAGATCAGTAGTATGTCGGGGCGTAGCGCAGCCTGGTAGCGCACCTGCCTTGGGCGCAGGGGGTCGTGAGTTCGAATCTCGCCGCCCCGACCAACGTAAACAACTCATTTATTTGCAATGCCGGGTTTCGGCCCGGCTAGCGCACCTGTAGCGAGTTGTGGCGTTTTGGGGTTCTTGGAGGCTTCGGGCAGCTACAAAATTGACTACAACGGGATAAATACTCGAAGCCATAATCGCTTGCGAACGTTTGAAACACAGCTCACTCATTCTGTAAGGTTCGGTCCGAGCAGAATTCGCTGTCAACGATTTCCGCCTTCCGGTGAACCCTCCTGTTGTTTTGGCCAGCGGATCGCCCAAGCCGGTACTTAGCCATTCCGATCACAGCGAGTATAGGCCTTAGACACTACGCGTCTGGGATTGAGCACGGTGGTCTAGTAACCCGGATTTAGACGTCAGCGTGGCATGTCATGTAACCGCTCGGTTGCATGACGAATTCGCAGCTAAGAGGGCCGACTCTCTTACGGAGCGAAATTAACCGCAAACTTAATCGAAGGTGGCCAATAATCAGGGAGTTGGGCGCTTTCCTTTATGCTTCGCAGTGTATCGGCATTGAGCTACTGTTTAGCAACTGCAGGACGGGATGGTCCGTGTTTCGCCAGAGCTGTTTCGCTCCAATTCTTCGGACTTCAACGCGCAATGCTCATGATACGAGGTCGCAGAGCGTAACGTGGCGTCAGAAGCCGATGGCAGTATTTAGTAGATGCCTGTGTAACCGCCATTTGTTTTTCGACCTGCCATGGTTATGTAAACCCAGGAGGCGTATCCGTCAAGACTGTCGCCTTGGGACTGCACTAAGTCGCTTTGCTGGACCCGAATTACAACCTTATCCAAGCCGGGAACGGTCTCAGCCGGGCCGACATAAAGCGGCTTGAGCGGGAGGCCATGCACCCATACTTGGGTGTTATCGACCGTCGCGCCCGCGAAGCCGGTGCCGTAAAAAGTCACTATGGCGGGGAAGCGCAGTTGGTCCCCCGGACAGGGTGGGGGTTCGAAAGAGAAGCTGTCTGCCCCTGGCTCGCCGACAGCGATGAGTTCGTTGGTGCCGGCTCCGCATCCAAACAGAGTCGGAGCCGACGCCTCTACTTGTGCCACACCCAGCGGGAAAAATGCGCCGGTCGCGGTCGCGATGTCCACCGTGGCGTCGCCGACGGTCGCCGTGGGTGGAATGCGGAAATTGATCTGGTTCGGGGATACATAGAGCAGTTCGGCCGGCAGTGTTTGACCGGCCGCATCGCGAACCTGCAACTTAATTCCGGCGAGTGTGCCGGAAAGTATCGGTGAAGCTTCGGTTCCAGTGGAGAGTCCAGATCCGAACAGCGTCGCCAGAGATCCAGGAGCAACTATGGCGAGGGGAGTTGCACTGGATTCGACCGCTATGATGGCATTCTCACCTGGGGCCAGCGGCTTGTTGAGCAGGATTGAGACGTACCCCGATTGAGATGTCACAAGATCCAGTCTTCCGTCGCCATTCCAATCTGCGGAGAGGATGGGATAACCTCCAGACACTCTTACGGACGGAGAGAACCCGTGGCCGGATCCCAGATAGATGGTCGCTTGACCGTTTATCAGCACCAAATCGGGCCGCCCGTCCGAGTCAAAATCACCACTCAGTCCAACATAGGCATCCAACGGAGTCGGTTCCTGAAACGTGCCATCCGCGTTGCCGAGCAATAGAGATGATGCGTTCCCTGTGTTTAAGGCCCAGTCGATGATCTGGTCTCCGTTAAAGTCTCCTTGAGCCGCCAGTTGAGCTCCGCGCAAGGAGACCCGGACGCTTCTTGCCTCTTGAAAGGAGCCTTCTCCATTGCCCTTGAATATCCGAAACACAGTGGGACTGTCAGCAAAATCCGTCGATCTCAGAACCAGATCTGCATGCCCATCGTGATTGATATCTGTGGTGTAAGATCGCACCGTTCCCCCGATGACGCCAGGGATAGCGACGCCCGAGATCGAGAAACTGCGTTGAAATGTCCCGTCTCCCTTGCCCAATAGCACGCGGTAGGAGGACCCGTCGAACCCCGCCAAGTCGGGGGTGCAATCCTCATTGAAGTCGGCGGTGATCAGCGACGAGACGTATGGAGACACTAAGAAAAGCGGGTCCGTCTGGCGCAGAATACGGAAGGAGCCATCAGCTTGACCAAGATAAAGGTCCGTGCCTATGGGCACATCCATTTTGCCGTCGCCGTTGAAGTCGGCCACAGCGCTCGGGAACGGAAACCCGCCGATGGTTCCTGCTGCCGTCGTAATCCCGGGTTGGAAAGTCCCATCGCCGTTGCCGCGCAGCAGCGATAATCCGAAGCTCCCGATTAGCAACAAGTCCGGCCTTTTGTCCCCGTCAAAGTCGCCCGTGATTACCGAGGACGTCCCGTCTGCGACCTGGAAATCCCGCCGGAGCATGGTGAAGTTTTGGGCAGTGTCCTGGCCCCAGACAGGAACAGCGGCAAAGAAGGCGAATGCCGTAGCAAGGATTCGTCGCATCAGAAGTTTAATCATCGTATGTCCACCGAAGCTGTGTTTGAAGAAACGCCATCCACCGTCAACACCAGATTGGCGATACCGACTCCCTTGAGGTCAGGCGTCAGACGAACATTCACTTGGTCCAGGCCGGGCACGCCGCTGCCTTCCGGCCCGGCGTATTCCACCGACACGCTGATGCCGCCGATGGTGACTTGCACGTTCGCAAGCGAGGAACGATTGCGAATACCAGTGGCGTACAGAACAACATAAACCGGACGGTCGTCCAGCACGATGGTGCTCCGGACGGACAGCACCGTCTGTTTCCCATCACGTTCGAGACGCAAAGCATATGCCGCAGCGGTGTTGTTTTCAAAAGTGAAGATTCCCGGTGCAACCGGGCGGACCTGTATTGCAAGTGGAGAGATCTGGGTCGGACTGTTCAGGAGTTCCAGCGTAGTATCGCCGGAGGCCGTACCCGCGGGCATTTCGAAATTAATCTGCGAAGGCGAAACATACAGCAAAGGCGCCAAACGTGCCCCGCCCGAGTTGTCGCGCACTCGCAGGCTGACGCCGCCGAGGGTTGTAGGAGGCGATAAGGAGTCGGCACTCTCGGTCCTGCTGGCGAATGCGGAGCCGAAGAGTGAGCCCATCGATTCGGGCGCTAACGGTCCGGCCAGACTCGCACTGGAGACCGCCATTACCGGTGGACGAACATAGAGTTCCGCACTGGCGAGTGCCTCCGAAGACCTGAGATCGCGGTCGCCCCCGGTGATCAAGACGCTGCCATCACCGAGCACGGTCGCCGTATGGTTGACGCGGCTCGTTTTCATCCCGCCAGTGTGGATGAAGGCGCCCGTGGAGGAATTGTACAGTTCCGTGCTGGCTAGATTTCTGGTGTAGAACTGCTCTCCCCCGGCAACCAGTAACAATCCACCAGAGAGCAAAGTAGCGGTATGGCGATCTCTAGCCTCCAGCAAGGCTAGGGTAGCGCCAACCCTTCCCGTCGAAGGATCGTATATCCGTGCGGCTTCGGTGGACTGAATTGCCACCCACTCTTCGCCATCGATGAACCCTTGCGAAACCCAAGTTCCTCCGCCCGCGACCAGGACCGTCCCGTTCGGAAGTAGGGTGGAGGTATGCGACCAGGCGGGGAAATTGTAGATTAGGGATGTAAATCGATCGCTGGAGGGATCGTACAGGAAACTACCATAACGGCCAGTCGCACCGCCGGCGATCAAGACCGTGCCGTTAGAGAGCAGAGTAGCTGTGGCCAAAGATTTGGTCACACTTGCATCGCCTGCAGGCGTAAATGAATTTGTGCCAGGATCATAGAGCTCCGGGCCAGCGAGCACGAAACCAGGCGATGGCGCACCGACGAACCCCCCGCTGATCAATACCTTTCCGTTGCCGAGCAAGGTGGCCGAGTGGGTGTTCTGGGGATTGGTAACCATATTTCCCGCCGGAGTGAACGTGCCTGTAGACGGAGTGTAGAGTTCCGCACTCGGATTGCGACCGGAGGTGCCTCCAGCAATCAAGACCCGGCCATCATTCAGGAGCGTCGCGGTGTGGAACGAACGGGGAGTAGCCATCGTTCCGGTGAGAACGAAGGTTCCAGTGGAGGGATCATACAGCTCCGCGCTAGCGAGGCCGGATCCTCCAGTGATTAAGACGCGGCCGTCGGTCAGGCGTGTGGCCGTGTGACCCGACCGATGGGCCGTCATGCTTCCCGTGGCGACGAAGGTCCCAGGGGATTGCGCAACCGCGCTGAGACCTGATCCTAAGAGAACGAAGACAGAGAGTCTGATCATCATCGTATGTCCACCGAGACAGTATTGGAAAGAGTACCATCCACCATCACCATTAGATTCGAGACACCGAATCCTTTGAGATCAGGCGTCAGGCGTATATTAATTTGGTCTACTCCGGTTAACCAGCCGCTACGTTCCGGCCCTGCATATTCTACCGGCACACTCGTGCCGCCGACGGTGCATCGTATATCCGCCAAATCCGCAGGAAGATTACGAACTCCTGTGGCGTAGAGAACAAGGGAAACCGGACGGTCGTCGAGCACGATCGTATTCCGTACGGACAGCGCCGTCTGTTTCCCGCTGGGTTCGAGACGCACGGCGTACGCCACCGGCGTATTGTCTTCAGAGGCGAAAAGACCCGGCGCAACAAGATTGACCTGAGCCTCTACCTTGGAGAGCTCCGACGGAGCGTTCAAGACTTCGAGCGCTACGCTGCCTAGAGCGGTCCCCATGGGCACCTCGAAGTTGATCTGCGAGGGCGAAACGTACAGCAGCGGGGCCAAGCTCGTCGCGCCCGAGCTATCCCGCACGCGCAGACTAATGCCGCCCAGGGTCGTCGGCGGCGATAGTGGGTCGGCACTCTCGGTTTTGTTGGCGAGCCCGGAGCCGAAGAGCGAGCCCAGCGATTCCAGCGCCAGAGGACCGGTCAGGCTCGCAGCTGATGCTACTCTCACGAGAGGAACGTAGAGTTCCGCGGTGGTATCGGGGGCGCCGCCGAGAATCAAGACCCTGCCATCGCCCAGCAACGTGGCTGTATGGCGGATGCGGCTCATACTCATCGCACCTGTGTGAGTGAAGGTCCCCGTGGCGCGATCATATAGTTCTGCACTCGCGAGAACGTGGCTAGAGTCCTCTCCCCCGGCGACCAACACCAGGCCCCCAGGAAGCAACGTAGCGGAGTGGCCAACCCTGCCCTCTAACAAGGATCCGGTGGACCTAAGACTTCCAAGGGACGGATTGTAGATCTGAGCAGTTCCGACGGCGGGAGGGTCGTCATCGGGAACGGGACTCCATCCGCCTGCGATCAGGACCGTACCATTCGTCAGGGAAGTGGCAGTATGTCCCGCGAGGAACAGGAAAGGCAAGAACGTGAAGCTATCGCCGGCGGGATCGTAGAGCGGAGTGCCGCTTTGGTAGCCGCCTAGCAAGACCTTTCCGTTATTGAGCAGAGTAGCCAGGGACCCCAGTATTGTCAGCTTGCCTCCACCGGCCGGAGTAAACGTACCCGTGACCGGATCGTAAAGCTCCGGCGGTGCGGGGACGACTCTGTAGCTTTGCGGTGAGTTGGGCACTTGGAAACCTCCCCCGCTGATCAGTACTTTTCCATTGCCGAGCAAGGTGGCAGAGTGGAGATACTGGTCTGCGGTGACCATACTTCCCGTTGGAGTGAAGGTGCCGGTGGACGGATCGTACAGTTCCGCACTGGGACCGCGACCATAGGAGCCTCCGGCTATTAGTACGCGGCCGTCATTCAAGAGAGTCGCGGTGTGACCGTACCGGGGGGACGTCATCGTTCCGCCGGAAGTGAACGTTCCTGAGGAGGGATCATAAAGCTCCGCGCCAGCCAAGCCCTGACCGTCGTAGCCTCCGGTGATCAAGACGCGGCCATCGTTGAGTAGGGTGGCCCGATAGTCAATCCGGGGCGTTGCCATGCTGCCCGTCGGAACGAAGGTGCCGGGCGTTTGCGCGACCACGTTCAGGGCGAACAAGCCCGATCCCAGGAAAATGAACAGCGGAAGTCTGAGCATGATGATTGGCTCCATTCGGGTCTTTCAGCGCTAATTGGAGCCTATGGGCTGCCAGTTTGTGCCGCCGTCGGCGCTCTTAAAGAAACCGGTTTTGGTTGCGACGTAAAGCGTGGCGGGGTTAATCGGATCGATGGCCAGGGCGCTAACATTTGCAGACGACCCGCTGTTGGTTTGGGTCCAACTTGCTCCGCCATCGGAGGTCTTGAAGACGCCGCCATTGGTGGTTCCCGCATAGACGGTGGCCGGGTTCAAGGGATCAACCACGAGCAGGTGAATCGCGTTACCGATCCCGCTATTGGCTGGGCTCCAGTTGGCTCCGCCGTTAGTGGTCTTGAAAACGCCGCTGCCATAGGATCCGGCGTAAACAATATCCGGATTAACCGGGTCAATGGCCAACGCTACGGCGAAGATGCCGAGTCCGCTATTGACCGCGCCCCAGCTTGCCCCTCCGTCGGTGGTCTTGAAAGTACCCGTGGCATTGGTGCTCGCGTAGAGAATATTGGGATTGGACGGAGAGATGGTCATCGCCGAGACTCCTCGTGGTTGCCCATTCTTGATTGCGGTCCAGGTGGACCCGCCATCGGTGCTCTTGTAGGCGCCATCCAATTGGCCGCCCCCGTGGGTTCCTACGTACACAATGGCTGGATTCGAGCGGTCTATGGCCAGAGAGGAAACATCACCGCCCGTCATGCCACCACTCACCGGGATCCAGATCTCCCCACGGTTGGTGCTTTTGAACACACCGTTGTTGCTCCCGGCGTACACCGTAGCGGGATTGACCGGATCAATCGCCAATGCGAAAACGTAGATGCCACCCTTGGCTACAGTCCAACTTGCACCGCCATTCGTACTCTTAAAGACGCCGCCGTCCGTACCGGCATACACCGTGTAGTGATTTATAGGATCAACAACCAGCACATTGATGTTCTCGCCCGATGCACTCTCGCCTGGCTTCGGAACAGGGACGGTTCCTATGGAAATCGTTACCGGATTACTGGTGAGTTCCCCAATTGTGACGATCACAGGAAGGCTATCTCCCGTGGGGGCATTTGGCGGCACGATTACATCCACTTGATACAGCCCGGCAACGCTGCTCGCCAGCCCGGAAAACAGGACCTGAGCCTGTATTCCTCCAATCGTTACGAGCGGCGCTACCACGGTTGGAGTGGCAGTTTGAGCGGCCTGCCCGCTGGACCAGAGACGGGTGAGTGTTCCCAGGCCGGTCATATAGATCGTAACTACCTCACCTGGAATCGCCGGGTTGGCAGTGCACTCGTGTCTCCCGGGAGGGCAGATCGCACTGAAGTCGCTGGCGCGAAAAATGGTGCCAGGTCCGCTTCCGTTTTGATCTAACGTGAAAAGTCCGGGCGAATAAGAAGCCACGCTCACGTTAACCGAAGGACTCGTAAAGGTGCCGTTGGCTGACTGCACTTCAACCTGTATCACGGCCGTCGTCGCGGCCAGTTCTACCGGGAACTGCGCGTTAATCTGTTTCGGCGAGGCGTAGATTAGCGGTGCTGCGATGCCATTCACCAGCAGTCGGGCGCCCGCCAGGCGCGTGGGAAGCTGCGTGCTCAGATCCATGGCAGTGGTGCCGTCGCTCAGCGACGTTCCGAACACTGAGAGAATGACACCCGGCGCCAGGACTCCAGGGGCGGCCAAGCTGGCGGCATTGAGCACCCCGCCCGCGGCGATCTGCGGCCCTTGCGCAAAGGCTTCCGGGGCTGATAGCCCGGATAGGATCACAAATAGGAGCGACGTTGAAGAGCGCATTCTATTCACTTCTGACGGGGACCGTAGTCACCTCCGACCCGTTGAACCGAAACACCACGGGGGCGATTTGGCCGCCCTTTTCTCCTTCGAAGACGACAGTGCCCCGGAAGACAGGAGGTCCGGCGCAAGGGAGTCCCGGGCCCTTAACGAGCGTGGGACATAGGCTAGGAGGAAGGTCGATTCCCAAAACTTCAGAAAGCGTGCCTGCATGAACATCGCCGGAATCGAAGACCAGCCGCAGAACGGAAGTTTTGGCGGACGCGTACACATTCCCACGCTCGTCGTAGACGCGAATCAGCACCGCCTGCGGATCAGGTGAAAGATTCGCCACGGCAAACGACGTGATCGTCGCGCCAGGTTGGATTTGCTGGCCGCGCGGCGTCTCCGTTACGATTGAAGACCATCGGACAGCTCCCTGGTCCAGGAATATGACCGGGGCCACGGCTTGGGACACCACCCAGCCGTTTGAAGTGTACCTGTAAACTCCGAACGCGGAGACGGCTTCGAGCGCGGCGGCGTTACGCGCATCGGCATTCACGAACATGGAGCCCGTAGCACCCCGCAGTGGGCACTGGCCAGCGGCAGCGTCGCACGCTCCCAAGATGCGTGTCCAGTGAGACCCGTATTTTGGCAGATCCAGGCTGTCGAGCGATTCGAAGGAGGTCAGTCCCCACTGAGCATCTTCCACAACCATGTTTGTGCTGTAGCCATTGGTCAGGGACGAGCTAAATGCAAAGCGGACGGTATCGCCGGCTACTCCTAGCCTGAGTTCGGTATCCCACGCTCCCGGGATTCCTACAAGCCAGGGAAGAATTCCTGCTCTGCGACAATATACGGTCCCCAAATGATCGGTTATTTTAGGATATTTGCCACAATCCTGCGCTCTCAGGGCAGTCAGCCCCGATCCAATCAGAACCAACGATAGAAGTCGAATCATGTTGGATGATTGTGGACCGGAGTCCGCAGCTTTGATATGAGGAAATGCTGAGGATTTCGTTTGGATGTAAACTAGTGAAACCAAGGCGGATTATTAAGGCTCGGTGGTATGGCGGCTCCAAACGGCATTGAGCGGATCAAATTCGGTCCTTTCGAACTCTCTGGCTCGACAGGCGAATTGCTCAAGCAAGGAGTCTTGCTCAAGCTCCAGCCCCAGCCTTTTCACGTCCTGCGGTTGCTGGTTTCGCGTCCAGGAGAGTTGGTCACGCGCGAGGAAATTCAGGAAGCGCTGTGGCCAAGCGGAACCACCGTCGAATTTAGCCAGGGACTAAACTTTTGTATTCGGCAGATCCGGGCTGCGCTCAACGACGATGCCCGGGATCCCACCTTCATCGAAACCCTGCCTAAACGCGGCTATCGTTTCATGGCGCCAGTCGATGTGGTTCCATCGGGTGAAACCGCGCCTGAGCTGGCGGAAGCAATATCGCAGGTCGTCCAGTCGAGACCGCGACCAAGCCTAACGTGGCGGTGGGCCGCGACCGGAGCAGTCGCGATCTTGTTAGTGGTCATGGGAACCGTTTTAGGGCGCGGAAGTTCCACAAAAGTGGGGCCTCTCTTCCAGGTCGCGAAGGTCACCACCTATCCCGGGGATGAGCGGGAGCCTTCGCTGTCACCGGACGGCAACCAGGTGGCTTTTTCTTGGGACCAAGGGAAGATGGGTGGACGCAATATTTACGTGGTACAAATCGGCGGGCAGAGCCCCATGCAAATCACGCATCATGACTCCACCCAGTCGGCAGAGGATGGATTTCCAGCGTGGTCCCCGGATGGCTCCCAAATCGTGTTCCTCCGCCGGTATGACCTGACGCATGCTGAGATCGTAGTCGTGCCAGCCATGGGTGGAGCCGAACGGAAGTTGCAAGCGATTGGAGCCCTGCATGACGGGTCGTACCCATTGTTCGCTTGGACTCCGGACAGCCGGCAGATTCTATTCACCGGACAGATTACTGAAGAATCCGTTTTCCACTATACGCTCAACCTGTTTTCCCTTGAAACCGGGCAAATCAAGCCGTTTCTGTTGGCCGGTAGCGGCGCTACCGGAGACGCTTCACCAGCATTTTCTCCGGATGGCCAGTGGCTCGTTTTTTCGCGCTATCCGGAAATCGCCAAAGCCACGCTGATGGTGCAAAAACTTGGAGTCGGAATGGAACCGCAGGGCGAGCCGGTGGCCGTGCCCGGCGCCACAGGTAATCCTCCCCGGTCTCCGTCCTGGTCCCCGGATAGCAAACGTGTGGTTTTTACAAGCGGTGGCCAGATTTTGGAGTGGGTAGTGGGAGAAGCAACACGCGTCGTGGACGCCACCGGCCCGTCGGTAATGTTGTCTACGGTCTGGCAGCGGGATGGTCGCGTACGTTCCGTCACAGCGAGAGACAGCTCCAACCTGGATATTTGGCGACTCGATCTGGATCCCGGCACGCATGTGCCATCGTCCGTGCCGGTTCGCGTCGCTCCATCCACGGCCGACGAAGGCGTGCCGCGCTTTTCGCCCGACGGACGCCGCCTGGCATTTACCAGCAATCGAACGAATGGGAAGGAGGTGTGGATCGCCGATGCGAGCGGTGAAAATCCCAGGCAATTGTCGCACGTCAATGCTTACATCGCGGGATACCCCCGTTGGTCCCCTGACGGTAAGCGAATTGCGTTTCACGCCCGTCTTCAGGAAGAGGGCGAAGCGTGGATCTACGTCGCAGATGTAGACTCCGGAATGCCCCGGCGGCTCGCGCCTGGAATGAGCGTATCTTGGTCTTCGGACGGCCAATATCTTTACGGGGATGTACCTACCGGGGGAAAAATTATCCGAGTCCGAATCGCGGATGGTCACCAAGAACCGCTGTTCGACGGTGACATGCCCGTCGAGACGACGGATGGACAACATCTTCTTTATTCAAAGACGGATGGTTCCTGCGTCTACATGCGATCGCTCGACGGAGACCCGGCAAAAAATCCGGAGGAGTGTGTTGCGAGCGACTACACTAGGGCGCGCGGCGGCGGCTTTGTCCCGGTTAATAGTGGTTTTTTCTATGTTGGCCACACGCCGGACGGGAAGCCGCGCGCCCTTAGATTCTATGACGCTGTGCAGCGCCGCGCTCACGACATTGAATCGCTGACGCCGTTCATAGGTGGCGGTCGTGGTCGCGCCGGTTGGTCAGTCTCGCTGGACCAGCGCCAGTTTGCTTATGTAACCACCGAGGCAAGCTCAGGCTCTGACCTTTACCAGGTCGAATTTCGCTGATCGCCTTCAATCCGCAGTGATGCGCTCACCGGTGACCAGGCCGGCAATACGGCGGACATGGATTCCGTTGTTATCGAAGACGTCAATAGTAAACGTGCCGGTGTATTTGTTGCCGCCATGATCGACGGTGACTTCCTCACGGATGTTGGAGCCGCCGGCCGGATTTCCGCTGAGGTCGAAGCTCAGTGCGAAATGATTGAGCTTGAACGTGGATGGCCCGATCTTCTTCCATACTCCCAGACAGAAACTCTGGGTCGCGGGAGGGCGTGAGGAATTCATGATTTCCGTTCCATCGCTGTGCCACTGGGCGTATCCCGCGTCGAGAACCGTGCCATCCGGTATACCGGGGTTGTTTTGGGAAGCAAACGTAATTTTCCAAAAACCCACCACGTCGGCGCCGGCAGGTTCGTTGTCCGAAACCAGCACGAATTGCGACGATGGCCGCAGGATGCCCGCGGATGGTCGTACCGGAATCTCTCCACATCCTGCGCTGGCGCAGGGAGCCAGTAGCGTAGCGATGACCGCTCCTCCGAAGGTTGCGGCAATAGTTCTGATGATTGTGTTCATGAAAAGTCTCCTAATCAGCCGGCTTTCTGCTGGCCGGACCAAGAAGTATCATCCGGGTAGTCACAATACAACTGAGTTTTCGCTTAGGTTCTTATGAATTCGATCTGAGGAGGTAAACCGTTAAGGATAAAGCGGCGGCTGGTGCCGGAGATCAGAAGTAAAGCTTTAGAGCAAACTGGATTTGGCGCTCAGGAGTCTCCACATCGGTGATGCGCCCTGCATCTGGGGAACCGATGGCCGCCGCCGGCAATCCCAGACTGGGATGATTTAAAAGGTTGAATGCCTCGGCGCGAAATTGTAGCCGCAGGCGCTCGGCAAAGCGGAAATCGCGGGTCACGCTTGTATCCACGTTGAACAAGCCGGGTCCCCGTAGAATGTTACGCCCCGAATTGCCGAAGCAAGGACACGATGGAGCTACGAAAGCCGAAGTATCGAACCAGCGGGCGACGCTGCGCTCGCTGGCGGGTAGCGAGCCGTCTCGCAGGCGGTTGGGATGCGCGATTGTGACGGTTGCCGTGGGGTCCTTACTCAATGTCACGGTAAACGGCTGACCGGTTTGGTGCGAGTAGATTCCCGAAATCTGCCAATCGCGCACCACTGCTCCCAGCAGGCCCGGCTTCTTTCCGAACGGCAGTTCGTACACGCCGCTCAGCACGAAGCGGTGTTTGACATCGAAATTGGACGAGCCCCGCTGCGCGGCGAGATTGCGAGCGTCTTGCGCGCCAGGATCGCTCGGATCGCCGCCTGATCCGCCGTCAATGGAGTGGCCGTAGGTGTACGACCCCAGGATGTTGAACCCGTTGCTGAAGCGTCGCTCGAGTTGAGCTAGAAGGGCGTGGTAACTAGAGTTGATCTGGGGAGCGCGAACCGTGATCGTGGAGAAGCCGGGGTATGGCCGCCGTGTTGTGCCTGGATACGGCTGATTCACGTTACTCCCCCCCACCAGTTTGTGCGCTTCCGAGCCTGTGTATCCCAATTGCGCAACAAACCCGGCGCCCACCTGCCTCTGCACGTTCAAGTTCCACTGCACAACGTAGGGCATGGGCGAATCGAAAGGAAAACTGATGAAGGCGGTGTTTTCACCTATCGCGTCCAGGGAGTTTGCGCGGATGCCGTTTTGTAAAAACAATGCGGGCGTGTTCTGGCCGCCTTGGAAGTTGGCAGTGGTCACGAAAGGCGGGTTATTGGGGAGCCGGCTGACGAATCCGGCATTCTCATCGCGCCCATAGAATATGCCAAACCCACTGCGAATTACGGTTTTCGGGCTGGCCTGGTAGGCCATGCCGAGCCGCGGCGCCAGGTTATTGAAATCCGTGCGAACTAGCGCCCGTCCGATGCCGCAGCGCGAATGCTGTTCGGCGGTAACGATCTGTAAATAACACACTCCTGGATCGAGCACGAAGTTGGACTGTCGTTGATGCGCCTCTGTGAACGGAGTAGTCAATTCGTAACGCACGCCGACGTTGAGCGTCAGCTTCTTGCTCGCTCTCCAGTCATCCTGGACATGACCGTGGTAGATACTCTGTTGAAGCGTAGCGAGATGTTCTTGCGATGCGCCTGCGTTTTGCACGTATCCCAGTAGAAAATCGCCGAAGCCGACGTTGGTATAGATTCCGTTAAACGTGAATCTCGGCCGCGCCAGGTTGGCGACGGAGGCAAACATCGTGATGCGTTTCAGGTCGGCACCGATCTTGATGGTGTGCCGGTCATGAATCCAGGAGAAGTTCTCGAGGATTTGGTATATCTTTCCCGACTTTTCGCTGGGGTAGTTGGCGCTGCCGGCGGCCGGGATCGGAGCCACGCTGGCCAGCGAAATTCCCAGGGAGCTCAAGCCGCTAATCACGAAGTAGGGCAAGCCCTTAATGTCCGGCGCATCCACTGCTCCTTTGATTCCGTACTGATCAAACAGGCGCTCTCCGAAAAGATCCTCTCGAATATCGGAGTAGGCGGCGCCGAACCGCAACTCATTCAACATGCTGGAGGAGATCGTGCGCGTCGCGCTCAACATAAGGGAGCGTCCATTCAGATTCACATAGCCTTGCCCATTGGCCGGGGCGGGCAGCGTGGTGGGCAGCTCGTTGTGACCTGTGTTCCAGGACGCACGCGCGAACAGAAAATCCTTCGCGCTCAACCGGTGATCGATGCGGGAGTCGTAGGAATCGGCGTTTAATCGCTCCTTGGGGTTGTAAAAGAAGTTTCCTGCCTCTCCGGGCCGATTCGGCAGCGGATACAACTGCATCAGTCCGGCCGCCACCGGATCCCATCGTTCCTTGGGAATGGTGTTGTCAGGGAAATCAGCCAGCGTCATCGGGTCTCGGACTGCCTGGGAGAACGTTCCCTGACGCATACCCAGAGTCGGGACGGATGCGATCTGCGGAGCGGCGTTCACCTCGCGGGAGCTTTGCCAGCCACCGAAAAAGAAAGTCCGGTTGCGAATCACGGGTCCGCCCAGAGTGGCACCGAATTGGTTTTGAATAAGAAGGGGCTTGGCCTCGCCCGCCGGCTCGAAGAACGGTGTGGCGTCCATGCGAGAGTTGCGCAGGAATTCAAATGCATCACCATGCAGGCTGTTGGTTCCGGACTTGGTGGTTACGTTCACGACTCCGCCGGCGGACTGTCCAAACTCGGCTGAGAACGTGGCAGTCTGAACTTTGAATTCCTGGATGGTATCGATAATCGGTGGCACGATTTGTGCTGAGCCTACGTTTCCCATGATCCAGTTCCGGTTATCGACGCCGTCGAGCAGGTAGCTGTTCTCCAAGGCGCGGGCTCCGTTGGAAATAAAATTGTCTCGCTCCGGGGAACGAGTCGATGGCAAGGTGCCCGCGCCGAGAATTGCAAGCTGAATAAAGTTGCGGCCGTTCAACGGCAACTCGTTCACCGTCTTCTCCTCCACCACGTGTCCGAGAGAAGAAGTCTCCGATTCAAGCAGCGGCGCCACTGCATTGACCTCAATCGCGTCCGCGTTTACCGCCACATCCAGTTCGAAATCCCTCTGGGCGCGATCTTGGAGACGCACATCGAAGGGCTGGCTCCTCTGTGAGCCGAAACCCTTCTTTGCGACTGAGACTTCATACCGGCCTGGCCGTAACGCTGTCGCGGAATAGAACCCCGATTCGTTTGTCAGCAGCGCGATTGTGGAATTAATTTCCAGGCGCGTGATCGTGACCGTTGCGCCCGGCACCACTGCGCCGCTGGAATCGGTGACGACACCGGATACTACACCTGTATCGACCTGCGCCAGCAGTGCGACGGCACAACTGAGAGTAGAGAGAATTGCTCGCATGTCTCCTCAATTGTACGTACAGCCCGCTTGTCTGAATGTCGGCCGGTTCGCTTCGATCGCCTATGCTGAGTGGGCCCGTACTTGGCACCGTGGACGAGGAGCGGCTGTAAGCCTACGCTTGCCATCCTAAGTTCACCGCTAAATTGTAATCGAAAACTTAAATGCTGAAAGCCAGACGCCCGCTGATCGATCCAAAACTCCCATGTTATCAATGTCGACCGGTCCACGGCTCTGGCGGCAAGGGCGTCGTGCGGTGTCCTAGCACCTGTGTCTGACGCAATAGGAACGTGAAATAAAGGCGTTGGTCGTGCGGAGTGATTTGAACGCCCGATCGGACTACACCCGCTCCTCAAGTGATCGTGACGCACTGAGCGGGCCTTCGTGCGCGTCTGTCATGGAACCGTCCCGTTGCACGACAAGTGCTTGGGCTAGATGAATCTCCGGCAGGCGCGACGCGCATCTGCCGCAAGTGCAGGTGCGCTATACAATTCGCTAACATGTTTTCTCGTCCGCAGTTAACGTGCTCGAGATCCGTCGAACTAAGTGCAGAGGCGCGCTGTAGCGAGAATTGTAGCTGGTCAATTCCTCAACCTCCAATAGGCTGGGTCCGTAAATCCCTGATTCTATTGAGGGAAAATCCAGGAGGTCACCTGCCTTGGGCGCAGGGGGTCGGGCGTTCAAATCGCCCCGCCCCGACCAAAGAAAACAAGCCCTTTATTTGCAATGCCGGGTTTCGGCCCGGCTAGCGCACCTGTAGCAACTTGTGGCGTTTTGGGGTTCTTGGAGGCTTCGGACAGCTACAATTTTGACTACAACGAGATCACTCAAACTAGCCAGTGAAGAGTTCCGCAAAGGTGCGGAATTCGCGGATTCTGATGGCGCGCAGATCTTGTGGGTGTGTAAAATACTGTCCGCAGGCCCCCTCCGGCCCGCTGAGACTCCCGATCAGTAGCACCCTCTCAAATCCCAACAAATCTTGATCTCCACCGCACTTGTGTGCGACTTGTGTGCCCGTTTCCGTGCAGGAGGTGTTTTTATGTCCCGGAAAGCAGGGCAACTCATTTCGCGCGGTTCGCGCACATGGCTCGTTCGCATTTCGCTTGGGCGCGATCCGGAAATCCGGCAGAGCGCAGCCCTGAAAAGGCTGGCGTCGGCGGTTCGATTCCGTCCCTGGCCACCATTTCCAATAACTTACAGACCACGTTTCTCCTCGATGGTTGCAATTGGTTGCACTTCCGACTCAACAGCAACCCACTCTACTGCACCGCCCGACCCGCTTCGGCATACGCCGTAAGCGCCCGGACAGCCCTCCGCTGCGACTCCGGCACAAGCTGTTGGTAGACATCCTGCGTCGTGCTCGCCCTGCTGTGCCGCATGATTCCCTGAGCATCCTTGACATCCACACCTGCCTGCTGAAGCCAAGTCGCACACGACCGCCGAAGGACCTGCCAGTTAACCCAGCCGATCTTCAACTTCCGTGCCGCTGGCTTGATATGACGCGCAAGAATGTTGTTGTCCCGCATCGGTGCGCCCTTAGCCACCGACTGAAACACCAGGTCGTCCGCCCCATCGCGCTTAACCGCTTTGTAGCGGCGCGTGCCACGACCGGCGCGGAAAACAACCTCCAGGGATTTGAGCCGCACGATTCTCTCGATGACATGCTGATCCACCGGTATGGTCGCCCTGCTGGCTTCAGACTTCGGTTGATCCCAGTCGCCGCGGCAATACCTTTCCTCGACGGTTATCGAGTTGGTATGAATGTTCCGCCACCTAAGGCCAGCCAGTTCGCTGACCCGCAGAGCGCTGAACACCGCCACGTAGATCATGCTTCCATACGGCTCTGCAATTGCTGCCAACAATCCATAGAACTGATTGATCTTCAGAAAAGGCTTCGGGCCTCTAGCCGTCCGCCTCCGCAGTCGGATTTTCTCAGCAGGATTGTTGAACAGCCGGCCGTACTCCAACGCTGTTCGGAGTACAGCCGACAATACGTCCCGGATCTTATCGATACTTTCGAAAGACAACTTGGTCTGCTGCAAGCGTGAGAAGTAGCCTTGCAACGGCTCAAGCGTGATCTCTCTTAGCATCATGTCGCCAAACTCCGGGACGAGATAGTTCTTCAGCACGCTGGCACTTCGCGATCTACTGGTGCTTGCCAAGGTGCAAAGAACATCCCGTTTATAGGTCTGGACAAAGTCGCGGAACAAGCAGGCCCCTCCGATGCCAACGTTGGGATGGTTGATGGCTGCCAGATAGTCATCGCGCAGCCGTTCCGCATCCGCTCGGGTAAGAGCAATCGGCCCCAGAGGGACTCGCTTAAGTTTCCGTTTTCTCTGCCCATCGATCACCACATCCTCGCGTACGAGGATGGTCCACTGTTCCCCGCGCTTTTTGGGCACGGGCTTCTGATACCTTCTCCGAGCCATTTGTTCAAAGCCGCCTCCCTGCGGCAATGGCTCGTTTCGGATTTGCTCGCTAGGCAGAGTACCATAGCTGGCATCCCGGGGAGCTTTGGTGGGACCCTGTGCGCGCGGGGGGGTGGGGGAGGGATGAATCACGGTTGCGCATCCAAGACAATTCGATTAAATGCGCAGGCGTGAACAGGCGTAGACCGCCACTTGTAGTAAAGCAGAGACCACATCAACGGGCAAATCGCAGAACAGTTAGAGTTCGAAAATATCCCGTGGAACTCAATCGAAGACCCAAGAGCATCACCTGCCAGAAGAGGCTCCAGCCGGAATCTGCCAAAACCTTCAAAACACGTCTCTTCTCGCAGCAAAACTGTCGCAGCGACAAGACATTTCGACACGACAGTTTTCAAAACAGGCGGACCTCCTTTCCCATCGAAGTTTCATAGAAGATCAGAGAGTTCAGATCCGCTCGTTGAATGAGATCGAGGCGGGTTAACAGCACCGCTGGCCGCGTCCGACCGATAGATTTGGCCAACGCCTCCATTCGCGACTGACGATCAACTATGATCAGTAGCCGGTCTAGTGGAAAACCGTCGAAGTCACGTCGGTACGCGCTAATCTTGGTGCGTAGAAAGTAGTTAAGATTCTCCTGGTTTCGATCGAACTCTACGGCCACAAGTCGACTACCGATGCTCAGAATTGCATCCGGAATGATGGGGTGATTCCACTGGTTTCCGGGCAGTTCCCAGCAGGCAAAGAAATACGTCAGACAGCCACTGAGCTCGGCCGCGATGCGCAGGTCATTGATACCCAGGAGATGCTCCAACTGTTTCGGTGGGGCTCCCTCCAGGCGAACACCGTCAACACCGGATCGTTCCAGTTGCCGTTTACCTTCAGGGCCAAGCCGAAACAGGGCCTCTGTCATCCGGTTGGGTTGGATCTTGACTAGGTATCGATCGAGCGCGAGCTTCGATAGACGTTTACGAGCGGAGTCAATGGCAGCGGGCTGAAAAAAGCGGCGATGGATCTGGCTAGTACGCAGCCAGCGGGCCACAAGGAACAGTCTCAAAATGTCGCCGCATCTTGGAGTAAGTCTCATGGCTTCGGCAGCATTTCAGTGGTTCCACAGGAATAACAACGGATCATTCGGGGCGTGGCATCGCACACACGGCATGCGCGCAACACGTGGCCGCGGTACGTGTAACCGCACTTGCATTCCCACATCCCCACGAGCGAAACGACTGCGCCACAGGTGTGGCAGAAAAACTCGGAACGATAAGCGATCGACCAAAACCGGCAGCGCTTGACCAACCTGCCGAGACCCGCAATGCAGAACACGGGACTTGCCAGGAACCAGAGGAAGACGGTGAAGGCAAGTCGGATCATTTGTCACCCTTCTGGCTTGGAGCCCTCTTCTGGCGGTACGCTTTCGTTAATGATTCTGAAAGAGCCTGTGGGGGTCGTTCGATCCAACGCGCGTCCCGCTCAGTGATTTCTCGCTCGTAGTCGGCGCGATGAGAGCGCCCGCCAATAGTCGCGTCTTGAAGGATGGGCTGTATGGCTTCCTCCAACTCTTTTCCGCGCGGCATATTTAGCTCAGCCGTTTTCATCGTGAAGGCGTCGCAGTTGCGCGCTTTAAGCCAGAGATAGCCCTTTCGGTCAGGCAGCCTAGCGATGTCCTCAAGTAGGAGTGCGCGTTCCTCGCGTGGGGTATAGATACCAGGCTCCTCAAATGGGGAAGTGCGCGGCTTCAGTCTTCGACCTGTCAGGGGCAACGCGGCAGCCAGGAACTCGCAGTCAGCGGGGTCACCACGCATTGAAAAAGCCCAGCGTATGTTTGTGTACAACACTTTGAGCAAACGGGCGTCGTTAACGGCCGTTGTCATGTTCTGGGTCAAAAGCAGAAAGAATGATCCGAAAGAGCGGGACATGGTCAAGAGATCATGCATGTTGTCGCGCAGTCGTGGTGAAGTGAAGTAATTCTGAGACTCGTCGCAGATCCAAAAAAAGGGCCGATCCTTCTGACGTCGAGCGAAGGTAGACTGCCGAATGTCTGAGATGAACACTCCCTGCCAGAAGCAGCGGACAGGACGGGGGATGTATTCGCCAAAGCAATTCTTGAGCACGATCGCACTTTCATCTTGAAGCTGAGTGAGGTTGGGCGCAGACGGACCGCTGAGTGCTAGTCGGACACTCTCAGAAGCGGTGAGCGATTCAATCCGGCGCTCGATGGCGGCGAGAGTAGACTTTGGAGTGCCTTCAAAGTGGTGAGTGAAATACTGGACCAGAGAACCATCCTTGGACTGGGTTAGAAGCTGGCGGCGCAAGACAGAATCGCGGATCACCAGGCTCACCCACGTAACTGGAAGGTCGAATTCCGCCAGCAACATCAACAATCTCTGCAACACACCGACACCGCTCAAACTGAGCTTGTCGCTCCCAAGTAGATCCATAATGAGATCAGCACGACTGAGAGCGAAAAACTCTGGATCGATATCTTTGCCGCGCGCCAAGATGTTGTAAGAGCAGAGGGGATCGCGCGAGGAGATATCGATGATATGGACGCGACGCCGCAAAGCTTCAGCGGCGGAGGGATCGGCCTTGTCTAGATAGTCCAATCGCTGTTTGATAAGCCATAACGCGCCATAAAACAGTTCGATTTTTGGATCGACGATGCCGAAACCGACCGTTGGAAGCATTAACGCGATCAGGAGCTGGATTATCAGCAACGCGAATGTCGTCTTGCCGGAACCCATACCTCCGGTGAGGATCCCGCAGGATTGCACCAACTCCATCAATGGCAAATTGACAGGGGTGTTCCACTCGGTCATTCCGAGTTCGATATTGGTGACGTGGGATTCTTGAAGACCCCTTAGAATCCGGTCGGTGCGTTGACGGTTACTTTCCTCGGAAGCTCTTGATAACTGCTCAAGATAGGTGGAGGTGTCGCGGGCGATTTGTTGGCCGAACAGGAGATTCAGTAGCCAATTCATTTATCATGCTGCCCTTGATGCGGCACGCGAGGCTGCCGTTCGGCGTGAGAAGCTCGCTGGCCATCATGCTGCTTTCCTTTAGTAGCGTGGCTTGTGAGATAGAAATAGGCCGCTATGCTAGCCCCACCAAGCAAAAGCACGAGTACGCCGGGCGGGATCGCACCGAGTGCAGCCATGACTAGGCTTGGGCCTATCAGAATCACTCCAAGGAGAATCGCGGCGCGCTTCAAGAGCGCGAGCCCCAAGTGCCGATTGAACGGGTAGGCAAGACACCCGGCGAAAAACAGAAGCAAAAGGATGGCCCAGAGAACCTCGACAATCAAAAGCACAGTTTCATCTCCGTGCTTTACTTGAGCCGCAAATGGAGCAGCCCGGCCGTGGCGCTATCATGAGTCGCTCAATACTGGGAACCGCAAGATCGACAACCACCGCATTTGGAAGTGAGGTTGTTCCGAGACCACTCCTGGTCAAAATCGTTTCAGCCAGAAGGGCGGCTAGATTGGCAAGCGTCCGAGTTACAGTCGGAAGCAAGAGCTCGCCGGAGGTCCGCCTCTGGCGCGTCGGAAACAAGCAACCGAAGCAGGCGCCATTGCTCCCGGGCGCCCAAATCGAGATCAGCCCACCTAGCGCGCGGCGCCCGTCTTGAGCGCAGACTTGCATGCACACCTTATCCAATCGAAACGCGGCATCAGATACGTAGAAGCGAGCATCCATTCTGTTTGCACAGGAAACAATTAAGTGCGCTTTCTCCAGATACGGTTCGACCTCGGCTGACTGATTCGGCGCAAATACAGGCTCGAAGACGAAGTCCGGGCGGCCATCAAGCTCTCGTTCGAGGACCTGCACCTTTGGCCTCCCTAGATCCGATGGCCTGGCAAAAATCCAGTGAGAGAGTTGCTCGCGTCCGCACCGCTGCGGATCGTTTCCGCTGGTGTATCTAAGACCGGCGGTCGCCAACGCGAGGATAACTTCCGATCCGATGCGACCGGTGCCAGCCACGTGTACGACGGAGTCGGAGAGGTATCTATTGATTGGGCT
>Ga0157378_10001451_pt1 | contig 21362 bp, 19 predicted proteins | sample M65metaG_FD_115309 | JGI IMG/M metagenome (GOLD analysis project Ga0157378, IMG submission 115309) | Miscanthus rhizosphere microbial communities from Kellogg Biological Station, Michigan, USA - M6-5 metaG | ecosystem: Host-associated > Plants > Roots > Rhizosphere > Soil | place: USA: Michigan...
AACAGCGGCAAAGGCAACAGTGGAAAAGATGATGGCATGGTTGATGACAGCGTGCTGTTGGTGGGTAATTTTGGTGATGGCCGCATTAATGTATTCCGCGAGAATGGTAATTTCCTTGATCAGTTAAAATCAAACGGGTGGCGCGTAACCATCGATGGCTTGTGGGCGTTGTCGTTCCCCCCGGCTACTGCTACAACGGTTGATCCGAACAGGCTGTATTTTACCGCTGGCCCAAACGATGAAAAAGATGGGCTTTTCGGTTACCTCATAAAAAAATAAACCATTGATTTGTTGCTGATACAAAGCTGCCGCTATCCGGCAGCTTTGTATTTTGTTGCCTGCAGGATGCCTGTTATGCAAAGAAAAAGAGCCTGAAAAATACCAAGCTCCTGGTGCATGTAATATTATGATGTCAACTGCAACGAAAGTAACCGGCGGTCATGAAATTATTCAGGCTATTCGCTGATCAGCATCCGTCTTTTCTTGAAATACGCCAAAACGTTATGTGGTGATGCGAAACTGTCCGTGGCTTCTTTTATTCATGAATGTGAATGTAAAAGGTTCTGCCCTGGTCGTCTTCAAAACTCGCATCGCCGTTTTCATCAATATTGGCGGCTTTGAAGTGATCTGTGTCCAGCCAACCAAGTTTGGGAATGTCTATTGCAATTACCTGGCAATTCAGTACGGTTACATCAAGTTTGCAGGTAGACGAATAGGCAGTTTCAGAATTACTGAATTCTGCGGTGGCGACATGCAGGCCGTCCTGGAAACTGCAGGTACCGTTGGATAAATCATTCTTCAACCTGGCAGAATCAGTAAGGCCGTCTTTTTGCAGTATATTGTTTTCAGGCTTTGGTTGGCCGGAAGGGGGTGATACCTTTCTGTAAGCAGGAGGAGCATCGGTTTTGGCGGAAACCATGACCGACGAGGTGGCTGGTTCCAGCACAGCCGGAAAGGATAGCTTTTGGGTTGGGTCGCCCATTTCCATAAAAACGAAAATTAATAACAATAGCAGTCCGAATAACGCTGCCAATGCATAAACCGGTTTGCGAAGGTCTCTGTCCATGGATCTTGCTCGTATGATTCAACCGTGCGCCTGCAAATCATTTTTCACTTTGCACATTTCATATTCCCTTTTTCTGTTCAGGATTTCGTTCGGGTCATTCGATACTAAGATGACCTGTTTCAAAAAATATGCCCGTAAATCTGTACCGTTAGCAGGCGCATACAGCTTGCTTTTAAATTCATTTTGAGATGGTTATTGAAAGCGCAGATCTCCAATTTCTCCAATGGCAATCACCTTATTACCGGCTTAGCAGCCATCATGAATGTCTTATAATTATTGGCGGGGTTTTTCCTGACTGATGGCTGAGAAAAAAAATGATGCATTTATTCCCCATAGTAATCGGGATTGCTGAAGAAGTTGAAGCAATATGCAGACAAAACGATCAATTTCTTTGGCACCCCCAAATGACCTGACCAGACTTAGATTTTTTCATGACGCTCATCATTATCCAACATTTCTATTAGCGCTAAGTTTGTCCAGGAGGTTCCCATCTTAATAATTTATTTATGAAAAAAATAATTGCCGCGTTCGACGGCCTTAAATATTCAGACAGTACCGAAAAATACGCCCTGGAAATAGCCGGGCAAATGAAAGCCCACCTGGTGGGTGTTTTTCTGGATGACTTCACCTATACCAGCTACAAAATATATGACCTGGTTGTAAAAAAGGCGGCGTCAGAAAAAACAATCAGGGAATATAGTAAGAAGGATCGCCAGGCAAGGGACCTTGCTGCGGCGCGGTTTGAACTGTCTTGCAGAAAAGCAGGCATTGAATTCACTATTCATCGTGATAAGAATATAGCCATCCAGGACCTGCTGCATGAAAGTATATTTGCAGATTTGCTGATCATTGACAGTAAAGAAACCCTGACACATTACGATGAAACATTACCAACGCGCTTTGTAAGGGATATTTTGGCAGATGCGCAATGCCCGGTATTGGTTGTGCCTCAAAAATATTTGCCGGTAAAGAAAATCATATTCCTATACGACGGAGATCCATCTGCCGTACACGCGATAAAAATGTTTAGTTATACCCTGCCGTTACAGCAGGATACCAGTACGGAAGTAGTGGCAGCCAAAGGCTATTATGGCGACCTGCATGTTCCTGATAACCGGCTCATGAAAGAATTTATGAGACGCCATTTCCCTTCCTCCATTTTTTCGATACTGAAAGGCGACCCTCAAACCGAAATTGTCAATCATCTCAAAGCCGAAAAGCAATCTTCCCTGGTTGTACTGGGAGCCTATCGCCGGGGTACCGTTTCAAGGTGGTTTAAAGAAAGTTTGGCAGATACCCTTTTAAAGGAATTAAAAATGCCTTTGTTTGTAGCACACAACAAACAATGATTGAGCATATCTAAATAACTCCATAATATATCTGATCAGCTTTCTAAAAAAGGTTGTTCATGCTGACTCCATAGACAGGCCACCCTTTGCTTTGCAATATGGATACCAGACCAGAACAAAATAAAAAGGCAGGAACTGAATGTTGAAAAAAAAGCCGCATATAGTTATATGCTGCTTCGGGTTGATAAAGTCAACGGCTTAGTAGTGCATTGATTGCTTCATATCCGTTCAGATGACTGGTAAGGATTTTTAATACACCCACAAAAGGAATAAACAGGATCATACCGGAAACACCCCAGAGCAGGCCTCCTGCAATAATTGCCACCAGGGTAGCCCAGGTGCTTATGTTTAATTGCGCGCCAACCACGCGGGGAAAAATAATATTCGCTTCCAGGTATTGTACCAATGTAAATACCACCACCACCCCCAGGGGATACAGCAGGGAGTCTTTGCTGATCCAGGCTATTGCAATGGGCAGCAGGGCACTGATAAAAATGCCGGCATAAGGAATAATGGTCATGATGGCGGTGAGCATACCAAACAGAATGGCATGGGGTATGCCCAACATCAGCAACCCGATGCTGTTTAGTACACCTACTATCAGGTAAACGAATGTCATTCCTTTGATGAAACGAAAATATGTATTTACCGTTTCGTTTAGAATAAGGCGGAGCGAACCTGCGTTTGACTGGCCAACTGTTAATTCAAGAAACTTTACAAACGCACCGCGATGATATAAAAAAAGCGCCGCAAATACCAACGACATCAGCAACGTAAATAACATATTGCCCGTAGCTGCAAAAGTTCCCCAAATAATACTGCCAGAACTGGCTGCCATTTTATTGAGTGCATTTACCCACCAGCTTTTCTGCAATTCAACGCTGATGTTCCAATGTTCAGGCAGCCAGGATTGAATGTGAAAGACCAGTGATTTTATTTTATTCGACAAGGCAGGCAGTTCATTTCGGAAAGAATTCATTTCGAGCAGCAGCAATGCCAAAAGTATTATCATTAATACAATTACCAAGACCAGCGATACTGTAATTGCCAGACTGCGCGGCCAGCCTTTATGTTCCAGCCAATAGGAGAATGGATAAAAAACAATGGCTATAAACAATCCATAACTTAATGGAATAAACAGCGTCTTTCCAAAATACAAAATAACGCCGAGCAAACAGGTGATTAGTAGATACCGGGTTAATGAAGAAAAGCTGAAGGCAGTGGTATTCATTAGAAAAAAATTAAACATAAATATATTAACGGCCGGCACAACAGCTAAGAACATTGCTCATGCGCAGGGCTGATTTGCAACAACCTCCTATGCTCCTGCTGGTTCAAAGCTTGACGCCCTTCAGTTTTCTCCGGACCATTTTCAACCATTTTTCAAATTCAACTGCGTGAAAAAAAATAACTGCAACGGCTATACTCAGAAATAATTCCGGCAAGGTTAAAGGCTGGGTTTTCAATAGCATATTGGCAGCAGGCAGATAGATAACGATTATCTGCAAAATAATGGTGACAAGAAGAACAAAACTGAGGTAACCGTTGGAGAAAATACCTTTACTAAAAACAAACTGTTCTTCGCTCCTGATGGCAAAGACATGGGCCAGTTGCGAGATGGACAATGCGGTAAATACCATGGTCTGCCAATGAGGATTATGCTGCTGAATACTAAAAGCCTGCAAAATCAATATCAGGATGGTCAGCAATAAACCGGCCCAGATGATGTGCAGTCCAACGCCGCCTGCAAATAAGCTATCTCCCGGTTTTGACGGCGGTCGTTCCATAATGTTGGCATCGGCCTGTTCTGCCGACAATGCCAGTCCGGGCAATCCGTCGGTAACAAGATTTATCCACAATATCTGAATGGGTAACAGCGGCACTGGCAGACCTGCGAAAGGCGCTAAAAAAATGATGGCCATTTCTGCGCTGTTGCAGGTGAGAATATATTTTACAAATTTTTTGATGTTTGCATAAATTCTTCGCCCTTCTTTTATACCATTTACAATACTCGCAAAGTTGTCATCCAGTAATATCATTTGCGCTGCCTCTTTGCTGATATCTGTTCCGCTGATACCCATGGCAATGCCAATATTGGCCATTTTGAGTGAAGGCGCATCGTTGACACCATCGCCGGTCATTGCTACATAATGATCCTGTCTTTGCAGCGATTGAATGATGGCCAGTTTTTGTTCCGGAGAGACCCTTGCATAAACTTTTACTTTGGCCACCTGGCGGTCTAGTTGCTGAACCGATAATTCTCCCAGGGCTGCGCCCGACAAAGCCAGGTCCCCGGGCAACATAATACCCGTCTGTTTTGCTATCGCGATAGCTGTTTCCGGGTGATCGCCTGTAATCATGATGGTGGTGATCCCAGCTCTCATACAGATTTTTATAGCATCCGCCACCTCCGTACGGGCAGGGTCCATCATAGCTGCAAGTCCGGCAAAAACAAGGTTTGTTTCAATGCCTTCATTAACGTTGCACGAAGGAATACTGTCCAGCACGCGGTATCCATACGCAATCACCCGCATACCGGCTGAAGCCAGGCTGCTGATCTCTGATAAAATTATTTCCTTTGGTGCCCCTGGTTGCAGAAAAGAGACGATGATTTCTGCAGCGCCTTTTGTTACCGATAAATATTTTCCATTGTAACCGTGTATGGTTGTCATACATTTCCTGGTTGCATCGAAGGGCCATTCCGCTACTTTCGGAAAACGCAGCATAATTTCCTGCGCCGATCCGGGAGTTTGTTGCTCTGCATATTCCATCAAAGCGAGTTCCATTGGATCGCCCTTCCAGGCTGTGCTTCCTGAAACGAGATCATGATTCAGCATCATCAGTACAGGCAGGGATGGAATTGGATCCCCTCCCTGTGCCTGGTCTGGTCCCGGAATCAGTTTTATCACCTTCATTTTATTTAAGGTGATGGTACCTGTCTTGTCGGTACAGATAACACTGACAGATCCCAAAGTTTCCACAGCTGCCAACCGCCTGACCAGGATATTTTTCCTGACCATTTTTTTGGCACCTATGGCCAGGGAAATGGTAATTAAGGCGGGCAATGCCTCCGGAATAGCAGCTACCGCCAGCGAGATGGCCAGTAGAAGCATTTTCATCGGAGACTCTCCCCGTATCAATCCTGCTACAAATAAGAATATGCATATCAGCAGCAGTATATATGTCAGCTTCCTGCTAAAGTCTGCCATCCGCATTTGCAATGGCGAAGGAGGCTCGGCTGTTGAAAGTAACGTTGATACACGACCGATTTCCGTGTTCAGGCCGGTGGCTACCACAATACCCGATCCCCTTCCATTGATTACAATAGTGTTTTTATAAAGCATATTGAACCTGTCGCCCAACGAAGTATTGGCTGCACTGCATACGCCGGCATATTTATCAACAGGCAATGATTCACCCGTGAGTGCCGCCTCTTCAAGCCGCAGAGAGTGGCTTTCAATCAACCGGATATCAGCGGGTACAACGCTCCCCGCTTCCAGCAATACAATATCGCCCGGCACCAGCCGGACCGATGAAAGGGTACACGCTTTTCCATCCCTCATTACGGTTGTATTGATAACATCAAGCTTTTTTAATGCGTCTACGGCTTTGCCTGCCTTGTATTGCTGTATAAATCCGATAAGGGCATTAAGCACCACAATGGATAAGATTACCAGCATATCCGTTATCTCGCCGCTGATACCTGCAACAATTGCGGCCGATACCAGGATAAGAATCATAAAATCTTTAAACTCCTCCAGGAAAAGCATCCAGGCAGGTCTTTTCTTTTTAGCAGGTAGTTCATTGAGCCCGCAGGCTTGTATTTTTTTTTTCGCTGCGTCTGAACTGAGGCCACGCGGAGAAGAATCAGTAACCTGGTATAATTCTGTTATATCGCGCTGGTGCCAGTTCATGCTATAGTCGTTGATCGGGAGGTTGTTATGTTGGAATGCAAATCAACTCAATCAGGCAGTTTATTCGTCTGACAATCGTTAACAGTAAAGCTGATTGGTATCAGGTTGAGCAAACAGGATGATTGATCTCAGAATCCTGAGCAGTATCATTATTGCTTCACATACAAGTCATGTTTTGGGTTTTTTTCCGATCATAATTTTGAAATAAAATTGCCATGGAGAAGATACTGTTGGCCATCGACGCCGCGGACCCCGGAAAAAATGCGCTTGATTTTGCCTGTTACCTGGCCCGCCTTACCAAATCAAAACTTACCGGGGTATTCCTGGATAACCTGGTGAGTGCGCAAACCCCTGCTCAACTGGCCACTTCTGCCGGTGCTGATGATGATGAAATGGACACCGGGACAGCTACACCTATACTCTTTAAAAAAAATATTGAACTGTTCCGCCAGGCATGCACGAACCGGGAATTGAACTATACCATTCACCAGGACCACGGAGTACCCGCTGAAGAAATGATCACAGAAAGCCGGTATGCAGATATATTGGTAACGGACGCAGCAACTTCTTTCAGAAAACACATTGAAGGACCGCCTTCTGCGTTTGTGCAGGAGGTACTGTCAAAAGCGGAATGCCCTGTTATTATTGCACCGGAGTCTTTTGAAGAGGTAACAGAGATCGTTTTTGCGTACAATGGATCCGCCTCTGCTCTTTTCGCAATCAAACAATTCACGTACCTGTTCCCACAACTGTCCAACAAAAAAATTACGGTTGTGCAGGTAACGGAAACAGGTAATTGGGAAGACAGGCAAAAGCATAAGTTAACCGAATGGCTGAAAGCGCACTATAGTGATATTCATTTTGAAGGATTAAAGGGCAATAGTAACAATGCGCTGTTTGATTACCTGTTGAAAACAAAAAATATGTTCCTGGTAATAGGCGCTTATGGCAGAAATGAACTGTCACGATTTTTCAAACCCAGTACGGCAGACCTGGTCATAAAAACCATCACACAGCCCATATTTATCGCTCACCATTAGCAAACAATTTATACCGTTCACAAATCAAATCATTATGAAAGGTTGGGATAACCAGTTGACCATTGTTTTACTGATAGCGTCCAACCTGGTAGCAATACTCCAGTTAATAGCTGCTATTTATTGGCCACGCATCGGAAGAATTTCTTTTGCCCTGCTTTTCGCATGGGCTGCATGGACCAACTGGCACACTTCACAACAGCACCCTGAGTTTTATCTGGACTACGCACAATTGGCGTGGAGCACCTGGTACATTCAGTTTATCAGGGGTTGGTTTGCCACACATATTCAGGCAACAGTTGGACTAATCGCCATTTGCCAGGCATTGATAGCTTTTTCGATGTTACTACAGGGTTGGGTATTCAAAGCAGGTTGCACAGGCGCTATCATTTTCCTGGTTGCCATCCTTCCCCTTGGAACCGGTGCTGGTTTCCCGTGTACGGCAATCATGGCTGTGGCAATTTACAGGCTGGTGAGCCGGCGTGTTCAATTAATTTGGAGACATGCTCTATAAAATAATAAAAAGGCGCGCAATTTCTTCCGGTTCTGCAACGGTCATTAACAAGAATGACGGAAATCATTTTTTTGGATAATCAGCGGGTGTAGATTTATTGCTGAAAAACTATCACTATGCAAGCGGTACTAGCCCCCGAAATAAAATCGACTATGGACGCCGTGCATTTCCGGCCGGCCATTTCTGTAGTTATGCCCTTTGAACCAAAGATGAGCGGCAGTAACGCGCTGGCACAATCGCTGAAAATAGCTGCCAGGAAAATAGAAAGGGAACTGCTTGACAAGTACCCGTCAGACATCGTATTGATGATGATGCAAAAGTTGAATACTATTTTTCAGCATCTTAATTATGCTACTCATAAAAAAAGCATTGCCATCTTTCTATCGCCGGTATATGAAAAAGTGCTATACCTTGATATTGCCGTGGAAGCGAAAATTATTGTAGACGAATCGTTCGGAATACGGGGCCTGGTCTCCTGCAAAAAGCAATTACGCCGTTACCTGGTGCTGCAGTTAAATGAACGGGAAAGCCGTATGTACCTGGGCAGTTCAACAGACCTTATAAAAATTGTGTCCGGCACCCCCGGTGCTGCTGTTGCGGCTGCGGATGATCCATTGCTAAAAACGACCGGCTTTTCTGACAATCGTCCGCGTAAAGAAATACTGATCCGCAAATTATTGCAGCAGGTTGAGAACACGCTGCACATTATACTGAATGCATACCCACTACCCCTTTTTGTTATCGGGCCGGAAAGATTGCTGGGCCAATTCAGAAACATCAGTAAACACCGCCACGCAATAGTAGAATACATACGGGAAGATTATTGTGATGCCAATGAAAAGGAACTGAATGCAATATTGGAACCACGCATCGCCGACTGGAAAAAAGTTATTCAAAAAGACTGGCACAATCAGTTGAATGCTGCGGCAGGTGCAGGCAAGCTGGTTACGGGTATGGACGCCGTGCGGCGCGATGCAGCCGCAGGAAAAGGGCGACTGCTGCTGGTCGAAAAAAATTTTATGTACGCAACAGCCGATAATGGTTGCAGAAACCCAGTGGATGAAATCATAGAAAAGGTACTGGAAAATGGCGGGGATGCAGAATTCACCGACCAGGGTTTTTTGCAAACGCGTGATCACATCGCCCTGATTAAATACGATTAATTTTCTTCACGCATAAAAACATCAATTATGAGAACCATTGTTGTTCCGGTCGATTTCATAACCGACTCATTGAATGCCTTACACTATGCTGCCGATATGGCCAGCGCAACACGTTGCGATTTAATGATTGTTCATGTTTACCCTTATGCGGTAGCGCTGACAGAAGTTGCGGTAGCAATGTACACAACGGATATGCTGGCGGAAGAAGCGGAAACCAAACTCGCTGAGCTTAAGGAAAAAATGATCACCCGCACCGGGGACAGTGTTAAAATTCATACCCTGGCAAAACAGGGTGACATTATAGAAAGCATAAAAGAATGTTGCCTTGGCCTTAATGTGTATGCAGTAATCATGGGACGTAATGATGCCAGCGCAACAGACCGGTTTTTATTTGGCGCCAATACTGTTTCCGCGGTAAAAAAACTTTCCTTTCCCGTTATTATTATCCCACCGGGTGCCAGCTTTAAGGGTCTGCACAATGTTGGCATTGCGTGCGATTTCAGGGATGTAATTGAAACACTGCCGGTGACTGAAATTAAAAATCTTGTTAAGGAGTTAAACGCAACCCTGCATGTACTGCATGTAAGCCAGGAAACTGGCGACGATTTCAATTCAAAAACAATTGAAGAATCTGGCTGGTTCCAGGATCTCATGGGCGATCTTTCACCTAAGTATCATTTTATCAAGGGATCAGACCCGGAAAAAGAAATAATTGCGTTTGCCGATAAACATCATCTCGATCTGCTTATCGTTATCCCCAGGAAACATGATTTGCTGGAAAAAATATTCCGGCACAGTCATTCAAAACAACTGGTACTGCATGCGCATGTTCCGGTAATGGCTATTCATTGATAAAAAATATAAATATGCGACCACTTACCAGGAAGTTTAAAGAAATCCGCTTGGAAGATACAGCCATAGTGGGCGGCAAGAATGCTTCATTGGGCGAAATGTTTTCGCGGTTATCCGCTGAAGGCATTGTGGTACCAGATGGCTTTGCTACTACGGCATTTGCTTTCCAGGAATTTCTTACCTACAATTCTTTGCATGCACCCCTCTACGCGCTCATGCAGGAGCTGGACAAAAAAACATTTGTCAATCTGAAAGCAGTTGGAGAAAAAGCCAGGTCACTGATGTTAAAGGGTCATTTTCCAATAAACCTGCAACATGCCATTACGGAGGACTACGTGGAACTGGTAGGCAATGCAGAAGAACCTGTTGCTGTCAGAAGCAGCGCAACAGCAGAAGATTTACCCGAAGCCAGCTTCGCCGGACAGCATGAAAGCTATCTGAACATAGCATCGGAAAGCGAAGTACTACAGGCGATCATAAAATGCTTTGCATCATTATATACAGACAGGGCTATTAAATACAGGGAAGACAATTGTTTCGCCCATGAAAAAGTATCACTATCGGTTGGTATACAGAAAATGGTGCGTGCTGACAGGGGATGCTCCGGTGTAGCGTTTACACTCGATCCTGAGTCAGGCTTTAAAGACATCATTCATGTCAGCGGGGTTTGGGGATTGGGTGAAAACCTCGTTCAAGGCACTGTTACCCCGGATGAATTCTACGTTTTTAAACCAACGCTGCTACAGGGTAAAAATGCCATCATCCGAAAAAAAATTGGCAGTAAAACAAAAACATTGATCTACGGTAACGATAGTCAGCAGCCCGTAATAAATACAGATACACCTCCGGCCCTCAGCATGCAGTTTGTTCTCGACAATGAAGAAATCACCAGGCTTGCGAAATGGGCAATGATCATTGAAAAACATTATAATAAACCCATGGATATTGAATGGGCCAAAGATGGTGTAAACGGAAGGATGTACATTCTGCAGGCGAGGCCTGAAACAGTGCAGTCCAGGAAGAATCCATTCCTGCTAACTGAATATTCCTTACCCAAAAAAGATGTGCCTCTAACCAGTGGGCAGGCTATTGGCACCGGAATCGCTACCGGGTATGCGAGAATACTATCCTCTCCATCCGAATCTGAAAAACTGCTTCCCGGTGAAATCATTGTAACGGATATGACCAGTCCTGATTGGGATCCGGTATTAAAGAAAGCTGCCGCTATTATTACCAATAAAGGAGGACGAACCAGTCATGCTTCAATTGTTGCCAGGGAACTGGGTGTTCCGGCAATTGTAGGATGCGGCAATGCAACACAAAATATTACGGACGGTGAAATGATAACCGTTTCCTGTTGCGAAGGAACTACGGGCTTTGTTTACAGGGGTAAGCTCAATTATAAAGCAACCGTTACCAATTTCGCAGAGATAAAAAAACCGGAAAGTACCGAAGTAATGCTGATTGCTGCAGATCCCGATACTGCTTTCAATCTGTCTTTTTATCCCTGCGACGGCGTGGGATTGTTGCGTATGGAATTTATCATTACCCATGCTGTTCAGGTTCATCCGATGGCATTGATCAAATTCAATGAAATAAAAGATGCCGCCGTAAAACAAAAGATTCAGGAGCTTACTTTTCAATATGCCGATAAAGAAAATTTTTTTATTGACAAACTCGCAGAAGGTATAGCTACCATAGCGGCGGCCTTTTATCCCCGGGAAGTGATTGTACGAATGAGCGATTTTAAAACAAATGAATACGCCAACCTGGTTGGCGGCAAAGACTTTGAACCACATGAGGAAAATCCCATGCTGGGTTTCCGGGGTGCATCAAGGTACTATCATGACCAGTACCGGGATGGCTTCCGTCTTGAATGTGCCGCGCTTGAGAAAGTAAGGGATGAAATGGGATTGACAAACGTGAAGCTGATGATCCCATTCTGCCGTACGGTAGACGAAGGAAATAAAGTTATAAAGCTGATGAAAACATTTGGCCTTGAACAAGGTGTTAATGATCTCGAAATTTATGTAATGGCGGAAATTCCGGCTAATGTTATTCTGGCCGATGAGTTTGCAGAGATATTTGATGGCTTCTCCATCGGGTCAAATGATTTAACCCAGTTAGTACTTGGCATTGATCGTGATTCATCCACCATCAGCCAGCTTTTCAGTGAACAAAACGAAGCCGTACGCAAGATGATCAGCGATATGATCCATAAAGCAAAAGCAGCCGGTGTAAAAATCGGGCTCTGCGGACAAGCGCCCAGCGATTTCCCGCAGTTTGCCAATTTCCTGGTAGAACAGGGTATTGACAGCATTTCGTTTAACCCGGATGCACTGCTGAAAGGTATTGAAAACATCAGGCGTGCTGAAGCCAGGCAGCAACTAACAGCCTGAGCTGTTTGATAACAGGCAAACCATTCATTTACGCAAATATTATTGTTGGTCATGAAAACACTCTTTTATAACACAAATGATCCGGAAGGGAAATGCCTGAAGGCTAAAGCCCGCGGACATAAAAACAATACGTTTATCGCTGAAGCTTTATCTGCGGCAACGGTGCCACTCTCAAAATCGTTTGATGCGATCAGTATCCGCCCATCAGATGACGCATCATCCGCTGTACTGCAGGCGCTGTATGACAATGGAGTAAGGTTTATAACCATCCGCGCAGCAAAAAACAACAGTCTTGACCTGGAAAAAGCTGCTGAATTGGGTATAACGGTGGCAAACGTTCCTTTCTACCCTTCTTCTCACGCCGCTTATCCGGCAATAGATCTGATGGACTATATGGTTACTGTTACATTTTATAATTTAGCCTGTCGGAAAAAAGATCTGTCCTCTGGTAATGAGCTGACCTGCGCAGATCATTTGCCCCGGGCAACTATATATTCCCGTTGACAAGGTAATGCGGCAGAAATCCATTGTTTTTATTTTGTCACTATTGAACCCATGCTGATAAAATTGAATGTCAGCGTTGACTAACCCGGGAAAAATATATACAACGTATGTTGTATCTGTGTTACCATTGAAGTACGCCGGCCTATAAGATAAATTAAGATGTCAGCAATTATTACGATAACATTCAGTCCCTGTATTGATAAGAGCACCATGGTGCCAGGTCTTTATCCTGAGCGCAAACTACTTTGTACAGCACCGGTACTGGAACCTGGCGGCGGTGGAATTAATGTTGCAAGGGCTATCAGGAAATTAGGGGGAGATGCTATCGCTGTTTTTCCTTCCGGTGGCTACACGGGCAAATTTTTTAACCATTTACTTGAAAAAGAGAATATTCCGTCTGTTATCATTGAAACCGGCAATGAGACCAGAGAAAATATTATTGTATTTGATACTTCTTCCGGTAACCAATACCGTTTTGGTATGCCGGGTACTGAATTAAGTGAAATGGAATGGAAAGCTTGTCTGAACGCTGTAAAACAAATAAAAGACGCTGCGTTTATTATTGCCAGCGGCAGTCTGCCACCAGGTGTACCGCCTTCCATCTATGGAACCCTGGCAAGAATTGCGCGGGCCAATCATGCAAAATTTATTGTAGATGCATCGGGGGAAGGTTTAAAGTATGCAGTAGATGAGGGCGTTTATCTGCTCAAACCAAACCTGACAGAATTAGCCAGCCTGTCCGGAACTAAAACGCTGAACAGGCAGCATGCTGCAGACATTGCAAAAAAATTGGTGCTTACAAAGAATTGCGAAATCATTGTGGTTTCACTGGGTGCAGAAGGCGCTTTGCTGGTTACAAGACAAGAGACAATAAGAGTATCAGCACCTGCTGTTGAAGTAAAAAGCACAGTGGGTGCGGGCGACAGTATGGTTGCCGGTATTGTTTACAGCTTACACAAGGGAGAGAATCTGCGGCAGGCGTTGCAATTTGGTGTAGCCTGTGGTACAGCGGCCACATTAAATGCAGGCACGGAATTGTGCGGCAGAAAAGATGCATATTTTCTGGCGGATATAATACGCCGGCAGGATGTATTGAATACGCCGTTGCAGGATATTTAAAACTAACTGCATGACAGACTATAAAAAAATTCTGGTTGGCGGCGATTTGCGGTCTACCGGGCAAAGTGAAGCAATTGCGCAAACTATTTTTGACCAGGCGAATTTTGATGCGCTTTTTACATTATTGTCCGATGATGACCGGGTAGTTGTCATGCGTGCAGCCGATGCAATAGAAAAAATTACGCTTCAATACCCCGAATTTTTGTCAACCCACAAAAAAGCAATCATGCATTTATCCGGGTCGGCATTTAACAAAGAACTGGTATGGCATCTCGCATTGCTGATCCCACGCCTGCAACTGGCCGGTAAAGACTTTGACAATGGATATCAGATTCTAAGATCGTGGGCAACAAACAGAAAGAATTCACGTATTGTAAGACCCAATGCTATACAGGCTCTTTTTGAAATGGCACAACAAAACAACAGCAGGCAGAAAGATTTCAACCAGGTATTGTCAGTAATACAGCGGGAAAATATTCCCTCCGTCAATGCAAGAATTAAGAAAATCCGTGCCCGTTTAGCCACCGGTTAATGGAGTTTGAAAATGTAGGTGTATCGACGGTTTGCCGCTTCCTTTGTTGTTTGATTATCTGTTGCTGTGAGACGCCTTGCCACAAGTACAAGTATCTTTTTATTTTCCAGCAGCGACAGGTTTTATGCTGCCATTTTTAACCAGTGGTTTACTTCATTGCAGCATAGCCTTCTTGTTTCCGTGTTTGTAATTGAACGGAAACTGGCAGCCGGTCGTGATCACCGCTGCAAGTGAAAAGTTGCTTCCATTTTCCGGATAACGCTGGATATCATACAATCCGTAATTACAACCGGTTTCAATAAATACCCTTCCTGTTTTAAGTTTATATGCGATTCCCATAAAAGCCGTAATACCCCTGTTAAACGCATTCAGATCTTCCCTGATATTTTGTGAGTTATTAATGTTTTGGGGGTATGATGAAACTGGTTGCGCATGTTGTTCATCCAAATATAGGATGCTGCTGCCGCTGGTATATTTATGCGCTGCCACTACAAAACTGGAAAAAGCCCCAGCCCCCGTATAACATTTTAATTTGGCCGACAGGTTAAAACGGTACTTAAATAAGACAGACAGCATAAAAGACTTTATATCGATCGAGCTCCTGTAAGCCCCATAGACATACTCCGGTGTCTGACCTGCAGCGAACAATTGTTTCATGCCAGCCGGAACTGCAATGGGCTGGTAGCCAGTGTTATTCCCACCAGTTGAAATATAGTCCAGTTGTATGGGCAGCGATAAATGTTTTGAAAGAAACGTTTCAATAAAAACAGCAGCATCGTTTCCCAGTCGTAAATTGTATGCCCGGCCCATCATGCTGGAATTATTTCCATGTAACAAACCAGACATCGTGATACCTGCTTTTATGCCCAAGTCTACAGGTATTTGCGGAAAAGTCCGGCCAATCATGCAAAATAGCAAACCCACTAAAAAGAAAATCGTTTTCATCTTATTACTATTGATGACACATAATATTGATTAGCTTCTTACGAATGTCATATTACCAATGATTCATTGCCTTACTCTCTTCCGTGCAGTTCAATCGCCGGGCAAAGGAAATATCAGAAGATAAAAAAGCCCCCGCTATGGCAGGGGCGATACCACCTGCAAAACAATTATTTAACCGCAATATGCTTCGCAGCAGTTTTAACGGTGCCTGCTTTACGTGGCAGGGAAACATGTAATACCCCGGCTTCGTATTTCGCTTCAATTTTTTCTTTGTTGATTTCATCAGGAAGGGTAAAGCTGCGGCTAAAAGAGGAGTAGTTGTATTCCCGCCGGGTAAATTTCTTTTCCTTTTCTTCTTTATTTTCTTCCTTCTCACTGCTGATGGTTAGCATATTGCCATCAACGTCTATTTTAAAATCATCCTTCTTTAGTCCCGGTGCTGCCAGTGATATACGAAACTCATCTTTGTGTTCAGAAATATTTACTGACGGAACATTGATATTACGGCCTAAAAGGCCGCCGTCAAACCATTCATTCCACGGTTTAAAAAAATCATTGAAAATAGCAGGCGTACTTTCGGTTGTACGTGCAAGTGTTTTTGTTTCCATAAAAACCTCCTTTGTTTTTTGGTTTAATAATGATTGGCGGATTCAAAATTATTTCGATCCGTCTTTTTATTCTATAACTGTTATCAGACTAGTTGTTGATAGTTATCAGTTATCATTCCACGGATTCTTTCGGCAGTATAGCATTCAATCCGTCAATAGACCATGATGCGATAATTTGACAGAACATCCGTAGATACCCGGCCTGTAGGAATATAAATGGTCAGACAGCCATCTTTGTATATGGCAGAACCAAACAGGCCATCCGCATCTCGGGGTATGAGAAGATTTTTTACGAACACCGGGTTATGAGATTCTTTCAGGCTGGCGTTATATTCTGCAGCCGTGTTACTATCGGGTATTACGATAACGGACAACAAATTCCCATAACCGCTAATAAAGATATCCTGTCGGTCAAATCCTGGCAGCGCCATTTTAATTAACAGGTGATCAGCACTTTTATTTATTTTGGCCGTCGCAGCAAAACTTTCTGAACAGTTGTCCCGCCTAATTGCATCCAGTAACGCTTCCACTTCCGCCACCGGAGTATATAATCCCGGGTAAACAGCAGTTTCGTTTGCATTAATAGCTTTGTCTAACATTGTAAGTGGTTTAATATGTGCTCATTTCAGCCAGCTTCTTTCATCCGGATCATTGTACGGAAATTGTAGATCATTTTTCCACAAATGTTTACATTGCCCTGACTCCACCGGTAATTTTATTACAATAAAACAACAGGTTTTCTACGGCATATGAAGACGGCTTCTGCTAACAGGAAATAAAGCCTGCCGGGGGATATGAAAGACCTGCTGTTTTATGTATGAATGCTACCTATCGTTCATTCGTCTTCAAAAGAATATTCAGGCAGCACAATTTTTAATTTGCTTTCAACCAGGGCTACACCGGGGGCCGACCAGGCCGCGTTTTCAGCATCTTCCTTTTCTGCAATAGACCTGACCGTACCGGTAAGCGTAACTTTATTGCCAGCTACTTCGGCAGTAATCTTACCCGCATCAATGGTAGCACTGCGGGTAAATGCGGCATTGATCTGTTGACGGATACCGGCCGCAGTTACGGTTGGTTTTACAGTAACGAGGTTTGTTACTGATCGTACACCGGCAAGGTGTTCAATTGCCGTGCGGGCGCTGCTGCGTTGAAATTCCCATTCAACTTCTCCTTCCAATACTACATTACCCCTTTCTACTTTAATGTGTATTTTTTCCTCCTGTATAGCAGGGTGCCATTTCAATGCATTTAAAACAGCCGCCGCTATTTCGGCATCGGTCATTTTGAATTCGGGAGATACACCAATCTGTATGTCTTCCGCAATCGCTTTTACACCTGCAACCTTTTTAGCCGCTTTTTCAGCAGTCAGCTTCTTGTAATAGGATTCCACCTGTCCGGTAAGTGTCACCACCCCGTTCTTAACGGAAACACCAATTTGATTAGCAACAAGACCTGGCTCCCATTTTAGCTGGGCCATTACATCCTGTTGAATTTGCATATCTGTTTTCATGACTGTTGTTTTAGGGATTTGTACTTTGGCCTTATTATTTACCAAAGTACACTGTTCTTTAGTCACTGGCCAATGCGCTTAGTCAAACCAGTTGCTGATTGTCGTCAGGATCCATTTGCTGGTCGCAGATAGTCCGTGGATGTGCCCCTGAATCTCTTCATCCTTTTTTTACAGGGGCCAGCCCCGATGAACTGTTTTGCCTTATCCTGACCAGTGTCAAAACCCCGACTGATGAACTTCATTGTAATTGACAGAATCCTTTCAGTTCTTTGGCTGTCCGCTACAAAGATCAACGGAGCGGAAGTCTTTATGGTCAATTATACGACCGTAACCTTGTATTTTTTATGTCATATCAAAAGCTATTTTTCATTACGATTTTTATAGGGTTATCTGTTGCTCTCCGTGGCCAGCAAAATAATTACCCGATAAGACAGTATCTGGAAACTGAATTAAAAAAAAACGCCGGGATATTATTTCCAGAGGGCGTCAGGGAATTTTATGGCTATTCTGAATACCGCTTTGCCTGGTTAAGCGACGAAACTGTCATGCAGCAGTTGTCAGATTATATTGAGCATGCCGGCGAATCCGGTTTAAACAAAGAAGATTATCAAATCCGGTTCATCAAATCTGTTCAGGATAAAACAGCCCAACTACATGGCAACGTTGACTCACTGGCAGCGGAGATCAGATTTACAGACTGCGCCATTCATTTTTTCAGAGATGTCGCATTTGGAAAGGAGCCAGCCTTGCTAAAATATAACGGCCTTAGCTATGCGCCAGACTGTATTGATATTCCGGCTTTGATTGCTGCGGCACTCAACGGTCACGTGTTTAATCAGTTGCTGACGGTGGTTGACGATCAATCGCCCGAATACCTTGCCTTGAAAAAAATGGCAGCCAGCCTTGTTAGCAACGACAGTTTACAGCCCGGGCCCATCATCACTTTCTCTAATCCAACCACCGGCAACAAACCGGTACTGCGAAAACTTTATCAACTGGGAATTATTAATTCGCCTGATATTTCTATTACAGATACCAGTATGAAAAGCTACCTGAAACAGGCACAGCGGCTGTTCTACCTGCCTGAGAATGGTGATCTGAGTAACTCGCTGATAAAGGAATTAAATGTGCCGTTGGGCGAACGGCTATCATCCCTGTATGCGGCCATGAACACTTTCCGGTGGCTAAGTTGTATCAGGAAAAAATGGCCACATATTGCAGTGGTTAATATCCCATCCGCCGGTCTACTGGTGTATGCCGGCGATAGTGTGGCACTTGCATCAAGATTAATTGTTGGAAAATATTCTACCCAGACCCCTACGCTCTGCAGTATGGTTAAGGAAGTTATCCTGTATCCCTACTGGAATGTACCTGCAAAAATGGCCGTCACGGAGTTGCTTCCGATGATTAAGAAAAACAAAAAATATCTCACTGACAACAATTTCCAGGTACTCAATAGACAGGGAAGATTGGTGGATGCAGCAACCGTTAACTGGCAAAAGCTGAACGCAAAATATTTCCCATATACACTGAGGCAGTCAACCGGGTGCGATAATTCCCTGGGCATTGTAAAATTTAATTTTAATAGCCCGTTTGATGTTTACCTCCATGACACACCATGGAAAATCTTATTTAACCTGAATACCCGGTTCTTCAGCCATGGCTGTATGCGCCTGCAAAAATCAGTTGAGCTGGCTCATTTGTTGTTAAGAGACAATTCAATTGCCATCGATACCCTTGTTAGTAAAGGATGCCTGAATAACCAACATCCTATTACACTGCAGGTGGCCGAAAAAATGCCGGTATTTGTATTGTATCAGACCGCGTGGGTGGACAGCGCTGCAACAGTGCGTTTTTATGATGATGTATACCGAAAATTTAAGGGTGTACGCAAATAGATTTACCTTATGCAAACTGCACCGGCATCTTCCAGGCTAACTGAAACAACCGCCATTTGCAGAACTGACGGAAGTCAGTATGCAGCATATCATACATCATAGCCCAGAAATGCCTTCCAGTTTAATTTTAGCATACAATAAAAAACAATGAAAAAGATACTGCTTGCATTTGATGGAACTCATTTTTCGCAAGGCGCTATTGGTTGTTCCAAATGGATAAATACGCTTCAGCCAATTCAATTGACCGGCGCCTTTCTACCCCTGTCTGATTACGCCAGTTTATGGAGTTATGCCGGGGAATCGTCCGGAAAAGGGGCATTCATTCCACTGATGGAACAGCAGGCACAAACGGATGTATTGCGTAACATTGAACGATTCAAATCTGTTTGCGCAGGCAATCACATTAACTATGACATCCACCGGGACTTCACAAATTTTACCCTGCCCGAACTGAAAAAAGAAACCAGGTATGCAGATCTGCTGGTTATAGGTGCTGAATCTTTCTTTGCAGAGGCCGGGCCGGAACCGCCTAATTTGTTTTTGAATGATGCATTGCATCAATCGGAATGCCCCGTATTGCTGGTGCCGGAAAAATTCCGCCCGCCTTCAGAAAACATCATAGCCTATGACGGCAGCGCCTCTGCTGTGTACGCTATTAAGCAATTTGCCGGTCTTTTTCCATCACTGTGCAACAATGAAACCCTGCTTGTTTACGCAGGCAGCCAGGAAACAGAAAACCTGCCCGATGAAAAAAATATCAAAGAACTCTGCGCCACTTATTTTCCGCGGTTAACAACGCTTGCAATGGATATTAATCCACGGAAATATTTTGCTTCCTGGATAAGGGAACACGACAATGCCTTGCTCATAACCGGAGCCTTTGGCCGGTCAGGTTTTTCACAGCTATTCAAAAAAAGTTTTGTATCCGCGGTAATGAGCGATCATGCACTGCCACTTTTTATCGCTCATCATTAGCACTCTGTGCCTGAGTAACCTCCATACAATATGAAACAGTTCCATGTCCCGAACGCCTGTCTGATCATCCTGCTGTTATTTTTGCGGCAGTAAACTATTTGCCCAGGACAGCATTCGTTACCATCATTTGCAACCGGTAGTTGTCAGGGCAACCACAATAAAGGTTCCGGAAAAAGTCTGGGATCATTTCAGCAATTATTTTAACGGTGCTTTTGTGAGAAAATGGCATAAAGTAAATAAGCGGTACCTGGTAAAGTTTATGCTGGATGAAACCGAAAACAGGGCATTGTTTACAAAGAGGGGTACCCTGGTATACCATATCAGTTACGGATATGAAAACAATCTGGAAGACCGCCTTCTCACCCCAGATAAAGGATAGTTATACTGATTATGCTGTGACCAGGGCAATAAAGGTTAGCAAAAACAACAGGGTTATTTGGGTGGTAACATTAGAAGATCGCAAACAATTGCCGCTGGTCAGACTGGAAGATGGCGAGTTAGAAGACGTGGAAAGAATGAACAAAAAATAGTGGGGAATAATTTTTACGTATAAACAAATATAAAGATGATGTTGGCAAGCTTAGTATTAATAACTGCCGGAATTCCGATGCCTTCATCCTGATCTGTATCTCTGTTTCATAATCCTAAATAATGAACCCAGCATTTACCTAAACCGACAAATTAACTTTTATGAGAAAAAATCGTGCAATCGCCATCGTGATTCCAGCTACAATTTTTCTGTACATGTTTTCCTGTATAAAGCCAGCTTCCAATTTTGATCCACGAGATGGCAATAATGTATACAGTAATTGCAGGATCAAAACAGTTACAGAGTGGTATGGATATCCACCTGCCAGCTCCTATTACAGGCTATATGAATACAACAATAATAATGATCCCGTAAAAGTAACAGTAGGCCCCTACCAGGGAATGGGCTTGCCTGATCTTTATTTTAAGTACGACAATAAGAAAAG